>Ga0302314_10014688_pt1 | contig 13378 bp, 6 predicted proteins | sample III_Palsa_N2_3_FD_200533 | JGI IMG/M metagenome (GOLD analysis project Ga0302314, IMG submission 200533) | Peat permafrost microbial communities from Stordalen Mire near Abisko, Sweden - III_Palsa_N2_3 | ecosystem: Environmental > Terrestrial > Soil > Palsa > Peat permafrost | place: Sweden...
TCCAGCCCAGCGCCGTGTTCAGCGTGGAATGGACGGCCAAGATGGCGTTCGCTGTGATCATCGGTGGGCTCGGCACGATCGAGGGGCCGATCCTGGGCACCATCGTGTACATCGTCCTGCAGCAGACGCTTTCCTCCTACAATGCCTGGTACCTGATCATCCTCGGGCTGGCGGCGATGCTGATCGCGCTGTACGCGCGGCGTGGGCTGTGGGGACTCATCGACGATCACCTGCACGTCCGGCTGTTTCCGGTTGGATACTGGCTCTGGGCGCCCGGCAGCGGCAGCCGGCGCGGGCTTGGGGGCCTTGGGGGTCTGGGACGACGGCGGGGCGGACGGCACAGCTGAGGCTAGGCAGGCTTACGGGAGGGGCAGTGATCCGATGACACCAGCCGGCTCGAACGGTCCGCAGCCGCCGGCTCCGCGAGGGGCGGCTTCACGGAGGGCGGCTTCACTGGGAGCCGGTCGGCAGGGGCAGGGTTCACAGGGGCAGGGTTCACAGGGGTTCACAGGGGCAGGGTTCACAGGGGCAGGGTTCACAGGGGCAGGGTTCACAGGGGCAGGGTTCACAGGGGCAGGGTTCACAGGGGCAGGGTTCACAGGGGCAGGGTTTGCAGGGGCAGGGTTTGCAGGGGCAGGAGACCCGGACGGGCGGCAGCTTGCTGCGACCGATCTTGTGGGCTTCGGTGCCGATCTGGTCGATCGGTTTCCTGTCCTTCGTCCCCTTCCTGGCCTACGCGGTGATCCAGCGGCGGGCCAAGGACTGGGCGGTGTTCGCGGCTTACCTGGCGGCGACCGTGGCGATGATCGTCGCGCTCGCTGTGATCAAGACCGACAGCAGTGGCAGCGCGGCAGTCGGCGGCTTGCTTATTGTGCTGGCCGGCTGTGCCGCGGTGCACGCAGCCATCGTGTTCCGCCCGTCGCGGGGCTTGTCGCCGCTGGGCACGTCGATGCCGCTGAGCCCGCGGCAGCGTAACCGACAGGCCGTGGCGCAGGCTCAGGGCCGGATCGAACGCAGGAAGGACGCCAGGCATCTGGTCGCGACCAACCCCAGCCTGGCCAGGGACCTGCGGATCGGCCGGCCCGACCTGCCGAGGGAATACGACGACGGTGGCCTGGTCGACGTCAACCACGTGCCCGCCGCCGTCCTGGCCGCGTCGCTGGGCCTGTCCGCGGCCGAGGTGAGCGACGTGCTCGCCGCGCGCGACAAGCTCGGCAGGTTCGCCAGCGCCGACGAGCTGTGCGCCTACACCTCGCTGACGCCGGACCGGGTGGACGAGCTCCGTGACTTTATGGTCTTCGAATGATCTTCGGCTGAGCGAGGCTGGTCGCGTGCTCCTAGCTGAGATCGCCGCGGTGTCGCGGGCCGTGGCCACGACGAGCGCCCGGCTCGCCAAGATCGAGGCGCTCGCCGCCGCGCTCCGCCAGGCTGGGCCGCTGGAGGTGCCGATCGCCGTCGCGTACCTGTCCGGGGAGCTGCCGCAGCGGCAGATCGGCGTCGGCTGGGCCACGCTGCGGGGCGGGTTCGCCCCGGCGGCCACCCCTACGCTGACCCTGGCCGAGGTGGACTCTGGTTTCTCCGCGATCGGCGCGATCTCCGGCAAGGGGGCGACGGCCGCGCGGAAGGCGCTGGTCAGCGGGTTGTTCGGCCGCGCCACGGAGATCGAGCAGGAGTTCCTTTACGGCCTGCTATCCGGCGAACTCCGGCAGGGAGCGCTGGAAGGAGTGATGACCGAAGCCGTGGCCCGCGCGGCTAGTGTGCCGGTGGCGCAGGTTCGCCGGGCGATGATGCTGCGCGGCTCGCTCGGAGCGGTAGCCGCCGCGGCGTTCGCGGGTGGCCGTGACGCGCTGGACGCTTTCGGCCTGGAGGTCGGCCGACCGGTCCGGCCGATGCTCGCGGCCAGCGCCTCGAGTATCTCCGATGCCCTGGCCAAGGTCTCGGCTCAAACGGCCGTCCCGGCCCGGGCAGCCGCGGCAGCTCCGGCGGAAAGCCCGGCTCCGGCGGAAAGCCCGGCTCCGGCGGAAAGCCCGGCTCCGGCGGAAAGCCCGGCTCCGGCGGAAAGCCCGGCTCCGGCGGAGTGCGCGATGGAGTGGAAGCTCGACGGCATCAGGATCCAGGCCCATCTGGCCGAAGGCGCCGTGCGCCTGTTCACCAGGACCCTGGATGAGATCACCGGCCGGCTCCCGGAGGTGGTGGCCGCCCTAGCCAAGGTGCCGGCGCGCGCGGCGGTCTTCGACGGCGAGCTGATCGCGCTGCGGGCAGACGGCAGGCCGCTGCCCTTCCAGGACACCGCGGCCCGCACCGCCAGCCAGGGCGCAGATCCCGAAACCCCGGCCGTCCCGCTCTCGGTGTTCCTGTTCGACGTGCTGCATCTGGAGGGGTCGGACCTGATCGACCTGCCCGACAGGAGCCGGCACGCCGAGCTGGCCCGGACCGTGCCGCCTGAGCTGCTCATGCCCCGCCTGGTCACTGGCTCGGTCGCCGAAGCGAGCGAGTTCTTCCGCGACGCGCTCGCGCACGGGCACGAAGGCGTCGTGGTCAAGTCGCTTGGCGCCCCGTACGCGGCCGGCCGCCGGGGCTCCGGATGGATCAAGGTCAAGCCCAGGCACACCCTGGACCTGGTGGTGCTGGCCGTCGAGTGGGGTCACGGGCGACGCCGGGGCTGGCTGTCCAACCTGCACCTAGGCGCCCGCGACCCTGACACGGGCGGCTTTGTCATGCTGGGCAAGACGTTCAAGGGCCTGACCGACGAGCTGCTGACGTGGCAGACCGAACGGCTGCTCGCGCTAGAGGATCACCGGGATTCCTACACCGTGTACGTGCGGCCCGAGCTTGTCGTGGAGATCGCCTTCGACGGCGTCCAGCGTAGCCCCCGCTACCCCGGCGGCCTCGCGTTGCGCTTCGCCCGGGTGCTCCGCTACCGCGAGGACAAGACCGCCGCCGAGGCCGACACCGTCGAGACGGTGCGCGCCCTCAACCCGGAGTAACTTCCTCTTGTCGCGGCGCTTGCCGCCGCGGAACGCGGCGGGCACGTTGCCCTGCGTCTGGGACGGGAAGTTCAGGCCGGGCGGCAGGTTGGCGAGCCCGTCGGCCAGGCTCTCGGGAAAACCCTCAGGCAGGCCACCGGGAAGACCGTCCCGATTACCCAGGCCTGCCGCGCCCAGGCCGGGGACCGCCGGGGCGGCCGGCTCGGCCGCGCCTGCGGCGCGCGCGATCTCGGCGGCACGCCGCGGATCGCCGCTGCGCGGCGCGGCCTTCTTCTTGCCGCCCTTCTTGCGGGCCGACTTGGTCGCCGCCCGCCGGGCCGCGCCCATACCTGGCATCGCGGGCATGCCCGGCATGCCCCCGCTGAACATCGCCTTCATTTGCTTCTGGCCCTCGAAGAAGTTCGTGACCAGCTGCGAGACCTCGCCGACGGCGACGCCGGACCCGTTAGCGATGCGCGCCCGCCGGGAGCCGTTGATGATCTTCGGATCGCGGCGTTCCTGCGGCGTCATGGACCGGACGATCGCCTCCGCCCGGTCCAGGTCGCGGTCGTTGACCTGGGCGAGCAGTTCCCGGTTCTTCGCGGCGCCCGGCAGCATGCCGAGCAGGTTCCCGATCGGGCCCAGCTTGCGCACCATCGACAGCTGCTCGACGAAATCCTCGAGGGTGAAGCTCTCGCCGGAGACAAGCCGTCCCGCCAGCGACGCGGTCTGATCGGCGTCGAAGTTCTTCTCGGCCTGCTCGATCAGGGTGAGGATGTCACCCATGTCCAGGATCCGCGACGCCATCCGGTCCGGATGGAACACGTCGAAGTCCTCGAGCTTCTCCCCCGAGGACGCGAACATGATCGGACGGCCGGTCAGCTCCACGATGGACAGCGCGGCCCCGCCGCGTGCGTCGCCGTCGAGCTTGGTCAGCACCACGCCGTCGTAACCGACCCCGTCCTGGAACGCCTGCGCGGTCGCCACCGCGTCCTGGCCGATCATCGCGTCGACCACGAACAAGATCTCGTCCGGCTGGGTAGCGTCCCTGATCGCGACGGCCTGCGCCATCATCTCCTGATCGACGCCCGTCCGGCCCGCGGTGTCGATGATGACCATGTTCTGCTGGCGGCGCCTCGCCTCCTCCAGCGAGTCCCGCGCCACGGCCACCGGGTCGCCGACGCCGCTGCCGGGCTGCGGCGCGTAGACCGGGACCCCCGCGCGCTCCCCCAGCACCTGAAGCTGCTGCACCGCGTTGGGCCGCTGCAGGTCGGCGGCGACGAGCATCGGGGTGTTGCCCTGCCCCTTGAGCCACAACGCGAGCTTGGCCGCCACCGAGGTCTTGCCCGCACCCTGCAGGCCGGCCAGCATGATCACGGTCGGCGGCACCTTGGCGAACCGCAGCCGCCGCGTCTCGCCGCCCAGGATGCCGACGAGTTCCTCGTGGACGATCTTGATGACCTGCTGGGCCGGGTTCAGCGCGCCGGAGACTTCCTCACCGTTGGCTCGCTCCTTGACCCGGGCGATGAACTGCCTGACGACCGGCAGGGCGACGTCCGCCTCAAGCAGGGCGATCCGGATTTCCCTGGCCGTGGCGTCAATGTCAGCAGGGGACAGGCGTCCCCGGCCGCGCAGAGAGGAAAAAACCTGCGTCAGCCGGTCAGATAGGGTGTCAAACACAGGACCAGGCTACCGAACGGTCCGTGGTACCCGCGTCCGGTCGGCTCCGAGCGGCCCCGCCATTTCGCCCTGACCACCGGTTTGGCATTAAATCTCCGAGCGCGGTCAGGACCGAGTGCATGGTCGCGCGGCGCAGGTCTTCTCCTGCCAGCGGCTTGCCGTCGCCGTCGGTCACGTAGAACACGTCGACGGCCTCGGCCCCGAGCGTCTCCACCCGGGCCGCGCGCACGTCCAGACCGCATTCGCCCAGGGCCCGCCCGACCCGCCACAGCAGCCCCGGCGCGTCATGCGCGCGCACCTCCACCACGGTCGCGGTATCCGACGCGTCGTCGACCAGGGTCACCTTGGGCGCGGGGACGGCGGCACCGCGGGGCCGCACGGCACGCGCGCGGCGATCCAGGCGGTCTTCGACGTCCAGCCGTCCCATCAGCATCCGGCGCAGGTCCGCGGCCACCAGCGTGGCGTCAGGCGGATCGCCGAATTCAGGCTCCACATCGAACACGGTGACGGCGACATTCCCGACCGAGGTCGCGTTCGCGCTGCGGACCGCCAGCCGGTGCGAGGCCAGCACCCCCGCGGCGCGCCAGAGCAGTCCCGGCCGGTCCGGAGCGACCACGGTCACCTCGGATCCGCGCACGGTGGCCGCCGGGTCGCCTGCCGCGGCCAGCGCCAGCTGGTCGTCGCGCAGCGGTGCGGGCCCGGGCATCGGGTCGCCGTCGAGCACCGCCGCCACCCGCCGCACCAGGTCGGCGACCAGGGTGGCCTTCCAGTCGTTCCAGGCGGCAGGCCCGGTGGCCAGCCCGTCGGCGATGGCCAGGGCATGCAGCAGCTCGAGCAGGGCGCGGCTGCGCACGGCCGTCGCCACCTGCTTCACCGTGACCGGGTCGTCCAGGTCACGCCGGGTCGCGACCATCGGCAGCAGCAGGTGCAGCCGGACGGCCGAGGCGACCAGGTCCACGTCCGCGGCGGGCAGGCCCATCCGCCGGCCGACGTCCCGCGCCACCACCTCGCCGGTGACGCTGTGATCACCGGGCCAGCCCTTGCCGATGTCGTGTAGCAGCGCCGCCAGCAGCAGCAGGTCGGGCCGGGCGACCTCACGGGTCAGCGCGGCGGCGTGCGCGGCCGCCTCGGCTAGGTGGCGGTCCACGGTGAAGGTGTGCAGCGGGTTGCGCTGCGGCCGGTTCCTGACCCGCTCCCAGTCCGGGATCAGCGCGGTCACCAGGCCTTCGGTGTCCAGGGCCTCCCACACGCTGACCGCGGCCTGGCCGGCGCCGAGCAGCGAGAGCAGAGAGTCACGGGCGGCGGTCGGCCAGGGGACGGGCAGCGGCGGGCATTCGGTCAGCCGGTCCAGCGTCCGCGGCGCCAGCGGCAGCCCGGCCTGCGCGGCCGCGGCGGCCGCGCGTAGCACCAGTGCCGGATCGCGGGCCGGATCGGCCACCCGGGCCAGCACTACCTCGCCGTCTTGTTCCACGACTCCGTCCGCCAGCGGGCGGCGCTCGGCGCGGCGGCGGCGCAGCCGTCGCCCGCGGAGCCGGTCCGCCTGGCGGAAAGCATGATCGACCGCGTACGCGACGGTACGCGCGGCACCCGCCAGCATCCGCAGCAGCACGTCCCCGTCGAGCAGGCCGAGCGCGCGGGCCACTTCGTCCTGCTCCTCGAGGACGAGCCGGTCCAGGCGACGCCCGGTGACCTCGTGCAGCGCGTGCCGGGCGTCAAGGATCTGCTCGTAAGCCGTGCGGACCTTAGGTCCTGGGGCGGGCGCCACCCACGCGGCCGCCACCGCCTGGATCGCGTGCACATCCCGCAGGCCGCCCCTCGCCTCCTTCAGGTCGGGCTCGAGCAGGAAGGCGAGCTCGCCGAAGGTCCTGGTGCGCTCGTCGTGGGCGCCGTGCAGCTCGGCCAGCCGCGCGGGCGCAGCTGACCGCCAGTCCTCTAGCGCGCCGGCCCGGAGCCGTTCGGTCAGATCGGGGTCACCGGCCACGTGCCGGGCGGACAGGAGCCCGAGCGCGACCTTCAGGTCAGCCCGCGCCACCCGTCGCGCCTGGGGCACGGTGCGCACCGCGTGGTCGAGTTCCGCACCGGAATCCCAGACGGGATACCAGATCCGGTCGGCGATGCCCGCGATGTCATCGCGGCCACCGTGCAGCAGCAGCACGTCCAGGTCACTGCGGGGAAGCAGCTCCTTCCGCCCGTACCCGCCGACCGCCACCAAGGCCACGCCGGCCTCGGCACCGAGAAGCTCCGCCAGCCACCTGTCGACTTGCGTAGTCCGGCGAGCACGATCCGCAGCAAACGAAGTCATGGCTTGCACGCGTCCCCCGGACCGCTCATAAGATGCCGGTCAGATCGCGTCCGGCCCGCGTTCGCCGGTCCGCACCCGGACGATCGTCTCGACCGGAACCGACCAGACTTTCCCGTCGCCAATCCGTCCGGTCTGCGCCGCCTTGACGACCACTCCGATCAGGTCGTCAGTGTCCTCGTCCTCGCACAGGACTTCAACGCGGACCTTGGGTACCAGGTCGACCTGGTATTCAGCTCCGCGGTACACCTCCGTGTGCCCGCGCTGCCTGCCGTACCCACTCGCTTCCGTGACCGTCAGGCCGTGGACGCCAAACGCTTGCAAGGCGGCCTTTACGTCATCCAGCTTGAACGGCTTGATGACAGCAGTGATCAGCTTCATCTGGGTGTGTCCCTTCGGAGTCCTATACCGACCATCCGCTGCCGACGTTTCACCGGGTCTGTCGGTATGTGTCGGCGAAGTGAAACAGCGCGGTTATCTGTTACAAGCATATTTCCCGGATGCGGCACTATATGTGTCAAACCGGGCACGAGACGTGCGTCGGCGGGCGTGATCGGTATGTCAGCCGAGGATGGCGTCCACGAACGCGGCCGGGTCGAACGGCGCCAGGTCATCTGGTCCCTCACCGAGGCCGACCAGCTTGACCGGAACACCGAGCTCGCGTTGCACAGCGATGACGATCCCGCCCTTGGCGGTGCCGTCGAGCTTGGTGAGCACGATGCCCGTGACGTCGACCACCTCGGCGAAGACCCGGGCCTGCCTGAGTCCGTTCTGCCCAGTGGTCGCGTCCAGCACGAGCAGCACCTCATCAACCGTGGTCCGCTTCTCCACCACGCGCTTTACCTTGCCGAGCTCGTCCATCAGCCCGACCTTGGTGTGCAGTCGGCCGGCGGTGTCCACTACCACCACGTCGATGCCTTTCTGAATGCCCTCGCTCACCGCCTCGAACGCCACGCTCGCCGGGTCGGCGCCCTCCCGGTCGGCCCGTACCGTCTGCGCCCCGACCCGCTCGCCCCACGTCTGCAGCTGGTCGGCCGCCGCCGCACGGAAGGTGTCGGCGGCCCCGAGCAGGACGGTGTGCCCGTCCCCGATCAGGGCACGGGCGAGCTTCCCGCAGGTCGTGGTCTTGCCGGTGCCGTTCACGCCCACCATGAGCACCACCGCGGGCATCCCGCCATGCGGTGACGTGTGCAGGGACCGGTCGGTGTCCTCGCCGAGCTGGCCAAGCAGTTCTGTCTTCAGCAGCTCGCGCACCTCGGCAGGCCCGCGGGTCCCGAGGACCTTCACCTTGGTCTTCAGGTCATCGACCATCAGCCGGGCGGGCACCACGCCCACGTCGGCGGTGATGAGCACCTCTTCGATCTCATCCCAGGTCTCGTCGTCGAGCCGGTCCCTGGACAGCAGGCCAAGCAGCGCCGACCCCACCGAACTCTGCGACCGGGCCAGGCGGGCCCGCAGCCGCACCATCCGCCCCGCCGACGGCGGCGGCCGCTCAAGGTCGAGCACCGCGGCGGTAGTCGCGGGCGCGGGCGCTTGCGCGGCGGCGTCTGCTTCGGCGTTCTCGGCTGCTCCTCCGCCGCCGGGCGCGGGCGTGGCCGGACCTGCCGGAGGCTGGCCAGCCGACGCGGCGGGCTTGCGCCCCCGGCCCGGCCGCAGGAACAGCAACCCGCCGGCGACGACCGCCAGGACGGCAATGACAATGATCAGGATTACGTATTCCATCAGGCTCTCAGTCTCCCAGACCTCGCCGGCTGCCGCGAATTGCGGGGTCGAGCGGGTTGCGGCGGGTCGCGGCGGGTCGCGGCGGCAGCGGCGCTTAGGTCGTCCGCCAACCTACCGTCGGTTCGCGGTCCTCCGTGTGACCCACGGTACCCACGAGCCTGCGGAGAACCCATTGCGGGCCTACGGCGCGAAAGTTTGTGGTAGATCCGGGCTCCGTGGCGGATCCGGTGCATTCCCGTACACCCCAATCCACCGCCAAGCCCGGATCCACCACGCAAAATGTGGCGAATGTTAACTATGTTAATTCAGGGTGGGTTGTTACGTGTGGGGCGAGGCGACGGTGCTCAAGGGATCGGTCGACAGGCGCTGGGCGGGCCAGCGGGGCGTCCGGGGCTGGCGGGCGGCTCGGCCGACGGGCGCTGGGCGGGCTGGCGAGGTTGAGCGGGCGGAGGTCAGGCGGGCCGCGCTGGCGGAGGTCAGGCGGGCCGCGCTGGCGGGGTCAGGCGGGCTGGCGGGTGGCTAGGGGCTGGCTGATTACGGCGGAGACTCCGTCGCCGCGCATGGTGATGCCGTAGAGGGCGTCGGCGGCTTCCATCGTGCGGCGCTGGTGGGTGATCACGATGAGCTGCGAGCTCTCTCGCAGTTCCTCGAAGACCAGCAGCAGCCGCTGCAGGTTCGTGTCGTCCAGCGCCGCTTCCACCTCGTCGAGCACGTAGAACGGCGAGGGCCTGGCCTTGAAGATCGCGAACAGGTACGCGATGGCCGTCAGCGACCGTTCGCCGCCGGACAGCAGCGACAGCCGCTTGACCTTCTTGCCCGGCGGGCGCGCCTCGATCTCGATACCGGTCGCCAGCATGTCGTCCGGCTCGGTCAGCACCAGATTGCCCTGCCCGCCCGGGAACAGGCGGCCGAACAGCTGCTCGAACTCCCGCGCGGTGTCGGCGTACGCGGACGCGAACACTTCCTGCACCCTGTCATCGACCTCCTTGACCACGGTGAGCAGGTCCCGCCGGGTCTTGCGCAGGTCATCCAGCTGGGTGGCCAGGAAGGTGTGCCGTTCGGTCAGGGCCTCGTACTCCTCCAGCGCCAGCGGGTTGACCTTGCCGAGCCGGTCGAGCTGGCGCTGCGCGTCGGCGGCCCGGCGCTGCGCCACGGTCCGGTCGTAGCGCGACGGCAGGGCGGCCTCGTCGCCGATCACCGGCACGGGCACCTCGGGCCCGTACTCGGCCACCAGGGCGTCCGCCTCGATCCCGAACTCATCAAGCGCGTGCTCCGCTAGCTGGGCGAGCCTGAGCCGGTGCTCGGCCCGGGCGATCTCGGTGCCGTGCGCGGTGTTCACCACGGTGTCGAGATCGGCGGCCAGCTCACGGACCCGGGCCCGGACCACCTTCAGCTCGGTGGCGCCGCCCGCGCTGACGGCCTCGGCTGCAGCGCGCCGGGCCAGGGCCTGGTTCACCGACTGCTCGGCCGCCTCGACCGCGTACCCGGCACCCAGCGCCACCGCGCGGGCCACCGCGGCCTGGGTGGCCCGCTGCGTGCGCCGCCGCGCCGCCTGCAGGCGGGTGGCCCGTTCCGCGGCCGCCGTAGCGGCCAGCGAGTCGGCCCGGCCGCCGATCGAGCGCAGCCTTTCCTCCGCGGTCCTGACCTCGAGCCTGGCCTCCATCTCGGCGTTGCGCGCCGCGGCACAGCGGTCCGCGAGATCCTCGCGGCGCCGGTCGGACCCGTATACCTCGTCCTGCGGCTCGGACGAGTCCTGCGCGGCGGCCTCGGCGTCGGCGAGATCCTGCCGAAGCTGCTCCAGCTTGGCGAGGTCCTTCTCGGCCGCCAGGTGAGTCGAGGTGAGGGCGGCGTCCAGCCGGCCCGCCTCATCTCGGGCCGCCCGGGCCGCGCCCGCCAGCCGGCCGAGCCGCCCGGAGATTTCCGCCGCGGCCGCGTCGGCCTCCTGCCTGCGCGCCAGCGTTTGCGCGACCGACTGGCGGGCGGCCTCCTCGGCTCCCGCCGCCGCGGCCAGTTCCGCGGCCGCTTCGTCGCACCGCCGTTCGGCTTCGGTCAGCCCGGCCGCCGCCTCCTCCGCCGCGGCCCGCAGCTCAAGCAGGCTCTGCGGCCGCGCGCCGCCACCGTGAGCCCAGTGCGATCCGAGCACGTCACCCGCGCGCGTCACGGCCCTCACCTGAGGATTTTCCCGAACGATCAGGCGTGCCCGCGCCAGGTCATCCGTGACCACGACGTCGCGGAGCAGCGCCGCGGCGACCTCACCCAGCCCGTCAGGACCGTTCACCAGCGAGGCCGCCAGCACCGCGCCCTCCGGGGCGCTCGGGGCGGATGAGGCGGCGGGGGCGGGGGCGCTTGGGGTAGCTGGGGAGTTCTGGGTGGCCGGGGAGTTTGGGGGGGCTGGGGAGTTCTGGGAGGCTGGGGAGTTTGGGGGGGCTGGGACGGCGATTACTAGGCCGGCGCTGCCGGCGTCTTCGCGGCGCAGGGTGGACAGGATCTCGGCGGCGGCTTCGAGGCTGGTCACCGCGACCGCGTCGGCGGCGGCGCCTAGGGCCGCCGCGACCGCGACCTCGAAGCCCTCGCTGACCTGCAGGCGCGCGGCGAAGGAACCGACCACACCGGTGAAGCGCGCGGGGTCGGCGAGCAGGGCCGCGGAGGCGTCGGCGCCGCGGCGGACCGCTTCGGCCAGGGCGTCGGCCCGGGCCCGCAGCGCCGCCAGCTCGCGAGCGGATTCGCGTTCGGCGGTGCGCGCAGCCGAGGTCCGTTCGGTATATCCGATGAGAATCTCGGTGGCCTCGGCGTGCGCGGCGGCCAGCCCGCTACGGTCTTCGTCTCGCCCGCCCGCCAGGTCCCGCACCTGTTCGTACTCTTCTTGCGCCCCGGCCGCGCGCAGCCTGGCCTGCTCGGCGGAGGCCTCCAGGCGGTCCATCTCCTCCTGCGCGGCCACGCTGCGGCTGTCGGCGGCGCCGACCTGCCCGCGCAGCCTGGCCACCCGCTCGGCCCGGGCGGCGGCGGTCCTGGCGCCCTCGGCCAGCCGGCGCTCGGTCGCGGCGAGCTCCGCCTCGGCGGCGGTGCGCTGGGTGACCGCGGCCGCCAGGACCTCACGGCCCGCCTCCAGCCGCGCGGTCAGCGTTTCTTCTTCCTCGCGCAGCTCCTGCGCCTGACGGTCCAGCTCGTCGGGGTCGCGGCCGGGGCGATCCGGTTCGCCCCCACTAGTCACCTCGGTCAGCAGGCTGTGCCGCTGCGCGGCCAGGTTCTGCGTGCTGCGCAGCCGTTCGGCCAGCGAGGACAGGGCGAACCAGGTCTCCTGCGCGCGGGCCAGGGTGGCCGAGGCCTGCTGGGCGGCCAGGTCGAGCTCGGCTTCGGCCGCCCGGGCCCGGGCCAGTTCCTGCTCCAGGGCGGCGCGCCTGGCTAGCACCGCCGCCTCGTCCGCCTCGTCCCTGGCCAGATCGCCGGCCAGCGTCACGTAGTCGTCAGCGATCAGCCTGAGCCGGGCGTCCCGCAGCTCGGCCTGGATGGCGGCCGCCTTCTTGGCGACCTCGGCCTGCCGGCCCAGCGGCTTGAGCCTGCGGCCAAGCTCGGCGGTGAGGTCGACCAGCCGGGTCAGGTTGGCCTGCATCGCCTCGAGCTTGCGCAGCGCCTTTTCCTTGCGCTTGCGGTGCTTGAGCACGCCGGCCGCTTCCTCGATCAGGGCGCGCCTGGCCTCGGGCCCCGCGTGCAGGATGTCGTCGAGCTGGCCCTGGCCGACGATCACGTGCATCTCCCGGCCCAGGCCCGAGTCGGACAGCAGTTCCTGCACGTCGAGCAGCCGGCAATGATCGCCGTTGATGGCGTACTCGCTCTGCCCGGACCTGAACATCAGGCGGCTGATCGTGACCTCGGCGTACTCGATCGGCAGGGCACCGTCGCTGTTATCGATGGTGAGCGTCACCTCGGCGCGGCCCAGCGGCGGGCGCGAGGTGGTGCCCGCGAAGACGACATCTTCCATCTTGCCGCCGCGCAGCGACTTGGCCCCCTGCTCGCCCATCACCCAGGACAGCGCGTCGACGATGTTGGACTTGCCGGATCCGTTCGGCCCCACCACGCAGGTGATGCCGGGCTCGAGGCGGAGCGGGGTCGCGGAGGCGAACGACTTGAAGCCGCGCAAGGTGAGGCTCTTCAGGTACACGTGCGCCCCCTCCTCCCTGCTCGCAAACACGGGGCTGGCAAACACGCGGCTCCAGGCACCTTACCGTCCCGCGGCGCACGGCACGGGGAACTGCAGGCGGAATCGCGCGTCGTCGGGCCGGACTGGATCGCGCGTGGTCGAGCCGGAGCCCGTCGGCCGGGCGCCGGAGATCGGAGCGGGCATGCCAAAACCGCCGCAGGCCCGAATAGGACGCTCGGCGTCAATACTCCGCCTTTGATGCCCGTGTGACTACTGACATATAACGGGCAGATATATAACGAAGCGGATACAAAACGAAGAGGGGCGCCACTATGGCGCCCCTGATTCGTTCTTGCCGTTTGCCTCGCCGCCAACGCTCGTTAGACGAACGCGTGCTCGCGTTCCCGAACCAGCATGTCCTCGTGAGCAGCCTCAACCGAAAGCGAGTTATTCTCTTCCTGAAGCCGTACAAGCTCGGCTTCCAGGTCGCGTACTCGCTGCTGGAGGCGGCGCATCTCGGAAACGATGCGGGGATCGGGACCGCCGACGTGGCCAAATAGAGCCTTCGCCATT
>Ga0302314_10014689_pt1 | contig 13377 bp, 11 predicted proteins | sample III_Palsa_N2_3_FD_200533 | JGI IMG/M metagenome (GOLD analysis project Ga0302314, IMG submission 200533) | Peat permafrost microbial communities from Stordalen Mire near Abisko, Sweden - III_Palsa_N2_3 | ecosystem: Environmental > Terrestrial > Soil > Palsa > Peat permafrost | place: Sweden...
GGGGCAGGTGGGCGGGCCGGGCCGGGCGCCTCCGCGGGGGGCGTCATCGGGTTCGCGGCGCCGCGCGGGTTACATTACGGCGGGTCAGCACATACCGCCGCAAACCGTGCGGCGAGCTCCCGGAGGAGGAACCGCGTGCCACCATCCCATGAACTGCCCGCGAGGGCCCGGGTCGTCATCGTCGGCGGCGGGGTGATCGGCGTCAGCACCGCCTTTCACCTGGCCGAGGCGGGGGTGACCGACATCCTGCTGCTCGAAGCGGACGCGCTCGGGTCGGGGTCCACGTCCAAGGCGGCGGGCGGCGTCCGGGCGCAGTTCTCCGACCAGGTGAACATCGAGCTCGGGCTGCGCAGCCTGGAAGCACTGGCCGCGTTCGGCCGCCGCCCGGGCGGGCAGATCGACCTGCAGCAGGTCGGCTACCTGTTCCTGCTCGACGACCCGGCCACCGTCCGCGCGTTCGAGCAGAACGTCGCGCTGCAGAACTCGCTCGGCGTGCCGAGCCGGATAATCAGCCCGGCCGAGGCGGCGGCACTGTCACCGCTGATCAGTACCGACGGAGTGCTCGCGGCCGCCTACTCGCCGACCGACGGGCACTGCACGCCGGAGGCGGTGGTACTCGGCTACGCCAGCGCCGCACGGCGGCTGGGCGCGCGGCTGGTCACCGGGGCCGCGGTGACCGAGATCACGGCGGGCCCGGGCCCGGCCGAGTTCACGGTCACCGTCGCCGGGCAGACGATCGCGGCGGAGACGGTGATCTGCGCGGCCGGCGCCTGGTCGCGGCAGGTCGGCGACTGGGCCGGAGTGGACCTCCCGGTGACCCCGCTGCGGCGGCAGATCGTGGTGACCGAACCGGTGCCCGGGCTCCCCGCGGACCTGCCGATGACCATCGACTTCGCGACCTCGCTGTACTACCACCGGGAGGGCCCGGGGCTGCTGATCGGGATGTCGGACCCGGACGAAACACCGGGCTTCCAGCTGAACCGGTCCGACGACTGGCTGCCGCGCCTGGGCGACGCCATGCTGCGGCGCGCACCGCGGCTGGCCGAGTTCGGCATTGCCTCCGGGTGGGCCGGCCTCTACGAGGTGAGCCCCGACCACAACGGGCTGGTCGGGCAGGCGGAGCCCGCCGGGCGGTTCCTGTACGCTACCGGGTTCTCCGGACACGGGTTCCTGATGGCGCCAGCCCTCGGCGAGGTGATGCGCGATCTGTACCTGGGAAGGACGCCGGCGGTGGACGTGTCACCGCTCGACGCGCGCCGGTTCGCGGCGAACGCCGCCCGCCCGGAGCTGAACATCGTCTGAGCCCCCTCTCCGGGATGAGCGGGGAGGCAAGGTTATCGAGTGCGGCATGTGGGCATTTAGGGGCGTCTGGCCGTAGTCGCGGCTAATGGGAAATCTTTGGTGAATTGCCCATTGACGCACGGTAAGGGCTTGTGAGAACGTTCTCTTCATCCGATAGGAGATCGTTCTCACAACCCCTGCCTACACTTCGGAGTGCGCATGCCCCCGGTCACCGAGTCCCCGTCGCTCCCGGCGCTGCCCGGCCAGTTCACCGCCCAGATCGAGGCTGTGAACGACGCGGGCCCCGCGCTGGAGACCCGGGTGGCCGGCCTCGACCCCACCCGGTTCTCCAGCGTGTTTCTCGTCGGCTGCGGCGGCTCGCTGTTCACCTTCGCGCCGCTGCGCTGCCTGCTCGACCGGTCCCCGGTGCCGGTGTTCACCGTCAACTCGGCCGAGCTGATGCTGCGCCGCCCGGCGCTGCTCGGCCCCGCTTCCCTCGTCATCGTCAGCAGCACGCACGGCGAGACCGCGGAGACCGCCGCGGCCGCGCGGTTCGCTGCTGAGCAGGGCGCCACGGTCATGGGCGTCACCCAGGACGCCGGCAGCGTGGTCGGCGCGGCCAGTCAGCACGTGTTCCTGCACCAGGGCGTCGAGGCCAAGCAGGTGCTGCTCGTCCAGCTCGGGCTGGCCCTGCTGCGCGGCTTCGGCGCCGTCAAGGACGAAGAGGCCGACCAGCTGCTGGCCGCGCTTCGCCAGTCGCCGCAGGCGTTCGCGTGGGCGCACACCGGCTGGGACGACCAGCTCGCCCGGCTCGCCGAGGCGCTGTACACCGAGTCGATGATCTACGTGCTCGGGTCGGGGCCCGCCGAGGGGGCGGCGCAAACCCTGGCCATGTGCTACCTGCAGGAAATGCAGAAGCTCAACACCGCCGCGATCGGCACCGGAGAGTTCCTGCACGGCCCCTTCGAAGTCATTACCAGCGAGGTCCCGGTGATCCTGGTCAAGGACTACGCGCTGACCAGGCCGATGGCCGAGCGGGCAGAGCGCTTCCTGCGCCAGCACACCGGCAAGCTCTGGGTGCTCGACGCCGCGGAGCTTGACCTCAGCCCGGTCGCCGAGGACGGCAGGCCGCTCGTCGCCGACCTGGTGCTCGGCAGCACCGTGCTGAACCGCATCGCGGAGCAGTTCGCCGTCCGGACCGGCATCCCGCTCACCGACCGCCGGTACATGTGGAAGATCGAGTACTGATGGACATCGTCGCGATCGGTGACAACATCAGCGACTGCTACCAGTCCGTCGGGCAGGTGTTTCCCGGCGGCAACGCCGTCAATGTCGCCGTCGCCGCCGCCCGGGCCGGCGGAACCACCGCCTACATCGGCGCCGTGGGTGACGACCCGCGGGGCCGCCTGCTCATCGCCGCGCTGACCGCCGAGTCGGTGGACACCGGGCGGGTCCGCGTGGTGCCCGGCCAGACCGCCTGCTGCGACATCACCCATGCCGACGGCGAGCGGCTGTTCGGCACCACCCGCCGCGGCGTCGCCCTGTTCCAGCCGGCCGAGGACGACTTCGTCCTAGCCGCCACCGCGAGCATGCTGCACACCACCTACTGCAGCGGCATGGAGGAGTTCCTGCCCCGGCTGGCCGCGGGCGGTCCGGTGTCGTTCGACTTCAGCGGCCACATCGGCGACGGGTACGCCGATGAGCTGCTGCCCCACGTGCAGGTGGCGGAGTTCTCCGCCGCCCACCTTGACGAAGGCGACGCGGCGGAGCTGCTGCGCTGGGCCGCCGACCGCGGGCCGCGCTACGTGCTGGCGACCCGGGGGGCCCGCGGCGCGATGCTCTTCGACGGCGAGCACACCGTCAGCGTCGCGGCGGCGCCGTCACCGTCGCCGGTGGTCGACACCCTCGGCGCCGGGGACTCCTTCATCGGCCGCGCCCTGTTCGGCCTGGTCCACCACGAGCCCGCCGCCGAGCTGCTGTCGGCGGCGGCCACGGCCGCCGCCGAGACCTGCCTGAGCTGGGGAGCCTTCGGCCACGGGACCAACCTGCTCAGCTGCTGCGGCGGGCACACCGATGTTGCCGCCGCGCCAGCCCTACTTAAGTCCGTTCGAGTACAACCATAAGGAATGAGGTGAGGGGTATGCCCGAAACGACCGACCGCAAGTCACCCCGGCGGAGAACCTGGCACCTGGCGTCAGCCGGCCTGCGTCCGGTGGCGGCGGCGGCAGCCGTCGTCGCACTGGTGGCGGGCGTCGCCGCCTGCAGTTCGTCGTCGTCATCAGCGAGCAGCGCCGCCGCGGCGAGCGGCTCATCGAGTCCGGCGGCGGCCGCGCCCGCCGCCACCTACGCGGGTGTGTCCGAAGACAGCACGCTGCATAACGAAGTGCCCGCGCAGTACCTGAGCAACGGCGTCAAGGTGGCCGTGTTCAACGACTGGGCACCGGACGAGTTCGTGCAGAACGGCCAGCTCACCGGCTGGAGCGTGGACGTCGCGGAGGCCATGTCAGCGGTGCTCGGGGTCAAGTTCAGCTACACCCCGACCAGCTTCGACGTCATCCTGCCGGGTATCCAGAACGGCCGTTTCGACGCCGGGTTCGCCTCCTTCGGCATCACCCCGCAGCGGCTGCAGGTGCTCAGCTTCATCCCCGAGCGCAGCGACGGCGAGACTTACGCGTCGCTCGCATCGGGCCACGTCGACATCAGCTCGCTGCCGCAGCTGTGCGGGAAGACGGTAGCCGTGCTCACCGGCGCCTTCGACTACACCTACCTGCAGGGCGAGAGCAAGACCGTGTGCACCTCAGCGGGCAAGCCGGCCATCTCGCTGCAGCAGTACACCACGCAGAGCGCGGCTGACCTGGCCGTCATCTCCGGGCGGGTGCAGCTCACCGCGGGCGGCTCCGGCGACCTCAGCTACCTGGTGAAGCAGCAGCCCAAGCTGGCGCTGTCCAGCCTGGTGGTCAACCCCGTCTACAACTGCATCGGCGTCCGCAAGGGCGACAAGCTCGGCACGGTAATGGCCAGCGCCCTGCAGGACCTGATCAATGACGGTGTATACCAGCAGATCATGACCAAGTGGGGAATTAAGGGCGCGGTCAGCAAGGGCATGCTGGCCACCGCGGCCAACCCCGACCCGCACTGAGCAACCCGCTCACAGACTGCGCCGGGCGGCCAGCGAGGCCGCACTCGCTGGCCCCCCGGCGCGCCCGCCATCCACTTACCGGCCGAGGAGGCAGATGGACCAGCACTCCGCCGAGCAGGACGTCACACAGCCGCCGCTCCGGCTCGACGCCAAAGACATCGTCCGGACCCCAAAGCCACGGCAGTGGATCGGCACGGTCATCGCGCTGCTGCTCGCCTCGATGTTCCTGCACATGCTCGTCACCAACGCCAACCTGCAGTGGCGGGTGGTGTGGAGCTACCTCTTCTCCAGCGAGATCCTGCACGGCGTGCTGCTGACCCTGGAGCTCACCGTGCTCGCCATGCTGGCCGGCCTGGTGATCGGCATCATCCTCGCCGTCATGCGGCTGTCGGACAACCCGCTGCTGCAGCGGCTCAGCTGGCTCTGGATCTGGTTCTTCCGCGGCGTCCCGCCGCTGGTGCAGCTCATTTTCTGGTACAACCTCGCGTCGCTGGTGCAGTCGGTGTCGGTCGGCGTCCCGTACGGGCCGAGCTTCGTCTCCTGGCAGACGAACAGCCTGATCACACCGTTCACCGCGGCTTTGCTCGGGCTGTCCTTCACCGAGAGCGCCTACGCCGCGGAGATGATCCGCGCGGGCATCCAGGCGGTGAACCGGGGCCAGGTCGAGGCCGCCCACTCACTCGGCATGACCAGCGCCCAGGCGATGCGCCGGATCGTGCTGCCGCAGGCACTGCGCATCGTCATCCCGCCGATCGGCAATGACACCATCTCCATGCTCAAGTTCACCTCACTGGTCAGCGTGCTGGCCCTGCCGGATCTGCTGTACTCCGCCCAGGAGGTCTACGCCCGCACCTACCAGACCATCCCGCTGCTGCTCGTCGCGACCCTCTGGTACCTGGCGCTGACGACGGTGCTCACCGTCGCCGAGCACGCCCTCGAGAAACGGCTGCGCCGCGGCCACGGCGGCCCGTCCGGCGCCGCCGTCCGTAGCCAGTCGCGGTGGCGGCTGTTCGACTGGCACCGCCCGCTGCCGACGGTCGCGCCGTGACCGCCGGGCCGGCGGCCGGCGAGCCACTCGTGCTGGTCGACCAGGTACGCAAGGCCTTCAACGGGGTCACCGTGCTCAACGGGCTGAGCTTCGAGGTGGCGGCGGGCGAGGTCTGCTGCATCATCGGTCCCTCGGGATCGGGCAAGAGCACCCTGCTGCGCTGCATCAACCGGCTCGAGAAGATCGAGGGCGGAATGATCTACCTGGCCGGGCGCCCGGTCGGGGTCATGCCGCACGGCAGCAAGCTGCGCGAGATGCGGCAACGGGAACTGGCTGGCCAGCGACGCGACATCGGCATGGTGTTCCAGAGCTTCAACCTGTTCGCGCACAAGACCGTGCTGGCCAACATCATCGAGGCACCGCTGGTGGTGAAGAAGACATCGCGCGCCGACGCGGTCCGCGACGCGCACGCGCTGCTCGCCCGGGTCGGGCTGACCGGCAGGGCCGACGCCTACCCGGACCAGCTGTCCGGCGGCCAGCAGCAGCGGGTGGCGATCGCCCGTTCGCTGGCCATGAACCCTAAGCTGATGCTGTTCGACGAGCCAACCTCGGCGCTCGACCCGGAACTGGTCGGCGAGGTTCTCGCGGTGATGAAAGACCTGGCCGAAGGCGGCATGACGATGATCGTGGTCACCCACGAAATGAGCTTTGCTCGCGACGTCGCGGACCGGGTCATCTTCATGGACGCCGGCGAGATCGTCGAGTCGGGCAGCCCGGAGCAGGTGCTGCGCAACCCCAGCCACGCGCGCACCAGGTCCTTCCTCGCGCGGGTGTCATGAGCGAGCTTGCGCGCGGATCAGCAAGTACAGCGCGTCCGCGAATGCGGGCTCCGAGCGCCAGCGAGGGGGCCTCATGAGCGAGTTCGCGAGCGGATCAGCAAGTACAGCGCGTCCGCGAATGCGGGCTCCGAGCGCCAGCGAGGGGGCCTCATGAGCGAACTGCTCGTGCTGAGCGACGCCGACGTCCGGCTGCTGCTGACGCCGCGCGCCGCCATCGACTCGCAGCGCGCGGCGCTGACGGCCGCGGCCGAGCAGCGGGTCACCGCGGCCGGCGTGCTGTCCTCGGTGGACCCGGCCGACGACTCGCTGGTCTTCGCGCACACCGCCGCGGTCCCCGGCCTGACCGGGGTGACCTGCAAGTTCGGCCTGCAGGTGCCTGGCAACAGCGCCCGCGGGCTGCCGTCGGTGCACGCGATGGTGATGATGCTGCGGCCCGGTACCGGCGAGCCGCTCGCCTGCCTGAACGGCACCGCGCTGACCGCGCTGCGGACCGCGGCCGGCATCGGCGCCGCGGCCGAGGTGCTCGCCCGGCCCGACGCGACCAGGCTGGGGCTGGCCGGCGCGGGTGCGGTGGCCCGCGAGGCGGCCCGGATGATCGCCGCGGTCCGCCCGCTGAACCAGATCCTGGTGCACAGCCGGACCGCCGCGAGCGGCGCCGCCCTCGCCGCCAGCCTGACCGCCGAGCTCGGCGTGCCCGCCAGCGCGGTGGCCGGCGCCGAGCAGCTCGCGGCGCGGTCGGACATCATCGTGACCGCGACCACCAGCCGCGAGCCGGTCATCCGGGGGGACTGGCTGCAGCCCGGCGTCACCGTGCTCACCGTGGGCAGCTACCAGCCGGACCGGCGGGAACTCGACCTGGCCGCCACCCGGCGGGCGGACGCCACCTTCGCCGACGACCCGGGCAAGGCCCTGGTCAACTGCGGGATGCTCGCGGAGGCGGCCGAGCACGGGATCACCGTCGACCCCCAGCCGGTGGGCGAGGTCATCGCCGGGCGGCGGGCCGGCCGGACGTCGCCCGGCGACGTGGTGCTGTTCCACTGCACCGGCCTCGGGGTGCAGGACGCTGCGCTCGCCGCGGCGGTGCTTGAGCTGGCGGCCTCCGCCGGGATAGGAAAGACGGTGGACTTTTGACCCCATCGGGAAAGGTCGCTGCCTAGTGGAACAAGCCCGACCACGGCGCCCGACCGTAAGCGACGTCGCCCGCCAGGCCGGGGTGTCGGTGGCGACCGCCGGGCGGGCGCTGGGCGGCTACGGGTACGTCGGCGAGGAGACCCGTGAGCGGGTGCGCGCATCGGCCCGCGAGCTGGGCTACTCCCCCAACGTCGTCGCCCGCAGCATGCGCTCCGGCAGCACCCGCAGCATCGGGTTCGTCGGGTCCGACATCGCCAACCCGTACTTCGCCGAGGCGATGCGCGGCATCTGCGACGTCGCGTACCGCGAGGGCTACCAGCCGATCCTGAGCAACAGCGACGAGCGGCTCGACCATGAGCAGCGGGCGGTCCGCACGCTGCTTGACAAGCAGGTGGAAGGGCTGGTCGTCGCCCCCGCGTCGGTCACCAGCTTCGACCACCTGGCCAGCGCGCTCGACCGGGGCGTGCCGGTGGTGCTGCTCGACCGCGACCTGCCCAAGCTGGACTGCGACAGCGTGGTCATCGACAACGAGCACGCGGCGTTCACCGCGGTTAGCCGCCTGCTGAGCCTCGGTCACCAGCGGATCGGCCTGCTGGCCCAGGTCAACGCCACCGAACGGCCGGAAATCAGGCCGGCTGGCGGCGACGGGCAGTGGATCGTCACCGGCGCCGACCGGCCCTCCACCGAGCGGGTCCGCGGCTACCTGCGGGCGCTAGCCGCCCGGCAGGTGCCGGTGCTTATGGACGCGATCACCTGGATCACCGCCGATCACCCCGACCAGGCAGATGCGGCCGCGCGCGGGCTGCTCCGCTCCCCCGCCCGGCCAACCGCCGTATTCGCCACGGACAACGAGTCGACCCGCCGCATCTTTCTCGCCGCCAAGAGCGAGGGCATCAGCGTCCCCGGTCAGGTCTCCCTGCTCGGCTTTGACGACCTGGACTGGACTGTGATGGTCGAGCCGCAGCTGAGCGTGGTCGCGCAGCGCCCCCGGGAAATGGGCAGGATCGCCGGGGAACGGCTGTTCGCCCGGATCAAGGGCGACGAGCAGCCCAAGCGCCGGATCGTGCTGCCGACCGAGTTGCTGATCCGGGCCAGTACAGGAGGATGGAACCAGTGAGCATGAAGGTCACGCCGGTCATCGGGGGCAGCGAACGGACGGATGCGCCCGGCGGCCGCTTCCAGTCGGTCAATCCGGCCCGGACCGCCGAGGTGGTCGCCGAGGTCGCGCTCGGCGATGCCAAAACGTTCCTCGACGCGGCCCGCGCCGCCCGAGCTGCGCAGCAGTCTTGGGCCGACGTGCCCGCCCCGGTCCGGGGACGTGCGATCGCGCACATCGGCCGGGTGGTGGAAGCCAACGCCGAGGCACTCGCCGCCCTGGTGTCACGGGAGATCGGCAAGCCGTATGCCGAGGCGCTCGGCGAGGTCCGGGAGATCGTCGACACCTGCGACTTCTTCCTCGGCGAGGGCCGCCGGCTGTACGGGCAGACGGTACCCAGCGAGATGCCCGACAAGCAGCTGTTCACCTTCCGCAACCCAGTCGGCGTGGTCGCGGTGATCACCGCGGGCAACTTCCCGGTGGCGGTCCCCTCGTGGTACCTGATCCCGGCGCTGCTGTGCGGCAACACCGTGGTGTGGAAGCCCGCCGAGTACGCCGCCGCCAGCGCGCACGCACTGTTCGAACTGATCGTGCGGGGCGGCGGGCTGCCGCACGGGGTGCTCAACCTGGTCCTCGCCGAGGGCGCCGAGACGTTTAGCGGCCTGGAGGCCGCGCTGGACGCCGGCTGCGTGGACAAGGTCGGGTTCACCGGCTCGACCGCGGTCGGCGCCCGGATCGGCGAGCTGACCGGGCGGCACCTGCAGTCGCCGTGCCTGGAGCTCGGCGGCAAGAACCCGATGGTCGTCGCCCCGAGCGCAGACCTCGACCTGGCGGTGCAGGGGGCGCTGTTCTCCGGGTTCGGCACCGCGGGCCAGCGCTGCACCTCGCTCGGCACGGTGATCGTGCACCAGGACGTGGCACCGGAGTTCACCGCCAAGCTTGACGCCGCCACCCGGGCGGCGGCGGTCGGCGACCCGTTCGCCGACGTGCTCTACGGGCCGATGCTGAGCGCCCGGTTCGGTGAGCGGTTCGAGGAGTACCTCGGCTGGATCCAGCCGCACCACCGGCTGCTCGGCTCGACCAGCACCGGCCGGATCACCGCGGCCAACCCGCGAGACGGCTTCGTCGGCGACCCCGACGCCGGGATCTTCTACCACCCGGTGATCGTGGCGGGGCTGCGCGAAGACGACGCGCTGCTGCTCGAGGAGACCTTCGGCCCGCTGATCGGGCTGACCAGCTACAGCGACCTCGACGAAGCGATCCGGCTGGCCAACCTGCCCGGGTACGGGCTGTCGTCATCGCTGTACACCCGCGACCCGGCCGAGGGGTTCCGTTTCCGGCGCGGCATCAGCGCCGGCATGGTCAGCATCAACAACTCCACCTCCGGCGCCGAGGCGCACCTGCCGTTCGGCGGCAATGGCAAATCAGGCAACGGGTCACGCCAGTCCGGCATCTGGGTCCTCGACCAGTTCACCCGCTGGCAGTCGCTGAACTGGGACTACTCCGGATCGCTGCAGAAGGCGCAAATGGATGTGGGCGAGCTGAAGGCGGACGAGTCGTTCCGGCTCGGCGGGTGACGCGATGGCGCGGCTCAGCTTCGAGGACGAACTCGACCAGCGGTTCCTGCGCGCCGTCGGCGCGCTGCCCGGTCCCGGTGCGGCCGGGCTGCCCGGCGGCGCTGGCCTCACCGGTGAGCAGCTGCTCGCCCTGTTCGACGCCCAGGCCGGCAGCCGGCACCTCGACCTGGCGGCCAGGTACCTGCGCGCCGCAGGTCACGGCTTCTACACCATCGGCTCGGCCGGGCACGAGTCGAACGCGGCGGTCGCCGCCGCGCTGCGGCCCACCGACCCGGCGCTGCTGCATTACCGCTCGGGCGCCTTCTACCTCGCCCGCGCGGCTCAGGTACCCGGCTCCCAGCCGCTGCAGGACGTGCTGCTCGGCCTGGTCGGGGCGGCCGACGAGCCGATCGCGGGCGGCCGGCACAAGGTCTTCGGCCACTACGACCTCGCCGTCATCCCACAGACATCCACGATCGCGTCGCACCTGCCGCGCGCGGTCGGGGTGGCGTTCTCCATCGGCCGGGCGGCCAAGCTCGGCGTGCCCTCGGCCTGGCCGCGGGACGCGATCACGGTGACGAGCTTCGGCGACGCCTCGGCGAGCCACTCCACCGCCACCGGGGCGGTCAACGCCGCCTGCCGTACCGCCTACCAGGGGCTGCCGGTGCCGCTGCTGCTGGTGTGCGAGGACAACGGCCTCGGCATCAGCGTCCGCACCCCGGACGGCTGGATCGCGGCGGCGTACTCTGCCCGGCCCGGCCTTGCCTATTTCAGCGCCGACGGCAGCGACCCGCAAGCCTGCTACGACGCGGCGGCGGCGGCCGCCAGCCATGTACGGGCCACTCGCTCCCCCGCGTTCCTGCACCTGCGGGTGGTGCGCTTCCTCGGGCACGCCGGCAGCGACGCGGAAATCAGCTACCGGACCGAGGCCGAGATCACGGCCGACTACGCCCGCGACCCGCTGCTCGGCACCGCCCGGCTGCTGGCGGCCACCGGGCGGCTGCGCCCGGATGCGGTGGCCAGCCGCTATGAGGCGATCAGGACCGAGGTCAGGGAGCTGGCCGACAAGGCGGTCACCCGGCGGCAGCTGTCCACCCGGGCGGAAGTGACGGCGCCGCTGGCACCGCACCACCCCGGCTGGGTCGCGGAGCAGGCGGCCACCGCGGCGGCCGCCGGGGAGCGTGCGGCCGCCTTCGGCGGGAAACTGCCGGAGGACGCCGGCCCGCTGACCCTGGCCGACACCATCAACCGGGCGCTGGCCGACGGCCTCGCCCGGTACCCGCAGCTGCTCGCTTTTGGCGAGGACGTCGGGCGCAAGGGCGGCGTCTACGGGCTCACCCGCGGACTGTCCCGGCGGTTCGGCGCCGGGCGCGTCTTCGACACGCTGCTCGACGAGCAGTCGATCCTCGGGCTCGGCCTCGGCGCCGGGCTGTCCGGCTTGCTGCCGGTGCCGGAGATCCAGTACCTCGCCTACCTGCACAACGCCGAGGACCAGCTGCGCGGCGAGGCCGCCAGCCTGCAGTTCTTCTCGGCCGGCCAGTACCGCAACCCGATGGTCGTGCGGGTCGCGGGCCTCGCCTACCAGAAGGGGTTCGGCGGCCACTTCCACAACGACAACGCGGTTGGTGTGCTGCGCGACATCCCCGGCCTGGTCATCGCGGTGCCGTCGCGGGCGCAGGATGCGGCGGCGATGCTGCGCAGCTGCCTGGCCGCCGCCGTGGTCGACGGCACCGTCTCGGTGTTCCTCGAGCCGATCGCGCTGTACCACACGCGTGACCTGTACCAGCCGGGTGACGGCGGCTGGCTGTCTGCGTACGCTGGCCCGGCGCGGTGGGCGCAGCAGCACGTGCCGGTCGGCCGCGGGCGCGCCTACCCGGCCGAGGGCGACGCTGACCTCACCCTGGTCACCTTTGGGAACGGGGTGCCGATGGCGCTGCGGGCGGCGCGCAGGCTGGCGGCCGACGGCATCGGGGCGCGGGTGTTCGACCTGCGCTGGCTCGCCCCGCTGCCGGCGGCGGAACTGCTGGCGGAGGCGCGGCGCACCAGCCGGGTCCTCGTCGTGGACGAGACCCGCCGTTCCGGCGGGGTGTCCGAAGGCGTCATCGCCACGCTGATCGACGGCGGCTTCCGGGGGCGGATCGCGCGGGTGACCGCGGCCGACAGCTTTGTCCCGCTGGGCGACGCGGCGAACCTGGTGCTGGTGTCCGAGCCGGAGATCGAGGCCGCCGCCCGGCGGCTGCTGACCGGGTGACCACGTCCCGCGGTAGATAATCGGGCTTATGGCTGACGATCTGCTCCTGGTGTACTCCTCCCCCGGCCCGGTAGAGCTGGCTGAGTTCACCGACTGGTACGACAACGAGCACGTGCCCGCCCGGCTGGCGACGCCCGGGTTCGGTCCGGTCACCCGGTTCCGCGCGCTCGACGCGATGGTGCCGGACTGGCTGGCGACCTACGACGTCAAGCCGGGCACGCTGGACACGCCTGCGTACCAGGCGCTCTGGGCGAACGCGTCGCCGCGGGAGAAGCAGATCATGTCGTCGCTGCCGGTCCTCGACCGCCGGCTGTACTCGCTGCTCAGTGACTCATGGGCGGACGGTGTGTCCGCCGCCTCCGGTCCGCCGCCGGTGGTCATGACGGTGGCGATGTCAGTGCCGCCGGACGTCGAGCCCGACCTGGCGGCGTACTACGAGCAGGAGCACTACCCGTTGCTGCTGGGCGTGCCCGGCTGGCGGCGGGCCCGGCGCTACGTGCTGACCTCGGGGACCGGACCGAAGTACCTGTCGCTGCACGAGATCGACTCCGAGGCGGCGTTCGACGAGCCCGGCTACAAGACGGCGACCTCGACCCCGTGGCGGAACCGGATCGTCGGCTCCGCGATCGAGCGCGAGAAGCGGGTCTTCGGGCTGCACAAGTCATTCGGCTGACGCCGCCGTGCTGTTCCGCCGGCGCATGGCGCAAGCCGGGTCTGCGAGATGAGCAGCGGTCAGCGCTCACCCGCACCGGCCTTCCAGATGGTCGGGCCCTTTGGGAAGGGACCGTCCGGCTCGGTCAACGTCAGCAGGCAGCCCGCGACGGACAGCTCGAACAGGGTGAGCGTGTCGTAGTCCGGCCACAGCTGGCCGTGGTCCGCCATTACCTGGTCACGGACCAGCCGCGCGGTGCCGCGGTCGGTTACCTCGGCCGCGGTACCGGACACCGCGAAACCGTCGTCCTGCCGCGGCGGCGGGAATGTCTCGCTGTGCAGCGAGTAGCGGGGGTCGCGGCGCAGATCGGCCCGCTTCGGGCCCAAAACGATCAGCAGGTGCAGGCCGGCCGGGCTGACAACCGGGCATACCGGGTGCACCCTG
>Ga0302314_10014692_pt1 | contig 13374 bp, 11 predicted proteins | sample III_Palsa_N2_3_FD_200533 | JGI IMG/M metagenome (GOLD analysis project Ga0302314, IMG submission 200533) | Peat permafrost microbial communities from Stordalen Mire near Abisko, Sweden - III_Palsa_N2_3 | ecosystem: Environmental > Terrestrial > Soil > Palsa > Peat permafrost | place: Sweden...
GGTCGATGTGGCCGTGCGTATAGACGATGGTGTTGAACCGGTCGGGCCGCCAGCGGCGGATCTCCTCCACCACCCGCACGCCGCCCTGGGGATTGGAGGTGTCGAAGGCCACCAGGCCGTCGTCCGTTCGGAACAGCACGCAGTGGGAAAAGGCCTCGACCATGGCCACGCCGTCGCCGATTTCGGACAGCTGATGATTGATCCGGTTGATCGGCCCGACGCCGGCCGCGTCCACCGTCCCATCGATGATCGCCTCGGACATCGCCAGCAGATCGGCCATCGGCATCCTCCTCACCAGGACAGATTTCTTGGGCGGGAGTTCATATCACTACGGCGTGCAAGGGAAGGCCGCCGAACTTCGACGCGACAGAAGGTCAGGCTCCGGCGAGCACCTCCCCGAATGTCTTGGCGAACAGGTGAGCGTCCCCGGGCCACCGGGCCGAGACGTAGTTCCCGTCGACGACGACCCAGGCCGGCCGCGCGTCTTCACTCGTATCGCGGTCGAGGCCGCTCGTCTTTCGCCGGTGGTCGGGCGCATCGCTGGGTACATCGACAAAGTCGGCCGGCGATCGGAGCGCCCGGGTGACCTCCTGCTCGACCGACATATAGCCCCTCGGCTGCTCCTTCTCCTCCAGATAGGTGCGGTAGTAGTTGCGGTCCCACGGGCGTCCGACATGGGCCAGTGCGTCGGCGGCCTTCTCCTGGCGCCAGGTCAGGGCCGTGGTCCTTCGGCCGTACAGCACCGAGCGGCCCGACGCGTCCGGGCTGCGCGCGGCCAGCAGCACGCCATGGCAGATCGCCGACACGGGTCGGTTCGCGGCGAAGAATTCGGCCACAAGCGATTGGAGCACCGGGCTCTCCAGGTATTCTCTCATGCCCCGGGCGCGGTGACCTCCAGCGAGCAACAGGGCGTCGAAGTCGCCGGCCATCAGGTCGTCCCAGCGCAGAGGATGCTGGAACGCTTCGCTCCGGATCATCCGGGCGTAGGCCCGCCGGGCGTCCGCATTGGCGCGCAGAATGAGGCCGATCAGCCGCAAGCGCCTGAGGCCTGGAACCGGGCTCCATGGATCGAGACCGATCCCATCCAGCACGATCGCGTCCGCCGCGCCGAGTGTTCCATCCGGCGTCGCGAAGCGCACCGTGTGACCCAACGCGGTCAGCACGCTCCAGCTGACCGCGACCTCCGTCGGATCGAAATCACGGCGCGGGATCGGGAAGAGCACAGTCGCCACGGGCCGCCACTCGTTACGGTCTCACGCGGCTCACTCACGCCCTTCGAAAACGCAAAGTCATCCGGTCGCTTTCTCCGATCGCCTCATATTTCTTGGGGTCGAAGTCGGCCGGCGTCGGTTGGTCCTTGGCGTGGGTGCGCCGCGTCGGCGGCAGGGTCCAAACGCCGAACGGATAGTCCTTGGTGTCCTTGGGGTTGGCGTTGATCTCCGAGCGGGCCTCGAGGGTGAATCCCCGGCCCTCCACGGCGTTCACCAGATAGGCCGTCGAAACGTAGCCGTCGCGCGCCTGGGGGACCATGGGCCGGGGATCGGCGCGGTGCTCCTCCACCGCCAGGATAGCCTGCGGGGCGACGGCGGCGTGGAAGTCGGCCAGGTATTTGTCCACGAGCCCCGGCTGCCACATCCAGTTGTGGAAATTGCGCGCCGTGAGCACCAGATTGGCCGTGCCATTGGAGACCAGCGGCCCCGATTGGGCGGTGAACGGGACCACCTCGATGTCGCCGAATTTGGAGGTGTCGGCATAGCGCGTCTTGAACTCGGCCGGATCGCCAGAGACCGCGGCCACATAATGCCCGCTTGTGGCGCGCAGGTAGGGCGCCAGTATCTCGGTCCAGTAGCCGCCGGAGGGTTCGATCTCCACCACCGTCATGCCCGGCGCGAGGCCCCAGAACCGCAGGCTCTCGGCCGGATGGCGGAAAGGGTCCCGGACGCGGTTTTCCGCCGAGCGGGCGGGATTCTTCAGGAACCACGCCGACAGGGCGGCGACCTCGTCGGCCCGCGCCATGGCCGGAGCGGCGCCGAGCGCGAGTGTGGCGAGCGTGAATTGGCGGCGATCCATGGCGTGCTTCCTCGGATGATTACGGGAAGCTGATCCTCGGCGCCCGAGCTGGCAAGCCCGTTAGACGGTGGATCTCAGGTCCCGCCCCAGCGGCGCACGCGGCCGATGTCGACGTGGACGAATTCGGACTCCGGATAATAGCCCACGCCGCCCATATCGAGCCCGAGCGCGGCGTCGTGCAGATAGGCCAGTCCCAGCCCCTGCATGCGGATGTCGATGGCTTCGCCCTGCATGTGCAGGCTGCCGACCGCGACCTCGCTGCTCTCGGCGTGGAGTATGGCGTTGGTGGCCGGCGAGCGATAGCCGGAGATGACCTCGAACCTGGGCGTCGCCTCCAGGCGCTGCGACAGGGCGGTCAGCAGATCGAGCAGGTGCGGCTCGATGACGTGGATCTCGTTGTTGCGATGGTCGCGCAGCACATGGTTCACCGCTTGCAGGGCGTCGGGCACATAGGCGCCGTTCTCCCAATAGGCGACGTCGAGCGTTTCGCCGGTGTGCAGATTGTCGAAGGCCAGACGGCGGGCGCCCGGCATGACGCCGCCGGCCGTCCTGGCGATCAGATCCCCGATCGGATCGATGTCGGCGAAGGCGAGCGGCGCGGCGGCGAACGCGGCCGCCGCGGCGGCGAAGCCAAGTCCGCTTTTCAGCAGCGTACGGCGGGCCAGGGTCATGGGGTCGAGACTCACTTTACGCTCGAAACAGGACATTAATCGGGAAAGTCCTTGATACAAGGTTAGCGGGGCGCGGCGGCCAGAGCCGCGTTTAGCTTGTCGTCCCAGCCATAAAGATCGGGCCGGAATATGGCTGGCCCGTCATCCGGCGCATCAGCCGTACGGTAGACGAGGAACACTGGCACTGTGGTTTTTGGCCGCACCCAGCGCGTATCCCCCTTGGCGATGGCGTCGTTCACTTTTTCGAGAGTCCAGCCCTGGCCGGAGAGCAAGGCGACGGCGAGGTCGTTGGGTTTCTCCAACCGGACGCAGCCGTGACTGCGGCCGCGGGCGTCGACGGCGAACAGCGCCCGGCCGGGCGTATCGTGCAGATAGACGCTGAACGGGTTGGGCATATCGAACTTGACCCGGCCGAGCGACGAGGTCGGTCCGGCGTGCTGCACCAGCACGCCGTTGACGACGGAAAAGCCGTGCTTGGCCAGATAGCCGTGCGCCCGCTCCTCCTTCGGCCAAAGCTCGGCCTTAGCGATGTCGGTCGGCACATGCCAGGCGGGATTGAACTCGATGCTGGCCACATGGGAGGCGAAGAGCGGCGTCGGCCGGGTCGGCTCGCCGACGATGGAGCGCATGACCAGCGCCGGCTTGTCGTCGTCGTAGAGGGTGACTTCTGCGGCCGCGACGTCGGCGACGATGCGGTCGGGCGGCGCCTGGTCGGGAAGCCAGCGCTCGCGCTCCAGGTTGGCCGCCAGGGTCTTGAGGCGCGCCTCGACGGGCACGTTCAGGGCCGCGACGGTGGCGGCGTTGAGAACGCCGCTGGGCTGCAGTCCGTGCCGGGTCTGGAAATCCGCTACCTGGGCGGCGAGTTCGCGGTCGAAGTCCGGGTTGCCTTTGTCCGCATCGCCATAGCCTTCCGCGGCGAGGCGGACGCGCAGGCGTAGCACCTCCTTGCCTTTCGCGCCCCGCCCGAGCGTCAGGCCCTCCGGCAGCGCCTGCCAGCCGCCCCTGGCGCGGATCGCCCGATAGCGCCTCTGCGCCGCCAGCAGCCCGGTGTAGATGGGATTGCGCCTCGCCAGACCCTGCGCCCAGGCAGGGATGTCGCCTTGCGCACGCGCGGCTGCGAAATCCGCCGCCGCGTCATATGGCGCCCGAAGGGCCCAGTTCGGATCGATGGCGGCCGGATCTGGCAACAGACCGTGTTCGTCCTCGGCCAGGGTGACGGCGGCCTTGGTGAAGGCGGCGTCGGCGGAGGCTCGGACGTCGCTGTTCGGGTTGGCGAGGGCGTCGGGTCCCCCTTGCAGTCCGGCTGGGAAGGCCAGTTCCGGCGCCGCCATCAGGGCTTGCTCGATGGCCTGGCCGTCGGCGACGCTCAGCGGCAGCGGCAGCGGCGGCGGCGGCATGGCCGGGGGCGGCGCGGGCAGGACGACGACCGGAACCGGCGTGTTCTGTTCGGACGCGCCCTGATGCGCCGACGCGCTTTGGGTGGCCAGCAAGGCCAGACCCAGAACCGCGGTGATCGCACTCGCTCTTATGGCCTTGCTCACCACCAGGTGGGCGCCTCGAGAAATGCGCGTCCAGCCCGTCGGGCGGCCTTGGCGAGCTTGCCCGCGGCGGCCAGTTCGCGGCCCATGATCAATCCGGCGGCGTAGGCGACCCGCTCGGCGTCTTCGGCGCAGGCGCCCTTGAGGATTTCCGGCGCCATCGGCTCCGCCACGGCCAGATCATTGAGGCCGCCGAGCTTGTCCTGAAGCACCGCCAGCGCCTTCACGAACGGGCGGTAATCATCGGCCCGCGACTTGGGCCCGAGATCGAGGAAGAACTCGGAAGCGTAGCGCATCTTCTTGGCCGCGATGCGGACCTTGTGGCGCGCGACCGGATCGGCCCAGTCGAGCGCCTTCAGGCGACGGCCGAGCGAACGCCGCTGCCCTTCGAGGGCTTCGGCCGCGAACGCCGCCACTAGCGGCTCGATCTGATCCGGCGCTGGCGTCGCGCGCGGATCGCCCTCGATCCAGCGCGCGGCCTCCAGCAAGAGAAGCCGGAAGCGCGGCGAGGCCAGCGCGGCGCGGGCCCGCGCGTGAGCGCGCTCCTGGGCCTGCAGCAAAACCTCGCCGAACGCCGCCGCGGCGGTGCGGTCGGCGATCTCCCCGGCGCGCGGCCGGTAGGTCTCGACCAGAAACACATCGAGGTTGCGCGCGGCCGCCAGCTCGCCGGTGAGCCACTTGAGTTCCGTCCTGACCGCCTCGAGCCGGGTGGGGTCGAGCCGGGCGCCGAAGAGGTTCATGGCCACCCGCAAGCGGCGCAGCGCCGTCCGGGCCAGGTGCGTGGCTTCAGGCCGCGCGCCCCCAGCAATGAGCTCGGCGTTCAAGGACAGTTGCCGCAGGCACCGGCGCGCGAGGATCTGAAAGGCGGCGACGGCGGGCGTGTCGGCCGCCAGCGGGTGGGCGCCGAACCTCACCGGCTCGCCCAACATGCCGTCGGCCAGAGCGAAGCCGCGCTCCGCCTTGCTCATGAAGAACGGCACAAAGGCTTCGTCCTCGGCCAGGCGGCGGCCCTCGTCGAACAGCGCCTGGGGCGCGCCGGCCTTGAGCTCGAGCTCCAGCTCGAGGATCGGCCAGGAACGGTCGCGGGCGATGACTTCGCCCTCATCGAGGCTGAACTCGATCCGGCCGCCGTCCATCGTACGGCGGCGCGAGCGGCGCTGCACGCGGGTCACGAACACCGGCGCGAGCCCCGCCTCGCCGCTCATCAGCGGGCCGATCGGCGTGCCGTCGAGCAGGGAGAAATCGGGCAGGCCGCCGCGCAGGGGCAGGTCGTGCTCGTAGCGGGAGAGGCCGCCCGCGCCCTTGACGCTCTGCGACCATTGCTCGCCGTCGCGGCGCAGGCGCAGGCTGTAGCCGGCGGCGTGCAGGCGACGGCGCGGCGTGTCGTAATAGATGGTCTCGACCGAGCGTACCGGCGCGCGCGCCACCTCGCGGTCGGCCGCGATCCGGGCGGACGGCGAGGCGATCGAGAGCTTCAGCTCTACTTCCCGCTGCGCGGCCGCGGCGTCCATTTCGGTCATGCCCGATATTCTAATGCCGTCACAGCGCGTCGGTGTCGAGGGCGATGCGATACTTAAGGGAGGGCGCCCCGCCCAGGGCCGCGGGCTTGGTGAAGCGCCCAACCAGTTGGCCGCCGTTAGCGAGGATAGTCCTCTGCGAGGCGATGTTGTCTTCGTCCGTCGTCAGATCAACCCAAGGCAAGCCCCGGTCGCGGGCGATCGGCAGCATCAGGGCCAGCGCGCGGGTCGCATAGCCCCGCCGGCGCTTCCACGGCGCGACGGCATAGCCAATGTGGCCCTGCACATGCGGCGGCAGCACCGCCGTCCCTCTCACCCAGCGCAGGCCGATCACGCCGCAGAATTCGCCGTCCCAGAGGAAGCGACGGAGTCCCGGAATGCGTTCGACCTTGGAGCCGTCAGGCAAGGTGATGTCGCCGGCGCGCGCGTCCGGGTCGTCCTGGGTCGCCAGGAACGCCGCCGGATCCTCGGCGATCTTCGCCAGCATCTCCCCGGCCGCCTCAGGGCGCAGATTGTCCGGCGACCAACCGCGCCGCAGCGCATCGACCAGTCCCGGCAGGTGTTCGACGCTCGGCGGTTCGAGGCGCAGTTCCATGGCCGCGGCCTTATGGCGCGCCCGTGCGCCCTCGGATAGAAGGTTGCGCTAAAATCTCACGCTGGAGGGGTCGTGACGCCACCAAGCCTCGCCCGGGCGCCCACCGCCTCGGACGCGCCCCGCCTCGCCAAGGACCTGCGCCAGCGCCACGTGGCCATGATCTCCATCGGCGGGATCATCGGCGCCGGGCTGTTCGTCGGATCGAGCGCCGGCATCGCCACCATCGGGCCGGCGGTGGTGGTCAGCTATCTCTTGGCGGGCGTGGTGGTGCTGCTTGTCATGCGCATGCTGGGCGAGATGGCCGCAGCCTATCCCGAGGTCGGCGCCTTCACCGAATATGCGCGGCTGGGCCTCGGCGATTGGGCCGGATTCACCGCCGGCTGGCTCTATTGGTATTTCTGGGTGGTGGTGGTGGCGATCGAGGCCATCGCCGGCGCCAACGTGCTGCACGCCTGGATCGATCTGCCGGTGTGGTCGATCGCCTTGGCGCTGGTGCTGCTGATGATGAGCACCAACCTGTGGTCGGCGAAATCCTACGGCGAATTCGAGTTCTGGTTCGCCTCGATCAAGGTGGCGGCGATCGTGGCCTTTATCGCGATGACCGGCGTCTATCTGTTCGGCCATGCGCCCGTCGGCGGCCGCTTCGCCAATCTCACCGCCCATGGCGGCTTCGCGCCCTTCGGACCCCTCTCGGTGCTGGGCGGGGTGACTAGCGTGGTATTCTCCCTCACCGGCGCGGAGATCGCCACCATCGCCGCGGCCGAATCGGCCGAGCCCGGCAAGGCCATCGCCCGAATGACCGGCCAGGTCGTCCTGCGCATCCTGCTTTTCTACGTGATCTCGATCCTGCTGATCGTCACGCTCGTTCCCTGGACGGCGATCCACTCCGGCGACTCGCCGTTCGCGCTCACGCTGGCCCGCATCGGCGTGCCGGCGGCGGCGTTCATCATGCAGCTCGTGGTGCTGACCGCCGTCCTGTCGTGCCTGAACTCCGGGCTCTACGTCACCTCGCGCGTGCTGTTCACCCTGGCGGCCAGGGGCGACGCCCCGCAGGCTCTGGTGGCGCTCAATTCCCGCAAGGTGCCGGTGCGCGCGATCCTGATCGCGACGTTCTTCGCCCTGGCGGCCGGCGCGCCGTCGGTGCTGGGGGCCGAGGCGGTGTTCACCTTCCTGGTCAATGCTTCCGGTGCGCTGATGCTGATCGTCTATGGCATGGTGGCCCTGGCCGAGATCCCGGTCCGGCGACGCCTCGAGGCGACCGAGCCGGAGCGCCTGTCGATCCGCATGTGGCTCTATCCGTTCGCCAGCTGGTTCGCGGTCGCCGCCATCGCCGCCATCCTGCTGGCCATGGCGCTGATCAAGGACCTGCGCCCGCAGTTGCTGTGCAGCCTGCTGCTGATGGCCATCGCCCTGGCGGCGTTCTTCATCCTGAAGCGGAAGACCTCTCAGGCGGCTTGAGTGGGCGCAAATGGCGCCAGGACCGCCGGGTTTTCGCCGGTGAGGGCCCAGCCCGCGACCGCCTCGCCGATCGCCGCCGAGTGCTTGAAGCCGTGGCCGGAGCAGGCTGAGACCACCATCACATTCTCGCGGCCTGGATCGCGGCCGATGAGAAAACGGCTCTCGGGCGCGCAGGTGTAGACGCAGGCCGTCCCGCGCAGCCAGCGGGCCGGCAAGCCGTCGATCCGGCCGGCGACGTGGCGGGCGTGGGCGGCCAGGGCCTCGTCCCGCGCCGCGGTCCGATCGAGGGCGTCGGGACTGGCCGCGGAGGTGTCGAACTGCTCTGAGGCGATCTTCACCCCGCCGAGCCGGGCGTCATTGGGAAAGCCGTAGAACCAGTCGCCCTCCCCCGCCCCGTGCATCCAGATGAACACCGGCAGGCGCTCCGGCGCGAAAGCGGCGGGGTCGGTCGGCTCGAACCAATGCAGGCTCTGGCGATAGAGGGTCAGCGATTTCGCCCACGCGCCGCCCAGCAGTCCGGCGGCCCACGCCCCGGCACAGACGACCACCCGCGCGGCGTCGTATCGCCCCTGCTCCGTCGTCACCCGCACACCGCCGACGATTGGCTCGATGGCCAGCGCCGGTTCGCCCGTGCGGATCTCCGCGCCATGGCGGCGGCCGAGCGCGAGTTGGGCGGCGACGCAGCGCTCCGGATAGAGGATGCCGGCGCCCGGCTCGAAATAGGCCCGCTCGTGATCGCGGGCGCGGAACACTGGCCAGCGCGCGCGGATCTCGGCCGCGTCCAGCACCTGGTGATCGATCTCGAAGGCGTTGGCCGCCTCGATGGTCCGCTCCAGGAAGTCGTGCTTGCCATGATGGACGGCGCCCAGCTCCGGCGCGCTGATCACCAGGGCGCCGACGGTGCGCATCAGGGTCTCGCCGGTCTCCGCCTCGATCCCGCGCCAGATCTCATGGGCGCGCCGGGCCAGCGGGACGTAGTCCAGGCCTTCGCCGATCCCCTGGCGGGTGATGCGGGTCTCGCCGTGGCTGGAGCCCTGGTCATGCGGCGGATGATGCCGGTCGAGGCCCAGAACACGCGCGCCACGCAGGGCGGCCTGATAGAGCGTCGCGCTGCCGGCCGCCCCGAGTCCGATGACGATCAGGTCGAAGCCGCTCACCCCTCCAAGCTCAGCAGGCTGGCGTTGCCGCCCGCCGAGGTGGTGTCCACCGTCCAGGTGCGCTCGACGCAGAAGCGCGGCAGATAGTGCGGGCCGCCGGCCTTGGGTCCGGTGCCGGAGAGGCCCTCGCCGCCGAACGGCTGCACGCCGACCACGGCGCCGATCATCGAGCGGTTGACGTAGAGATTGCCCACCCGCGCCCGCGCCCGGACCGCGTCGGCCGCCGAGCCGATCCGCGTGTGCACGCCCAGCGTCAGGCCGTAGCCCGAAGCCATGATCTCATCGACTGTCTCGTTCATCGTCCCGGCCTTGAAAGTGACGACATGCAGCACCGGCCCGAAAATCTCGCGGTCGAGATCGGCCACCCGGTCCACCCGGATCAGCGTCGGCGCGACGAAGGTTCCGCGACCGAGACCGGCGGGAATGGCCAGGCGATGGATGACGCCGCCGCGCCGGGCCTCGACATAGGCGTCGATGCGCGCCTTGGCCTCGGCGTCGATTACCGGGCCGACATCGGTCGCCGGGTCGGCCGGATCGCCGATGACGAGCTCGTTCATCGCGCCCTGCAGCATCTCCAAGACTTGAGGCGCCACGTCCTCGTGCAGGCAGAGCAGGCGCAGGGCCGAGCAGCGCTGGCCGGCGGAGAGGAAGGCGGACGTGATGACGTCGGCGGTCACTTGCTCAGGCAGGGCGGTGGAATCGACCAGCATGGCGTTGAGGCCGCCGGTCTCGGCGATCAGCGGCACGAGCGGTCGCGTCTCGTCCTCCAGCAGAGAGCGAGCGATGCGGCGGGCGCTGGCCGTCGAGCCGGTGAAGGCGACGCCGGCGACGCGCGGATCGGCCACCAGGGCCGCGCCGACCTCGGCGCCGCCTGGTGTGAACTGCAGCGCTTCGCCCGGCACGCCGGCTTCGAAGGCCAGGCGCACGGCATGGGCGGCGATGAGCGGAGTCTGCGGCGCCGGCTTGGCGATGACGGTGTTGCCGGCGGCGAGCGCGGCGGCGACCTGGCCGAGGAAGATGGCCAGGGGAAAGTTCCACGGGCTGATGCAGGCGAAAACGCCGCGCCCGGCGAGTGACAGCTCGTTCAGTTCGCCGGTGGGGCCTGGAAGGCGCAGGCGGGCGCCATGCCGGCGCGCCTCGACCGCGTAGTAGCGGCAGAAATCGGTCGCCTCGCGCACTTCGCCCAAGGCGTCGGCGAGGGTCTTGCCGGCCTCGCGCATGGCGAGCGCCATCAACGGCGCGCGGTCGCGTTCGAGGAGATCGGCGAGGCGTTCGAGGATCGCCGCCCGCTCGTCCGCCCCGCGCGCGTTCCAAACCGGTTGCGCCCCGGCCGCCACGTCGATCGCCCGGGTGACATCCGCCGCGCCCGCCTCGACGACGCTTCCGGCGATGACGCCATGGTCCGCCGGATTTTCGACCGGCCGCGCCGCGCCGCGCAGCTCGCGGCCGCCGACAATCGGCGCCGCTACGGCCGGCGTGTTCCAGGCCTGGCGCATCGCATTCATCAGACTACGGACGACCTGGTCGTCGGATAGATCGAGGCCGGCGGAATTATGCCGCTCCGCCCCGTAAAGTTCCGGCGGCGGCGGGATGGCCGGGTGGGGTGTCAACCCAGCGGCCTCGGCCTCCTCCACCGGATCGGCCAGAAGTTCGTCGTCGCTGACGTTGGCGGCGCCGATCTGGTGCACGAAACTGGTGTTGGCGCCGTTCTCCAGCAGGCGGCGCACGAGGTAGGCCAGCAGGTCGCGGTAGCCGCCCACCGGCGCATAGACACGCACGGCGACACCCTTCTCGGCCATCAGGCCTTCGTAGAGGCCCTCGCCCATGCCGTGCAGGCGCTGGAACTCGAAGTCGCGACGGCCACCGGCCCACTCCATGACCGTCGCCACCGTCAGCGCATTGTGAGTGGCGAACGCCGGATAGAGGCCGCCATGCTCCAGGAGAGCGCGGGCGCAGGCCATGTAGCTGACGTCGGTGCCGCTCTTGCGGGTGAACAGCGGATAGTCGGCGAGCCCCCGCTCCTGCGAGCGTTTGATCTCGGTGTCCCAATAGGCGCCCTTGACCAGCCGCACCATCAGCCGGCGGCCGGTGGCGCGCGCCAGGGCGCCGGCCCAGTCGACGACAGCGGGCGCGCGGCGCTGATAGGCCTGCACGGCCATGCCAAGCCCATCCCAGCCGGCCAGAGAAGGATCGCGCGCGGCGGCCTCGATGATCGAGAGCGACATCTCCAGCCGCTCGGCCTCCTCGGCGTCGACGGTCAGGCCGATGCCGTCGGCCTTGGCGAGGCGGGCCAGCTCGATGAGCCGGCCGGTAAGTTCCGGTACGGCGCGCGCGGCCTGGAAAGGCTCGTAGCGCGGGTGCAGGGCCGAGAGCTTCACCGAGATGCTGTCGCGGGTCATGACATCGCCGGCGGACGCCGCTGCGCCGATGGCGACGATCGCCTCGCGGTAGGCCTCCAGATAGGACGCCGCGTCCGGCGCGGTGCGGGCGCCTTCGCCCAGCATGTCGAAGGAATAGCGGAAGGCCCGGTTGGCCCCGCGGTCGGCGCGGCGCAAGGCCTCGCGGATGTCTCGACCGAGCACGAAGGCTTCGCCCATACGCTGCATGGCGCCGGCCACCGCCGCGCGGATCGCCGGCTCGCCCAGCTTGGCGGTCAGGCCGCGCAGGGCGCCGCTCGGGGCTTCCGTCAGCGACTGGGCGATGATCAGGCCGAGCGTGGCGCCGTTGACCAACGCCGAGTCGGCCGAACCCAGATGCGCGCGCCAGTCGCCTAGCGCGAGCTTGTCGCGGATCAGGGCGTCGGCGGTGCCGGGATCCGGCACCCGCAGATAGGCCTCGGCGAGGCCCAGCAGCGCCGCCCCCTCCTCGCTGGAGAGACTGTATTCCTGCAGGAAACGGTCGACCCAGCCGGCGCGCCCTGGCGCGCGCAGCGCCTTGAGCAGGCCGCCGGCCGCGGCCCGCACCCGCGCGCGCTCGGCGGGCTTGAGGCGCGCCCTCGCGGCCAGGTCTCTAAGGGTGTCCGGCTCGGGCCGGCGATAGAGGGGCGCGATGGCGGCGCGCGCCTCGCTCAGGGCTGTGGCAGACATGGGCGCGCCAATAGGCTAGACTTCCGGACGACGCAATTTCGCCGCGACGCCCGGCCAGTGTGGGCGCTTCGGCCCCGGATGAAATGACATGAAACGCGCCCTCCCCTGCCTGATCGGCGCCGTGATGATGGCCAGTACCGGCGCCTGGGCGCAGGAAGCCATTCCGACGGCCGCCAACGCCACGGGCGGCGGCGCCCCGCCCGCGCCGGCGGCGGGCGCCTATCCCACGATGATCGCTGACCGGGACAACGAGCACGACGACCGCGGTCCGGTCCCCGTCGGTCCGTGCGGCTCACCCTACAAGAGCGTGAACGGCGGCCCACTCAAGCAGGACAAGGATCCGCATGGCGAGGTCTGGGCGGGCGTCGGCACCCACGGCTATCGCGATGTCGGCGGGGCGGTGTGCGTGCCGGTGGGCAAGAACGCCCAAGTCACCATCGCGGTCGATTCGACCCAGTGGGGTCGGCGATAGGCCACCTCCCAGTGGTCAAAATCTGACACTTGGGTCCAACGGGGAATAGCCGGACGGTCCGCTCTAGGCGGCCTAATCGTCGGCTTCCGGACTACGAGCCGATGACAGCGTCCGACCCTAAGCAGACGTTAGCGCCGCCATCACCTATGATGGACCACGGACGCTGCGTTCTACCACGGTCCCTGTTTGCTGGCGGCGGGGACCAGCCGTTTCAACTCCGCCCAGGCGGTGAGATACCGGTTCTCGCTCGGACCGCAGGCGCGGGACGCCTCCGCGATCAGCGAGGTCGCCGCGGCGGGGTCGCCCTTCGTCAACTGATACTCGCCGCCAAAGATCGCGGTTTCGCACTCGCCCTCCGCGGCGCCATCGGGATGTTGCTCGGACGCGGCGCGCACGTCGTCGATACTTGCCTTTCCAAGGTACAGATCGAACAGCGGCGCCGGCCAGGTGGTAAGGTCGAGGGTCTTGATTCCGGCTTGAAACTCCTGGGCATCGGGCGTGTGCGCCCTCAGCCTGGCGATGTGCAGCCACAACACCGGATAGGGGTCGCCAGGGGTCACGCGGACGACCGTCGCCAGCTGTTGCGCGGCATCGTCATAACGACCCAGATCGAAGAGCGTCATTCCGCGCTCATCCATCGCATCAGTGAAGCGCGGCGCGATAGTGATCGCCTTGTCGTAATCGGCTAGGTGTCGTGGACAATTAGGGGATTCACGACCTGAGCGGATCATGATTCAAGCTCCTTTTTCGGAAGGAGGCTTGAGTGGTCGAGGGTGTGCGGTTGGTGTTGAACGACGCGCAGTGGGAGCG
>Ga0302314_10014693_pt1 | contig 13374 bp, 8 predicted proteins | sample III_Palsa_N2_3_FD_200533 | JGI IMG/M metagenome (GOLD analysis project Ga0302314, IMG submission 200533) | Peat permafrost microbial communities from Stordalen Mire near Abisko, Sweden - III_Palsa_N2_3 | ecosystem: Environmental > Terrestrial > Soil > Palsa > Peat permafrost | place: Sweden...
TGCCGGGGGCTGGGCCCGGCGAGATCTCCGACGGGCTGTGGCTCGGAGGCGCGCGGCTGGTGTTCTGGCGCAGCCAGGCCCGAGGGGTCCTGTCGATCCTGATCGTGGGGATGGGAGCATCGCTCGGGCGCGAGGCGGCGCCGCAGCTGACGGGGGCCGCGGCGGCCAGCAAGCTCTCCGAATGGGCGCAGGTGCCCGCCTGGCAGCGTCAGCTGCTGGTCGCCTGCGGCGCGGGCGCGGGGATGGCGGCGATCTACAACGTGCCGCTCGGCGGAGCTCTGTTCGCCGTCGAGGTCCTGCTCGGAACTCTGACGCTACCCATCGTCCTGCCCGCGATCGCCACTTGTGCGATCGCGACGGCGGTTGGATGGATCGTGATCCCCACCCACGCCACCTACCAGATCCCGACCTACGGCGTGACGGGTTCCCTGATCGTGTGGGCGGTGATCATCGGGCCGCTCGCAGGCTTGCTCGCGGTGGGCTGGGTCCGCGCGATCGCCCGCGTCAACGGGCTCAAGCCAAGTCGCTGGGGCCGGGTGGTCACGCCGATTGTCATCTTCACCGGCCTCGGCGCCTTGGCCATCGCCTATCCGCAGCTTCTCGGCAACGGCAAGGACACCGTGCAGGAGGCGCTCACAAACCATCTCGGTGTGGTTCTGCTTCTCGTGCTGCTGGCGCTCAAGCCGCTGGCAACCGCCGCCTGCCTGGGAACCGGCGCTCCCGGCGGGCTGTTCACGCCCACCCTGACGATCGGAGTCCTGTTCGGGGGCCTGCTCGGGCACGGGTGGGCGGCGATCTGGCCGGGCGCCGCGCCCGGCAGCTACGCGATCATCGGTGGCGCAGCCGTCCTCGCCGCGTCGATGCAGGGACCGTTGGCCGCGGTGGTGCTGATTCTCGAGCTCACCCACCACGCCGACGGCCTGATGGTCCCCATCCTGCTGGCGGTCGCCGAGGCGACGATTATCGCGCGGCTATTCGGTGCGCCATCGATCTATTCCGCCCGGCTCAACGTCAAGGATGGGCTCGAAGAGCCCGACGCCGCGATCGGCCCACTGCAGCCCGAGATTCTGGGGGAAGCCGAGGCGGTGGGCGATCCCGAGGACCGGCAGCCCGCATCCAACCCAACTGGTTAGGTGGGATATCCCTCGAGCAGGGTATCCTGTCGGGGCGCTGTCCCAACGCCCTCGATCCCGGAGGACCTCACTATGCCCCTAGCCTCGCGCTTTCCCGCGCCCCGCGAGCCGATCTCCGACATGGAGCTCAGATGATCTTCCGGCAGATCACCCACAACGATCTGGGCTGCGCCTCGTATCTGATCGGCGACGAGAAGGCGGGCGTTGCCGCGGTCGTGGACCCGCGCTTCGAGACCAACGTCTACCTGATGCTCTCGCGCTACATCGGCGTCAGGATCGAGCACATCCTGGAAACGCACACCCACGCGGACCATGTCTCGGGCCACGGCCGCCTTGCCGCCACTACGGGGGCGACGATCCACATCCATCGCGAGGCCGAGCCCGAATATGAGCACGAGCCGTTCGACGACGGCTGGGAGCTTCACCTTGGCGTTGTCACGGTCCGCGCCGTCCACACTCCCGGGCACCGTCCCGAGCACACCGCGTTCGTGTTGACCGACACCAGCCGCAGTTCGGAGCCGTGGGCCGTGCTCAGCGGCGACACCCTGTTCGTCGGGGACGTCGCCCGCCCGGATCTCGCGGTCGAGAAATCCGAGGGCGCGCACGGGATCTTCCACGCCCTACACGACAAGCTGCTCGCGCTCCCCGATTACTGCGAGCTGTGGCCGGCCCATCTGGGCGGGTCGATGTGCGGCGGCCCGGGCATGGACCTGAAGGTCTCATCGACGATTGGCTTCGAACGCGCCCACAATCGGATGCTTCAGGTCGCCGACGAAGACGAGTTCGTGCGCGAGTCCCTGGCCAGACTCGGTCCCCAGCCGCCTAACTTCCACACCATCGTCGAGCTCAATAAGGGGCCGCTGCTGACCGAGGGCGTTGGTCTGCTCCCGCTCGCCCCCCGACAGATCGAGCTCAAGCGCGCGAGCGGAGCGCTGCTCGTGGATGTGCGCACCGACGTGCAGTTCGACGACGCGCACATCCCAGGGTCGGTGTGCATCCCGATGACGCGAGCCGGCTTCGGCTCGAAGCTCGCGTGGGTCGCCGATCGCGACCAGGAGGTCGTCCTGATCGGACGCGACGATGACGAGGCCATCCGCGCTGGGATCTCCGCGATTGCTGTCGGGATCCGCAAGCTGGCGGGCTTCGCTCACGGCGGGTTGACGAGCTGGCGCGTCGACAAGCGACCGATCGAAGGCATCGAACGCGAGACCGTCGAGCAGCTCCACGAGCACTTCGAGGCGGACCCGAGCCTGCAGATCCTCGACGTGCGCGACGAGAATGAATGGAACGCGGGTCACATTCCCGGGTCGCTGTACAAATGCTGGCACGACATGTCGGAGCTACCGGAGGGCCTCGACCCAGAGCGGCCGGTGGCCGTGATCTGCGGCTCGGGTCAGCGGGCGGCGACCGCCGGAAGCCTGATCCAGCGCTTGGGCGCGCAGCAGGTGATTCACGTCGTCGACGGCGGCATCCCCCAGTGGGGCCGGCTGGGGCATCCGCTCGAGCCGTCGGCCGAGGCCACGACGGCCGCCGCCGCCGCATAGGCCGAGCGGGCAGTCCTACACAACTCCTACATCGATCCGACGTCGCTCTCACGCGCGCGCCTCATCTTCGGGCGTCAGAACGCCCGTGGATCAGCGATTCCTCCCTCCGGCCGCCGTGGCGCGGTCCACGTTGCGCGCGCAGAGCGACGCTCACTTGACCGAGCTCGCCCGCGCCGGATCGGAGCCCGCGTTCGAGGCGATCGTGGCCCGCTATCGCCGTTCGCTGATGCGTTACTGCGCGCACCTGGTCGGCGACGCGGACGCCGAGGAGGCCACACAGGACGCGCTCTTGAAGGCGCACGCAGCGCTCCTCCACGGAGACCCGGTGCGCCGGCTCTCGCCCTGGCTGCACGTGATCGCGCACAACACGGCGCTGAGCTACCTGCGAGCGCGCTCGTCGCGACCCCAGCTGGTGGACGTGGACCACGAGGTCGGCGCCACCACCGACCGGTCGGCCGAGTACCGCGAGGAGCTGAACGCCGTGCTCGAAGCGGTGAGGTTGCTCCCGGTCCGGCAGCGCGACGCGATCGTGATGCGCGAGCTCGAGGGCCGGAGCTACGACGAGATCGCCGCGCGACTCGGCTCGAGCAACGGCGCCGTCCGGCAGCTGCTGAACCGTGCCCGCGGCTCCGTTCGCCGGCGGCTGGGGGCGCTGTTACCGGTCGAGCCGCTGGTGCGGTGGGCGATCGCGGGGGCAGGCGGCGCGGAGGCAGCGGGCGGCGCGACGATGTCGGGCGCATGCGTCTTGGGGACCAAGGCGTGCGCGGCGGCGCTGTTACCGGCCACCGTCGCCCTGATCGTCGCCTCGGCGCCGGCGGCCCGCCATACGAGCGTTACCAAGGCGGCGAAGCCGGCCGCGCAGGTGACCGGCGTGCACCGCGCCCGCCGCGAGGCGCCGGCACCGGTGCCGTCACGCGCGATCGCCAGGTCCGCGGGTTACTCCGGGGCTTCGGCCAGACTCGCCGACCACTCCGGAGCTCCCGCGAGGCTCGCCCCGGCCGCCACCGCCTCGCACAGCGGCGCCCCGGCCGCCACCGCCTCGCACAGCGGCGCCCCGGAGCGTAAGCAGCCGAGTGCTGGAGCGACCTGCCGCGGAACCGGGATGATCAGATCAGGCGGCCGCCGGCGGAGCGGGCCGAGCGGAGAAATGGACCAGCGCGCCGTCGATCACGCGGCGCGTGCCGACGGGTTCGGGGAGGGCGACGCGCACCGGGGTCTCCGGGTTGCGCGAGTTGGTCTGGAAGCCCTGTCGCGGGCTGATGAAGATCCGGATCACGAGCTCGTCCGCGTCGAGGTAGATCTCGGGTACGAGAAAGCGCCCGTCGGCCCTCTGGCCGCTGGCAAACGCCTGCTCGTGGACCAGCAGGCGCAGCACCGTCTCGTCGGGGCTCGCCTCTTGCGTAGGGTCCAGGCGCCAGGATGAGGCACGGATCCCGTCGCGCGCAGCGCGCAGCGGCCGCGCGGCGCTCGACCCGAAGCAGGCCCAGGTCCGTCGGCGGCCGTCCTGGCGAAAGGCCATCGTGAGCATCTGGGGTGGGAGGCCACGGGCGAACAGAACCTCGTCATCGGTCCGCGCGAGCAGCCGCCAGCCGTTCAGGCTCGGGGGCGCGGGCGCAGGCGGGGTCGCCGCGCCGCGCTTCCACGGAGCCCGGGATACGCGCTTCGGGGTGGCCCGCGCGGTGAGGTGCGCGAGCAGCGCGGCCACGGCCGGATCCTCCGGGTCGAGTGGTGCGGGTGATCCGGCGAGCGCGGCCGGCGGGAAGGGTAGCCCGCCACCGTCGCTGATCAGGTCCGGGTAGCGGGGCCCCGGAAGTGGCTCGAGCACGGCCGAGCGCTCCCAGTCGCGCTCGGCCGGGGCCTTCGGCTCGCGCGCCTGGCGGCCGGGACGGCGGGAAGCGGGCTCCGACACCCTCGCGAGGCTAGCGCCAAAGGCGCGGGTCAAGCGGCCGGCCGCCCGCAGCGATGGTGACCGTTCTCTCCCGAGCCGGGCGGCCGCTCCGACACAAGTCAGGACCGGGCCGCGGTGCTGGCGGCCTTGGCCTCCACAGTCTCCACGTGGTGGGCGTAGGCGATTCCGCGTGCGAGGGCAACCTTGAGCGTGCAAGCCCGGGGCCTGACCTTCGAGGGGAGGATGATCAGCCCGAGGAGAAGGCCAAGGCCGAAGATCCCCGCCGCCCACGAGAACGCTGTGGTGTAGCCATGAACCGCCGCGGCAGCGGGTAGGCCGGCAACGAGGCGATGGCCCGCGGCATAGTGAGTGGCCGCGCTGGCCGACAGCGTGCTCAGCAGGGCGAGGCCGACCGAGCCACCGATCTGCTGGGAGGTGTTGACCATCGCCGAGGCGACACCGGTCTCGTGGATATCGACGCCTAGGGTCGCGGTGCTGATCGCGGGGGCGAAGATACAGCCCATTCCCACGCCGATGAGGATCAGGCCCGGGAGGATATGGGTCGCGTAAGCGCTGTCGGGGGTCAGGCGGGTGAACACGATCATCGCGATCACGCCGAGCGCCATACCTCCGACGACCAGCGGCTTGGGGCCGGTGCGGGCCAGCACTCGCGTCTGCGCGGTGACCGAGGTGGCGACGAGGACCGCGGTCATCGGGAGAAACGCCAAGCCGGTGGTCAGCGGCGAGAAGCCGAGGTTCTGCTGCAAGTAGTAGGTGAGGAAGAAGAACACGCCAAACACGCCGGAAGCGGCGAGAAGGATCGATATGTACGCGCCCCCGCGGGCGCGATCTCGGGGGATGTGCAGGGGTAGCAGGGGGTGGGCAACGCGGCGCTCGATGGCCACGAAGATGATCAGGAGCACCGGGCTGGCGACGAGCGAGATGATCGTGACCGTAGCCGTCCACGAGTGGGTCTCGGCGTTGGAGAACCCGTAGACGAGCGCGAACAGTCCGAGCGACCCGGCCAGGAGCCCGGGTATGTCGACGCCCGCTCGGTCGGGATCGCTGTGGTTGACCAGCAGGCGCAGCGCGAAGATCGCCGTCGGCACCGCGATCAGCAGGTTGACGTACAGGCACCAGCGCCAGGACAGAATCTGGGTGAGCGCCCCCCCGAGCACGAGACCGACCGATGCGCCGCCCCCGGCGATCGCGCCGAAGATCCCGAACGCCTTCGGCCGGTCCGCGGACCCCGCGAAGGTGTCGGTCAACAGCGACAGCGCAGACGGGGCAAGCAGCGCGCCGAAGGCTCCCTGCAATGCGCGCGCCGCCACGAGCATGTCGAACGACTGCGCCAGTCCGCCGATGGCCGAGACGATGGCAAAGCCGCTGAGCCCGGTGATGAACGTCCACTTGCGGCCGAAGAGGTCGCCGAGCTTGCCACCGAGGAGGAGCAGGCTGCCGAACGCCAACGCGTAGGCGGTGACGATCCACTCCCGATCACTGTTGGAGAAACGCAGCGCACGCTGAGCGGAGGGCAGCGCGATGTTGACGATCGTGGAGTCGAGCACCACCATCAGCTGGGCCACGCTCAAGAGCGCGAGAACCGCCCACCGGTTGGGCTCAGGCTGAGTATCGGTCTCGGGCATGTGTAGCCGGTTCATCCATGCCGGATCAGTCCGGGTCGGCCCTTCGCTCGTGGACGCGCAGCAGTTCGGCGAGGTCCGACCGCATCTCCCGCTCGACCACCCCCATCGTCGGCCATTCGGCGGCCCGGCCGCAGCCCGGGCAGATACCCGCCTCGCCTTCGAACGTGAACTCGTCTCCGCAGGAGCAGAGTACCCGCACCACCGGAGAATGGGTGGGGACCGGCGATTTCGGCTCAGGGTCCGCCGCGGGCGGTGCCGGCCGCGCGGCCGCGCTCTCGTCGTAGCTCAAGGCGATGCCACGCCCGGCGACGCGGTTGTAGCGCCAGCGGCCCGTGAAACGCCCCCCGGCATGAACGTCCGGGCCTCTTAGCGCCGGCGGCACATTCGCGCTTCGGTCGTAGCTCAGCGCGATGCCGCGCCCGGCAACGCGGTTGTAGCGCCAGCGGCCCGTCAGGCGCCCGCCGGCCAGAACGCCCGGAGCTTCTCCGTGCGGAAGCGGCACACCCTCAGTCTCGCATACCGGCTGCCTGGACTCGCGTGGCGCCGGTACTGGGCGGTCGTAGAAGTGACTGTTCGGCCGCGGGGCCGTCGAGGGCCAAACACGGATCCGTTGGAGATCGGGGGCGGAAGCGCTCAGCGCGGCCGTCGCGGATCCCGCCCAGAGCGACAACACCCGGATTCGTTGGAAATAGCTCGCGTGGGTTTACGCGTACCACGCTGATCCCAACTCTCAGAGCCGCCGATCGTCATAGCAAGGTGTAGTGGAATAGTAAAAATCTGCGGTATCGTGAGGTATGGGGTCGTCCTTGCCGCCGCTACTGATCACAGCGGAGCATATGTAGGCGATGCCGTGACCACTCTTTTGGTCACGAGCGTTGGCGGCCATCTAGCTGAGCTTGCTCGTCTCTTTCACCGATTGGAAGGGGTCGATGCCGATTGTCATTGGGTCACGTTCGATACCCCGCAGAGCCGCTCAGCGCTAAAGGCCGAGAACGTGACGTACCTGGATTACACGGGCCCCCGTGACTCCAAGGGAATCTTGCGCCACTCACTCGTCGCGCGCCGACTGTTCGCCCGAGGTCATCCGTTCTCGATCGTGATCAGTGCCGGCTCGGGCATTGCCCTGTCCTTCCTTCCTCTTGGCCAGGTGCGCGGAGCGTCGTGTCATTACATTGAGTCGTTCACACGCACCGCCGGACCGTCGGCAACCGGGCGTGTCCTGAGCTACGTTCCAGGCATCACTCTGTACACGCAGCATGAGAGGTGGTCGGATGCGCGTTGGCACTTTGTCGGCTCGATCTTCGATGGGTTCCAGCCAGGTCCGCAGTTACGCGTCGCGCCGGACATTCGACGCGCCGTCGTGACCCTCGGCACGATGGAGGACTACGCGTTTCGACGCATGATCGACCGGACGCTTGCCGCGCTGCCGCCCGGCGTGGACGTGCTATGGCAGGTCGGCTGCACCGATGTGTCGGACCTTCCGATCCCGGCACGAGCGCACCTTCCACGCGACGTGATGAAGGCGGCGATCGAGTCCGCCGACGTCGTGATCGCTCACGCGGGGTGCGGCTCCGCGATCACGGCTCTGGAGGCCGGAAAGAAGCCGCTGCTCGTTCCTCGACTCAGAGCTCACAGCGAGAACGTGGACGATCATCAGGTGGAGCTTGCACATGAGCTATCCGCTCGAGGGCTTGCCGTCGTCCGAGACCCGGATGAGCTGACGTTCGAGGGAGTGCGGCTCGCGGCCAGCTCATCGATTGTCAAGGCCGCTCAGTTGCAGCCGCTGCGGTTGTTCTCGTAGCAAAAACCCGGGGCGTCACACGACGGTCATGACCGGCATCATGATGAGAGTAGAATCGTGTCTGCTTCGCCTCAACCCTCGGCGGGCACTGCAGTTCCGGCTCCAGCTCTCGGCCGGCGTTGGCGTGTCGACCTGGATGGTCAACGTCACAACCAACCTCTCTGGAGCCGGCTTATGCATCATCATCCTGCCATCGCCCAAATCAACCGCGCCTGCAGCCGGGCAAGGTAATCGGCGAGATCGTGCCCAGTCAACCCCGCAGCGAGCCGGACGCCGCAGGCAGCAACGGTCACGTGCATCGCGCCGGGGCTCCACTCCCGCAACGACCAGGCGAGGAGGCTCGTCTCCCCTCTCGTCCGTCGCGGTCGACGGAGCCGGTCGACGAGGACGAGCAGTCGCGCAGTGAGAGCGAGCAGACGCTCTCCGACAGCGACCAAACGCTCTCCGAGGTCGATCAGACGGGCGCCGATCGCGATCAAGCGGGCGCTGACTCTGATCAGCTGGCTGCGGACCAAGATCAGGTCGCCAGCGATCAGGAGTTGGCAGCCGGGGGCAGCCCGCGCGCGCACGATGCCAGCCGCGATGTACGCAAGCGGACGACCCTCCGGCGCGAACAGATCGCCGGGCAGCGCGAGCAGACCGCCGAAGGACGACTGGACGTCGCCGAGCGGCGCGACATGGTGGCGCACGCGCGCGACCTCGCCGCGCTCGCGCGCGATCAAGCTGCGGCGGCGCGCGATCTCGCGATGGCGCAGCTCAGCACCACCTCCGAGCACGCCGGCGCAGATCGCGAGATCACCGGCAGTGTGAAAGTGCAGCGTGCCGCTGAGCAACGTATGCGCGACGCGCAGTTCCGTGCCAGAGCCGCCGAGCATCGCGCGTTGGCCGCCGAAGACCGCCAACTTGCAGCACGAGACCGCGAACAAGCCGCCCGCGAGCGTAGGCAAGCACTCGAGGATCGACAAGCGCTCGCTCTCGCGCTCGCAGCGGCTGCGACCGACGAAGTCACCGGCGTCCGCACCCGAGCGGCGGGCCTTGCGGACCTCGTGCGCGAAGTAGATCGCTGCCGTCGTGCTAGCGGACTGCTCGTCGTCGTTTACATCGACGTCGTTGGCCTGAAGATGATCAACGACACCGAAGGTCATGCCGCCGGCGACGAACTCCTCAAGCTGATCACTGCCGTGATCAGGGATCACCTGCGCTCCTATGACCTGATCATCCGCGTCGGCGGCGACGAGTTCGTGTGCGCGATGTCAAACATGACCATGGACGATGCGCGCAGTCGCTTCAGCGATGTCGCCGGCGCGCTGGCCGGTATGCCTCGACGCGGTGCGATCCGAACGGGTTTCGCCGAACTCAGGCCAGAGGAGACCGCCGCCGAGCTGATCGCACGCGCTGACAGACGGCTCCTGAACGCCCGCGACTCGCCACCCACCCGTGACTGAGCGACGATCCGCAGTCGCGGCCCATAAACGCTTCGAACCAGCGAGGTAGCGATGACGTCGATTGCGATCACCCACAACGGGGCCACCTCGATCAGCGAGCGTAAACGCGAGCTGGAGCTGATCGACCGTTACTGGCGCGCGGCGAACTACCTATCGGTGGGCCAGATCTACCTGCTGGCGAACCCGCTGCTGCGCGAGCCGCTTCGCCTCGAGCACATCAAGCCGCGCCTGCTCGGCCATTGGGGGACGACGCCCGGACTCAACTTCATCTACGCCCACGTCAACCGGCTGATCCGCGCACGCGACCTCGATGCCATATACGTCGCCGGTCCCGGTCACGGCGGACCCGGCCTCGTGGCGAACACCTACCTCGAGGGCACGTACAGCGAGGTTTACCCCCACATCGGCCGCGACAGCGAGGGGCTCAGACGGCTGTTTCGCCAGTTCTCCTTCCCCGGCGGCATCCCAAGCCATGTGGCTCCCCAGACCCCCGGGTCGATCCACGAGGGAGGGGAGCTCGGTTACGCGCTTCTCCACGCCTACGGTGCCGCGTTCGACAATCCGGACCTGCTGGTGTGCTGCGTGATCGGCGACGGCGAGGCCGAGACCGGACCGCTGGCGGCAAGCTGGCATTCGAACAAGTTCCTCAACGCCGCACGGGATGGCGCGGTCCTGCCGATCCTGCACCTCAACGGCTACAAGATCGCCAATCCGACCGTGCTCGCACGGATCCCCGAGCAGGAGCTGCGGGCGCTGCTCGAGGGCTATGGCTACGCACCGCGGTTCGTGGAGGGGTCAGACGCGATGGCCATGCACGAGCTGATGGCCACCACGCTTGATGAGATCGCCGCCGAGATCGCTGAGATCCAGCGCGACGCGCGGGGGACCGAAGGCGGGGGGCTCGCCGCCGGCCGCGACGTTCGCCGCCAGGCGAACTCGCAAGGGCCCGAAGGGCCCCGTCGCCCGTGCTGGCCGATGATCGTCCTTCGCACGCCCAAGGGCTGGACCGGTCCGAAGATGGTCGACGGCCTGCCGGCTGAGGGTTCCTGGCGCTCTCATCAGGTTCCGCTCGCGGACTTCACGGGCAAGCCAGAGCACGTGGCCCAGCTCGAGCAGTGGATGCTCTCCTACCGACCCGAGGAGCTGTTCGATCAGGCCGGAGCGCTGCGATCCGAGCTGGCCGAGTTGGCGCCGCGCGGCGAGCGGAGGATGGGCGCCAACCCGCACGCCAACGGGGGCGCGCTCCTGCGTGATTTGGACCTGCCCGACTTCCGCGAATACGCAGTCGGCGTGCCCGAGCCGGCGCGCACCCTAAGCGAGCCGACACGTGTGCTGGGCACGTTCCTGCGCGACGTCATGCGTTTGAACGCCGAGTTCGCCAACTTCCGGCTGTTCGGTCCAGATGAGACGGCGTCGAACCGCTTGACCGCCGTCTTTGAGGCCACCGATCGCGTCTGGGAGGCGGAGACGCTGCCCACCGACGACCACCTGGCCCCCGACGGTCGCGTGATGGAGATCCTCTCAGAGCACCTGTGCGAGGGCTGGCTCGAGGGTTATCTGCTCACCGGCCGCCACGGCTTGTTCAGCTGCTACGAGGCGTTCATCCACATCATCGACTCGATGTTCAACCAGCACGCCAAGTGGCTCAAGGTGACGCGCGAGATTCCCTGGCGGGCGCCGATCGCCTCGCTGAACTATCTCTTGACCTCCCACGTGTGGCGCCAGGACCACAACGGCTTCTCTCACCAGGACCCCGGCTTCATCGACCACGTCGTAAACAAGAAGGCGGAGATCGTCCGCGTCTACCTGCCCCCGGACGCGAACTGCCTGCTCTCGGTGGCCGATCATTGTCTACGGAGCCGCGGCTACGTCAACGTGATCGTGGCCGGCAAGCAACCCTCGCTGGACTACCTGAGCATGGATGAGGCTGTCGCGCACTGCACCCGCGGGCTTGGCATTTGGGAGTGGGCGGGTAACGATGAAGGCGGTGAGCCCGATGTGGTGATGGCGTGCGCGGGGGACATCCCCACCCTCGAGACAATCGCGGCGGTCGCCCTTCTGCGCGAGCATCTCCCCGACCTACGGGTGCGGGTGGTCAACGTTGTGGATCTGATGCGCCTGGAGCCCGACAGCGAGCATCCCCACGGTCTGCCCGACCCCGAGTTCGACGGGCTGTTCACCACCGACCGACCGGTGATCTTCGCCTACCACGGCTACCCGTGGCTGATCCACCGCCTCACCTACCGCCGCCACAACCACGCCAACCTCCACGTGCGCGGCTACAAGGAAGAGGGGACGACCACGACCCCCTTCGACATGCTGATGCTCAACGACATGGACCGCTTCCACCTCGTCATGGACGTGATCGACCGGGTCCCCCAGCTCGGCTCCCGCGCCTCGGGGCTACGCCAGCACATGGTCGATGAGCGCTTGCGCCACCGCGCCTACACGCGCGAGGTCGGAGATGACCCCACCGACGTGCGCGACTGGACGTGGCCCGTAGGGACGCAGGAAAGCTAGCCGGGTGTCCATCGCGCGATGACGGCGCCCGCTCCGATGCGGATCCTCGTGGTCAACGCGGGCTCGAGCACCGTCAAGCTAACGCTGCTCGGCCACGACGACGCCACGATTGCGCAACACGAGCTATCCGCGCCCCAGTCGGAGATCGATCAGGACGAGCTGGTGGCGACGCTTGCAGACGGGCTCGGTGAGGCCGACGCCGTCGGGCATCGCGTCGTGCACGGCGGCGACCAGTTTCACTCAGCGGTGGTGATCGATGACGGCGTGGAGGCAGCGCTGCGCGAGCTCTCGGACCTGGCCCCCCTCCACCAGGCCAAATCGCTGGCGGCGCTTGACGCCGTCTCCCGCGCGCTGCCCGGCCTCCCCGCCGTGGCGTGCTTCGACACGGCCTTTCACCACACGCTGAAGCCCGCCGCAACAACGTACGCGATCCCGGCCGCCTGGCGCGAGCACCTCGGTGTCCGGCGCTACGGCTTCCACGGCCTATCGCACGCCTGGGTCGCGCGCCGAGTGCCCGAGCTGCTCGATCGGCAGGCCACGAATCTACGTCTCGTCAGTTGCCACCTAGGCGCAGGAGCCTCTCTCTGCGCCATTGCCGACGGCCACTCAGTGGACACGACCATGGGCTTCACGCCACTCGACGGGCTCGTGATGGCGACTCGATCGGGCAGCGTCGACCCTGGGCTGGTGCTGTGGCTGCTCGAACACGCTGGGCTCTCCGAGCGGCAGCTCGCGTCGGCGCTCGAGCACGAGTCTGGCCTGTTGGCCCTGGCGGGCAGCGCCGACATGCGCGAGGTCCTGACCAGTATCGACGACGGCGATGAGCGGGCTCGGCTCGCGCTCGACGTGTATGTGCACCGGCTCCGAGGGGCGATCGCCGCGATGACCGCCGCACTCGGTGGCATCGACGCGATCGCGTTCACAGGTGGCGTCGGCGAGCACAGCCCTCGAGTACGAAGCGAGGCGGTCGCCGGCCTAGGTTTCCTCGGCCTCGCGATCGACGAAGCATCCAATCAGGCCCTCACCCAGGACGCAGACATCTCAAGCGCGGGAGCCGCGGTCCGAACTTTCGTGATCGCCGCGCGCGAGGACCTCGAGATCGCCCGACAAGTGCGCGGCGCGCTCGTAGGGGGCGACGCGCGGCACCGAGAGATCGAGGAGGACACGCAAGCCGCGCTACGCGCGCGGTTGCCCTCGACGGTCCTCGCGACAAGGTAAAATCTGCGATCGACGCCGAGACGGTTTCCGATGGGTCGATCGGGTAACTCTCGCGGACGGACCGGATCCAATGAGGAGCAGTGAGAGGGGCGACGGACATGAACGTCTTCACGAGAGCGGTCCTGGTCGCGGCGGCGATCGCCGGCCTCGCCGGCGGAATCGGCGATACGGCGGCGAGC
>Ga0302314_10014694_pt1 | contig 13374 bp, 12 predicted proteins | sample III_Palsa_N2_3_FD_200533 | JGI IMG/M metagenome (GOLD analysis project Ga0302314, IMG submission 200533) | Peat permafrost microbial communities from Stordalen Mire near Abisko, Sweden - III_Palsa_N2_3 | ecosystem: Environmental > Terrestrial > Soil > Palsa > Peat permafrost | place: Sweden...
CCGTCCAACGCACAGGTCATGATGGGCGCACACGTGGGTGCGCCCGGTGATCCGGACTGGCAGGCGGAATTCACCGCACTCGAGACGCAGATCGGACGAAAGCTCGCGATCGACAGCGACTATGCCGATTGGGCGGCGTTTCCCGACCTGGAGCGAATCCAATGGGACGTGCAGACAGGGCGCTTGCCCATGCAATCATGGCGCATCCTGTTCTCGGAGGCGAACCTCAATTCATGCGCCACCGCGGCGGCGATCAACGCGGGCGTCTACGATACGCAAATTATGCACCAGGCGCGTCAGATCAAGGCGGTGGGGAGCCTGGTCCTCATACGGTTCAACTATGAAATGACCGATAACGAGGAGAATACCTGTTTTACCGGCTTCCCCGTGAACAACAATGTCCCTCTAGCGGCGCAGGAGTTCGTCAGCGCATGGCGCCATGTCGTCGGCAGGTTCCGCGCGGCCGGCGCGACGAACGTCCAATGGGTGTGGGCCCCAGGCCTGGGCGCGTTTCAGGCGGGTATCGCCAGTTTGTTCTATCCTGGTGCGACCTTTGTCGACTGGATCGGCGCCGATACCTACAATAAGACCCTGACACCAAGTTCGTTTGGCGCCCAACCGGGTCTGAATCAATTCTACGCCTGGGCTTCACCCCTTGGAAAGCCGCTGATGATTTCCGAAAACGCGGCGTTCGATGATCCCACACAAAGTCCCGACCCGCAAACCGAGTGGATAGGGACGGCGAGAACCTCCATAAAATCCCTTCCGGCGATCAAGGCTTATGTATACTGGGACTCATTCGCTCAGGACCCACCTCCACCGCCCTACTCGGGCTCCGGGTACATATTACAAGGCCCTGGGTTACAGAACTTCAAAGCGATGGCCAACGACCCCTATTTTGGAGGAAATTGATTTCTTCCTGCTGGTGACCTCGCCTCAACTGCCGCGCACCTGCCGAAACGGCGCATCCCGATCGACTTCCGGCTCCTTCGGCAGTCCCAGGACGCGTTCGCCGATGATGTTGCGCTGGATCTGGTCGGTGCCGCCGCCGATCGAGTTGAAATAGGCGTTGAGCGTCAGGAAGTTGGCGTCTTCCGCGCGCGGGTGGTCCGGACCTTCGAGCAGGCTCTCGGCGCCCAGGATGGCGGTGCGCACACGCGCCTCCTCGTGCAGGATGCGCGACATGGCGAGCTTGCCCAGCGACATGATCGGGGAAGAGGCGCCCTGCGCCACGTCGGCCTTGGCGCGCGCGTTGTTCAGGCGATTGAGCATCTTATAGGCCGTCACCCGGGCGATGTCCTGGCGCAGGGCCGGATCGTCCAGGCGGCCGGCCTCGCGGGCGAGTTCGATCAGGTTGGTCTCGCCACTGGGCCCCGGCTTGCCGCTGCGCGGGCCGCGCGCGGCCTCGCCCATCACCGAGCGCTCATAGGCCAGCGCGGTGAGCAGGACGCCCCAGCCTCCGCCCAGCGGTCCCAGCAGGTTCTCGGCCGGCGCGATGGCGTCGGTGAGGAAAACCTCATTGAAGTGCGCTTCGTCGGTGATTTGGCGCAGAGGCCGCACGTCTACTCCAGGCTGCTTCATCGGCAGGAAGAAGAAACTGAGCCCCTTGTGCTTGGGAACGTCCCAGTCGGTGCGCGCGATCAGCATGCCGTAGTCTGCCTCGGCGGCCATCGACGTCCAGACCTTCTGGCCGTTGACCACGAAATGGTCACCGCCGCGCTCGGCCCGCGTGCGCACGCCGGCCAGGTCCGACCCGGCCCCCGGCTCGCTGTACAGCAGGCACATGCCGACCTCGCCCTTCAGCAGGGCCGGCACGATCTTTGCCTTGAAGCCCGGCGTCGCGTAGGCGAGCGCCGTGTTGGCCCACAGATTGGCGCGGTCCTGGCCGGCGCCGGGCGCGCCGGCGGCCGCGAACTCCCGCTCGATGATCCGCGCCTGGGCGTCGTCGAGTTCGCGCCCGAACCACTCGCGCGGCCAACGTGGAACCGCCCAGCGCCCCTCGACGACCTTCGCCAGCCAGGCCTTGGTGGCGCCCACCGGCGCGCCGGCGGCCGCTCGGCCCCTGTATCCGGGGCTCCAGTTGTCGGCCAGCCAGGCGCGGACTTCATCGCGCAGATCTTTGTCGCTTTGGCTCATGGTCAAGCTCCCAGCTGGCGCAGATAGCGCTCGCGGTAGTAGGCGGGCGTACCGAACAGCTGCGCGTCGGCGCGCGCCCGGCGAAGATAGAGGTGGGCGGGGTGCGCCCAGGTGAAGGCGATGCCGCCGTGCATCTGGACGCTGGTCGCCGCCACGGTGACGAACGCGTCGGCACAGGCGAAGGCGGCCAGGCTGATCGCCGCATCGGCGTCGGGGGCGCCGTCCGCCAGCGCCTGGGCGGCGTAGCGGGCGGCCGAGGTCGCCGACTCCGATTCCAGCAACAGGTCGGCCGCCATGTGCTTGATCGCCTGAAAGCCGCCGATCGGCCGCCCGAACTGGACGCGGGCCTTGGCGTAGTCGACGGTCATCTCCAGCACGCGCCTGGCGGCGCCCGCCTGTTCGCCGGCCAGTCCGACCCGCACCAGTTCCAGCGCGCGCTCGATGGCGTCCCAGGCTGGCCGGCCGTCGGCCAGGGAACGCGCCGGCGTTTGCGAAAAGGTGATCCGCGAAAGCCTCAACGTATGATCGAAGGCGGGTAGGGCGGTGACCGCCATCCCGGCCGCGCCGGCGTCGACCTCGAAAAGCGCTATCGCATCACCGGAGCGAGCCGCGACAAGCACCGTGTCGGCGACGGCGCCGTGGGTAACGAACGAGGCCACTCCAGAAAGAGTCCAGCCCTCCGCCCTCCCGATGGCGTCCACCGATACCGTTTCGGGCGTCCAGCCACCGGCGTCGCCGGTCAGAGCCGCCGTGGCGATCCGTCCGCCGCCGGCGATCGGCGGCAGCAGGCGCGCCTTGGCGGCTTCGTCGTCCAGCGCCTGAAGGAGGCTGGCCGCCAGCACCCCGCTCGACAGCAGTGGGCCACACAGAAGCGCCGCTCCGGTCTCCTCCATCACCCGCTCCAGCTCCACCGGCCCGCCGCCGCCACCGCCGAATTCCTCGTCGACCATCAGGCCGACGATCCCCATCTCGGCCAGCTTGCGCCACAACGCCGGATCATATCCTTCCGGCGTCTCCATGGTCCGCCGTACGTCCGCCTCAGTCCCGATGTCGCCGAGCAGACGGCGCAGCCCGTCGGTGAGGGCGGTGCGATCCTCGTGTGTGAATGTCGCCATGCGTGTCTCGTGTCCTCCAGCACCCTCGCCGGCATGCCGTGCCGATTGATGCCCGAACGCCAAGCCGATACCAATAGGCATTCAACCTGCGGAAAGTCCCCCATGCGCCAGTTCGCCGCCACGGCCCTCGCCACCCTGTTCCTTGCTCTGCCGCTCGCCGCCTGCGCGGCCGGGGGGCCCGACGCCAGCATGCATGCGATGGCCATCGCCTTGCCGGGAGGGAATGCGGCGGCGCAGGCGGGCGAGGTCTCCCAAGGTTCGCGCTCCAGCGGCGAGGGGGCGCACATCGACGCCGACTGCGACAGCCATCCCCCGCCGATGACGGGCGAAGGCGGCGGTGGATCAGGCGACCCGCGCGCCGATCGGGCGCGATGCCGCAAGCTCACCGACGCCGACATCGCCACAGCCCCGATCGCCGAGATCCACAAGGTCAGCCACCATCAGGTGACCATCGGCGGCAGGCCGATCGCGTACACGGCTACGGCCGGCACGCTCACCATCCGCGACGACGACGGCAAGCCGACGGCGAGCATGTTCTACGTCGCCTACACCACCGGCGATACGCACCGGCCGGTGACCTTCCTCTACAATGGCGGCCCTGGCTCCTCGTCGGTCTGGCTGCACATGGGATCGCTCGGGCCGATGCGGGTGCGCACCGACAGCCCCTCGGCCACCCACAACGCGCCGTTTGACCTGGCGCCAAACAGCGACAGCCTGCTCGACAAGTCTGACCTGGTGTTCATCGACGCCGTCGGGGCTGGCTTCTCGCGGCCGCTCGGTGAGACCAAGCTCGCCGCCTTCTGGGGCACCGATCCCGACATCGACGCCTTCGCCCGCGGCATCGAGCGCTATCTGACCATAGAGAACCGCTGGAACGCTCCGAAATTCATCTTCGGCGAATCCTACGGCACCACCCGCTCAGCGGGCCTGTCCTACCGCCTTCAGGAGGATGGCGTGCAGCTGAATGGTGTCGTGCTGCTCTCCTCGATCCTCAACTACGGCCGCCGCGATCCCGGATTCGATCAGGAAATGATCAATTACATGCCCAGCTACGCGGCCATCGCCGCCTACCACAACCGGCTGCCGAAGCCGCCGGCCGATGTCGCCGCCCTCCTGCGCGAGGTGCGGGAGTGGGCGCGCGGCCCCTATGCCCTGGCCCTGGCCAAGGGGCAGGCGCTCTCCGCCGCCGAACGCGACCAGATCGCCCAGGCGATGGCCTCCTACACCGGCCTCTCGCCGGCCTTCATCCTGGAGAACAATCTGAGGGTGAACCCGAGCCGTTTCCGCAAGGAGCTGCTGCGCGACCAGCGCCTGACGCTTGGCCGCTACGACGCCCGCTTCACCGGCCAGGACGTCGACGCGGCCGGCGAGAACCCGGAATACGACCCCTCGGACACCGGCATCAGTGGCGCATTCGTCGCCGCCTTCCACGACTATCTGGCCAATGACCTGGGCTTCACCACCGAGCTCACCTACCGGCCGACCTACTACGCTTCGGGCGTCCAATGGGATTTCAAGCACCGGCCGCCGGGCTCGCGCGGCGACAACAACAGCAACCCGGCCGACGTCGCCCTCGATCTGTCCGCGGCGATGCGGCAAAATCCCCACCTGTTGCTCTATTCGCTCAACGGCATCTACGACCTGGCGACGCCGTTCTTCGGCACCGAATACGACCTCGGCCACATGCAGCTCGAGCCGGCCATGACCGGCAATGTCCGCTTCGCCTACTATCCCTCCGGGCATATGGTCTATCTGAACAGCCAGGCCCTGGCCTCGATGAAGGCGGACCTGGCGAAGTTCTACGACGAGGCCGCGCCGCGCTGACAGCGCGCTGGGAGGAGGAGGCGATCGTGAGCCAGGACCTGATCTTCGCGCCGATGGGCGCGATGGCGCTGCTTACCTTCGCCGTCCTCCTCCTGGTGCCGATCGCCCGCTTCCGCGCGGCCTTCGCGGGGCAGGTCAGGCCCGACGACTTCAAGATGGGCGAGTCGCCGGCGGTGCCGCCAAACGTCGCGCTGCCCAACCGCAACTACATGAACCTGCTGGAACTGCCGACCCTGTTCTTCCCGGTCTGCTTGATGTTCTACGTCGCCCATCGGGTAGACAGCCTGATCGTCGCCATCGCCTGGGCCTTCGTCGCCCTGCGCGCCCTGCACAGCGCCATCCACGTCAGCTACAATGACGTGACACACCGGCTGGTCGCCTTCACGCTCGGCAACGTGGCCTTGGGAACACTCTGGATGCTGTTCTTTGTAAGACGATAGGTTGGCGGCGTTGGCCGCAGGGGGGTGGGTCCGGATGAAGATTCATTGGTTGGCTTGGTTCCTGATCGTGGCTGCCGCGTCGGCGGCTATGGCGCAGCAGCCTCCGGCAGTTGCGCCACCCAAGGCGGCCCACATGCTCGATTGGCAAGCGAAGCCATCGGGGGATGACATCGCCGACGTCTACCCACGCGACGCCCTCCTGAAGCACCTCAAGGGCGCCGCGACGATGCGTTGTGGCGTGACGGCCAAGGGAACCCTGCAAGATTGTGTCGTCATTCACGAATACCCGGAGGGCGAGGGCTTCGGGATCGCCGAACTAAAGTTGGCCAAACGTTTCCGAATGAGCCCGACGACCCAGGCCGGCGGATCGAATGCCGGAGCCACGGTGGTCATTCCAATCCACTTCTCATTTAACTGACATATCGCGTCGCCCGCGACCGCAAGGCGCGCCGCCGGCTTGACGAGGGGCGCGTCCGGTCGGACGATTGGAGCGGAGGTTCGCATGCGTTTGTTCCTGGCGCCCGCCTTGGCGCTGCCCATGTTCGTCGCCGGCATGCTGGCATTCGCCCAACCCGTCGCCGCCACCGCCGCGGAGCCACATTGGCTCCGGCAGCCTTCGTCAACGGACGTGGCCGCGGTCTATCCTCGGGTCGGCGCGCGACTCGGCCACTACGGGAGGGTGATGCTGAGCTGCATGGTTCAGCCGGATGGCAGTCTTGCCCGCTGTGAGGTCCTCTCCGAGGATCCGGCCGACGAGGGTTTCGCTGATGCGGCGCTGAAACTCTCGAAGCTCTACAAGCTTGCCTCTCCAGATGGATCGCCGCTGCCTAAGACTACCGTCGAAGTTCCGATCAAATTTTCATTGGCGCCTTGAGCGCCGCCTTCTACCGAAGGGCGAGACGATGCTGAGACGATCTCTGCTGAGAGGCGCCGCTGCGCTGGCTGTGGTCCCGCGAGCGGGATGGGCAGCGCCCTCCGCCGCGCCGCGCCGGGTGCGTCCGGGAGATCCGGGTTGGCCCGACGCGCAAGCCTGGGAATCGCTGAACAAGGCGGTCGGCGGGCGCCTGATCGAGCCGAAGCCGTTGCTGGAGGCCTGTATCTCCAACGGTCAAAGCGACGCTTGCAAGGCGACGCTCAAGGCGATGTTCAACCCGTTCTTCCTCGGCGACCAGGTCAGCGGCGCCCAGGTGTCTGGCTGGTACAACGCCTGGGCGCCGGCGGTCAGCGCCAGGGCGGTGGCGGCGCGCAACACCGCCGACGTCCAGGCGGCCGTGAACTTCGCCCGCAACCACAACCTGCGCCTGGTGGTGAAGGGCGGCGGCCACAGCTACCAAGGGACCTCCAACGCGCCGGACTCCCTGCTGGTCTGGACGCGGCCGCTGCGCGACGTGACCGTGCACGACGCCTTCACCCCGTCCGGCGGGCGCGAGGCGGTTCCGGCGGTCAGCGTCGGCGCGGGCGCGGTCTGGCTCGACGTTTATGACGCGGTCACCACCAAGGCCGGGCGCTACGCCCAGGGCGGCGGCTGCACCACCGTGGGCGTCGCCGGCCATATCCAGAGCGGCGGGTTCGGCTCGCTGTCGAAGACTTTCGGCACAGCCGCCGGCAGTCTGCTCGAGGCCGAGGTGGTGACCGCCGACGGTGTGGCGCGCATCGTCAACCAGCATCGCGATCCGGAGCTCCACTGGGCGCTGAAGGGGGGCGGGGGAGGGGGCTTCGGTGTCGTCACCCGGCTGACCCTGCGCACCCATCCGTTGCCCGGGGTGTTCGGCGGCGTCAACGGGCGGCTGCAAGCGAAGACGCCGGAGGCCTGGCGCGCCCTCGTCGCGCGGTTCGTGGCCTTCTACGCCGAGCGCCTCGCGAGCCATCCGTGGGGCGAACAGGTGGCGTTCCGGCCGGGCAATGTGCTGACCCTGTCCCTGCTCACCCAGGGCCTGACCGAAGACGCCATGCGCGCACTCTTTGCCCCCTTTGTCGCCTGGACCGCCGAGCCCGCCAACGGCATTGAGACCGTGGAACCTGTCGAGCCGTGGTCGACGCCGGGGCGGGATTTCTGGAACGTGGCCGGCATGCGCGCCGGCGGCGTGAAGGCGATGCATTACGACGAGCGGCCCGACGCCCGTCCGAACCAGGGGTGGTGGCGGGGCGACCAGGATCAGGTTGGCATGTTCATCCACGGCTACGATTCGCTCTGGCTCCCGAAAAGCCTGCTCGCCCCCAGCCGGCAATCACAACTGGTCGATGCGCTGGTCGAGGGCGCGCGCGCGGCGCCGATCATGTTCCACTTCAACAAGGGCCTCGCCGGCGCGCCCGCCGACGCGCTCGCCTTGTCCCGGGACACAGCCACCAATCCCAAGGTGCTCGACGCCTTCACCCTGGTCATCATCGCCAACGGCGGCCCGCCGCTCTATCCCGGCGTTCCCTGGAAGGCTCCCGATCCGGCGACCCCTCGCAACGACGCGCAGGCCGTCGACCGCGCGATGGCCCCCCTGTACCGGATCGCCCCGGACGGCGGTTCCTATGTGTCGGAGAGCAACTTCTTCAACGCCCGCTGGAGCGAGGCGTTCTGGGGCGAGAACTATCCGCGCCTGCTGCGGGTCAAGCGGCGTTATGACCCGGAGGGGCTGTTCTTCGCCCACCACGGCGTCGGGAGTGAAGACTGGAGCGCCGACGGATTCCAGCGGCTGGCCTGACTGGGGAACGCCTCGCGCCATAGCCTCTCACCCCGCACCATGGCACAAAGGGATCAACGACGGAGGATCCCCCATGAGCGACGCCATCACGCCCTTCACCCTGGCCGTTCCGCAGGCCGAATTGGACGACCTCGCTCGTCGCCTGGACAACGCCCGCTGGCCCGATCGCGAGACGGTCGCGGACTGGACACAGGGATCGCCGCTCGAGAGGGTCAAAGCGCTCTGCGACCACTGGCGCAACCACTATGACTGGCGGCGCATCGAGGCTCGGCTGAATGCGTTCGGGCAGTTCAAGACGCAGATAGACGGCCTCGACATCCACTTCCTTCACGTGCGCTCGCCGCACCCCGAAGCGATGCCGCTGATCATCACCCACGGCTGGCCAGGGTCGGTGATTGAGTTCATGAAGGTGATCGAGCCGCTCACCGATCCGACAGCCCACGGCGGCTCGGCCGCGGACGCCTTCCACGTCGTCGCTCCCTCGCTCCCCGGCTACGGCTTTTCGGGCAAGCCGACTGAGACCGGTTGGGGCGTGCCACACATCGCGCAAGCGTGGATAACCCTCATGGGCCGCCTCGGATATGACCGCTGGGTCGCTCAGGGGGGCGACTGGGGCGCGGCGGTCACCACCGCCATTGGCGTCATCCGGCCGCCCGGCTGCGCGGCCATCCACGTCAACATGCCCCTGGTGTATCCAGGTCCGGAGGACATGAAGGATCTGACGCCCGCCGAGCAGGCTTCGGTCGACGCCATGACCTACTACCGGGAAAAGGACTCCGGCTATTCGAAACAGCAGTCCACCCGCCCGCAGTCGCTCGGCTACGGCCTCGTCGATTCCCCGGTCGCCCAGGCCGCGTGGATCTACGAGAAGATGTGGGCGTGGACCGACAACAAAGGCGTCCCCGAAGACGCGCTGAGCCTCGACGAGATGCTCGACAACATCATGCTCTACTGGCTTCCGGGAGCCGGCGCCTCGTCGGCGCGGCTCTATTGGGAGAGCTTCGGCCAGTTCGGCTCGACGAACCTCGATCTCCCGGTCGGCGTCAGCATCTACCCGAAGGAGATCTTCCGTCCCTCGAGGCGCTGGGCCGAGAAGGTGATGTCGAACATCATCCACTGGAACGAACTCGACCGCGGCGGCCACTTCGCCGCCTGGGAACAGCCGGAGCTGTATGTGAAGGAAATCCGCGACTGTTTCCGCAAAGTGCGGTGAGGCGGAGAGGGAAGGCTCAGGCTTCGCGGATCGGCCAGTCGGGCCGGACCATATGGAACATCGCCTCCGGCGCCGTTTCGAAATAGTCCCCCATCCGGCCGGCCCGCAGGATCGGCCGCGCCGTCGCGGTCTCGTAGACGCCATCGGTTATGAAGGCCGGGTCGATGTGGACCACGACCACTTCGCCGAGGACCAGCCAGGTGTCAGTCCTGCCGCGGTCAGCCCGTTCGAGCTGGATCAGCTGAGTCAGGCGGCACTCGAAGTTCACCGGACTCTCCAGGACCATCGGGGCCTTGACGAGGCGCCCGGCCGTCTTGGTCAGTCCCGCCACCTCGAACTCGTCGATCTCGGGTGGGGCCGGGGCGCAGGTGATGTTCATTTCGTGGGCCAGGGCGCGCGTCGCCAGGTTCCAGCAGAACTCGCCGGTGGCCTGCGCATTAGCCACCGAGTCCTTCCAGCCAATCGACGCAAAGCCGATGATCGGCGGCGCATAGTTGAAAGCGTTGAAAAAGCTGTAGGGCGCCAGGTTGGCGGCCCCGCCGACGTCTACCGAGGAGATCCAGCCGATCGGCCGTGGAGCGATGATCGCGGTCAGCGGCTCATGCTTCAGCCCGTGCCCCGATCGGGGTTCATAGGTGTGGGCGTTCGGTCCGGCCATGGTGTCCTCTGGGAATCGAGACTCGCGAGCGTATCACGCGAACGCTTCCCCATCCCTCGTCGCCGTCAGCCGCTTGGGGATGAAGAACAGCACCGGCGCGATCAGGGCATAGACTACGACCGTGGCGATGACCGCGGCGGTGAATCCGCCAGCGTGCTCGTAAAGCGTCGTGCCCCAGAGGTCGCCGAACCTTACGGCGACTGCATAGGTGGTGGTGACCACCAGCATCATCATCGTGCCCCGCAATCCTGGCGGACAGGCGCGGATCGCCAGGTCGATGTAGGCGACATTGCCCAATCCGCCGAGCAGGCCGATGGGGGCCGCCAGCAGCAATGCCTGGTTTGGCGTGTGGGCCAGGAGGATCGGCGCCCATTGCGGGATCGCCACCGCCGTCGACAGCCATAGCAGCGGGCCGAGCCGTATCCGCTGGCAGAGCCAGCCGTAGAGCAGGAAGGTCGGGAAATACGACGCCCAGAATATCGCATAGAAAGCCCCGACCTGGCCGTCGGTGGCGTGCAGGGCGTTGGCCATGTGATGCTGCAGGACCACCCCGCCGGCGGGTGCGAAACACCAAAGGAACATGATGATCACCGGTGGGTAGATCGCCCATGTGCGGGCGAGGCGTTTGAGGTCGGCCAGTGGCGTGGCGATGAGCGGTTCGCGCCGTTCCTGATAGAGGCGCGCTGGTCCAAGGAAGCCGAAAACGGCCACAGCCACCATCAGGCCGCCGCCGACGAGGAAGAGTATCCGGGCCGCGGTGACGGCGTTGCGGCCCTCCATCAGATCGCTCAGCTGGCCGCCGAGCAGGAAGCCGATGACCATGGGCAGGTTGTTGGCGATATTGAGGGTGGTGCTGGCTTGACCGGCGATCGCGTGATCCTGGCCAAGCCCGGTGAACAGGGCTCCGGCCGCGCCGAGCGCCGTCTGGATAGCCGCAGTCGCGATGATCACCCCGACCAGGATGAGACCGTAGGTCGGCGGTACGAACGCGATGACGCCGTAGACGAGACCGGTAGTGGCCCCGAATATCGCGAAGTGGCCACGGTCGCCCGCGCCGGCCGGGCTCCAGCGATCACGCAGAAAACCGAACAGGAACGCGACATAGAGCGGCGCTCCGGCCCATACGTTGAAGGTGGCGACCTGCTCGGCCGACAGGTGCAGCCGGTTCTTCAGAAAGAAGGTCACCGGTATGGAGACGAGGCCGCCGTTCGGCGCGGCGAAGTTCACCAGCAGCAACAGCAAGCCAGCATAGGAGAGCAGCCAGCGCCGCTCGCCGAGGCTCAGCGGCGCCGGATCGCTCAAACTCCCGCCGCCGCGGGGTCCGCTGCGTGGATCTTCGCCATCAACGGGAAATCCTCGGTCGTGGTCACGTTCAGCAGCATGTCGAGGTAGCGCGCGCCGGGTCGCGCATCGTCTGCCCGGCCGGCGGCCAAGTCTCCGCGTGATCCAGCCCCTTCAGCCCCTCTAACAGTTCGATCTGACATTCATGTCGCATCGCGGTCACCCTCGGTCACGCGGATCATCACCCAACGATTAGACCGCCCCCGCCGGATGGCAAGCAAGAGCATTCTATTCATCACGAACCTTATCGAGACAGATCACGAACAGCCGCGGGGGCGAAAAGTCCTGGGCTTGCCGGGTCAAGCCTGTTTAGATTTGGCGCAAGGCGCGAGGTTGACGCTGGAGGAAACCCGATGCCATCCCTGGACGGACAAGTCGCCATCATCACCGGCGCCGCGCGCGGACAGGGTGAGGCGGAGGCCAGGTTGTTCGCCGCCGAGGGGGCCAAGGTCGTCATCACCGACCTTCGCGAGGACCGTGGCCGCGGCGTCGCCGCCGAGATCGGGGATGCGGCGCGATTCATCCGCCATGACGTGTCGCGGGAAGCCGACTGGAAACATGTCGTCGACGAGACGCTGGCGACATTTGGCCGGATCGATATCCTGATCAACAACGCCGCCATCTCCGGCTCGACCAAGCTCGAAGCCACCGAGCCCGAGGACTATGACCGCGTCTACCGGGTCAACCAGTTCGGCGTTTATCTGGGCATGCGCGCCGTGCTCGACACGATGAAGGCGGCCGGCGGCGGCTGCATCATCAACATCTCCTCGGTCGCCGGCACGAAGGGGACCTCCACATTGTTTCCCTACGCCGCCGCCAAGTGGGCGGTGCGCGGCATGACCAAAGCGGCCGCCCTGGAGCTCGCTCGCTACAAGATCAGGGTCAACGCGATCGTTCCAGGTGTCATCGAGACCGAGATGCTGAACGACACGCCCCAGCGGATGGCCGATGTCCTGCTGCAGACCACGCCGTTGCGCCGCAGGGGCATGGTTGAAGAGATCGCCGGCGCGGCGCTCTATCTGGCGTCTCCCGCCGCCGGTTTCGTCACCGGCATCGACCTGACCGTGGACGGCGGCATGTCGCTTTAATGGTCGCCCGACCGGTTAGCGCTTGAGGGTTTCGCCGGTCGGCCTATTTAGCGCCTCGGATCGCGCGCTTGCCGATGTGGGTTTGCGATGAATTCGAGTACGGACCGTTTCATGATCAACGACGCCACGAGTCACCCCCGTTCCGGGCCGTTGGGGGTCTGGGACCAGGTGGTCGGCCCCGGCGCCGATCCGCTGGAGACCGGGCTGATCCTCGGCGCGATGATCGCGGGACCGGGACTGGCGGTCGCCTGGGCGCATGCGGCCGGCGCCGACTGGACGTGGTGGCAATGGCTCGTGCTCGCCCTTCTCGCCTGCGAACTGGTGGGAAGCCTGGCGAGCAACGCCCTGGCCCCCGCCAAGCGATGGCATCAGCGACCGACGCAAGGCGCCCGCTCGCACTTCACTTTCTGCGCGCTTCACATCCATCCGCTGGTGCTGGCCCTGGCCGCGCCGGAAGCGCTCAGCATTCGAAGCGCGCTCCTGATCTATGGCCTGCTGCTCGCCGGCGCAGGCCTCGTCATTGCCTCGCCAGCCCGCCTGAAGGGCGCGGTCGCCCTGCTTTACACCGCGGCGGCCGTCGCGGTCTGCGCCCTCTGGGTCCCGATCGCCAGCCCCGAAGGCTGGCTCCCCGCCGTCCTCTACCTTAACCTCCTCGCCGGCTATCTCATCCCCCTCCCTGAGACCGAAGCTCCGCTCCACGAGGGCCCGTGGTCGTGACGGCTTCCTTCCTCCCCTTTATGGCAGGGGAATCGCAAGTAAGTTTTGGCGGCGGTTGCGCTTGGGTTGAGGATCGATTCTGAGGGGCCTTCCTGATTCGGAAGGCTTTCATGACCCTCGTAGAGATATTGGACGAAGTTCCGGACCCA
>Ga0302314_10014695_pt1 | contig 13374 bp, 10 predicted proteins | sample III_Palsa_N2_3_FD_200533 | JGI IMG/M metagenome (GOLD analysis project Ga0302314, IMG submission 200533) | Peat permafrost microbial communities from Stordalen Mire near Abisko, Sweden - III_Palsa_N2_3 | ecosystem: Environmental > Terrestrial > Soil > Palsa > Peat permafrost | place: Sweden...
CCTCGCCGGCGTGGTGCGCGCCTGGTCCAAGGGGCGGGAGATCGGCCAGAGGGTGCTGGCGGGCGCGCGCCTGGATTTCGCCGACGGCGCGCCGAGCGTCCTCTGCTACCCCACCGACCGGGAAGCCTGGGGGCGCCTGACCAGGCTCCTGACCCTGGGCCAGCGGCGCGCGGCCAAGGGCGAATGCCACCTTACCGGGCCGGATCTGCGGGCGCATGGCGAGGGCCAGCTCATCCTGGTCGCGCCGCCGGCGCAACTGGACGGGGCCTTCGAGGCCGCCGTCGCGCGCCTTGCGCGGGAGGAATTCCCCGGCCGTACGTGGCTCGTCGCCTCGCGGCCCTATGGCGCGCGCGACCTGAAGCGGCTGCACCGCCTGGACGTCCTGGCCAGGGCCGCCAGCGCGCCGATGATCGCCGCCAATGATGTGCTCTACCACGGCCCCGAGCGGCGGACGCTTCAGGACATCCTCACCTGCGTGCGCGAAAAATGCTCCATCACCGAGGCCGGCCTGCGCCTGGAGGCCAACGCCGAGCGCCATCTCAAGTCGCCGGCGGAGATGGAGCGGCTGTTTTCCACCTGGCCTGAGGCGGTGGCGCGCACCGCCGAGGTCGCCGAGCGCGTCGGCTTCGACCTTGGCGAATTGAAATACGAATATCCGGACGAGCCCGTGCCGCCGGGCAAGACCGCCATGGCCCATCTCACCGACCTGGCCTGGCAAGGCGCGGCGTGGCGCTACCCGGGCGTCACGCCGGACAAGGTGAAGCGGCTCCTGAAGGCGGAGTTGGCGCTCATCGAGGAGCTGAACTATCCCAACTACTTCCTCACCGTGCACGACATCGTCAAATGGGCGCGCGAGCGGGGCATCCTGTGCCAGGGCCGCGGCTCGGCGGCCAATTCGGTGGTGTGTTTCTGCCTGGGGGTGACGGCGGTCGATCCCACCGCGCCCAAGCATGACATGCTGTTCGCCCGCTTCATCTCGCGCGAGCGCGACGAGCCGCCCGATATCGACGTCGATTTCGAGCATGAGCGCCGCGAGGAGGTGATCCAGTATGTCTATGAACGCTATGGCCGCGAGCGGGCGGCCATCTGCGCCACGGTGATCCACTACCGGCCGCGCAGCGCCATCCGCGATGTGGGCAAGGCGCTGGGCCTCACCGAGGACGTCACCGCGGCCCTGGCTGGCACGGTGTGGGGAAGCTGGGGCGACGGCCTGCCCGAGACGCATATCCGCCAGGCCGGGCTCGATCCCGATAGCCCGGAGATCCGCCGCGCCACGGCCCTGGCCACCGACCTGCTGGGCTTTCCGCGCCATCTCTCGCAGCACGTCGGCGGCTTCGTGCTCACCAAGCGGCGGCTGGACGAGACCGTGCCCATCGGCAACGCCGCCATGAAGGACCGCACCTTCATCGAGTGGGACAAGGACGACATCGATGCGCTCGGCCTGATGAAGGTCGATGTGCTGGCGCTCGGCATGCTCACCGCCATCAAGAAGGCGATGGACGTGCTCGGCATCGCCGACATGGCCGATATCCCTAGGGAAGACGAGGCCGTCTACGAGATGCTGTCCCGGGCCGACTCGGTGGGTGTCTTCCAGGTGGAGAGTCGAGCCCAGATGTCCATGCTGCCGCGCATGAAGCCGAAGGAGTTCTACGACCTGGTCATCGAGGTGGCGATCGTGCGGCCGGGCCCGATCCAGGGCGACATGGTCCATCCCTATCTGCGCCGGCGCGAGGGGATCGAGGCGGTGTCCTTCCCCGCTCCTTCGCCGGAGCATGGCCCCGCCGACGAACTGACCTCGGTGCTGGGCAAGACCCTCGGCGTGCCGCTCTTCCAGGAGCAGGCCATGCGCCTGGCCATCGAGGCGGCCAAGTTCACCCCCGAGGAGGCCAATGGCCTGCGCCGGGCCATGGCCACCTTCCGCCACTATGGCGACGTGGGCGTCTATGGCGCCAAGTTCGAGGCCGGCATGGTGGGGCGCGGCTATGATCCGGAATTCGCCCGGCGCTGCTTCCACCAGATCGAGGGCTTCGGCTCCTATGGCTTTCCCGAAAGCCACGCCATCAGCTTCGCCAAGCTCGTTTATGTGTCGGCCTGGATCAAATGTTCGCGCCCCGACGTGTTCTGCGCCGCCATGCTCAACAGCCAGCCCATGGGCTTCTATCAGCCCGCGCAGCTCGTCCGCGACGCGCGCGAACACGGCGTGGAAGTGCGGCCAGTGGATATCCTGCTGAGCAACTGGGACAGCCGGCTGGAGGAAGAGACGCCATCATCCTCCCTCCCCCTTGTGAGGAGGGTCGAGACGAAGTCCGGGGTGGGGCCGGGGCCGCGCTCATCCTCAGAGAGCCCCGCCCTGACGGCTTCGCCGTCTGTCCCTCCCCACAAGGGGGAGGGAGGAAGAAGGCTCCTCCCCGTGCGCCTCGGCTTGCGGCAGATCGGGGGGTTGCGGCAGGCGGAGGGGGAGCGGCTGATCGCGGCGCGGGCGGCGGGGGCGGGGACATTGCGCGAGATTGCCGCGCGGGCGGCGCTCTCGCGCCAGAGCCTGGAGCTGCTGGCCGAGGCCGACGCCCTGCGCTCGCTGGGCCAGGACCGGCGGATCGGCCTGTGGGCGGTCAAGGGCCTGGCGCCCGAGGCCAAGGCCGATATCGAGGCCCCCCTGCTGGCGCTCATGGGCGCGCCGGCGGAGGAGGGCGCGAGGCTCCCGGTCATGCCGCTCGCCGCTCACGTGGCCGAGGATTATCGCACCACCAGCCTTTCCCTGAAGGCGCATCCGTGCGCCTTCTTCCGCCCTCTGCTCACCGATCTGGGCGCGGTCACCGCGACCTCGCTCAAGGCCATGAAGGATGGCCGGCGCGTGGTGGTCGGCGGCCTGGTCCTGATCCGTCAGCGCCCCGGCACGGCCAAGGGCGTGGTGTTCGTCACCCTGGAAGACGAGACCGGGTCGGCCAACGCCGTGGTCTGGCCCGATATCTTCACCGCCAACCGCCGCTGCGTCATGGCCTCGCGCTTCCTGGTGGTCCACGGCCGGCTCCAGCGCGCCGGCGAGGTGATCCATGTGGTGGCCGAGCGCTTCACCGATCTCACCGGCCGCCTCGTGGAGATGAAGCGCGAAGGCATCGCGCCCCCGCCGCCGAGATCACCCGCACCGCGCCTGACGCGCAGCCGGGATTTTCATTAAAATCCGCGCGCGAGCCTCAGCGCGCCGTCGCGAACGCCGAGGACATCCAGCCCCGATTGCCGTTCTCGTCGTCGACTTCCATCCAGATGCCGTTGCGCTGGCCGGTAGGGTAGACCGAGACGCCCGCGTGCAGCGTGTAGACAATCTTGGCGCTGGTGGACGGTGAGGCGCGCAGCTGGACGTCAGTGGTGGTGCGCTGGGAGGCGATCGGCGCATTGGCCTGAGTCTGGCCCGGCGTCTGCTGCTGCATGTAGTGGATCAGGTCGACGAAGGCGTTGAAGTACGCGGCGCTGATCACCTTGCCGATGTCGGTGTCGGTGTAGCCGCTGCCGGCGAGCGCACCGAAGCCGCTCCAGCCGCCCCAACCGCCGCCGCCGCCGAACGATACATCGCTCTTCTGAGCCGCCCCTTCAGCGACGTAGAGCTGCTCGGTCGTGCGCGCGTCCTCCAGGGTGATCAGGGTGTGGGCCTCGGACTTCTTGACGCGAACGCTGCCGGCCAGGGCGCCGAAGCCGCCGGGAAGGAAGCTGCCGGCGGCGGCGCCGATGTTCGACCCGCCGGAGTTGCGGTTCGAATTGGCGATGTCTGGAATGATGAAGAAGTCGGCCGCCGCGATCTGGCCCCGGCCGAGGTTCGAGCCCCTCTGCAGGTCGCCCGAACTGTTCAGCCCCGATTCCTGGTTGCGCATGGCCAGGCCCGCATCGCGGTCCACGATCCGCAGGCAGCCCGAGCGCAAGGCGAAGAGTTTGAGCAGGGCTTCGGGATTGGAGAGCCCCAGGCCCTCCCACCAGCGAGTCGCCGGCTCCTGGATGGCGGCCCGGCCCAGCGCGTGGTCGCAATGCGGCAGGTCTGGCGTCGTGGCGTTCTTGGGCGCGTTCTTGTCCATGCCGTATTGCGCCGCCGCCGGCGCCGCCAGACAGAGGGCGCCGGCGCACAAGGCGAGCGCCGGGACAGTGATGAAACGCATTTGAGCCCCTCCCATTGACGCCCCAGCTTAACCTCGCCGACGGCGCGCTACAACGACGCTGTCCGCGCAGGGCGGGATCGCTCACAGATCCTGGAAGCGCTTGCCCTCGGCGACCAGCTTCTCCAGCAGGGTTGACGGCTTGAACGCGTCGCCCATCTGGCCGTGGAATTCCTTCATCTTCTCCAGCACCTTGGGCAGGCCGATCTGGTCGCCGTAGAACATCGGCCCGCCGCGATAGACCGGCCAGCCGTAGCCGTTCTCCCACACGACATCGATGTCGGAGGCGCGGATGGCCTTGCCCTCCTCGAGGATCTTCGCGCCTTCATTGATCATCGGATAGACGCAGCGCTCGAGGATCTCCTCGTCGGAGATGGGGCGTGGATTGGTCCCGGACTTGGCCACGAAGTCCTTGATCACCTGCTCGGTCACCGGCGAGGGGCGAGCGACGCGGTTCTCGTCGTAATCATAATAGCCGGCCCCGGTCTTCTGGCCGCGCCGATCCAGCTCGCACAGCACGTCGCGGATGGTCTCACCCTTGGAGTTCTCCTTGACCCAGCCGATGTCGAGTCCGGCCAGGTCGCTCATGGCGAACGGGCCCATGGGAAAGCCGAAATCGTACAGCACCCGGTCGATGTCCCAGGGCATGGCCCCTTCGAACATCAGCTTCTGCGCCTCGCGCTGGCGCTGACCCAGAATGCGGTTGCCGACGAAGCCGGGCGTGACGCCCACCAGCACGGCGATCTTGCCGATCTTGCGGGCCAACCGCATGCAGGTGGCGATCACCGACTTGGAGGTGTGGTCGGCGCGCACGATCTCCAGCAGCTTCATCACATTGGCCGGCGAGAAGAAGTGCAGGCCGATCACCGCCTCCGGACGCCTGGTCACTGAGGCGATCTCGTCGATGTTGAGGGCCGAGGTGTTGGTGGCGAGGATCGCGCCCGGCTTGCAGATGGCGTCCAGCCTGGTGAACACGTCCTTCTTGATGTCCATGCGCTCGAATACCGCCTCGATCACCAGGTCGACGTCCTTGAATGCCTCCAGGTCGAGCGAGCCGGTGATCAGACCCATGCGCGTCTCGACGTCGATGGCGGTGATGCCGCCGCGGGAGGCCGTGCGCTCATAGTTGCCCCGCACCACGCCAAGTCCGCGGTCCAGCGCCTCCTGCTTGACCTCGACGATAGTGACCGGGATGCCGGCGTTGGCGAAGTTCATGGCGATACCGCCGCCCATGGTGCCGGCGCCCAGGATACCTACGGAATTGATCGGGATCAGCGGCGTGTCGTCCGGCACGTCTGGGATCTTGTTGGCCTGGCGCTCGGCGAAGAAGGCATAGCGCTGCGCCGCGCTCTGCGGTCCGGTCAACACTTCGGTGAACAGCCGCCGCTCGGTCTTGAGCCCCTCCTCGAACGGCTCGTTCACCGCCGCCTCGATGCAGCGGATGTTGTATTCGGGGGCCAGGAAGCCGCGGAACTTGCGCGCGTTGGCCTTGCGGAAGGCCTCGAAGATCTCGGGATGGCCCCGGGCGGCCGCGACCTTCTCGTCGGAGTCGCGCACCTTCTTCAGCGGGCGGCCCTCGGCGGCCACCTTGTGGCCGGCACGTGCTGGCCGGAGGTCACCATTTCCAGCGCCTTTTCGACACCGACGATGCGCGGCAGGCGCTGCGTGCCGCCCGCGCCGGGAAGGAGGCCCAGGTTCACTTCGGGAAGGCCGCAGCGCGCTGACGGGACGGCCACTCGATAGTGGCAGGCCAGAGCCACCTCCAGGCCGCCGCCCAGCGCCGTGCCGTGAATGGCGGCGATCACTGGCTTGGCGGATCCTTCGATCGCATCCTGCACCGCGAACAGGCTGGCGCCCTTTTGCGCGCCGCCGAACTCGGTGATGTCGGCGCCGGCGATGAAGGTTCGACCTTCGCAGACGATGACGATAGCCTTGGCGCCAGGATCGGCGCTCGCCGTCTCCATGCCGCCGGCGAGGCCGTCGCGCACCGCCGCCGATAGGGCGTTCACCGGCGGTGAGTTGAGGGTGATGACGCCGACGTCGCCTTCGAGGGCGTAGTCGGTCACGGCGTTGATCGCGGTCATGGTTGTTTCCTCGAAATCCCTTGTTGGAGCGGTCGCGCTTGCCCGGCGCCCGAATTTCAAACGCTTGTTATAGGCCCCAGGCCGCCGGGGTTCGTCAATCGGCAAGCGTTGCGCGGCGTTTGCAACGCCGATGACCCCAGCCAAATCATCATCCGGGTAGCGGTGACCTCGTCGCGGGCGAGGCAATAGCGGTGTTCGACGACGCCGGTGTAGAGGAAGTCCGCCTTCACCAGCACCTGGCCGGACGCCGGATTGTCGCTGAAGTGGCCGGACGCCAGCACGCGCCTGTTCCACCGCTCGCCGGCCCAGCCCAGCGCGGCGGTGACCGCCTCGGTGGTGTAGCCCTGGCCCCAGAACGGCTTGCCGATCCAGTAGCCGAGTTCGGGGCACGGGCCCGGCGTGGGATGGAAACCCAGCGCCCCGATGAAGCCGTGGCGCGGGTGATCGATGGCCAGGACAACCTCGCGCGCCGGGTCGGCTGCCTTCATCCGGCCGATGAAGCCAACGGCCATGTCGCGGCTGTAGGGATGGGGGATGGAGGTGGTCATGCGCGCCACGTCGAAATCGTCGGCGAGGACCGTCATCGGGTCGGCGTCGTCATCGCGCAGGGGACGCAGGATCAGGCGCTCCGTGCCCAGGATTGGCGGCGCCAAGCTCGCAGTCATGGTGGTTGCCCCGTCAGCCGGATTGAGAGAGCGGAGGTCTTTCGCCCCGGACGCCCCCGCTCACCCTGGCTGGTCCGGATCGCTGTGATGTTGCGATCCGGAGGTATTTTCGGATCGACTATTCGGCGGTTTCGGCCGCGGCGCTGGCCGGCACGATGGTTACATAGGTTCGGTCGTCACGCTTGGTGACGAACTTCACCGCCCCGGTCTGCTTGGCGAACAGCGTGTGGTCGCGGCCCATGCCGACGTTCTGGCCGGGCCAGAACTTGGTGCCGCGCTGGCGGATGAGGATGTTGCCGGCGAGCACCGCCTCGCCGCCGAACTTCTTGACGCCCAGGCGCTGGCCGGCGGAGTCACGGCCGTTGCGCGAAGAGCCGCCGGATTTCTTGTGGGCCATGGATTTGGTCTCCGGAACGCTTGAAGGTCAGGCCTGATCGCCGTCGGCGTCGGCTTGCGGGGCGGCGCCGCTTCTGGAAGCCGCGCGGTCGGCGCGCCAGGATTCGGCCGCCTCCATGCCACGCGAGAGGTTGCGCGCGCGGGCGTTGAGCACCGCCAGCGGGGTGAAGTCGATCTCGCCGTCCCAGGCAGCGCTCTTGCCGTCGCCGTCGATGCCGGTCACCCGCAGCACCGAGTGGAGCTGGCGGTGGCCTCGGGTCCGGCGATAGCCTTGGCGGCGGATCTTCTTGAACACCTTGATCTTCTCGGCCTTGCGCGTCTCGATCAGGGTGGCGCTGACGCTGGCCCCTTCGATCAGCGGCGCGCCGACGGTGACCGCCTCGCCCTCACCGATCATCAGCACTTCTTCGAACGCGACCTTGGCGCCGGGCTCCCCTTCGAGCTTCTCGACCACGAGCAGATCGCCGGCCTGGACCCGGTACTGTTTGCCGCCGGTCTTGATCACAGCGTACATCGTCAGGCGCTTTCGATACGGGAGATGAGAATTGAGCGTGGGCAATAACGAACGCGCCCGCGAGCGGACCCACGGGCGAGGGGCGCGACATATACCGGCCTCGCTCTCGAAGTCAACGCGGCCGCCCGCGCCTTCCTGCGCCTCGACCCTTGGATGAGGTTCGCCGCATCCCTAATAGGAAAGCATGATCCAGACTCCCGTGACCGTGCTCACCGGCTACCTCGGCGCCGGCAAGACCACTCTCCTCAACCGCATCCTCTCCGAAGATCACGGCAAACGCTACGCCGTGATCGTCAACGAATTCGGCGAGATCGGCATCGACAACGACCTCGTGGTCGGCGCCGACGAGGAAGTGTTCGAGATGAACAACGGCTGTGTGTGCTGCACCGTGCGCGGCGACCTGATCCGGGTGCTCCAGGGCCTGATGAAGCGCCAGGCCAGCGCCAGCCGCGGCTTCGACGCCATCATCATCGAGACCACGGGCCTCGCCGACCCGGGCCCGGTGGCCCAGACTTTCTTTGTCGACGACGACGTCAAGGCCCGCACGCGTCTGGACTCTGTGACCACCGTGGTTGACGCCAAGCACATCCTCCTCAGTCTCTCCGAGAGCCGGGAGGCGCGCGAGCAGATCGCCTTCGCCGACCAGATCGTCCTCAACAAGACCGACCTCGTCACCCCGGCGGATCTGGCCATGATCGAAGGGCGGCTGCGCCGCCTCAATCCGCTGGCCGCGATCCATCGCGCCGAGCGCTCCAACGTGCCGCTGGACGCCATCCTGGGACGCGGCGGCTTCGATCTCGACCGGATCGTGGCGCTGGAGCCGGAGTTTCTCGCCCCCGCCCACGGCGAACCGGGCCATGTGCACGACGAGCATTGCGATCATGACGATCACGGCCATGAACACGATCACGCGCATGACCATGTGCACGACGACGACATCAAGGGCGTGTCCCTACGCCTCGCCCGGCCGCTGGAAGCCGCCAAGGTAAGCCGCTGGCTCAACGAACTCCTGGCGGCTCAGGGCCCCGACATCCTGCGCGCCAAAGGCATCCTCGATGTGGCCGGCGATGACCGGCGCCTGGTGTTCCAGGCGGTTCACATGATCCTGGAGGGCGACTTCCAGCGCCCGTGGAAGTCCGGCGATACGCGCGAGAGCCGCATGGTGTTCATCGGTCGCAACCTCGACGAAGCCGCCCTCAAGGCCGGTTTCGAGGCCTGCGCCGCCTGAAACCAAGGCGCGGAGGCCAAGTTTCGCGCCCCGGCCCTTAACACGGCCTTCACCTCGCCGGATGATGCTGCAAGATCTTTGCTGTGAAGAAGGGCGTGCGCATGGGTCCTCCGCCGGACCGCATCATTGTCGGCGACTGCATCGAGGCGATGACGTCGCTTCCCGAGCAGTCGGTCGACCTGGTGTTCGCCGATCCGCCCTACAATCTGCAGCTGGGGGGCGACCTCCTGCGGCCGGACAACTCGCGCGTCGACGCCGTCGACGACGACTGGGACCGCTTCGACTCGTTCGCCGCCTATGACGCCTTCACCACGGCCTGGCTGACCGCCTGCCGGCGCGTGCTGAAGGAGGACGGCGCCCTGTGGGTGATCGGCAGCTATCACAACATCTTCCGCGTCGGGCGCGCGGTGCAGGATCTGGGCTTCTGGATCCTCAACGACGTGGTGTGGCGCAAGTCCAACCCGATGCCGAACTTCAAGGGCACGCGCTTCACCAACGCCCATGAGACGCTGATCTGGGCCAGCAAGTCGCGCGGCGCCCGTCGCTACACCTTCAACTACGACGCCATGAAGATGGCCAACGACGAACTGCAGATGCGCTCGGACTGGACCCTGGCGCTGGCCACCGGTGAGGATCGGGTCAAGAACGCCGCCGGAACCAAGGCCCACCCTACCCAGAAGCCCGAGGCGCTCCTGCACCGGGTGATCCTCTCCTCGACCCGGCCGGGCGACGTGATCCTCGATCCGTTCTTCGGCGTCGGCACCACCGGCGCGGTGGCTCGGCGGCTGGGCCGGCGCTTCATCGGCATCGAGCGTGAGCCCACCTACGCCGCCGCCGCCGAGGCGCGCATCGCCGCGGTGGTCCCGGCCGCGGCGGAGGATCTCGAGGTGATGGGCTCGCGCAAATCCGAGCCCAGGGTGCCGTTCGGCCAGATCGTCGAGGCCGGGCTGCTGCGGCCGGGAGACCTGATCTGGTGCCCCAAGGGCGAACGGGCGGCCAAGGTGCGCGCCGACGGCAGCCTGGCCATGGGCGATCTCACCGGCTCGATCCACAAGATGGGCGCCATGGTGCAGTCGCAGCCGGCCTGCAACGGCTGGACCTACTGGCACATCCGCACCGACAACGGCCTCGCCCCCATCGACGTCCTGCGCGCCAAGCTGCGGGCGGGGATGACAGGTCTGAGCGAGCGCTGAGCGCAGCCTAGACGAACGCGCGGGTGTGGGCGGCGATCATCTGTTCTTCGTCGGTGGGGATGACCCAGAGGGCGAGCCGGCTCGTGGGTGTGCTGACCAGGCCCGCGCCCTGCCGATTGGCGTCGAGATCGAGGTCCGCGCCCAGCCACGCGAGGCATTCACACACCTTCTGGCGGATGAGCGGCGCATTCTCGCCGATGCCGGCGGTGAACACGAAGCCGTCCAGGCCGCCCAGGCAACTGGCAAGGGCCCCGCTCTCGCGGGCGATGCGATAGACGAAGAGGTCGACCGCCTCGCGCGCGGCCGGATCGTTGCTGGCCAGCAGGGTCCTCATGTCGCTGGACACGCCCGACACGCCCAGCAGGCCGGAGCGATTGTAGAGGAGGTCCTCGATCGCGGCGGCGTCCATGCGGTCGTTCTGCAGCAGATAGAGGATCACGCCGGGATCCAGGTCGCCGCAGCGCGTACCCATGACCAGGCCGTCCAGGGCGGTGAAACCCATGGTGGTGTCGACGCTGCGGCCGGCGGCCATCGCGCACAGGCTGGCGCCGTTGCCCAGATGGGCGACGATCACCCGCCCCGCGGCCAGGGCCGGGGCGAGGGTGGCCAGGCGGCCGGCGATGTATTCGTAGGAAAGACCGTGGAAGCCGTAGCGGCGCACGCCCCGCGCCTCCAGCGCGCGGGTGAGGGCGAAGCGCGTGGCCACCGGGGCCATGGCGTGATGGAAGGCGGTGTCGAAACAGGCGACCTGCGGAAGATCGGGCCTGGCGGCGTTCACCGCTCGGATGGCGGCGAGGTTGTGCGGCTGGTGCAGCGGCGCCAGAGGCGCGAGCGCGTCCAGCGCCGCGAGCACCGCGTCGTCCACCCGCGCCGGAGCCACGAAGCGGGCGCCGCCATGGACCACGCGGTGGCCCACCGCGGCGAGGCTGTCCTCTCCCAGATGATCGTCGACCCAGTCCAGCAACGGCGCGATCAGCGCATCGCCGCGCGGCCCGTCTTGCCAGGAGCGCTCGGCGACGACCGCGCCCGCCGCGTTCTTGGCGAGCATGTGCGGCGCGGACGTGATCTTCTCGATCTGGCCGACCAATCGCTCGTTCAGGGCGTCGCGGCCGATCTCGTAGAGCGAAAACTTGAGGCTCGACGAGCCGGCGTTGAGGGTGAGGATCGCGCCCGGCATCGCTCAGGCGACCAGCGGTGCCGCGTCGCGCGCGTGATAGACCATCAACACGGCGACGGCGCACGAGGCGATGCGGGTGCGCCGCGTGTCGGCGCGGCTGGTCAGGATGATCGGGACCCTGGCGCCCAGCACCACCCCGGCGGCGTCGGCGCCGGCGAGGTAGATGAGCTGCTTGGCCAGGATGTTGCCCGACACCAGGTCGGGCACGATCAAGATGTCGGCGCGCCCGGCGACGTCCGAGACGATCCCCTTCTCGGCCGCGGCGCCCATGTCGATGGCGTTGTCGAAGGCCAGCGGCCCGTCGAGCACGCCGCCGATGATCTGCCCGCGGTCGGCCATCTTGCACAAGGCGGCGGCGTCCAGGGTCGACTGCAGCTTGGGATCGACCGTCTCCACCGCCGACAGGATGGCGACCCTGGGGGTCTCGATCCCCAGGATCCGCGCCAGATCGATGGCGTTCTGGACGATGTCGCGCTTGTCCTCCAGGGTCGGGGCAATGTTGATGGCCGCGTCGCCGATCAGCAGCGGCCGCGGATAGCGCGGAACATCCAGCAGATAGGCGTGGCTGATGCGGCGCGCCGTCCGCAGGCCGATGTCGGGCGCCATCACCTCGTGCATCAACTCGTCGGTGTGCAGCGAGCCCTTCATCAGCAGGTTGGCCACGCCAGAGCGCACCAGCGCCACCGCCTTGGCCGCGGCGGCATGGCTGTGCTCGGTCGGCTCGAGCCGATAGCGCGCGATATCCATGCCGGCCGCCGCCGCGGCCGCCTGGATCTTCGCCGGCGGTCCCACCAGGATCGGCTCGATCAGCCCAAGCTCGGCGGCCTCCACCGCGCCGGCCAGCGAGTCGGCGTCGCACGGATGAGCGACCGCCGTGACCACCGGCGCCAGCCCCTGGCAGCGCGCCAGCAGCGCCTCGTGCCAGGCATGCAGATGCGGCGTCGACTCCGCCGGTTTCGCGGCTGTGTCCATGTCGGCTCCCGAGGTGCGTGCGGCGCCAACGCCTTCTAACCGGTCGCGGTCAGCCGCTGCTAGACCGCAACACAATGCGCCGCCAACCCTGAGCGTGGCGATGTTTGTCCATGACGGTCAAGCCGATCAGGTTCCATCCGTTGGGCGAGTGGCGCGCCGTGCTGATCAGGAGAGGAGCGATTTCAGGGCCTTGCGGAACACCGAGGGGGTATCCGCCGCCGCGCGCGCGGTCGGGAGCCAGATGAGCGAGGCGTCGGGACGCGCCGCGCGCGCTTCGTAGATATCGAGGCTCAGGGAGAAGTGGGTGAACACGTGCTCCACCGATCCGGCCGCACGCCAGGCGCCGGGGGTCGGCGCGCCGGCCAGCGCCTCGGCCGCCGTCCACGGCCGCGCCCGCCAATCGGTGGTCGGCAGCCCCAGCATGCCGCCCAGCAGCCCCTTCGGCGGGCGCCGCACCAGCGCGACCTGGCCGTCGTGCAGCAGGCGGTAGGCGACGCCGTGGCGGTGGGGACGGTCGGCCTTGGCGGTGCACCTGGGATAGGCGGCGGGCTGGCCCAGCGCCAGGCCGCGGCAATCCGCTGACAGCGGACAGCGATCGCAGGCGGGGCTCGACGGCCGGCAGATGGTGGCGCCCAGATCCATCAGCGCCTGCGCCCAGTCGCCGGGTCGCGCGGCGCGGGCGGGCGGCGCCAGGGTCGCGGCCAGGCGCTTGAGTTCGTCCTTCGCCTGCGGCAGCGGCGTCTCGACGGCGAACAGGCGCGCCATCACCCGCTCGACATTACCGTCGACCACGTTGGCTTGCCGAGCGAAGGCGATTGCCGCCACCGCTGCGGCGGTGTAGGCGCCAACGCCCGGCAGCGCCCGCAAACCCTCTTCGCTCCTCGGAAACGCGCCGCCGTGGCGCTCGCTCACCACCCTGGCGCAGGCCAGCAGATTGCGCGCCCGCGCGTAGTAGCCGAGGCCCGCCCAGGCGGCCATCACCTCGCCGTCCTCGGCCCGCGCCAGG
>Ga0302314_10014697_pt1 | contig 13371 bp, 14 predicted proteins | sample III_Palsa_N2_3_FD_200533 | JGI IMG/M metagenome (GOLD analysis project Ga0302314, IMG submission 200533) | Peat permafrost microbial communities from Stordalen Mire near Abisko, Sweden - III_Palsa_N2_3 | ecosystem: Environmental > Terrestrial > Soil > Palsa > Peat permafrost | place: Sweden...
GCCGCCTCCGCGGCGCCTCCGTACGGGAGGGTCGTACCCGCCGTCGCGGTGGGCATACCGGCTCAGGCCACGAGCAGCCGAAGGCCGAGATCCGCCGCGTCGAGCTCGGCGAGGTCGCGGTTGCGCTCGGCCCACCGGCCGGAGGCCAGGTCCTCGCCGAGGCTGCGCACCGCGCGCTGCTCGACCTCCGGCCCGACCCGGGTCCACACCGACATCGCCCGGCGCACGTGCTCCTGCAGATACGCGCCCGGTCGGCGCCAGTAGGCCTCGAACAGGCCGTCGGTGCAGTCCCACGGAACGGGAACCGACTCCGCGCGGGCGCCGATCGCCCCGGCCATCCCGGCCAGCGAGGGAAAGTCCGCCAGGACGCCGGTGAACTCGGGAAGGTAGTCGCGGGTCAGCCAGAACCGGTCCGGCCAGCCGGGCTCGTCGGTGTCGAAGGTGAGCACCACCACACGCCGGGCCACCCGCCGCAGCTCGCGCAGCCCGGCGATCGGGTCCTGCCAGTGGTGGACGGTGGAGACGGCCATCGCGGCGTCGAAGGAACCGTCCGCGAACGGCAGGCTCTCCGCGCCGGCGGCCAGGCACGGCGCCGCGCCGGCGGGTCGCTGCGCCCGCATGACCGCCGAGGGCTCGACCGCGGTCACCTCGCGGTCGAGGGGCTCGTAGGAGCCGGTGCCGGCGCCGACGTTCAGCACCGTCCGGGCGTCCCCGAGCGCGTCCCAGATCTGCGCGGCGATCCTCGGCTCGGTGCGCCGTGTCGCCGGGTAGGCGCCGCCGATCGCGTCGTACAGTCGGGCGCCGAGCATCCCCAGCTGCTCCTCCGGTGTCACGGTCTCTCCCTTCGCTCGTGCGTCGAGTTCCCTGTCGATGGCGGAGATCATGGCGTCGGCGCGGTCGCGCCGTTCCAGCAGCAGGCCGCGCAGCCGGTGCAGGTGCGCGGCCGCGTCGGTGGAGCCCTCGCCGACCAGCTCCGCGACCTCCCGCAGCCCGAACCCCAGTCGGCGGTAGGCGAGTACCTCCCGCAGCCGCTCCACGTCGGCCGCCGAATAGGCCCGGTACCCGGCCGGGGTCCGCGCCGACGGCCGCACGAGCCCGATCTCGTCGTAGTGGTGCAGCGTGCGGACGCTCACTCCGCCCAGTTCGGCCACGCGTCCCACGGTCCAGTGCTCTTTCACGCGACCGACTATCCAACCTGACGCCACGTGAGGGTCAAGCGCCCCGCTCCCGGCGGCTTCGGTGGGGCGTGGCGAACTCCGTCTACGATCGGGGCGACCGGCAATCGGATCGTCACACGGGGGATGTCAACGCATGAGTACGTCGCCAATGCCACCTGGAGCGGAGGAGCGGGCCGAGGGATCGTCCGTCCGGATCGGCGCGCTGCTGCCGCTGAGCCGGCCCGGCTGGGTCGAGGCGGGCCGACACCTGCTCGCCGGGCTCGAACTGGCCGTTCGCGAGGTCAACGCCGCCGGCGGGATCGGCGGCGGAGCACTTGAGCTGGTGGTCCGGGACACCGCGGCCGATCCGCAGCGGGCCGGGGCGGCGGTGGAGGAACTGGCCCGCCTGGGCGTGGCCGCCCTGGCGGGGGAGTACCACAGCGTCGTCGCCCGCACCGCCGCCGCCCGGGCCGACGCCCTCGGCCTGCCGTTCCTCTGCTCGTCGGCGGTTCTCGACGCGCTCACCGAACAGCCGACGGACCGGGTCGCGCGGCTGGCCCCGGCGCAGTCCCACGGCTGGCAGGTCTACGCCGACTTCCTCCTCGGCGCGGGCCACCGTCGGATCGCCGTGGCAGCCGCGTCGAGTGTCTACTGGGCATCCGGGACCGGCATCCTGCGGGACCGCCTCGCCGGGCACGGCGGCGCCGTCGTGGAACTCGACGCGGACGCGCTCACCCCCGCGGCCCTGTGCGAGGCACTGGTCGACAGCCGCGCGACGGCGCTGCTGCTGCTGGTCGGCCACCCGGAGCCGGCGGTGTCGATCGTCACCGCCGTCCGCCGCGACCGGCGCCTGGCCGGGGTCATGCTCGGGGCTCCGGCCGGGCAGCCGGAGTTCGCCGAGTGGGCGGCGCTGCTGGGCGACGACGGCGCCGGGGTCCCGTTCCTGCGCTACCTGCCCGAGCGCCTCGGCCCGCTCGGCACCCGGGTCGAGGCGGCGCTCCGCGAGCGGCTGGGCGGAGCGCCCTCCTTCGTCGCCTTCGAGGGTTACGACACGGTGGCCGTCCTGGCCGCGATGCTGCGCTCCCAGGGCCCGGAGCTGGGACGGACGGCCGAGTCCTGGCCGCGCGTCGACGTCGAGGGCACCCGTGGGCGGATCCGCTTCTCCCGCACGCCGGGCATCAGCGTCTGGCAGTGGGCCTGGGCGCCGGTCCAGGTCGTCGACCGGGACCCGGCGGCACCCGACCGCTTCCGGGTGCTGCACGTCGGCTGAGCGGGCGCTGGGCGCCATCGACGACGGCTCCACGCACGGCGGGTAGGCGCCGCCGGCAGGGCGGGCCCGCCTAGCCGGGGCGCCGGGCTAGGAGCTGGAGGAGCCCGGTGACGGCGACTCCGGCGACGATGAGCCGACGGTCGATCAGGTCCTGGACGTCGGCCAGGGGCAGCCACTCGATGCGGTCCGCCTCGTGGGTGTCGGTCGGTTCGGCGACCTTGACCCCGTCGCGGGCGAGGAAGACATGGTGCTCGGCGTTGGACATGCCGCCCACGGGCTGGTTGTAGGCCAGCGGCTCCAGACGGGCGGGGTCGATCCGGTAGCCGGTCTCCTCCAGGACCTCGCGCGCTGCGGCCTCCGCGACCTCCTCGCCGGGCTCGACGATGCCGGCCGGGATCTCCCAGTTCCAGGTCCGGGTGGTGAACCGGTGCCGCCACATGAGCAGCACCTCGTCGCGGTCGTCGAGGAGCACGACGGAGGCCACCGGGGCCCACTTGACCAGGTGGTGTTCGTAGCGGGCGAGCCCGGGCGGCTCGACGTCCACGAGGTCGAGCTCGACCCACGGGCTGGTGTAGATGGTGCGGCTGCCGTGCACGGTCCACTCGCTCAACTGATTCCCCTGGAGTTCGCAATGGTCGCAAGGTGCCATCCTGCCACCGGCGGGACCAGGTCCCGCACGGCCGCCTCTGCCGGCGGCGCCCGGGATGCCGAGTCGGCGGCTCCGCCGGATCCTGATCCGTATGGAGATCGCAGACGTGCCCCTCTTCGTCGAGGTGAAGGCCGGCCCGGACAACCGGGTCTACGTACTCGTCCTGAACGCGTTTCAGGACCTGGTGCGGGAGCCGGTGCCGGTGGAGACGTCCGTGGACGTGGACGCCCTGGTGGCCGGGTTCGAGATCGACCGCGACCGGATGCGCTACACCCCCCGTGCGCGGGAGATCGTGATCAAGCACGACGGCCTGTAGCCGGGGCCCGCCCGGGGCTGCGGGCACCGCGCGGACCGGCGCCGGCGGCCCACACGGGCGGTATGGGAGAGCGGGGGAGGGTATGGGGCGGTAGCTGTGGACGGCAACCCGGCGGCTGCCGCCGGGAGGCAGTTGTGAGTGCTCTATAAAGATCACACAGGACCCCGCCAAGTAGCGCGGGGCCTGGTGACAGGAGCAATATGCGCATGCGTACAGCGGCGTCGGTGATAACCGGCGCCATGGCCCTCGGAGCGGTCGCGGTTCCGTCCACGGCCTTCGCCGCGACCGCGAAGCCGGTGATCGCCAAGGTGTCCTCCGTCTCCTCGGTCCTCGGCCTCAGGAGCGCCACCGCCACCTTCGGGGTGACGGTCACCGCCACGGACGCCTCCGGGATCAAGGCGATCTACGCCGTCCCCTACCCGGTGGCGCTCGCCGAGGAGGCCCACGCGGTCCCCACCGTCGCCGACATCAAGGCCGACGGCAGCGCCGACCTGCTCAGCGCGCGGTCCGGCTCCGCGACCTCGCAGACGGCAGGCCGGGTGCAGAGCATGAAGGTCCCCACCGCACAGCTGGGCAACAACCTGGCCGGGGCCTGGGCCTTCGCCGTGCTGGTGGTGGCCAAGGACGGCGCCACCACCTTCGACGCGGCGGCGGGCACCTTCTACTGGCAGCGTGCCGACGCACTCAGCGCCAAGGTCTCCGCGACCAAGGTGCGCAAGGGCGCCGAGCTGAACGTCACCGGTCGGCTCAGCCGGGTCAACTGGCCCGCCCAGTCCTACCAGGGCTACGGCCAGCAGTGGGTCCGGCTGGAGTTCCGCAGGAGCGGTAGCAGCACCTGGACCACGGCCGGCTGGGCCAAGTCCAGCAGCACCGGCGCGCTGAGCGCCAAGGTCAAGGACGGCGCGGCCGGCAGCTGGCGCTTCGCCTTCGGCGGCAACGCCGACAGCGGCGCCGTGAACTCCGCGCAGAGCTGGGTCGGTCTGGCGTAGTCCGCGCAGGTCCGCGCAGGCAGCGGAACGACGGCCGACCGCGGTGACAGCGCGGTCGGCCGTCGGCGGTTCCGAGCCGGGTCAGCGGCCCCAGCGGCGCTGTTCCGCCATCCGGTGGCGGATCACCAGCAGGTCCACCACGGCGACCACCGCGCACACCGCGCAGACGACGGCCACCCCGATGTTGACCGGTCGGTCCTGCTCCGGCCCCTTCGCCGCGAGCAGGCCGAAGGCGACCGCGCCGAGGATCATCAGCGGCGCGTATACGCCCGCCAGCAGCCGTCGCGCCCGCAGGTCGCTGCGGGCCCAACGCGGCTCGGAGCCGTCGTGGCGCCAGCGACGGGCCGCGGCCCGGGTCCGCCGGTCCGCAGCGCGCACCTCCCACTGCTGGCGGACGTGGTGCCCATGGCTGTCCTGGTGCGACATGGCCCCGTCTCCCTTCCGGCTGGACGCGGCCCCTCAACCTCACCCTTACCCGGGCAGGCCCGGCCGACCCCTGGCATCCGCCGCTTCCCGGCCGTGACCGGGATGGCCGACGCCGACAAGATCGCGCGGGCCCTTCTGGCGGTGTCCACCACCGCCGCCGCCCGGGCCCGGGCCGATGATGGGAACGCGGTCCCAGCCCCGATCCACAGCCCTGAAAGGTCCCTCGATGAGCCTGCGACACCTGACGCCCGGCGGACGCGGCTTCCTCATGGTCAACGCGCATCCCGGCGGGGCTGCGGCGAGCGTCGACCGGATGTGGGAGCAGATCCACGACCGGACGGAGGACGGCAGGCGGCCGGTCGTGCTCGTCGTCGGCTCCAGCGCCGGATACGGGCTGGCCGCCACCCTCGCGGCGGCGCGGCTCGGCGCACGTGGAATCGGCGTGAGCTTCGAGGCCCCGGAGACGGAGCGGCGGACGGCATCGGCCGGCTGGTACCGCACCGCCCGGACGGCCGAGCTGGTCGACGACTGGGTGTTCCTGAACGCGGACGCCTTCGGCCCGGGGGCCAAGGCCGACGTGGTGAAGCTGCTCGCGGAGCGCTTCGGGCCGGTCGACTACCTCGTCTACAGCGTCGCCGCACCGCGCCGCACGGATCCGGCGACGGGCCTGCTGCACCGGTCGGTGATCAAGCCGCTGGGCGAGCCCTACACCGCGAAGACCCTGGTCTTCGAGGACGAGGTGCCGGTGGTCGGCTCGTCGACGCTCGATCCGGCGGACGAGGCCGAGCGGCACGCGACCGTCCAGGTGATGGGCGGTGCCGACTGGCGGCTGTGGGTCGACGCCCTCGACGGGGCCGGGCTGCTGGCGGACGGTTTCACCACCGCCGCGCTGACCTACGTGGGCTCGGAGCTGACGGCCCCGATCTACCGGGCCGGGACGATCGGCGCGGCGAAGCAGCACCTGGAGCGGACGGCACGGGTACTGGACGAGCATCTGGCGGGCCGGGGGCGGGCGTTCACAGTGGTGGCCGGCGCGGCGGTGACGCAGGCGTCGACGGCGATCCCCAGCATCGCCCTCTACACCAGCATCCTGCACCGGGTCGCGGGGGAGCAGTTCGAGTCGACGACGTTGCAGATGACCCGGATGTGGGAGCAACTGACCGGCGTGGCACTGCTGGAGCAGGACGCCGCCGGCCGGGTGCGGCTCGACGAATGGGAGCTGGAGCCCGACGTCCAGGCGCGCGTCCGCGAGGTGTGGGAGCGGGTCACGGCGGCGACGGTGGCGGAAGAGGCGGACACCGACTGGTTCCTGGCCCAGGTCGGCCAGATGTACGGATGGCGGGTGCCGGGAGTCGACTACGCGGCGGAGCAGGAGACGACGGTTGCCTGGCCGGCCGACTGACGGCCCGGCAGCCGACATCCGGCGCCCGCTCCGCCCGGGCGTGCGCCGGATCGGCTTGCGCAGCGCGTAGGGTGACGGCATGACAACCGTCGACAACGCCCCGGCCGACCTGGACTCCCTCGGGGCCGGCAAGTACCTGCTGGTCACGACCTTCCGCAAGGACGGCCGGACGGTTCCCACCCCGGTCTGGGTGGTCCGCGACGGCGACGCCCTCGGCGTCTGGACGGTGGCCGACTCGGGCAAGGTCAAGCGGATCCGCAACCGGGGCGACGTCCTGCTCGCCCCCTGCGACGTGCGCGGCAACCGCCGGGGCGAGGACGTCCCCGGCCTCGCGGTGGTGGTCGCGCCCGAGGAGGCCGAGCGCTACCGCGAACTCATCTGCCGCAAGTACGGGTTGATGGGCCGGTTCACCATCCTCGGCAGCCGGCTGCGCCGGGGACGGGACGGGACGGTCGGGCTGCGGATCACCCTGGCGGAGCCGACGGCCCGAGCGTAGGCGGTCACCGGAGCGGGGGCGGTCAGGCGGTCGCGCCGGGCCCGGTCTCCCGCGCCTTCGCCCAGTCCGTCACCAGCAGGCCGTAGACCACCTCGTCGAGGAACGAGCCGCAGACCCAGGCGGCGCCGCGCAGCGTGCCCTCGTGGGTGAAGCCGGCGCTCGCGGCCGCCCCCCTCATCCCCTCGTTGTCGGACAGGGTCTCCAGCTGGAGCCGGTTCATCCCGCGCACGCTGAAGCCGTACTCGCACAGCACCCGCACCAGATCGGCGCCCAGGCCCTTGCCACGGAAGGACGGCCGGAGGGCCATGCCGAGGTGGGCCGTCCGGTTGTGGTTGTCGATGCCCCAGAGCAGCGCCGAGCCGGCCAGTTCGCCGCTGTCCAGCATCACCACCGAGAAGGGGACGAACCGTTCGTCGGGCCCGGAGACGGTGAACGGCGAGTCCGGCGCGCCCGGGGCGACCGGGCGCCAGGGCCTGGAGTCCGTCCGCGATCTGGTCGGGATGTCGTTGTAGAGCTCCTCGTGCAGGACGGGGACGTCCTCCTCGAAACGCGCCCGCAGCCCGACCTTGGTCCCTCGCAGCATCAACCGCTCCTCGTCCGTCCCGCGGTTCCATGATCGGGAATTCCGCGCAGGGCAACATCCTGCGGGTGCGGGCCCGCGTGCGCCACTGCTTTTCGGCGGGTCCGCCGACGGCGGTACACCGGGCAGGGCGGCCTTCTGCAGAAGGTCAAGGAATGTTAAAATCAACTGCGCAGAGCGGCGACTTGGCGTCTGCGCCGCCGTTTCCTCAGGGAGGTCCGTCCATGACCGAGCGCAAGCCGGCCGGTGTCAGCTTCGAGACCTGGGCCGACAAGCAGTTCCGCGATGCCGAGGCGCGCGGCGAGTTCGAGAGCCTGCCCGGCTTCGGAAAACCGCTCCCCGGCCTCGACGCCCCCTACGACGACCTGTGGTGGGTCAAGGAGAAGCTGCAGCGCGAGCAACTGTCCTACCTGCCGCCCACGCTGGCGCTGCGCAAGGAGGCCGAGGACACCCTCGCGGCGGTGGCGAAGGCCAGGTCGGAGCGGGAGGTCCGGCAGTTGCTGGAGGACCTCAACGAGAAGATCCGGGAGTGCCTGCGCCGTCCCGCCGAGGGCCCGCCGCTCCGGCTGGCGCCCTTCGACGTGGACCGGGCCGTCCGCGACTGGCGGGCGGGGCAGGACCGCTGAGCGCGGCCCGCCCCGCCCGCCGGACACGACCGGCAGTCGGCCGGGTCAGACCAGCTCGGCGTGGAGGGTGATGTTCTTGACCCCGGCCAGGGCCTGGCTCACCGGGCAGTTCTTCTTCGCGTCCAGGGCGGCCGCCTGGAAGTCCTCCTCGGAGAGGCCGGGCACCCGGGCCTTCACGGTGAGGACGATGCCGGTGATGCCCTCGCCGGGCTGGAAGGTGACGTCCGCCCGGGTGTCGAGGCTCTCGACGGTGTGGCCCTGGCCGGCCAGGCCGTGCGAGAAGGCCATCGAGTAGCAGGAGGAGTGGGCGGCGGCGATCAGCTCCTCGGGGCTGGTCCGGCCGTTCGGCTGCTCGGCGCGCGAGGGCCAGTTCACGTCGAAGGTGCCGACCTTGGAGGAGTCGAGGACGACGGAGCCCTTGCCCTCCAGCAGAGTGCCTTCCCAGTGCGTCGTGGCGGTGCGGGTGGTGGCCATGGCGGGCTGCTTCCTGTAGGGACGGATCGGAACAGGGACACGCGGAACGGCGGCCCTTGGGCGCAGGGCCGACTACGGTCCCTCAGCCTAGGAGGTCGCGCGGTCCGACGCGACGCCTCTCGGCACCCGTACGGCCGCGTGTCGTCCGGTGGACACCAGTTCGCCGTCCGGGGAACCGTCCACCGGCCACGGCCGTTCGCAGAGCATGGCCTTTGGAGCGTTCGAAGAACTCTTCGTACCCGGTGCCCGCCACCGGGACGAGGAGAGAAACCGGCTGGCGCTGACCCGCGAGCAGGACGGCGAGGGCGAACCCCACCGCGGCCCGATCGATCTGGAGCGCGGCGCGGTGGTGATACGCGTCCAGCCCCAGCCCAAGCCCCAGCCCCCGGCCGGCCCGGACGCGGACCCGGACGCCGCAGCCCCCGCCGCAGCCCCCGCAGGGGGCTGACCGGCTGGTTTCCCTCCCGTGTCCGGCAGTTCGCCGACGCCCTGGACGGCCGCGCTCCCTACAGTGGCGCCACCGCCCGCCGATGGAGATGAGGGAAGCCGGACATGTCGCACACGCTCTCGGACGATCTGAAGAAGCTGCTGGACGGGACCAGGGTCTTCGCGACCGTCGCCACCGTTCAGCCCGACGGCAGCCCGCAGCTGAGCGTGGTGTGGATCGGGCGCGACGGCGACGACCTGCTGATCTCCACCACCGTCGGCCGCCGCAAGGAGCAGAACCTGCGGCGCGACCCGCGGATCACCGTGATGGTCAATCCGGCGGACGCCCCCTACACCTACGCCGAGGTGCGCGGCACCGCCACCCTCAGCACCGAGGGCGGCCAGGAGCTGATCGACCAGCTGTCGCGGAAGTACACCGGCAAGCCCTACGGCGAGTTCAACCCCGCCGCCCGGGACGACGCGCCGCGCGTCGTGGTCCGGGTCACGCCGCGCAAGGTCGTCGGCCGGCTCTGACCCCGGCCACGGCTCCGGCCACAGCTCCGGCCACAGCTCCGGCCACAGCTCCGGCCACGGCTCCGGCCCCGGGGCGGTGCACCCCGGGGCCGGGCCTCCTGCTCGCGTTCCGGCTACTCGGCGGGCGTCCAGCTCAGGATCGAGGTGTACGGGCTCTGGACGCCGGCGGCGGCGACGATCGACGCCGGGATCTGGTCGGCCGCGGTGATGTTGGTGTTGTTCGCGATCAGCACCGAGTCCGCGTTGTAGGCGGCCGGACCGTTGGTCCAGTAGTTGTCCTCGATCTGCAGCGGATCGTCGGTGCCGTTGTCGAGCGTGTAGTTGGTGTGCTTGCTGCCCCACACGTCGGCGGCGATGTCGTACTCGGCGTTGCCGGTGACGGTGATGTAGCTCGACCCGTTGTCCGTGTAGATGCCGTGGCCGGTCGGGCTGATCTGGTCGTGGATCAGGTTGCCGGTGATGTGCTCGCCGTTGGCGAGGGTGGAGCCGGTGATCCCGTTGGTGTAGATCGCGCCGCCGTCGGCGAGCACCGACATGTGGTCGTAGATCAGGTTGTCGGTGAAGGCGTTGCCCTGCGAGGAGTTGGGCTCCGCCGGCAGCTTGACCTTGTCCGGCCAGCCGCCCCAGCCCACCGAGATCCCGGTGTAGGGGACGTTGTTGATCTGGTTGTTCAGGAAGGTCGAGTCCTGCACGTAGCCGACGTCGATGGCCACCCCGCCCTGGTACTCGACCGAGGTGTTGTAGAAGTGGCTGTCCTTGACCACGGTCCCGGTCGTCGCCTGCACCGTCGTGGGTTCGTTCAGGTCCACGCCGCCGACGTCCAGGCCGTTGCCGGAGATGTCGGTGAAGACGCAGGCGGTGACCGTGTCCCCCTGTGAGCCGTCGCCGAGGTCCAGCCCGGCCGCGCCCAGGTGGACGAAGTAGTCGTGGTCGAAGTGGATGTTGTGGTCGTAGGTCAGGTCGATGTTCCCCGGCATCTTGGTCCAGTTGCCGTAGGGGCAGGTCCCGCCGGAGACGAAGGTGCACAGCCCCTGGGTGGCGTAGCCGCCGGTTCCGCTGATCGTGTAGGTCGCCTGGATCTCGGAGAAGCCGGTCGTGGTGTCCGGGACGGTGTATCCGGCGTAGGAGAACTGGATCCCCTGGAAGATGATCCCGTGGACCTCCGCCGAGGGGTTGCCGTCCGAGGTCAGCAGTGTCTGCAGCACCGGCGCCTCGACGTCGGCGGTGGCCAGGTTCTGGCCGGACAGCGGGAGGTAGTAGACCGTGTGGGTGGCGGTGTTCAGATACCACTGGCCGGGCGTGGTCAGCAGCGGGTAGGCGTTCTCCACCGAGGTCGGGGCCTCGGTGATGGACTGCCGTCCCACCAGCTCGACGGTCCGGCCCGAGCCGTCGGTGCGCAGCACCCGCTCGGTCGAGTTGGCCCAGCAGGGCTGCGCCATGGTGATGGTCGTCGAGGTGATCGAGGCCACCGGGCAGCGCGGCTCGGTCCAGGCGCCGAGGCCGCCCTTGTAGACGAACTCGATGTGGCTCTGGTTCGGCCAGGAGGCCATCGGGTCCCCGGCGGCGGTGGTGTAGCCGGTCGCGGTCTGGGTCACCGTGATCGGCAGCGCCCCGGTCGCCCGCTGCGCCCGGACGCCGTTGACGTACAGCTGCCGGGTGTCGGTCAGCCCGGCCGGCGCGGGGGCCGACCAGATGCCGGAGGCGGCGTTCGCCAGGGTCCAACCGGTCACCTGGACGCCGCCGCTGACGACCGGCTGGGCGCCGGCCTCGGCCTTCCACCAGATGTCGCCGGCGGTGCCGGTCGAGGAGTCGGCGGCGGTGAGGGTGAGCGGTTGGCTCAGCCGGTAGTCGCCGCCGGCCAGGTTGACCGTGATCTCGCCGGAGGTGGCCTGGTCCACCGCGCGCACGGCGGTCTGCGCGCGCGCCAGCGTCTGGAACGGGGCGCTCGCACTGGTGCCGGCGTTGCTGTCGCTACCGGTGGGGGAGACGTAGAAGTTGACCGGCGCGGCGGCGGCGCGGGCGGCCGGGGCCGCGGCGACGGCCCAGCCGATCAGCGCCAGTGCCAGGCCGACGCAGGCCGGCAGCGAGCGCAGCAGACCTAAGCGGCGGCGGGAGCCGGGCGACCCCGGCCGGGTCGGGTGGAGCAGAGGGGTGCGCGGCACCTGGTCCTCCTGACGGTGGTTCGGCGCCCCGGTCGGCGCGCCGCATTTCGCGAAACATAGGACCCCTGTCTAGTGGTGTCAACGATTTGATCAGGAATCTCCGGTCAACTACTCGCTCTTAAAGGATGATTAGGGCAAAGCCTCTGCTTTGGTATTCACCTTTACGGTGATTCATCGGATCACTCATCGACCTTGTGCAACTTGTTGCACAAGCGGCCCCGGCGGCCCTACTGTTGAGTAACCACATCGCCCGAGGAGTGACCGCATGAGTGCCTACCCCCATCTGCTGCGCCCGCTGGACCTGGGCTTCACCACCCTGCCCAACCGGGTGCTGATGGGGTCGATGCACGTCGGTCTGGAGGAGGCCGAGCACGGCTTCGAGCGGATGGCGGCCTTCTACGCCGCCCGGGCCCGGGGCGGTGTCGGCCTCATCGTCACCGGCGGCATCGCGCCCAATGCCGAGGGACGGCCGGCCGAGGGCGGCGCCGCGCTCACCACCGAGGCCCAGGCCGCCGAGCACCGGATCGTCACCGACGCCGTCCACCGCGAGGGCGGCCGGATCGCCATGCAGATCCTGCACTTCGGCCGCTACGCCGGCCACCGCGACCTGGTCGCCCCCAGCGCCATCAAGGCCCCGATCAACCCGCTCACCCCGCGCGCCCTCACCGAGGACGAGGTCGAGCGGACCATCGAGGACTTCGTCCGCTGCGCGGCCCTCGCCCAGCAGGCCGGCTACGACGGCGTCGAGATCATGGGCTCCGAGGGCTACCTGATCAACGAGTTCATCGCCGCGCCGACCAACCGGCGCGAGGACCGCTGGGGCGGCAGCTACGAGAACCGGATGCGCTTCCCGGTCGAGATCGTCCGCCGGGTCCGCGAGCGGGTCGGCAGCGACTTCATCCTGATCTACCGGCTCTCCATGCTCGACCTGATCCCCGGCGGCTCGACGCTGGCGGAGGTGGTCGCCCTCGCCCGTGCGGTGGAGGCGGCCGGCGCGACCATCATCAACACCGGCATCGGCTGGCACGAGGCCCGGATCCCCACCATCGCCACCTGCGTCCCGCGCGGTGCCTACACCTGGGTCACCAGGAAGCTGATGGGCTCGGTCACGGTGCCGCTGGTGACCAGCAACCGGATCAACACCCCGGAACTGGCGGAGCAGCTGCTCGCCGACGGCTGCGCCGACCTGGTCTCGCTGGCCCGGCCGCTGCTGGCCGACCCGGAGTTCGTCGCCAAGGCCGAGCAGGAGCGGCCGCAGGCCATCAACACCTGCATCGGCTGCAACCAGGCCTGCCTGGACCACACCTTCAGCGGCCGGATCACCTCCTGCCTGGTCAATCCGCAGGCCTGCCACGAGACCGAGCTGGTGCTGGCGCCCACCCGGCTGCGCCGCCGGGTGGCCGTGGTCGGCGCCGGACCGGCCGGCCTGGCCTGCGCGCTGACCGCCGCCCGGCGCGGCCACGCGGTCACCCTCTACGACGCCGCCGAGGAGATCGGCGGGCAGCTCAACGTCGCCCGCCAGGTGCCCGGCAAGGAGGAGTTCGGCGAGACCCTGCGCTACTTCCGGCACGAGCTGGCCGCCGAGCAGGTCGACGTCCGGCTGTCGACCGCGGTCGACGCCGACCTGCTGGCCGGGGCCGGCTACGACGAGATCGTGATCGCGACCGGCGTCCGCCCGCGCACCCCGGAGATCCCCGGCACCGACCACCCGTCCGTGCTCGGCTACCTGGACGTGCTGCGCGGCAAGGCCGAGGTGGGCGAGCGGGTGGCGGTGGTCGGCGCCGGCGGGATCGGCTTCGACGTCGCCGAGTACCTGACCGACCCGGGCGAGGCCGCGAGCCTGGACCCGGCGGTCTTCCTGGCC
>Ga0302314_10014698_pt1 | contig 13370 bp, 8 predicted proteins | sample III_Palsa_N2_3_FD_200533 | JGI IMG/M metagenome (GOLD analysis project Ga0302314, IMG submission 200533) | Peat permafrost microbial communities from Stordalen Mire near Abisko, Sweden - III_Palsa_N2_3 | ecosystem: Environmental > Terrestrial > Soil > Palsa > Peat permafrost | place: Sweden...
TGCTGGTGGCGTCACTCACGTCTTCAATCAGAACTCGATCCTCGACGCCCGCTTCGCCTACACCCATACAGATGGCGGCAAGTCTCCCTTTGGAGCTTCGCTACCTAGTCTCGAGACCGGCATCCCTGGCCTGCCCACCGATCCGCAAGTTATTCGCAGTCTGAACGTGCAGAGCGTCGCCGGATACTCGCAGTTCGGCAACCAGGGCAGCAATCCCCAGTTTCAGAACCCTACTGTCTACAACCCGAAGGTCAACTACACCTGGATTCGCGGTCGCAGCACGTACAAGTTCGGCTATGAGTACCAGGCCATCTACACCGAGATCGACGACTTCAATCCCGTCTACGGTCAGGACACCTACAACGGCTTGTATAGCTTTGGCGGCGCGGGCAAAGCAAGCGCTCAGAACACCGGAACGAAAGAGGCTGCCGCTTTTGCCGACTTCCTCTTCGGCGCGCGCGACACATACCAGCTCAATAACTTCGTCATAGTCCACCTGAACCAGCGGATGAACTTCCCTTATTTCCAGGACGACATCCGGGTCAACTCTCGCCTGACGGTCAACGCCGGTCTGCGCTATGAGCTCGTCACCCCGCAGTGGGAGTCAGGCAACCACCTCTCCAACTTCGACCCCAGCACCACCTCGATGGTCAACGCGAGCAATGGCTCCATCTACAACCGCGCTCTTACTCGCATGCCCAAGCTCGACTTCGCTCCGCGTATCGGTCTCGCTTACCAGATCGATCCCAAAACGGTTGTCCGCTCCGGCTATGGCATCGGCTTCGTTCAGTTCAATCGCCAGGGCGGAGAGAACGTACTCGTCTATAACGCTCCCTTCGTCGTTGACACGGTCCTCACCCAGGCGCCGGAGTTCGGCAACCTTGCTACCTCGGGCTCTTCTGCTCCGCTCACCCCTTGCACCACCGCTCAGGCTGCCCTTGCCTACAGCTCTACCAACCCCACCCCCTGCTTCCGGACCAGCGCTCAGGGTTACACGGCTGGAATGTCCAGCCCTGCAAACGTAACGGCCGCCAGCTACAAGAACACCGAAGTCCGTTACCTGCCCCCGAACCTACCCACCGGCTACGTGCAGAGCTACCACCTGACCGTACAGCGTGAGATCACCCCCAGCACTACCTTCGAGGCCGCCTACGTCGGTGAGCATGGCGTCAAGATCCAGACGCTCGCTGACCTGAACCAGGCCAACGCCGCAACCCCTTCGGCGACCTGCTCCGCCACCGTCACCTCTGGTTGCGGAAACCTCGCCGCTCGCCGTCCCATCTCGTCCTTCTACACCATTGAGGAGACGATCCCCGCTGGCTACCTCACCTACAACGCCCTGCAGACCAAGCTCGAGCATCGCTCCGGGCATGGCCTCTACCTGTTGAACTCCTTCACCTACTCGCGGGCGATCGATAACTCGGGTGGAAACCTCGAGGCAAACGACGGTGACAGCGCGCGCATCAACCTCGCCAACCCGCGTGGCGATCGTGGTCCTTCCGGCTACAACCAGCCCCTCAACGACACCCTCTCCATCGTCTACGACCTGCCCTACGGCAAGGGCCGTACCTTTGGCGCGGATGCTCCCACCGCCATTCAGGAAGTCCTCGGCGGATGGCAGCTCACCGCCATCAACGACATGAATAGCGGCCTGCCCTACAACATCAGCTACTCGCCCACCGGCGTGCAGGCCGTCTCCACCATCCTCACCCTGCGCCCCAACCAGACCGGCCCGGCCGTCCTCGACAAGAGCAAGCGCGTCAAGACCAGCGCCGGTTACACGTTGCTCAACCCTGCCTCGTTCAACCTGCCCGCCTTCAACCAGCCGTACGGCAGCGCGGGCCGCAATAGCGTCCGCTCGCTGCCCTTCTACCAGCTTGACCTCGGCCTCCATAAGACGTTCGATGTCTACCCCCGCGAGGGTGTAAAGTTCGACTTCCGTACGGAAGCCTTCAACATCAGCAACAAGGTCAACTACATGGGCCCCAACAACGAGACCGTCGGCAACAGCGCCTTTGGTGTCGCCACCGCGGCCTCGGTCTTCCCGGCACGTATTATTCAGTTCGCCGGTAAGGTGATCTTCTAAACTCTGTCTGAGGAAAATCATGATCAACCCGATCAATCGCAGGCAGTTCACCGCATTTGCTGGAGCCGCACTCGGCAACCTGCTCACCCAGACACTCTGGGCTGAGCAGGTCCGGGCGGCCCACTCCCCCGACAAGTTCTACTTCGCTCTCGTCGCTGACACCCACATCATCGACGACTTCTACGTCAAAGGCAGCGAGAACGGCGTCGAAGACAACCAGAGCATTCTTGTCACCACGCCTCGCCTCACCTCCGCCCGCGACCTGATCAACTCGCTTAACCCGGGCATCGAACAGGCCTTCCTCATCGGCGACGTCTTCCATAACTACCCGTCGACCGACTACGACTTCTACTTCAAGAACACCACGCGTATCGACAACGCCAAAACCATCATCGACGGCTTCAAGATGCCCGTCCATCTCGGCTGGGGCAATCACGACTACGATGTTCGCCACGTCCCGCGCGAGATGAGCCATCGCCTCTTCGAGGCCAAGTTCAACACCAAGCCGTACTACAGCCTCGATTACAAGGGCTTCAAATTTATCCATCTGAACAACTTCCTCGGCAGCACGCAGGACAACAAGGCCGCAGACTTCAATCCCGGCATCGGCTCGCTCGGCGAAGAGCAACTGCATTGGTTCGAGGCCCAGCTTCAAGAGCGCAAGCCCACCTTCGTCTTTATCCACTACCCACTGATGTCCTGCGTGGCGGCTGAGTTCGGCGACTACGGTCTCCATCCACTGTTGCGCAAATACCAGGACACGATCCTGCTCGTCGTCTCCGGCCACGTCCACAAGTGGATCGACTTTGCCCACACCTACGGCCCGCCGCACTACATCATGGCCGCCACCCGCTACGACCCCAACGCCTATATGCTCATGGAGGTCGACACGAAGCACAAGACGTGGCGCTTCATGAATGCGGATCTCGTCGAGTGGTCCACTCACTACAGCAAGCCCTACCGCGCCTAAAGGGCCCGCTGCGCGCGGAGCGGGCCCAACGTGACATGGGATCGCTTCGCATGGTGCTCCCGATGGTCGCAAAGATATGTTTGCGCCGACCAACGGGAGGACCACACGAAGTCCAATACACACCACGAAGTGGTCGCCGCCCGCGCAGGGCGCTTCTAAAAAGGATCTTCAATGCGTATTCTCCCCCTCGCCCTCCTCTTTGCCTCCATCACCGCTTCTGCGCAAGAGCTCAAGCTCAACCAGATTCAGGTCATCGGCACGCACAATAGTTACCACGCAGGCATCGCACCCAGCGAAACCAAGGTCTGGCAGGCCAAGTATCCCGACGCCTTCAAGGGCCTCGACTACCAGCACCCGCCGCTGCCCGTGCAGTTCGACGCCGGTGTTCGCCAGATTGAGCTCGACGTCTACGCCGATACCAAGGGCGGCCTCTACGCCCATCCCTCCGGCCCGTCCATGGCTGCCGCCGCGGGCCTCCCAGCAGACCCCGCGTTCGATCCGCAGGGCCTCATGACCAAGCCCGGCTTCAAGGTCATGCACGTCCAGGACGTCGACTACCGCAGCACCTGCCAGCCCTTCGTCGCATGCCTGCAGCAGGTGCGCGACTGGTCCCACGCGCACCCCAATCACGTCCCCATCTTCATCCTGGTCGAGACCAAGCAGGGTTCGCCGAAGAACCTCAAGCTCACCGAGCCAGAGCCCTTCACCTCGTCAACCTTCGACGCACTCGACGCCGAGATCCGCTCTGTCTTTCCAGCCAGCGAGATGGTCACCCCGGACGACGTCCGCGGCCATTACGAGACCCTCAACCAGGCGGTCCTCGCAGGCAACTGGCCGACGCTTGAAAGCGCTCGCGGCAAGGTCGTCTTCCTTATGGATCAGCGTCCCGTCACCCCGGTCTATCTCGATGGCCACCCCTCACTGCGTGGTCGCGTCATCTTCACTAACTCCACGCCCGGCCAGCCCGACGCTGCTTTCCTTGAGCGAAATGACGGTCCAGCTGAAGAGATCACCGCGCTCGTCAAGCAGGGATACCTCATCCGCGCCCGCACCGACGCCGACACCAAGCAGGCCCGCACTAACGACACCTCCACGCGCGACGCCATGATCGCCAGCGGTGCCCAACTCCTCAGCACCGACTACCCCGCAAACGAGCCCGCCCGCTGGCCCGGCAGCTTCAGCGTCAGCCTCCCCGGCAAGCTCATCGCTCGCTGCGACCCGGCCAACTCTACGGCAAACTGCGACACCACCTTGACGCATGCCGCGGGTAACTAGGTATGAGCTAGCGGCGCGGAGGAGACTCCGCGCCGCTTTATTCTTTAACGCTGCTTCGAACTCCCTACGGCTTGCTCTGTAGCTTCGCCAGAGTCTCTACACTCGTGCCCGAAGCCTTCGTCTCTTCAACGAGCGCTTTGCCCTGCGACCATGTCGGCGTATCCATCGTCAGCAGAGCCGTCCGATCGACTGCGCTCCCGGAGAGCGTCAGGCTCCCACTCGCCAGCCGCGTCTTCTTACCAGCAAACAGCTCCACCGTGCTGGCCTGCACCGTGCCATCGAGCGGCTTTCCAAATCGCACCGTCATCGCATGCTTCTCCGCGTCTTTCACCGGCGAGTAGCGAACGCTCGCGATGCTCCACGCATCTCCCGTCCGGGTCGCGTCCAGCACAAACCGCACCAACGGCTGCAGGCTATCGGTGCCATTGATCGTATAGTGCGCCCCGTCGACGTGATCGACCGTCAACGTCCGATGCGTGCTATGGCTTCCATCCAGCTTCCACACGCTGCCCATCGCGAGCGTTGCCGGTGCGTCCGTCACCGTCCAGCTCTGATCGCCCGCGCCGAAGATGACACGATGCGCGCTCTCCGTATAGGCCCCACGATAAGCGACGAAGTACGGCGGTCTGCTGATCTCCGTCCACACTGCAGCAGTGCTTAATACCCCTCCGATTTCGAGCACCGTCCCCTCACCCGCAACCGCACCGCGCTCCCGATACGCAAACACCGGCACCGGCACATCCGGCAGGGCCGTCAGCCCACTCCCTTGTTCCGACACATCCGAACCCTGCACAAACCGCCACTGCAGCGGCTTGCCGTCGGCCAGCGTCAGTCGCAACGTGCTGATGCTGCCCACGCTCGTCGTATCCGCCTCTTCAAACGCAATCTCCGTCTTGTGCGCTTCATTGCCCTGCGCAGTGGCCGCCGCAATCAGTCCATCGTTGTTGGAATATTGAACGCGCCGCCCCGTCGCGCGCTCCGTCAGCATCACGTTGAGGATCGGCGTCTTGCTCTCGTGGTTCACGTCGAGCTCAAGCATCGTATACGGCAGCTCTGTGCCGACGAACTGCACGAACTGCTCCGGCCAGTATTGATAGCTGATAATCAGCCCTGTATCGGGTGGTGCGATGGACGTTTGCGCGACCGCTGTTTGTGGGCTCGAGGTCTGTGCGGTCGAGGTCTGTGCGAACGAGAGGAAGGAAAGCGTTGCTGCCGATGCGACCAGTAGAATTGCAGTGATTCGTTGCATGATGGCTCCTTATCGAAAAAAAAGATGGTTGAGGGTATCGACGAAGTTAGAAGCTGTACCGCAGCCCAGCTTCGATGCGGCGGCCCGGATCCGCCGCATAGGGAACTCCAAACAGCGGCGAGCCCAGTACCCCGCCCACCGCGGTCGCATTGTTGTGGTTCAGCACGTTGGTCGAGCGAACGTTGACCGCAAGACTCTTCGCATCCCCGCTTGCCGGGTGCGTCAGGTTGAAGCTCCGGCTCATATTCATGTCGAGATGCACGTTCCACGGCAGCGTCCCCGCGTTCCGTCCAATCGTCGCTCCATCGCCCGTACTGGCAAGCGGCCCAAAGCGCGTCGCATACACCGTCGTATCGTTCGCCGTCGCCAGATACGGTCGATCATTCACGACGCCATCCCCGTTGTTGTCGAAGCCTGTCGTGACGTTGTATGGCAGCCCGCTCGCCGCATCGAACTGCGTACTGAACGAGACCTTGCGTGGCAGCGTCAGCGTCGAGAAGACGATGAAGTGATGTGTTGCCTGATACGAAGGCCGCGCCATCTCGCCCTTGTCGGACAAGCTGCTCTGCGGGAACGCGCTATCGCTGTCCGCATTCGTGCGCAGATCCATCCGGATATACCCGGCAAAGACCTGCAGTCGCCGCAGGCTATGCTGATCGATCCCCAGGAACAGAACGTCTCCATGCAGATGACCGGTCTGCTGATACTGGTCGATGTCCTCATTCGCAGCCAGTGGCCGCGCACCCGTCGGCGAGTCATCGAGCGGCGCGTTGACGTTGCGCGAGCGCAGGATGTCCCAGGCCTGCGCCACGTAGAGATTGGCCTGCGCATGCCAGTGCCTCGGAAACTCATGCTCAACGCCGAAGTGTGACTGCAACGAAGGCGTCTGCGTCAACTGCCCCAGTGGTGCGCGCAGCGTCGTGATGGTTGCGCTTCCCGTCCCCAATGGCTGTCCATAAGTTGGGCTATAGATCAACGACTCCCGTTGATTGGTCCCGTTCAGACGTCGTGCCTCAAGCGCCGTTCCCGAGTCAACCGGGCTAAAGAACAGCCCACTGCGCAGATGAAAGATCCATGTCTGTTTCCGGTCAGGCGACCACGCAACACCCACCCTTGGCCCGAGGTTGCTCACCGTGACAGGCGCGCTCTGCATCGCCCAGCGCACCCCAAGCGACAGCTGCAGCCGAGGCGCGGGCTTCCACTGGTCTTGCCCATATAGCACCACTCGTAGCTGGTTCAGCGCAATCGCCTCGTCCCCTGCGGTGACTGAATAGAACGTCGGCGTCCCGCCCGGCAACCCCAGCAATGCCCGCCGATACTGCTCTAGTCCCGTAATCGTGCTCGTCCCCGTCCCATCGAGCGTCGGCGCAACCCCTCCTCCAAAGACATAGCTGCCGTTGAAGTCATTTGGCAGCGTATCGCGCAGCGCCGCATCGAGCACCTCTACGCCGACCTTCAGCGTATGCTTGCCGCGCGTCGTCATCACGTCATCGTCGACCTCAAGATCACGCTCATGGCTATGCAGCCCCTGCGTCGTAGCGCCGCCGCCGGTAAACGCACCCGCCACTTGCAGCGAAGGTGCGGTCGAGTTGGGCGTGTCGTCGCTATAGCGCCACGTATAGCCCACGCGCGTCTCATGCACGGTGCTCGCTGATAAGGTCTGCAAATTCGTCAGCCGCACAACATGCTCTGACTGCGCGCTGTTATACCCGGCCTCTTCCAGAACGATCCCGCCCACGCCGATATTCCCCAGCGAGTTCACCCCAGCCGTATACGCGAGGACGAGAGTGTCCTTCGCATTCACCGTCATACCGAAGCGCGCGCTCCCCTCCCAAAGCGTCTGCGGCGTGGCCACATTCTCCCGCGTCGTCGTAGACTCTCCCGCACTATCCAGAGTCGCCGCATTGACCACAGCGAACTGATCGATCTGCCGATGCTCAAGCGCGATGGCGAAGTCGCTCTTGTTCTTCTGCAACGGCCCACTCAGGTCGAAGCCATAGCGCTGTTTCCCAATGGCGGCGCGGCTTGGCGCAAACGGATCGGCGGCGTTGAGGAAGCCCGCGCTCTGTGTGGTGAAGACCGTCCCATGCAGCGCCGACTGCCCCGGCTTGGTAAAGATCTCCACCCGCCCGCCGCGATACGGAGGCCGCTCATACTCTGCCGAAAACAGATCCGGGTTGATCCGAATAAACGCGATCGCAGACTTCGGCGGAATCCGCCCTCCATTCTGAAATCCATCGACCGCAATGATCGCTTGCCCCGGCGTTCCTCCTGCTGTCGCGGCCAGCACCTGCAACTGCCGCGCCAGCTCATCCGGGTCGTCCGCCAACTGCTTCAACTCCGCCTCATGCAGCGTCTTCGAACCCGCGATATCGTCGCTCGACACCCCGCCTCCATCGACCGCATCCGTCGTCGTCTCCACCGTTAGCAGCCTCATGTGAACCGCAGCAGATCCCGCCGCCGTCTTCAACTCAACCGGGCTGAACCCATCCGCGCTGATCCGCAGTTGATGCTCTCCGCGCGCCACGCAAACCGTCCTGAACTGCCCCTGCGCATCGCTCAGCAGCGTCTCCCCACCGTCGACCACGATGGACGCGCCTTCAATCACTGCCTCCGTGCTATCGAGCACTCGCCCGCTCAGATGCTGCTCGCCGGTTCGGCACTCCTGCCCCGCGCACATCGTGCCAGCCAGCGTTGCGGTGGCGATCAAGCCAACTCCGGTTATTTTGGTTAATCGGCGCATCGTTCTCTCCTGCAAATCCTGCTCGCCTCAGCGATAGGAGAAGAGTGCGCCGTTTGCCCGCGCCACAACAGTGGACTCTGTCAGAACGGAGAGGTGACAGTTGTCACCATGACACCTGTCATGTCCGTTCCATGACACCGCGTAGTAGCGGTCTCGCGAAACCGATGCGATCATTGCACGATGAGCGGATCCGAACAAAACTCGTCCAGTAAACCGGCGTTTGGCGCGTGGCGGCCCAACGACGAGTCGCGGCGGGAGTTCAGTCAGGGCCGCGCCATCCTGCGCTGGGCCTCGCTCATCTATACGGCCTACTTCTTCAATATGCCGTTTCATCACCACTCCCTGGCCATATGGCTGGAGTTCGCCGCTTTCTACACGCTCTTTCTCACGCTCTACTTCGCCTCACTCCGGCTCACCGGGCGAACGCAACAGGTTGTTCTCGGCCTCTTCTTCCTGCTCGGCTTTGTGTACTTCCCGTTCGATCCAGACGCTGCCGGAGTGTTCGTCTATGCCTTTGTCCTGTCGGCGTTCTTCATTCGCCGCCTGGGTACGTTGTTGCTGGTGCTTGTGCTGCAAACGCTCGGTATCGTCCTCGAGGTATGGGGCTTTGGATTTCGCATCGAGATCGCCGAGAGTGTTCTGTTTCTGTCCGTCGTCATCGGATTGTGCAACTTCGCCTACTCCCAACAGGGCCACGCGAACATGCTCCTTCAGCAGGCGAACCTTGAGATCAAGCAGCTCACCCAGGAAGCGGAGCGCGAACGCATCGCCCGTGACCTTCACGATCTCCTTGGCCACACCCTAACGGTCATCACCGTGAAGCTCGACCTCGCCCGCCGTCTGCTCCCGCAGCAACCGGAGCGTGCCCGCGAAGAGGTCGTCGAAGCAGAACAGACCGCCCGCAAGGCTCTCGCCGAGGTCCGTGAAGCCGTCGTCGGCTTCCGCGCCGAAGGCCTGCCCGCGGAGATTGCCCGCGCCCGCCAGATGCTGCTTGCCGCCGACGTTGACCTCACTACTTCCATTGCGCCCGTCGAGATCTCGCCCGAGCAGGGAACCATCCTCTGCCTCGCTCTTCGTGAAGCCGTCACCAACATCGTCCGCCACGCCCGCGCCAGCCAGTGCCACCTGGAGCTTGCATCCACCAACTCGCACCTGCGCTTCACGATTGAAGACAACGGCATCGGCGGCCCGCTGCGCGAAGGCAACGGCCTGCGTGGCATGCGCGAGCGAGCCCAAGCCATTCGCGGAACCCTCGAGCTTGCGAGCAGGGAAGCAGGCGGTACCGCTCTCATCCTCGTGCTGCCCATCACCGGTCGCACTCCGCTTCACTTCGCCTTCCCCGAAAGCCGCGAGGAGACGGAAGCTCGCAAGGCACTCGCCGCATCTGAAAGGATGGAGCGCGCATGAGCGGCTCCATCCGTGTCGTCCTCGCCGAAGATCAAGGCATGCTTCGCGGAGCCCTCGCCGCCTTGCTCGCCATCGAGCCGGACATCGACGTTGTCGGCACCTTTGCGGACGGTGAGCAGGCCCTCCAGGCAGTAGCCCACCACCACCCTAACCTCCTCGTCACCGACATCGAGATGCCGAAGATGACCGGCCTTGAGTTGACCGCCCGCGTCCGCGAACTCTATCCCGCGACCCGTGTCCTCATCCTCACCACCTTCGCGCGCCCCGGTTATCTGCGCCGCGCCCTCGACGCGGGAGCCCACGGCTACCTGCTCAAAGACCGCCCCTCCGAAGAGCTCTCCGAGGCCGTCCGCCGCGTCAGCCAGGGCATGCGTGTCGTCGATCCCGACCTCGCCCAGGAGATCTGGAGCGCGGAGAAGGATCCGCTTACCGAGCGCGAGCGCCAGATCCTCCGTCGCGCGGGAGACGGCGAGAGCACCGCCGACCTCGCCCGCTCCCTCCGCCTCTCCGAAGGCACCGTCCGCAACTATCTCTCTGAAGCTATCTCGAAGCTTGGTGTTTCCAGCCGTTTCGAAGCCGCACGCGTGGCCCGCACCAAGGGCTGGCTCTGACCGACGGAAGGCAGAAATCCAGGAAAGCTGCCATGCGCGGGCGGCGGTCCCATCGTGACGTGTATACCCGCTTCGCGTCGCTCCTCCCGTTGGTCGGCACAGACTTCTGCTTGCCACCATCGGGAGCACCAACGCGAAGCGGATCATACGGCACGACGTGCCCGCCCCACGCGTAGTGGCCCGTCCGGCAGGACCGTTTCTCCCCAAGAACGAAACTCTCCTGAGTCCCTTGTCGGAATCGCAATGGCTACTGACGGAATTTGTCTATAAAATCCGTGACTGTGAAAGACAAGCAAATTAAAGTCAAAGCGGCCCAGGCCATCCCGCGCCGCGGCAGAGGATCCGATCACGCCGAAGGCGATCTTTCCCCGACCGATATCGCCTCAACCGAGCTTGCCCGGCAGATCAATCGCGACGTCGTCCTCCGCCTCATCCGGTCCATGCAGCCGATCGCGCGCGTCGACCTCGCCCGCTCCTCCGGCCTACAAAACAGCACCGTCTCCTCGCTCGTCGATCAACTCCTGGCCGAAGGCTGGATCCGCGAAGGAGAGGCTCGCAAGACCGCGCGCGGCCGCCGCCCCACCCAGATCTCGCTCAACGACAGCCTCTCCATGCTGGTCGCCGACGTTCACCCCGGCCGCGCGACTTATGGAGCCGTCGATCTCAACGGACACGTCCTCGCCACCGCCGAGATCGAGATGCCGCTCGACGTTGAAGAGGGGGTACAGAAGCTCGGCTTCGCCATGCAGGAGATGCGCGCCCGCTATCCCGAGCGCCGCTTCGAAGGCGCAGGCGTCTGTCTCCCCGGTCGCGTCGACATCGAGACCAGCCGCCTGATGGTCGCGCCCAACCTGCGCTGGCGCGAGTTCGACATCCGCCAGGCCCTGGTCGGCATCCTCGGCATGCCCGTCGAAATGGAGAACGACGCAAACGCCTGCCTTCTCTCCGAGCTCTGGTTTGGGCATCTCGACCGCGTCCGCAACGCCGTCCTGCTCGCCATCTCCGAAGGCGTCGGAGCTTCGCTGCTCGCCGAAGGTCAGCTCATCTCCGGCCGTCTCGGCATGGCGGGCGAGTTCGGCCACGTCTGCATGGACGTCAAAGGCCCGCTCTGCAACTGTGGCCGCCGCGGCTGCTGGGAGGTCTTCGCCTCCTCCCGCGCCGCGCTCCAGCACTACCGCGAGCTCGTTCCAAAAAGTAAAAGCTCCATCGGGTATGACGAACTCGCCCGCCTCGCCCTCGCTGGCGTACCCGAAGCCCGCGAGGCCATAGAGCGTCAGGCCACAGCCGTCGGCAGGGGACTCCGCATGGTCACCGCAACCCTCGACCCCGAGGTCATCCTCTTCGTTGGCGAGATCGCCCTAGCGTGGCCCATCGTCGAGCCCATCCTGCACCGCGAGTGCCAAGCCAACCTGCTCGCCGGGGATTGCCCGCGCTTCGTCTGCGCCGGCGACACCAACAAAGCCCACATCCTCGGGGCCGCCGCTGTCGTTCTCCAGCGCCACTCCGGCTACTACTCCTCCCGCACACCCTATCCCCGCAGGATCGAGTTGGTTCGCGCAGTCGAGCTGACGGGAGCCGCATAGTGCATACTCAAGATGATCTTCGCCCTCCCTCAGTCTTCACCCATCCGCTCGCGGAGCCGTCGGTCGCGAGCGCGAATGAATCACTGGCACACGCGGATCAATAAGTTTCTATAGGCTGAGATGAAGCGAACCAAGATCGAGGGCGAAGCGAAGATCGAGCAGGAGCGCACAGCGCGAGGTCCGCGTGAGCCCGGCCATGTACAGGTCGCCTCGAGCGAACTCACCCGCGACATCAACCGCGATGTCGTCCTGCGCCGCATCCGCTCCCTCCAGCCGGTCTCACGCGTCGACGTCGCCCGTGCCTCCGGTCTTCAGCCCAGCACCGTCTCCTCCATCGTCGAGCAGCTCCTGCGCGAGCGCTGGATTCGCGAAGGAGCAGTCGTCAAGACCGCCCGTGGCCGCCGCCCCACCCTCCTCTCGCTCAACGACGATCTGGTCATCCTCGCCGCCGACATCCGCCCCTCCCAGGCCGTCGTCGCGCTGCTCGACCTCAATGGCCGCTTCCTTGAGCGCCAGCTTGTTCCCTTGAGCCGCGATCCCGAACGAGCCCTCGGCATGCTGGTCTCCGTCATGCAGGGCTTCCGTCAGAAGCACGCCAGCTACGCCTTCGAAGGCGTCGGGATCAGCCTTCCAGGCCGCGTCGACACCCAGACCGGTCAGTTGCTTCTCGCGCCCAACCTGCCCTGGTCCCAGTTCGATATCCAGAAATATCTTGAGCGCGAGCTTGCCCTTGAGGTCCACCTCGAGAACGCCGCCAACGCCGCCCTGCTCTCCGAACTCTGGTTCGGAACCATCGAAGGCATCCGCAACGTCGTCCTGCTCACCGTCTCTGAAGGCCTCGGAACCGCCATTCTCGCTGAAGGCAGACTGGTCACCGGCAGGCGCGGACTGGCGGGCGAGTTCGGCCACATCTGCGTCGACCCCGAAGGCCCGCTCTGCTCCTGTGGCGCGCGCGGCTGCTGGGAGGTCTTCGCCTCCTCACGAGCCGCCCTGCGATATCATCAGCAGCTCGCTCCCGCTGCTCCCGCCGTAACCTATCTCGAACTCATGGCCCTCGCCATCGACGGCGACGCTGCCGCGAACCAGGCGCTCGAGCAGCAGGCGCGCTGCCTCGGCCAGGGGATGCATCTCCTCAACGCCGTCCTCTCGCCCGACCTCATCCTCATTGCCAGCGATATCACCGCCTTCTCCGAGAGGCACATGGCCTCCATCGAACGTGAATGTCAGGCCGGAATGATGGCTGGCGAAGGCCCCCGGCTGCAGATCGTCGGCGACGGCGAAGCCACCCGGCTGCGTGGTGCTGCCGCCGTCGCTCTCCAGCGGCACTCCGGCTACTTCCGCGCGACCCACCCCCACTGAAAATGCTCCAGACAAACGGCGCTGTTCCTCGCGTGACAGCGTGCCCTAAGTAACATTGTTTTTTGCCTCGCAAAATCTCAATCCGCG
>Ga0302314_10014702_pt1 | contig 13368 bp, 11 predicted proteins | sample III_Palsa_N2_3_FD_200533 | JGI IMG/M metagenome (GOLD analysis project Ga0302314, IMG submission 200533) | Peat permafrost microbial communities from Stordalen Mire near Abisko, Sweden - III_Palsa_N2_3 | ecosystem: Environmental > Terrestrial > Soil > Palsa > Peat permafrost | place: Sweden...
AAGGACGTGATCGGATGGCCCACGGCCCGCGCGGCGGTCCGGTCGGCACGGCGGTGCTCGACGATATTTCCAAGCGGATCATCGAGCAGCTGCAGGCCGACGGGCGCCAGTCGTACGCGGCGATCGGGAAGGCGGTCGGGCTCTCTGAGGCCGCCGTCCGGCAGCGCGTGCAGCGGCTGCATGAGACGGGCGTCATGCAGATCGTCGCGGTCACCGACCCGCTCCGGCTCGGCTTCCGGCGGCAGGCCATGATCGGGCTGCGGTGCGAGGGCGACCTGGAGAAGGTGGCCGACGACCTCGCGGCGATGGAAGAGATCGACTACGTGGTGCTCACGGCCGGCTCGTTCGACCTGCTGCTCGAGGTGGTGTGCGAGGACGACGACCACCTGCTCGAGATTCTGAGCCGGGTGCGCGGCGTCCCGTCCGTCACCTCCACCGAGACCTTCGTCTATCTGAAGCTGCGCAAGCAGACCTACACATGGGGAACGCGATGACCTTCACTCCCGAACAGCTCCAGGACGCGGCCAAGCAGCACCTGTGGATGCACTTCACCCGGATGTCGACCTACAACGACTCCGACGTCCCGGTGATCGTGCGCGGCTCCGGCCCGTACGTCTACGACGACAAGGGCAAGCGCTACCTCGACGGCCTCGCGGGCCTGTTCGTCTCGATGGTCGGGCACGGCCGCACCGAGCTGGCCGAGGCCGCCGCCAAGCAGGCGTCCGAGCTGGCCTACTTCCCGCTCTGGTCCTACGCGCACCCATCGGCGGTCGAGCTCGCCGCGCGGCTGGCCGAGCTCGCCCCGGGCGACCTGAACAAGGTGTTCTTCACCACCTCGGGCTCCGAGGCCGTCGAATCGGCCTGGAAGCTGGCCAAGGCGTACTTCAAGCGCATCGGCGAGCCGACCAGGTACAAGGTGCTGAGCCGCGAGTACGCGTACCACGGCACGTCGATGGGCGCGCTCGCGGTCACCGGGCTGTCGGCGATCAAGCACGACTTCGAGCCGCTGCCGGCCGGCGGCGTCCGGGTGCCGAACACCAACATCTACCGCGCGCCCGACTTCGCCTCGGACTGGTCGGAAGAGAAGTTCGGCCTCTGGGCGGCCGATGAGATCGAGCGGGCGATCCTGCGCGAGGACCCCGAGTCGGTCGCGGCGGTCTTCCTCGAGCCGGTGCAGAACTCCGGCGGCTGCTTCACGCCGCCGGCCGGGTACTTCCAGCGGGTGCGGGAGATCTGCGACAAGTACGGCGTGCTGCTGGTATCGGACGAGGTGATCTGCGCGTTCGGCCGGCTCGGCTACTACTTCGGCTCGACCAGGTACAACTACCAGCCCGACATCATCACCTTCGCCAAGGGCGTCACCTCCGGGTACTCCCCGCTCGGTGGGATGATCGTCCGCGACAAGCTGATGGAGCCGTTCACCCAGGGGACCGCGACCTTCCTGCACGGGATCACGTTCGCGGGCCACCCGGTCTCGGCCGCGGTCGCGCTGGCCAACCTGGACGTGTTCGAGCGGGACAACCTCCTCGGCAACGTCCGCGAGAACGAGGACGGGTTCCGGTCCACCCTGGACAAGCTGTCCGACCTGCCCATTGTCGGCAACATCCGCGGGGCCGGCTATTTCTACGGGATCGAACTGGTCAAGGACAAGACGACCAAGGAGACCTTCGACGACGACGAGTCCGAGCGGCTGCTGCGCGGCTACCTGTCGCACGCGCTGTTCGACGCCGGGCTGGTCTGCCGGGCCGACGACCGCGGCGACCCGGTGATCCAGCTCGCCCCGCCGCTGATCTGCACCCAGGAGCACTTCGACGAGATCGAGCAGATCCTCCGCTCGGTCCTTACCGAGGCCTGGTCGCGGCTTTAAATTCACATTCCAAAACTGGTTCGATATTGGGTGGGCCTGCCGTTGCTATTTGACGGCAGGCCCACCCAATCTTTTGGATTGCGTTGTAGGATGCCCCGGTAACCAGCCGATGACCGACGGGAGTCGGAACGGCTGCGCCGCACGACACGAGGGGCACCGTGGCCGCGCTGACGATGGGCCAGCAGAGGGACAATCTGCCGCCCGAGGTGACCCGGTTCATCGGCCGGCGGCGGGAATTGCCGGCCATCATCGCCGCCGTCGACCAGCACCGGCTGGTGACCCTGCGCGGGGCGGGCGGGGTGGGCAAGACCAGGCTCGCGCTGCGGGTGGCGCGCGAGATCAGGGACACCTTCGCCGACGGCAGCTGGCTGGTCGAGCTGTCCGCGCTGCGCGACTACGAGCTGCTGCCGGCCGCGGTGGCGGCCGCGCTCGGGCTGCCCGACGAGACGATCGGCGACCCGCTCGAGGCGCTGGCCGCGAACCTGGCCGAGCGCGAGCTGCTGCTGGTCCTCGACACCTGCGAGCACCTGGTCGAGGGCTGCGGCAGCCTCGCCCGCACGCTGCTCGCGGCCGCGCCCGGGCTGCGCATCCTCACCACCAGCCGGGAGCCGCTGGGCGTGCCGGCCGAGCACACGCTGCTGATCGGCCCGCTCGAGCTGCCCGCGCCGGGCTGGTCGCGGCCGCCCGGGCACGGGGCCGCCGAGGCGGACGCGGTCGCGCTGTTCGTCGACCGGGCCCAGGCGGCCGTCCCCGAGTTCGCGCTCAGCGCGGCCAACACCCTGACCGTGGCCGAGCTCTGCCGACGGCTCGACGGCATACCGCTCGCGCTCGAGCTCGCCGCCGTCCGGCTGCGCGGCATGCCCGCCGACGAGATCCTGACCCGGCTGTCCGACCGGTTCCGCATCCTCGGGGCCGCCCGCACCGCCACCGGCCGGCACCGCACGCTGCGCGCCGCCATCGCCTGGAGCTACGACCTGTGCACCCCGGCCGAGCAGCGCCTGTGGGCCGAGCTTTCCGTCTTCCCGGCCGCCTTCGGGCGGGCGGCGGCCGAGTGGGTCTGCGGCCCTGGCACCGCCAAGACGCTGATCCGCCTGGTCGAGAAGTCGGTCGTGCAGTACGGCGACGCCAGCCGCCGCTACCAGCTGCTCGACACGATGCGGGAGTTCGGCGCCGAGCGGCTCGCCCGGACCTCCGCCCGGGCCGATCCCGGCCCGGGCTCGGCCGGCCCGGCCGAGCTGCGGGCCAGGCACCGTGACTACTACCGTGACCTGGCGGCGGCGGGCGCCGCGGCCGGCGTCGGGGCCGAGCAGACCGGCTGGCTCGCCCGGCTCGGCGCCGAGACCGACAACCTGCGGGCCGCGCTCGACTTCTCGTTCGCGACCGCCGGCCAGCAGGACGAGGGGCTGCTGCTGACGACGCTGCTGCGCCCCTACTGGCTGATGGTCGGGCAGTTCAGCGAGGGCAGGCGCTGGCACGACCTCGCGGTGGCGGTCAGCCCGGGGTCGCGGGAGAACGCCTGGGCGGTGTTCGGGGCCGGCGTCCTCGCGGTCCAGCAGGGCGACCTGGACGCGGGCGCGCCGCAACTCGAGCGCGCGGCCGCGCTCGCCGCCGCCAGCGGCGACGAGAACCTGGCCGCGCACGTCAGCGACGCCCTCGGCATCGTCGCCTTCAACGGCGGGGACCTGGAGACCGCGCAGGCGAGGTACGAGGCGGCGCTCGCCAGCTACGAGCGGATCGGCTTCGGCGACCCGCTCGCCCTCGTCACCTACTCCAGGCTCGCCTCCGCCTGCATCCTGTCGGGCGCGCTCGACCGCGCGGTCCAGCTGTGCGAGGAGTGCCTGCGCCGCTGTGACGAGACGGGCGAGCAGTGGGCCCGCGGCACCGCGCTGTGGGTCCGCGCCGCGACCCGCTGGCTCTCGGGCGACATCACCGGGGCCATCGCCGACAGCCTGTCCTGCCTGCGGATCAAGGAGTCGGTCAACGACCTGCACACGATCGCGATGTCCTTCGACCTGCTCTCGGTCTGCCGGGTGGCGACGGCCGAGTTCGAGCTCGCGGCCGTCCTGCACGGCGCCGGCGAGGCGCTGTGGACCCGGCTCAACGCGCCGGTGCTGATGGGGCCGGGCTACGCCGAGATCCGCAAGGGCGCGGCCGACACCGCCCGGGCCGCGCTGGGCGAGGAGCGGTTCGATGAGCTGCTCAGCCGCGGCCTGGCGATGCACCTGGCCGACGCGCTGGCGATGGCCAAGGGCGAGACGCCCGCCGACGGCGTCCTCGGCGCCGAGTCCGACGGCTCGGCCGCCAAGCAGCTCACCAGGCGCGAGAAGGAGATCGCGGCCCTGGTCGCGGCCGGGCTCGGCAACCGCGAGATCGCCGCCCGGCTGTTCCTGTCCAAGCGCACCGTGGATTCGCACATGGAGCACATCTTCACCAAGCTCGGCTTCTCGTCACGGACCCAGCTGGCGAGCTGGGTGCTCGGTCAGGGCCAAGGCCGATAGCCGGCTTTTCCCGGTGACGATCACTCGCCGCTGCCCGGCGTTCATCCTTCGCCACCAATATTCATCAAGAACTAGCGCCGCTACCTTCCCGCCCGTCACCGGACGTTTACCGGCAGACGGCAAAGTCTGCGCATGTCAGATGACGCGGAGCCCGGCTTGTCCAGGCGGCAGCTGCTCGCTGCGGGCACGACCGGGCTGATCGGCACCGCCGCGGTGCCGCCGGCTGCGGGCGCGGTCCGCCGGCGGCACCGGGCGCCCGACGGCACACCGGAGCAGGTCCACCTCACCTGGGGCGACGACCCAGCCAGATGCGTCGTGGTGTCGTGGGCGTCCCCCGGCCGGGCGCTGGCGCCGCGGGTCAGGATCGGGCAGCGGGTGATCCCCGCCGTCGAGCGCGGCTACGCCGACCCGCGCGGCGGCGACGTCGCCTGGACCTATCACGCGCCGGTGGACGGCCTACGGCCGGGCGCGACCTACGGGTACGCGGTCACCGCCGACAACGACGCCAACGCGGCCGACCCGTTCAGCGCCACCTTCCGCACCGCCCCTGAGGGGCGGGCGGCCTTCCGGTTCACCAGCTTCGGCGACCTGACCGCGCCGGACGCGGCCGGGCCGGGCCCGTTGAGCCGGTCCGCCTACGCGGTCGGCGCGGTGGAGAGCTTCCAACCGCTGTTCCACCTGCTCAACGGGGACCTGGCCGACGCCGACCCGAACCCGCCGGCCGGACCGCAGGCGGCGCGGGACTTCGCCGACAACCTTCAGGCCTCGGCCGCGAACCGGCCCTGGCTGCCGGTGCCTGGCGGCCACGGGGCCGAGCCCGACGCGCGGGACCGGGCGCTCGGGTCCTACCTGGCCCGGTACTCACTGCCCGGCAACGGAATGCCGGGGTTCGAGGGACGGTGGTACGACTTCCGGATCGGCACCGCGGCGTTCCTGTGCCTCAGCGGCGACGACGTGCGGCACGGCTACTCGGGCGGCGCGCAGACCCGCTGGCTGGAGGCGGCCCTCGCCGCCGCCCGGCGGGACGCCTCGATCGACTGGGTCGTGATCCAGCTCCACCAGTGCGCCTGCCCGTCCGCGCCGTCCACGCCGCCCTCCCCGGCCGCTGACGCCGCCGCCGCCGACCTCGGCCTCCGGGAGCAGTGGCTGCCCCTGTTCGACCGGTACGAGGTCGACCTGGTGCTGTGCGGGCACGGCGAGGGGTACGAGCGCTCGTTTCCCGTCCGCGGCTTCGACTCAGCCGACACGCTGCGCCCGCACCCGGTGACCACCGTCGACAGCGGGGTCTTCGACACCAGCCAGGGCACCGTCTACCTGGTGCTCGGCGGCGGCGGCGAGGGTGGCGGCGCGGGCGGCACGGGCGGCACGGGCGGCACGGCCGGCGCAGGCGGCGAGGGCGGCACGGGAGGCACGGCCTGGTCCGCGCGGCGCGACAGCGCGACCGGTTACGGCGTCGCGGTCTTCGACGTCAATCCCGGGGCCGAGGCCGGCGCGCAGACCTCGATCACCATCAGCTACTACCACGCGGTCGACGCCGCCCCCGGCGCCGATCCCGGCGCCGATCCCGGCGACGGCGGTCCGGCCGACGACTACGCGCTTTTCGACACCGTCACCCTGGTCAGGCCGCGATCCGACGGCCGACGGTGGCACCCGAAGGAGCCGGTCGCGTCGAACCTCGTCTGACCGGCGTCGCTATCCGGGGCGGCGTCCTCGAAGGAGCCCGTCGCGTTGAGCCTCGCGTGACCGGCGTCGATATCCGGGGCGGGCGTCCTCGTCGGCGGCGAGCGGGTCTTGTACGGTCGAGTCCATGACTGCTGTGGACATTGTGGTGGTTGGCGCGGGAGTGGTCGGTTTGACCACCGCCATCTCGCTGGCCGAGGCCGGGCTGTCGACTCGGGTGGTGGCGGCGGAACCACCGCCGGCGGTCACCTCGGCGGCGGCGGGGGCGATCTGGGGCCCGGTCCGCTGCGGGCCCGCCGACCGGTGCCACGACTGGGCCCGGACGGGCCTGGAGGTGCTCGGCGCGCTGGCGGACGAGCCGTCGGCCGGGGTGCACCCGTCCCACGGGCGCGAGGTGGCGCGGGCGGCGGCGTCACCGCCGCCGTGGACCGACCTCCTGCCCGACCTGCGGGTGCTGGCCCCGGCCGAGCTGCCGGCCGGGTTCTCGTCCGGCTGGTCCTACACCGCGCCCTCGGTCAGCATGCCGGTTTACCTGGAGTACCTGCTCAGCCGGTACACGAGCCTGGGCGGGACGGTCGGCTACGCCACCGTGACGTCGCTCGCGTCGGTGGACGCGCCGGTCGTGGTGAACTGCACCGGGATCGGCGCCAGGGCCCTGGTGCCGGACGAGTCGCTGGTGCCGGTGCGGGGGCAGATCGTCGTGGCCGAGAACCCGGGGATCTCGGAGTTCTACATCGATCACGGGCGGGCCGGCAGCTCCGACTACGTGTACGCGTTTCCCCACGGCGAGGTGGTGATCCTCGGCGGAACGGCCGAGGAGGGCGCGTCCGACTGGGCGCCGCGGCGAGACGTCTCGGCCCGGATCCTGCGGGACTGCGCGGCCGCCTTCCCGGCCCTGCGGGACGCGCGGGTGGTGACCGAGCGGGTCGGCCTGCGGCCCTGCCGGCCCCAGGTGCGGCTGGAGGCGGAGGCGCTGCCGGGCGGACGGGTGCTGTGGCACAACTACGGCCACGGCGGCGCGGGCGTGACCCTCGCCTGGGGCTGCGCCCGCGAAATCACCGCGACGGTACTCGCGGGCACGACGTCGGCGTAGCTGATCCGGGATCCCCGGTGCAGGGCGGGCGTAGGCTGTCAGTGCGACCACATCCCACTGCCGGGACCACCGCCACGACGGCAAGCACACCCGCCCCGCCACATCGCGCACGGCCAGACGGCAGCGGAGAGGATCACGCAGATGACAAGCGACACGCTTTCCAAGGCACCCGGCCAGCCCGCTCGGGAGTCGACCACGGACCGCTGCCACGAGCTCGCCCGCACCGAGCGAGGCTGGGAACGATGCCACCGCGACGAGCACAACGCCGACGGCCGGCATCACGTCCGGGACCGGTCCTGGCTGTCGACGGTGAGCTCGCCGCTGCTCCAACTCGGCCAGCCGTGCACCGGCGCCTGCCAGTGGCCGGATCAGGTGCAGCCCTACCGGGGGACGACCAAGGGCAGGCACTACTGAACCGAGGCCCGGCCGGCCGCTGATTGAGGCATCAGCGGCCGGTGACGCGGAGCAACGGTCCGTTCGATCAGACGGATTTTGATCTTTGCTTTTTAGGGGACGTTGGGACGGGCCGGGGTGGTCTCCTGGGACGGCATGACGTTGCTGCTCGGGACGGGGTAGTCGATGCCGACGTCCAGGGTGCCGGTGAGGGCGTTGAGCACGGCCTCCTCGATCACGGTGGCGTTCCCGACGAGCGAGGTCGCCGGCAGCGCCGGGACCGCGGTCACCGGGGCCGCGGTCAGGTTGAGCGCCCCGGTGAAGTCGCCGGTGACCGACCGCCGCCAGGCGGTCAGGTTCGGCACGGTGACGCCGAACCTGGTCTCGATCAGGCGCAGCACTGACGTGTGATCGAGAGTGCCCGAGTACTTGTAGCCGCCCGCGCTGAACGGGGAGATGACCAGGGCCGGGGTCCGGAAGCCGAGACCGATCGGGCCGGCGATGCCGTCCGCCGAGCTGGGCAGCGTGCCGGTCAGGTACTCCCCGGCGGTGCCGGCGGCCGGGACGGGCGGCGCGACGTGGTCGAAGAAGCCGCCGTTCTCGTCGTAGTCGACGATGAACACGGTCTGCGCCCAGACGTCGGGGTTGGAGACGAGGATGTTCAGGATCTGCTGGACCAGGTACTCGCCCCACTCCGGCGGCGCGGCCGGGTGCTCGCACTCGGCCAGCGGCGGGATGATCCAGGACACGCTGGGCAGGCTGCCGCCGGTGACGTCGCTCTGGAAGGTGCCGGGGAAGGTCGGGGTGATGCCCTTGGCGATCAGCTCGAGGTCGGTGAGGCTGAACGGGTCGCTGAAGTGCTTGAAGTACGGCAGCACGTCGAGGCCGAGCCGGCCGGTCGGGTCGCCGTAGACCTTCCAGCTCACCCCGGCCTTCTGCAGCGCCTCCGGCATCGTCTCCCAGTTCAGCTTGCCGGTCATCGCCAGCCGGTCCGAGGCGGTGGTGATGACCGGGCCGCCCGCCGCGCCCGCCGGGTCGATCCAGGCGGAGAACGCCATCAGCCGGTTCGGGTCGGTCGGGCCGAGCACCGAGCAGTGGTAGCCGTCGCAGATCGTGAACGCGTCGGCCAGGGAGTGGTAGAAGGGCAGCTCGGCCCGGGTGAAGTAGCCCATCGTGATCGGGCCGTTGTTGTCGCCGTCGGTGGCCAGGTGCGAGGTGATGAAGGAGTTCATCGCCCCGCCGTTCCAGCTGTCGTGCTGGCCGCCCCAGCTGTGGTCGATGTCGTTGGTGTCGTACCCGTTCTCGGTCGGCGGGTTGTTCTGCAGGTTGAACGGCTGGGTGTAGCCGGCCGCGTCAACGCCGACTCCGGGCTGGTAGCCGTACTGGTCGAAGACGCCAGGGATCGCGTTCGGGTCGGAGAAGCCGGCCACCCCCGACAGGGTGCCGAAGTAGTGGTCGAAGCTGCGGTTCTCCTGCATCAGGATCACGATGTGCTTGACGTCGCTCAGCGACGCGGCGCCGGTCGCGCTGGCGGCGGTGAGCTTGTCGAGCAGCCGCGCCTGGTTGTCGGTGATCTTGCCGGAGGAATGGGCCCGGCCGATCGCGGCGGCGCCGACGGCGGCGGCCCCGCCGACCATGAACATGCGCCTGCTGGTCCCGTTTCCGTCCCCGTCCGGCGTCGGTGCCGGCTTGTCCTGCTCGCTCACGCTGGTTACCTCCTACAGCCCGTTGGCTACGGTCGACCCGAGCGTAACGACGACACGCGGCTTAAGGCTGGCTTGTGACTGGCCGGTAGATAACACACCAATGACCTAGAGGAAAACAGAACTAGCCAGTTTCTGCCAGTTCGGCCAGAAATCTTCTCCGCCGATTCGGCCGAATCTACGCTGAGCTGCATGAGCAGCGTGCCACCGGCCGGGCACCCGGAGCAGCCCCCGGGGCCTGCTGCCGCCGCCGATCCGGCCCTCGCCGCGGCGGTGCGGATCCAGCGGCGCCGCCATGCCTGGGCGCTGGCCATGTTCTGGCTCATCGGGCTGTTGCTGCTTGGCGTGGGCAGCACCTCGAGCGCCGACTCGAACGGCACCCCACCGCCGCCGTGGTTCATCGGCCTCACGATCGCGTCTGCTGTCGCCGCCGCAGCCGCGGCCGGCCTCGCACTCGCCTACAGCGCGGCGCTGCGTCGCCGGCCGGCCGAGCTGCGGGCGCAGGCGATCCTCCTCGAAAAGGAGCGGATCAGGGTCCTGTGGCGGTACGGCTGGACGGGGCGGCTTTACCACGTCTACTACTGGTCGGCCTTGTGGCTGGGGATGGCGCTGTTTCTGGGGTGCGCGGGCCTCGGGGTCGCGTGGGCGATCAACGGGGCGGCGTACCTGGTCGGGGCCAGGCACGCGGTGCGCTGGTCGGTGGACGTCCCGATCAACAACGAGGGGGACGCGGCGGGCAGCCTCGTCATCGGGCTGCTTTTCGTCTTCGGCGGCGCCATGGTCGTGTTCTACGTCTACCGGCGGGCAACGCGGGTCTGGTGGCCGCGGTTGGTGGCCCGCCGGGCGCGGGCCAGCGGCTACTAGCTGCCGTCGCGCAGGTTGGCGGGGGCGCCGACCCGGAAGCTGATCGAGTCGAACGTCGCGGTGCAGCCGGGGCCGGTCGGCGACTGGGCGAGGAAGCCGACCCGGGCGCCCGACGTCTCGCCCAGGCTGAAGTAGCGCAGCAGCTGCCAGTAGGCGCCGTCTTCGGACGCGTGGAAGGCCCAGGCCCGGCCGGACCTGGTGACCCGCAGCCAGAGCGGGCCGCCGGCGGTCGCGAAGGAGTTGCTGTCGTCGGAGATGCCGTGGGTGACCACGGTCACCGCGGTCGGGCGGCGCTGCGGTGAGAACTCGTAGCAGAGCTTGGCCCAGCGGCGATCGGACAGGTAGACGAGCAGCACGCCGGCGTCGAAGACCTCGCCGAATTGCACCGTGACCCGGGCCGTGAACGTGAAATCCTGGTCGTTCGGCAGCCCGGTCAGCCGGCCGGCGTCCGGCCGCGCTCCCTCGTCGCCCACCGGGTCGATGAACATGTCCGACTTGGGCCCGCTGGTCAGCACCAGCGTCCCGCCCGCGACGACCGCCTCGCAGGCCGGGGTGCCGGAGGGTTCGAGCGGAAAGGGAAGGCCGGGCAGATACAAATCGGTCACCGGGGAAGTCTCCCACAGACTCGCGGCGCAGACCCGGATACGGCGACGGGCTAGGGTCTTAGACCATGGATATCGGATTCGGCGCACCGGTGTCCGGTGCGTGGGCGACGCCGCGGAACCTGGCCGAGCTCGGCCGGCGGGCGGAACGGCTCGGCTACCGGTCGCTGTGGACGTTCCAGCGACTGCTGGCGCCGGCGTCGGTGGCGCTGGCGCCGGTCTACCGGTCGGTGCTCGACCCGCTGGTCACGCTCGGGTACCTGGCCGCCGCGACCTCGTCGATCAGGCTCGGGGTGGCGGTCGTCAACCACCCGTTCGCGTCGCCGCTGCTGCTGGCGAAACAGGCGGCCACGGTCGACGTACTCTCGGGCGGGCGGCTCGACCTCGGCATCGGGAACGGCTGGCTGGCGGAGGAGTTCACCGGGTCGGGCGCATCGCTGGCCGGGCGGGGAGCGCGGGCGGAGGAGTACGTCGCCGCGCTGCGGGCGCTGTGGTCGACCGACCGCGGGTACCACGGCTCGTTCTATGACATCCCGCCGGGCCGCCAGGACCCGCCGCCGGTGCAGCGGCCGGGGCCGCCGGTCCTGCTCGGCGGCATGTCCGAGGCGGCGATGGAGCGGGCCGGGCGGGTCGGCGACGGGTGGATCACCGCGTCGAACGCCGACCTGTCGAAGATCGCCGAGTTCGCCAAGGTGGTCCAGAACGCGGCCACCGGGGCCGGGCGCGGGCCCGCCCGGATCGTCTGCCGCGGGGTCGTCCGGCCGGGCAAGCCCGCCGTGTCGAAGCGCACCGGCCGGCGGCTGCTGCTGTCGGGCTCCTACGAGCAGATCCGGGAGGACGTCGGCTGGCTCGACTCGTGCGGGGTGACCGAGGTGTTCTACGACCTGAACTTCGACCCGCAGGTCGGCGACCCTTCGGTCGCCGATGACACGGCGGTGCTGCGGGCGAGCGAGATCCTCGAGGCCCTCGCCCCGGATGCCCGTCTGTAGCTCACTCTCGGGGCGCGTGTTGTGACGCGTGTGTGCTGTGACGTGGCAGAAATTACGAATCACTGACGCGGGCCGGCTAACCGCCAGGTTCCGGACACGCCGGCGTGCTGAGCGAATACGATCGCCCACTACCAGGAGCGGCGGCCTAAGGAGCGACGCGTGCGCCACAGTGCTACCAGCGACGCTGCCGACGACCGGGAGAACGAGGCCGGAACGCCGGGCAGGACCACGGGCACCCCCCAGGGCGCGGGGCCACGCCGCCGTCGGCTCTTCCCGCTTTCGCGCCGGGGCATCATCGGCGCGGTCGTCGCGGGCGCCCTGGTGGCCGGCGGCGGGCTCACCGCGGCCGCCTTGCTGGGAGGCGGATCCGGCCCCAGTGGCCGCCCAGCCGCCGACGATGGCTTCTCCCTCCGCGCCACGGCGGCCGCGGGCGCCCGCCCGACCGCGGCCGCGGCGCCGCCAGTGCCGCAGGTCGCCTCCAGCCCGCACCTGGCGACCATGCCCGCGTCGGCGCAGGCGGCCGTCGGCGGGCGCGGTGCGTCGGCGGCGGCGGGTCACCCGGCCGCGTCCGACGGTCCCGCGCCATCGGGGAGTTCCGCGTCGCCCGGGGGTGCCGCGTCGACCGGTCCGATGACGGCGGGATCGGCCAGCTGCACGAACCCCTCGTTCTCGACCTCGGCCGCGCTCGGCATGTGGAACCTCAGCCCGTACTGGGTGGCCAACGACATGTGGAACGCCAGCGGGTACAGCGTCACGCAGACCATCCACGCCTGCTCGTACAGCAACTGGTACGTCACCGCGACGATGAACAACGACAGCGGCAACGGCGCCGTGAAGACGTACCCGAACTCCCAGCGCGACTTCACCAGCACCATCAGCTCGCTCAACTCGGTCACCAGCACGTTCGCCGAGACCAGCCCGGACACCGGGATCTGGGAAGACACCTACGACATCTGGATCAACGGGCTCGCGACGTCCGGGTCGACCGAGATCATGATCTGGACCCAGAACCACGGCCAGACGCCGTCCGGCTCGGTCCAGGGGACCGTCACCCTCGACGGGCGGTCCTACACGGTCTGGAAGAGCGGCAGCTACATCGCGTTCGTCGCCAACACGAACTTCACCGCCGGAACCATGAACCTCCTCGACTTCTTCCAGTGGGTCATCGGGAAGGACTGGATGCCGGCCGGCTCGACGCTGAGCCAGGTCTGCTACGGAGCCGAGCTCGTCTCGACCAACGGCGTCCCGGCGACCTTCACCTTCAGCAACTTCTCGGTCAGCGCCAGCTGAGGTTCGGCCCGCCGGGCGAAGGGCCGGGGCGGGAGGCCGCGGCGGGAGGCCGCGGCGGGTGGCCGGGGCGGGTGGCCGGGGCGGCGGGCGGCGGCCCGCACCGCAGGCAACCGACGCCCATCACTTATTCTCGATTTATGGAGAAAGTGGAGCGGACAGACGCGGAGTGGCGCGAGCAGCTGTCACCGCAGGAGTACGACGTGCTGCGCAAGGCCGGCACCGAGCGGGCGTTCACCGGCGAGTACACCGACACCGAGACGACCGGCGTCTACAAGTGCCGCGCGTGCGGGGCGGAGCTGTTCAGGTCGGACACGAAGTTCCACTCGGGCTGCGGCTGGCCGTCGTTTTACCAGCCGGTCGAGGGCGACGCGGTCACGCTGATCGAGGAC
>Ga0302314_10014703_pt1 | contig 13368 bp, 7 predicted proteins | sample III_Palsa_N2_3_FD_200533 | JGI IMG/M metagenome (GOLD analysis project Ga0302314, IMG submission 200533) | Peat permafrost microbial communities from Stordalen Mire near Abisko, Sweden - III_Palsa_N2_3 | ecosystem: Environmental > Terrestrial > Soil > Palsa > Peat permafrost | place: Sweden...
TGCCCGCGTGACTGTAAAGCCGACGCCCCGAGCGGTCGTACTCGCCGCATCCGTGATGCTGCGGCATGTGAGCGACGACCCGGTGCGCGCGGTGACGCTCGCCTGGCGGGCGCTGCCCGCGCCGCTGCGCGGCTTGCTCCGGTTCGCCGGCCCGTACGGCAAGGCCGCCGCGCTGTGGGGCGCGGGGGATCGCCGCAGCGCGCTCACCGCGCTTGAGGCGTCGCCCGCCAAACTCGCCGCCTTCAGCCTCGCCGTGGACCAGCCCACCGTTGCCAGGTCGGCGCTTGTCAGGCTGTCGGAGAACAACGCGGCACGCCCCAGGCTTGCGGCGCGGCTCGCTTACCGTGAGGGCCGGCTGACGGAGGCGGTGACCGAGCTCGACGGCGCGCCGGGCTGGCGGGCCGGACGGCTGCGAAGGTCGCTGCGCGCCGAGCTCGAGATGCTTGAGCCTGGAAGGCTGACGCTGCCCGCCGGCAGTGCCGCAAACAAGGCCCCAAACAAGGCCCCAAACAAGGCGCCAAACAAAGCGACCGGCCGCGTCCTGCACCTGGTCACCGACGCGCTGCCGTCGACCAACGCCGGCTACACGGTCAGAACGCAGCAGGTCGCGCTGGCCCAGCGGGCCGTGGGCCTCGACCCGCACGTCGCCACGCGGATCGGCTTCCCCGTCACGGCGGGCGCGGTCGACGGCCGGGCGCGGGTCGACGTGGACGGCGTCCCCTATCACCGGCTGCTGCCGTGGGTCATGCCCGGCCGGATGGACGCGCTCTACCAGACGCACCTGCGGCATGCGGCCCGTCTCACCAAGGAGCTCCAGCCGTCCGTCCTGCATGCCGCGTCGAACTACGCCAACGCGCTCATCGCCCTGGCCCTGCGCGACGCGACCAAGCTGCCCGTCGTCTACGAGGTGCGCGGCTTCTGGGAGGACACCTGGCTGTCCCGTCACGTCACCACCAAGAACCTCACGAGCAGCGACCGTTACACGCGTACCCGCGCCCTCGAGGCGCACTGCATGCTCGCCGCCGACCTGGTGGTGACGCTCGGCGAGGCGATGCGCGAGGAGATCCTGGCGCGCGGCGTCTCCGAGGACAAGGTGATCATCGTTCCCAACGGGGTCAGCGAGGAGTTCCTCCGCCCGCTCCCCGACGGTGCCGCACTCAAGACGGCGCTCGGCATCTCCAACGAAGAGCACGTCGTCGGCCTCGTCTCCAGCCTGGTCGCGCACGAGGGCATCGGCACGCTGCTCGAAGCGGTCAAGATCCTCAACGACAGGAACATCCCCACCAGGGCACTGATCGTCGGCGACGGCCAGGAACGCACCGCGCTTGAGCGCCAGGCCGCCGCCCTCGGCGTGAACGCGATCTTCACGGGCCGGGTGCCAATGAGCGCCGTCCGCGATTACCACGCCGTCCTCGATGTGTTCGTCGTCCCGCGCACACCGGACCGGGTCTGCCAGCTGGTCACGCCGCTGAAGCCGGTCGAGGCGATGGCGAGCGGCCTGCCCGTCGTGGTCAGCGCGGTCGGTGCGCTTGAAGAGATCATCAACGACCAGGTCACGGGCATGACGTCGCCGCCACTCGACGCCGGCGCGCTCGCCGACCGGCTGCAGGAGCTCCTGACCAACCCCGGCCTGCGCGCCTCGCTCGGGGCGAGCGCGCGGGAGTGGGTTTCCCGCGACCGCACCTGGGCGCACAACGCGGTGCGGTACCGCGCCGCCTATGAGCGGCTCGGCGCGGTGTTATCCCCGCTACGATAGGGGGTCATCGCAGCAGCAGGAGGAGGCTGGTCGCAGTGCACGTGGTGATCATCGGGCTTGGCTACGTGGGCCTGCCGCTTGCCCAGGAGGCCGTCCGGGTCGGCCTGCGCGTCACCGGCCTTGACGTCAGTCAGGCGGCGGTGGACAGCCTGAACGCCGGGCGAAGCCACATCGACGACCTGTCGGATGCCGACATCGCCGCCATGGTCGCGGGCGGCTTCCGCGCGACGACGGATCTCGCCGAGCTGACCGGCGACAACGCTCCCAACGTCACCGTCATCTGCGTCCCCACACCGCTCTCGGAGTCCGACGGCCCCGACCTCACCGCCGTCAAGGCAGCGACCGCCTCCGCCGCGACGATGCTCAGGCCGGGCGCGCTCGTCGTCCTCGAGTCGACCACCTACCCGGGCACCACCGACGAGGTGGTCCGCCCGCTGCTCGAGAAGGCGTCGGGCCTGACCGCGGGCATCGGCTTCCACCTGGCGTTCTCGCCGGAGCGGATCGACCCGGGCAACGAGCGTTACGGCATCCGCAACACGCCCAAGGTCGTCGGCGGTCTCACCCCGGCCTGCACCGAGGCGGCCGCGGGGTTCTACGGGCATGTCTGCGACACGGTGGTGCGGGCGAAGTCCGCCCGCGAGGCCGAGATGGCCAAGCTGCTCGAGAACACCTACCGCCACGTCAACATCGCCCTGGTCAACGAGATGGCGATCTTCTGCCACGAGCTCGGCGTCGACCTGTGGAACGCGATCGACTGCGCGGCCACCAAGCCGTTCGGCTTCCAGGCGTTCTACCCGGGACCCGGCGTCGGCGGCCACTGCATCCCGATCGACCCCAACTACCTGTCGTACAAGGTGCGCGCGGAGCTCAAGCACCCGTTCCGCTTCGTGGAGCTCGCCCAGGAGATCAACAGCCGGATGCCCGGCTACGTCGTCGACCGGGCCGCCGAGCTGCTCAACACCGACGCCAAGCCGCTCAACGGCGCGAAGGTGCTGCTCCTCGGCGTGACGTACAAGAAGGACATCGCCGACCAGCGGGAATCCCCGGCCCGCCCGATCGCCCGCAAGCTGCTCCAGCGTGGCGCGGTGCTCAGCTACCACGATCCGCACGTGGCGAGCTGGCAGGTCGACGGCCGTGACATCCCGCGCGCCGCCTCGCCCGCCGACGGTGGTCCTAACGGCACTGCCGACCTGACGATCCTGCTCCAGGCGCACACCGAGTACGACCTGGCGGACATCGCGGCGAAGGCGCACCTGCTATTCGACACCCGTGGCAAGATTTCCGGAGACACAGTCCATCCGCTATAAGGCCATCCGCTATAAGGCACCCTTCCGCGCGGCTGATAAGATGGCGATTTTTGCCATCGGCCGCGCAGCCGGGGGGTACGGGGGGTCGTCCCCCCCGGGAGAGGGGTTCTGAGTGCGCGTCGTCGTCTGCACGGTGGTGCATCACCCCGCCGACGCGCGGATCTTCTACCGCGAGATCAGCGCCCTCCTCGAGGCCGGCCACGACGTCACCTACATAGCTCCGCATGGCGAGTCGGCCGCGTCCGTTCGGGATGAAAATCAAGATCAAAACCAGGATCATCCGGAACGGTCCCGTGCTTCGAGTCGTCCCGCACCCGTGACTCCCGACCCGGGCGGAGCCGGGCAGCGGGGCTCGCTGACGACTGTCACGATCCCGCGCGCGGTCGGCAGGCGCCGTCTTGACGCGCTCCGCGCCGCTAAGGCGGCCATGGCCGCCCACGTCACTGACGCCGACTTGCTGCTCGTGCACGACCCCGAGCTGCTGCTCGTCCTCCCGCCACGACGGAACCGCCCGCCCACGGTGTGGGACGTGCACGAGGACACCGCCGCGGCGCTGACGACGAAGGCATGGCTGCCGACGTTCTTGCGGCCGGTCGCCGCCGGAGGAGTGTCCTTCGCCGAGCGGGCCGCCGAACGTCGGCTGCATCTCATCCTCGCCGAGACCGGCTACAACGCCCGCTTCGCCGGCACCCACCCCGTGGTCCCCAACACCACCTATGTCCCCGAGACCGCCGCACCGCCGTCAGGCCCGCGCCGCGTCGTCTACCTCGGCTGGCTCTCCCCGGACCGCGGCTCCGCCGAGATGGTGGCACTGGGTCGGCTCCTCAAGCCGCACGGCATCGCGGTCGAGCTGATCGGCCAGGCCGACGCGGCGGCCCGCGCCCACATCGAGGCAGGCGGAGACGCGGTCCGCTGGCACGGCTTCGTCCCCAACGCCGAGGCGCTCCGCCTGGTCCAGGGGGCGCTGGCCGGCCTGTCCCTGCTCCAGGACGAGGCGAACTTCCGTCACTCGATGCCCACCAAGGTCGCCGAGTACATGGCCCGGGGCGTGCCGGTCGTCACAACCCCGCTGCCGCTCGCCGTGGAGCTCGTGGAAGCCGCCGACGGTGGCTTCGTCGTTCCCTTCAATGACCCGCAGGCGGCCTGTGACGCGATCCTGCGGCTAGACGCCGACCCGGACTTGCGCGTCAAGATGGGCTTGCGCGCCCACGAGTACGCCCTACGGAACCTGGGCTGGTTGCGCGACGCGAGCGCCTTCGTCGCCCAGCTGGAGTCCTGGGCCGGAACGTCCTAGCCAGAGCCGGCTCCGCGGATCGTCATAGACGTCGACGTAAACGTTCGGGCGGCGCAGGTAATAACGGTGACGGCGGCTGCACAACTGAGTTCCTGTCAGCGTAAATATTATAGTGGCGATGCATGCTGCGACCGCGTATTTCGCGATCGACTCTGCTGTTGCACTTTGCGTGTAGAGCACGAAGGCAAGAGGAGCCCAGATGGCAAAATTGCCGACCGGCCCATTCTCGGTGCCGGCTATCCAATAAATGATATTCCCATTGATAGCCTCCGGGCGGGCGGCCGTCAGGACTTCTCTCCATCTGGAGTTTCTTCGAAGAAGACGGGAAACGCCCAGGTAAAGCGCGAGTATCGCGATCCCGATCCCAGCGACCTCGGCGAACTGCACGACGAAATGTCCGAACTCGATTATGTGAGCCTCAATGGATTGCTTCTGTGGATTTGCCTTCTTGGACTTGATGTACACGTAAAGCGTGATCGCGATCCCCGCGGGCACAACGAGTCCGGTTATGAAGCGGGTAGGCCAGAACAGCGAGATGGCAACCGTGCGGCGGAGATCCGGCTCGATCCGCGCCAGTCGGTCGGCTGTCTTCGCCTGGAAGAAGCGATTCGGGTCCGTCGGGGTCACGCCGAGGAATTCGGCCCAGGAGAGCAGCGTGACCAGATTGTGCTCACGGTCGATGCCATTGGTGAACGGGTAGGCCCGCCAGCGAAGCTCCGAGGTGAGGAAGTTGTGCTCCTGGTGCGGCTGACGGGTGAGCTCCGTCAGCGAGTTCGGCTCCGTGACGAGGCTCAGCAGTCGGCGTACGATCGCGTCGCACTCGGGGAGCCGCTCGATGCCGGCCACCGTGAGGCAGCGCCACAGCGGCTCCACCAGGCGCGGGTCGTCGGGTATTTCCGCGATGACGCGCGGCACGAGCCCTGCTATTTCCGTGTCGTTGGCCCTGACCAGTGAGTTGAGAAACGGAAGCATGCCATCAACGTCGGCGCCCGCTGACAGGATCGAGTTACCCGGTATGGACAGGACCTCATACAGCCGTTGCACCGCCAGCTCCTGAACGGCGAGCCGCGGGGACATTGTCGCCGCGGCAAGCGCGGGAATCCGGCTTCCGTCGACCGGCTTGAGCGCGTCAAGAACCCCGGTGGCCACGTGATCGGACGGTTTCGCGCCGGTCAGGCAGTAGGCGGCGAGCTCGGGGCTGACCGCTGACAGCCGGCGAAGGAACTCGTCGATCTGCTGCTGCTCCTTACCGGCCGAGTAGAACTGAATCACCTGCCGCCAGCTGGGGTTCGCGGCCTCGCCGAGCAACGACTGCCCGCCGTCGGGGGATATCCGCAGCTGCTCGGCGACGAGGAATTCGTGGATCGACCGATGAGCGAACACGTAAGTGAAACTGTCCGAGACATCGGTGAGCAGGCCGGAGCGCGCGATGATCTCGCCGACCATTCCCTCCGGCTCACGGACGGCGTTGAGCTGCGGAGCGAGCCGCGCGGCGAACTGAATCAGGTCACTCTTGGCGAACTCGTCGAACCCGCCGGGACGCTTCGCCGCGTACAGGGCGAACTCACGCAGGTACCGGTACTTGTCGTCGACCTGGAACCTGAGCGCCTTGCCGCCGGGGTCACGCCGGAAGCTGTGCCTATCGAGCATCTCCCGGATCATCGCCTTGTACAGCTCCGCGATGGACGCCGGGATCTCGAAGTAGTCCCGCCGCGCGTACAACCCGACGGACATCGCCAGGATCAGCGGTATCCGGAGCAGGTCAAGCGTTCCCGACGCCCGGACGGCCCGCATGAAGTTCTCTGGCCCCTCGGGGGACTTGAACACCCGGCGGATCTTGTCGAGGTAGCTGTAGATCTCGGAGTTACGCAACGGAGCGAGTGAGCATTCCTGCCTGCTGAAACCGGGCACCCAGTCGTCGCGCAGGCTCGTGAAGTTCTGCCGGCGGCAGGTGAGCAGGACGCGTGTCCGGTAGGTGGGGCGACTGGGGTTGTGATCGCCGATGAAGTCGAACACGGCGAGTCGCGCCGGCCGGCCCACAACAGCAGTGCTCGCCACGCCTGCAGCGCAAACTGTCTGGTCATCGGCACGAGCGCGATGACCGCCGCGGCCCCGCCGACGATGCCGGCCCAGATAGCGAGCAGCGCCACGGCCTGACCCCACGACAGGCCATGCGCGGCCTTGGCCGTCCCGGCTGCCTCCCGGACCGTCCCGCTCCGCGCGAGCGCGGCAAGCCCGTCTCGCGCAATCACTCTCAAGGTCCCGCGCATCGTCTTGCGATCCTTCCCCCGGCCCGCCCCGCACCCTCGTGATGGCTAATGCTACGGATTCTTGTCACCGGCGGCCCTGCGAATATGGGGGCACCTGAGTGCGGCGGCCACCATTTCCCTGTTTACTAGCGGACACGCTCGCTATTCGCCTGCCAGCGCACCTGATCCCTTTCGTCCCGCAGGCTCCTTCCGTTGACTTTGCACAGGCCCAGGCGCCGAAAACGCGATCGGCGGCACCGAATATCAAGTCGTAAAGCGCCCACGGGGAGCCGCTCCAGGCATCCGCGAAGTCGAGTGAGCGAAGCAGGCCGACGGCTATCAGCATCCATGCCACACCGCCCTGCCCGGACTCCCTGCGGAGCCACAGCCCGGTAGGGACGAAGAGCACGGAAACCGCTGCGTTCACCCCTGCCAGGTACGCGTTCTGGTTCAAGAGCGGCCACTGGACGAGCGCGGAGGAGGCCCCGGTAACGAGGGAGACCGACCACGGCCGTCAGCCACATTGAACGCATCCTGGCCCGTTCACGCGGGAGATTGGCACGTACAGATTAACCGGATAATGCCACGTTAATAGTTTGGCGTGGCGAGTCAGCCGGGTTCGTTGCTCATCAAAAATCACAGTTACCACGGACGGACCCGCAAGCTCGCTGATCAGCCGGCCGGGCCGTCGATGAAGGCGCCGACGGCGAAGAGCTGGCGCATCTTGGCGAGCTGTTCGTCGACGTCGTTCTTCTGCTTGGTCAGCTCGTCAAGCTCGGCCTTGAGCACGGCGCGGCGCTTGTCGGCGTCGGTCTCGATGTCCGCGAGGACCTGCTTGCCCTCGTCCTTGGCCTGGGCGACGATGAGCTCGGCCTTGCGGTGCGCGTCGGCGATCTCCTTCTTGGCGTCCTCTTCCGCGTCGCGGCGGGTCTGCTCGGCCCGCGCGGTCGCCTCGACGGCACGCTTCTCCGCGTCGGCCGCCCGACGCTCGGCCCCGTCGACAAGCGCGCGGGTGGCCTCCTGCGCGTCGGCAAGGCGCTCGACCTCCTGCCGCTCCGCCTCTTCGCGGCGGGCGGCTAGCTCGACCTCGAGGTCGGCCTCGGCCGCGGAGCGCAGCGCCTCCGACTGCTCGAGGAGGAACTGCTCGCGGCGGCGGATGTTCTCGGCCTCGCGCCTGGCCGCGGTGATGATCTCGTCTCGCTCGCGTTCTGCGGCGGTCCGCACCCTGGCCGCCTCGCGCTCGGCATCGGCGCGGACGCTCGCCGACTCGAACTCGGCGGCGCTGCGCAGCCCGGCGGCGTAGGAGTCGGCGGCGGCCCTGACCTGGCCCGCCTCGGCCCTGACCTGGCCCGCCTCGGCCGCGACGGTCTTGACGTACTCCGCGATCTGCCGCTGGGCGTCGAGCAGGAGCTGCTCCACCTGCGCGCTCCCCGCCGAACCAGGCGTGCCGGGGCGCGGCGGCGACCCTGGCCGGGTCGGGCGTTCGTAACCGTGCGGCGGCATCGTACTCCCTTCCCGGTCAGATAGTACCCGTGACGCCTGGCCTGCATTCTTGCGTCAGCCGAGTGGCACAGAATACGCACAGGAAAGCCGCTGCGGTCACGGTGCGCAAATCGCCCCGATAGGATCGTGGACGTGAATCCCGGTCTGATCCTGCCGCGCGCGCGACGGCTCGCTGGTGATCACAAGCTGTTCACCTGGGCGTTCGCGGCGGGCGTCGTCCTCCGGCTGTTCGCCATCCTCGGCTACCCGGGTGCGCTCTGGTTCTGGGGGGACTCCTTCGTCTACCTCGGCGCGTCGCTGCGGCCACAGCCCAACCTGTCCAAGGCGACGGGCTACTCGTTCTTCCTCCGGGCGTTGCTGCCGTTCCACTCGCTGACGCTCGTCACCGTCGTGCAGCACCTGATGGGCCTGTCCGTCGCGGTCATGATCTACGTCCTGCTCCGGCGGAACGGCGTGTCCAAGACCTGGTCGGCGGTGGCCACGCTGCCGCAGCTCCTTGATGGCTACATCATCGAGGACGAGCACATGATCATGACGGAGACGCTGTTCACCTTCCTGCTCATGGTCGCGATGCTGATGCTGCTGTGGAAGCCGCGGCCCGTGTGGTGGAAGATGCTGGTCGCGGGGTTGGTCACCGGCTGCGCGGCGCTGGTGCGCACCGACGGCGAGGTCATGTACGCGGTGTTCCCGCTGTTCCTCCTGCTCCGCGGCTGGTCGTGGAAGACCGTGCGCGGCTGGCTGATGGCGATCACGTTCGCGGTGGCCTCGCTCGTCCCTTACGCCGCCTACGCAGGCTGGTTTCACGACTACTACCCGCAGTACCACAAGTACGACATAACGCTGGCGGAGGGGTTCTTCCTCTGGGGCAGGGTGTCGTCGTTCGCCAACTGCGCGGTGATCAAGCCGACCGCCGCAGAGGCGAAGATCTGCCCGACCGACGCGATCGTCGACCGGACCCCGCCGGGCAACTTCGTCTGGGAAAATGACTACATCCACAACGGCAAGCACAACCCCGGCTTCAGCCCGGTCACCCCGGCCAGTGACAAGCTGCTCACCAGCTTCGCGGAGCGCGCGATCGAGGCCCAGCCGCTGGATTACGCGAAGACGGTGTTCTTCGACACGATGCTGTCGTTCGGGATCCCAAGGATCGCCTACCCCGGGGCGGGCACGACCTTCTACTACAGCTTCCACACCCACTATGTGGTCGCGCGCACCGCCACCACCAAGGGCTACAACACGCTGCCGCCGAAGAACCAGACCTGGATCGGCACGAACGTCGCCGCCGATAACGCGTACCACGACTGGGTCGCCTACGGCCACCAGGCCCCGGGCGTCGTGGACAAGGTGTTCGCCGTGCCGATCCTGATCTACGAGCGCGTGGTCTTCACCTGGGGCCCGCTGCTCGCGGTGATCTTCCTGGTCGGCCTTGGCGGCGTGATCTCGGTGTCCGCGTCGGCGCGGCGGCGCGGACACGGGCTGCGCTCGGCGCTGTCCTTCCAGGCCTTGCGCTCGCTGCGGCTGCACTGGTCACCGCGCGGTACCACGAGGCTGCCCTGGTTCACCGCCGTCGCCCTGCTGGTGACCCCGATCGCGGTCGCCGACTTCGACTACCGTTACCTGATCCCCGCCATCCCGTTCGCCTGCCTGGCGGCCGGCCTGGCCTTCGCCCCACGTCGGACGCCGGCCACCCCGGATACCCCGCCCGCGACATCCCCCGCAAGCGCCGAGTCCGCCGTCCCGGACTCCGTCGCCGATGAACTTTCCGTGGAAAGTTAAGAGCGGTACACGCAAGCCTTGTGATCGCTATATTGCTCGGATCCTTACATTGGAAAACAAATAAGTTACGTGAATTAAGCGCTCGGGTTTTGCCGCCCGAGCTCCAAGGAGAGGCCTGGCATGCACCCTGGCGACGGCCATCGGGGCAGTCTTGAAGCGATGACCGTTACGGGAACGGTCCCGCCCGCTGATGATCTTGAGCAAGGCGCCGGTCGGTCCGGGCCCGGCGCGCGCCCGGCAGCGCGCCTGGCCGCGCGCCGCTGGCAGGTGGCGGCATGGGTCGGCGCCGGTCTCGCGCTTTACGCCTTCTTCGTGCGCATCTCGTTCGGCGGGCGGGTCAACTCCGATGGGGCGAACAGCGCCCTGCAGGCGTGGGACCTCGTGCACGGTCACCTCCTGCTGCACGGCTGGCACATTGGCGACGCGACCTTCTACGCCTTCGAACTGCCGCTCAACGGGATCATGCAGTTGATCTTCGGGCTCGGCGACGTCGCCGCCCACCTGGCCTCGGCGCTGACCTACCTCATCGTCGCGGCCTGCGCCGCCGCCCTAGCCGTGGCGGCCAGCGCCGGCACGTCCAGGGCCGTCCGGTGCGCGATCGTCGTCACGGTGCTCGTCGTCCCACTGCTTGCCGCGCCGGACGTATTGGTGCTGCTTGAGGAGCCCGACCACGTCGGGACGTCCATGTTCATCCTGGTGTCCTTCCTGCTGGTCGACCGGGCGCCGAGCCGCTGGTACAGCGCGCCGCTGCTCTGCGTGATCTTGTGCGCGGGCCAGCTCAGCGACCTCACCGTCCGTTACGTCGCCGTGCCCGCGATCGTCGTCGTGTGCGGGTACCAGATGCTGGCGTCCAGAAGGCTCCGCTCCCGGGATGCGGCGCTCGGGGTAGCCGCGGCCGTCTCCGTGCCGCTAGAAACGATGCTCCGCACGCTCATGGTGCACGTCGGCGGGTTCATCATGGTGGCGCCCAAGGCGAAGCTCTCGCCCCCTCGGCTATGGCCACAGCACGCGTCGGTCACCTGGCTCGACGTCCGCATCCTGTTCGGGGCGGTCACCGAGCCTGCCGCCAGGCTTGGCAGCCTCCGCGCCGCTCTCGGATGGGTCTGCCTGCTTGCCGCGCTGGCCGGCCTGGGACGGGTGGCCTGGACCTGGCGCACCGCGAGCCGCGCCGAGCAGCTGCTTGGCCTCGCGATCATCTTCAACGTGGGCGTGTACCTGATCTCCGTGATGCCGCTGCCCGACGGTTCCCGCGAGGTCGCCGCCGTGCTGCCATGCGGGGCGATACTGGCCGCGCGGGCCCTCGTGCCCGCGCGGATCACCGGGAGGCGACTCGCGGTACCTGCGATCGCGGCGACGGCGCTCCTCGCGCTGGTGCCGCTGGTCGCCGCGGCCGCACGGCCCCCGGTCGGGGCGACCAGCGGATCCAAGACAGGGGCGGCCACCGCGCCGCTGACCGCATGGCTTGCGGCGCACAAGCTGACCTACGGCGTGGGCGGATACTGGGACGCCTCGGTGGTCACCCTGCAGTCGGGTAACAAGGTTCAGATCCGCGCGGTTGACCTCCACCCGAACGTCACCGCGACCGTATGGAAGATCAACATTCCCGGCTGGGAGACGAACGCCCTGTGGTACGACCCGTCTCGGTACCGGGCCACCTTCGCGGTCGCCGACGTGCACGGCCCGTACCCGGTAACCGCCTTCGAGCAGTTCTTCGGCAAGCCGACGTCGACCCACCGGGTGGCGGGCTGGGTCGTGCTGATCTACCGGAGGAACCTGCTCGGGCAGGTCCTGCCGATGCTGCCATGAGACGCGGAACATCACCGTTTCCTCGCGCATGCGGTTAAGATAACAGCAAGAAGTTTGAGAAAAGAGCCTCATTCTGGACGGGGATCCCAGCGGAAGCGGGAGACGGCGACAACGGCGCCCACCGCACCCCAGGCGAACAGGACGCCGAGGTTGGGCCAGTCGATCCCCGTGTGCTGGGCGAGCGGGCCGAGCAGTGCCTCGTTGAACGGGCGGATGGGCAGCGCGTCGGAGACGCGGTTCAGCAGATCTGAGTGGATCGGGAAGTACGTGCCCGAGATGAACACGAGCGGGAAAAGAACGATCTGCACCACCGCCGGCGCGGCCTCGGCGTTGCGGATCAGCGAGGCCACGCCGACGCCGAGCGCGCAGAAGCTGGCGGCGCCGGCCGCCAGTGCGACCATGAGCGCGAGCCAGTGCGTGGGCAGCGGCACGCCGAACAGGCGGCCGATGCCGACGATGAGCGCCACGTCGACCACGCTGACCATGATGCAGTGCGCGAGCAGCCCGAGGAAGTAGGCCCACGCGGGCAGCGGTGTGGCCCTGATCCGCTTGAGTATCCCGTTCTGCCTGCGGATCGAGAGCACTATCGCCAGCTGGCTGTAGCAGGAGCCGAGCACCGACACCGCGGCGATGGTGGGCACGTAGTACTGCAACGCCGACAGGCCATAGAAGTACGAGCTCTTGCCGACATCGTGGAACAGCGCGCCGAAGATGAGGATGATCACGACGGGGAAGACGAACGTGAAGAACGCGCTCTGCGGGTTGCGCCAGAAGGAAAGCTGCTCATACTTGACCTGGTGCCAGACCAGTGCGAGATCATGGCGCGAGGCCTGGGCGGTTGCGATGCTCATCCGGTGCTCTTTTCCTTGATGGGGTCAGGCACGCCGGCATCGGAGGTCAGGCGCAGGTAGACGTCTTCCAGGCTCGGCCGGTCCACGGTGAGCCTGCCGAGCGCCGCGTCGTGCCGCAGCGCCCAGCCGGTGAGCTCGTGCAGCGCCTGCGTCGGCGCGGCGGTCTCGACCGTGACCAGGCCATCGCCGCCAAGCACGGCCGCCGACGTGACCGCGAGCACGGCGGCAGGCGGGAGGTCGGCGACCGTGAGCCCGGCGGGTAGCGCGAACCGGATCCTGGTGCTCGCCGTGTCTCGCCCGCCGATGTCCGACGGCGTCCCCTCGGCGACGATGCGGCCGCCGGAGATGAGCGCCACCCGGTCCGCAAGCGCCTGGGCCTCCTCCATGTAGTGCGTGGTGAGCAGGATGGTGGTCCCCGAGTTTTTCAGCTCGAGGATGAGCTGCCACGCCTCCCGGCGCGCGGTCGGGTCGAAGCCGGTTGTCGGCTCGTCGAGGAACAGCAGGTCCGGGCCGCCGATGAGGCCAAGCGCCAGATCCAGGCGGCGCTTCTGCCCGCCGGACAGCGCCCTGACCTTCTGCCGCCGCTGGACGGCCAGGCCGACAAGCCCGATTACCTCGTCGACGTCCCGCGGCGCCGGATAGTAGCCAGCGTTGCGCGCGACGGTCTCGCGGACCGTCAGATAGGGCTCGACCGCGATGTCCTGGAGCACGATGCCAATCCGCTCGCGCAGCGCCCGCCCGGTGACCCGGTCGCCTGGGTCGTAGCCGAGCACTTCGACCTGGCCGGCGTCGCGAGCGCGGAATCCCTCGCAGATCTCAAGCGCGG
>Ga0302314_10014705_pt1 | contig 13366 bp, 13 predicted proteins | sample III_Palsa_N2_3_FD_200533 | JGI IMG/M metagenome (GOLD analysis project Ga0302314, IMG submission 200533) | Peat permafrost microbial communities from Stordalen Mire near Abisko, Sweden - III_Palsa_N2_3 | ecosystem: Environmental > Terrestrial > Soil > Palsa > Peat permafrost | place: Sweden...
TGGACAGAGCGGCGAAACCGCTCAGCCGCAGAGCAACTCAAGCAGCGCCTTCTGGCCGTGCCGGCGGTTCTCGGCCTGATCCCAGATGCGCTGGCGCTCGCCGTACAGAACCTGCTCGGTGATCTCGTCTCCGGGATGCGCCGGAAGGCAGTGCAGCGCGATTGCTCCGGGAGCTGCCGCAGCCAGCAGCTCGTCGTTGAGCTGGTAGGGGCGTAGGGCCTCGGTGCGCGCCGCCGCGGTCTCCGGTGAGTCGTTCATCGAGACCCACACGTCTGTGTACACGGCGTTCGCATGCTTCACGGCTGCGAAGGGGTCGTCGGTCAGTTCAGCGCCCGCGACCGGTTCAAGTTGGTAACCGTCGGGAGCGGCGATCGCGATTTCAACGCCGGCCAGCGCGCCGACGATCGCGAGCGAGCGGGCGACGTTGTTGCCGTCACCGACGTAGGCGAGCTTGAGGCCGTCGAGATGGCCGAAGCTCTCTTTGAGGGTGAGCAGATCAGCCAGTACCTGGCATGGGTGGTGGTCCGCTGTGAGCATGTTGATCACCGGCACGCTGGCGTACCGCGCCAGCTCCCGTACGAGCTCATCGGGGCCGGTGCGGATGCCGATTGCGGCAGCGTTGCGGGAGAGCACGTAGGCGGTGTCCCTGATCGACTCACCACGGGCCAGCTGCGTGTCCTCGGTGCGCAGGATCATCGGATGCCCGCCGAGCTCGACGATGCCGGTCTCGAACGAAACCCGGGTACGAGTCGAGTGGCGCTGGAAGATCAGCGCCACCGACCTGCGCTTGAGCGCGTCCGAGCCGAGTGGGTTGGACTTCATCCACGCCGCCCGCTCAATCAGCTCGCGCAGTTGCTCCGGGGAAAGCTCCTCGCCGGTAAGAAAGTCGCTGGGTCCTGGCTCGCTCAAGCGGGTGAGTTTACGTCGCCGCCAACGCGCTACGACAGTTCGGCGTGCTTCCGGACCAGCTCAACGATCCGCGCGGGGGCGGTCCGCAATGATCCGCCGACGAACGGCGGCTCCGGGTCGTACTCGATCCCGAGCTGGATGCCCTGGGCCCACTCCGGCCCCGCGATCTTCGCGGCCAGCGTCAGCGCCATATCGATACCGGAAGCGACGCCTGAGCAGGTGATGATCTTGCCCTGCTGCACGATCCGGCGTGAGACCGGCTTGGCTCCGTACGCAGCCAGGGCGTCCATCAGCATCCAGTGCGTGGTCGCCTCCAGCCCGTTCAAGAGTCCCGCAGCACCGAGTAGTAGCGACCCCGTGCAGACTGAAGTGGTCCAGATCGAGCTCTCATGGGCCGCCCTGATCCAGTCCAGCAGCTGCTCGTCTTGCGCCAAAGCGCGGGTGCCGAGGCCACCGGGAAGCACCAGGATGTCCGGGTGAGCGAGATCGCTCAGGGCCTGGTCTGCGTGCAGCGCCAGCATCCTGTTCTCGGTCCTCTGCAAACCGGGCTCCTTGGCGACAAATGTCACCTTGGCGTCAGGCAGCCGCGAGAGCACCTCGTACGGACCGATCGCATCGAGCGCGGTGATCTTGTCGAAGAGCAGAATCGCGATTTCCATGATGGTTCGACGGGAGTGTCGCCGATAGACCAGTCGCTCGCCAATGAATCGGACGAGTTGGCGAAACGACGGGGTCGTTCCGCTAGCGCCCGGTGCGCAGGCCGAAGCCGCGCAACATCAGCAGCGCCTTGCCACCGAAGGTGCCTCTGCCGGGTAGGACGCCGAGCTGAACGCCCGCGTCATAGAGATCGAAAAACGCGCGCACGCGGGCTATGCGCGGGTTGGTGGGACCGCTGAGCTCGCAGTAGAAGATCACCGGCACCACCAGAAAGCGGTTGGTGGCCGGAAGCCCCTCGAGCGGTTCGCGGTGCGTGGCCAGCAGTTTCGCCGGCGCTGACGCGAGGCTGCCGTCGATCACCCGCGGGCCGAGGGTCTCCAGGCGTGCGTCCGGGAAGCCGGACCAGAGACGCGACGCATGCGCGCCGAGCGCGGCCGGACCCTCGAGCGGCTCGTCGGTGAGCGGGTCCTCGTAATGGACGTCAAGCGTGCAGACCGCTGCGAACGCCGTTGGATCCTTGTCCGACCAGGCCGCTTGCCAGTCATCAAGCAGCTCGTCAGCGGTCAGCTGACGCGGTTCAAGATCCGACGAGGTCACGCCAACGATGCTAGTGCGGCGTTCCGAAAGTCCCTTTAGTGAGACAGCCGCCATCCCGGCCATCTCCTGACAGACTGGGCGCCGTGATCGAGAACCCGCGCCAGAAGCTTGAGCAGGCTCGCCTCTATCTGATCTGCTCCGACGTCGAGGAGACGCGGCTGGACGCCGCCCTGCGGGGCGGCGTCGACATCGTCGAGATCATGGAAAGTGAGGCGTCCGACGCCGAGGTGCTGGCTGTGGCCGCGCGGCTGCGGCCGATCTGTGAGCGCCACGGCGTGCCACTGATGCTGAACAACCGTCCGCAACTAGTCGAACAGGCGGGCGTTGACGGCGTGCACGTGGACGCGCGCGAAATCGACCTGAAGCAGGCGCGCGAGACGATCGGCCCGGACCGGCTCCTCGGTACTTCAGCTCACACCCCGGCCGAGATCGATGCGGCCCAGGCGCAGCCCGTCGACTACATCAGCATCGGCCCGGTGCACGCCACCCCGACGCGGCCGGGGCGCCCGGCGGCCGGTCATGGCCTGGTGACCTACGCCTCACGCAACTCGCAACTGCCGTTCTTCGCGGTCGGCGGGATCGAGCCACACAACGCCGGGGCCGTCGCTGCCGCCGGCGGCCAGCGGATCGCGGTGGTCCGCGCAATCACGGAGGCGAGCGATCCGGAGCGGTCGGCGATGGTGCTGCGCTCGGAGATTGAGGCGCCGGTTGACTTCCTGGAGCGGTATCGCGCCCGTACGGAGGCCTCGAACGCAGCCGCGCGCGCGAAGCTGACGCCGCTCGAGCCGGGTGAGCGACCCTGGCCACTGAAGGCCGCGGCGGCGCTCGCGGGCCTCTCCGGGCTCGTCAATGTGATCGCCTACGCATCCGGCGCGAAGGTCAACGGCAGCACGCTCTCGGGCGGTGAGATCGCAGCGTTCGCGCTGGTCGCGTTCATGCTCGCCGCCGGCATGTGGCAGCGCAACGGCCTAGCCGTACTGGCGTTCATGGCGGTGCTCGGAATCGTCGTGGTGCTGTTCTCGCTCTTCCTGATCGAGGCCAGCAACCTACTCGGGGTGCTGGTGCCGCTGGTCTTCATCGGCGTCGGCGGATATCTCTTCTGGAAGCTGATCCGGGTCCTGGGCCGGATTCAGGCACCAAGCGGCTAGTCCCTTCACGGCCTTGGTGGCAGGCCCGAAACGGGAGATACATCGCTACGCGATACGCTTGTAGACGTGCCTGAATCTTCATATGACGTCATTGTTATTGGCTCCGGCCCGGGCGGGTATGTAACCGCGATCCGTGCTGCGCAGCTTGGGTTTAAGACCGCTGTGGTCGAGAAGGACAAGGTCGGTGGACGCTGCCTGAATTACGCGTGTATTCCCGCGAAGGCGGTTTTGCGTGTAGCTGATGTGCTGGCCGAGATCCGTGAGGCCGACGAGTTCGGGATCACGGTGGGCGAGCCGACGGTCGACTTTGATGCCGTGATGGCGCGTCGTGACAAGGTCGTCTCGACGCTGACCGGCGGCGTGTCGGGGCTCTTCAAGAAGAACTCGATCGATCTGATCGAAGGCTCCGGGTCGCTGACCGGTGACGGTGGCGTCACGGTCGACGGGACCCGTTATGACGCCAAGACGATCGTTTTGGCCACCGGTTCCGTGAAGCGCGCGATCCCCGGCACACAGTTCGGTGGGCGTGTGATCGGTACTGAGGAGGCGTGGGCGCTTGAGGCGCTGCCCAAGACGATGGCTGTGATCGGTTCCGGCGCGTCCGGTTCTGAGATCGCGTCGGCGTACGTGCGCCTCGGCGTTCAGGTGCAGCTCTTCGAGGCTCTCGACAGAGTGCTGCCCAGTGAGGACGCTGACATCTCCAAGCTCGCCGAGCGCGGCTTCAAGAAGCAGGGACTTGAGGTCCACACCGGCACGCTCGTGAGCGATGTCGTCAGCGGCGAGAACTCCGTGACCTTCAAATACGGTGAGCAGACCGGCGAAGCCGAATGGGTTGTGATCGCCGCCGGACGCGGCCCGGACATCGAAGCTCTCGGCCTTGACGCCGCCGGCGTGAAGCTCGACGACCGCGGCCTGATCGAGGTCGACGGCGCGCTTCGCACGAACGTGGCGGGCGTCTATGCGATCGGTGACCTGGTCCCCGGCCCAGCGCTCGCGCACAAGGCCTCCGACGAGGGCATCATCGCGATCGAGGACGCCGCCGGGCTGCACACGCACCCGATCAGCTACATCGACATCCCCCGCGCGACCTTCTGCGCCCCGAACGTCGCGAGCTTCGGGCTGACCGAAGCGCAGGCCCGTGAGCAGGGTTACGACGTGACCGTCGGCAAGGTCCAATACGGCGCTGTCGGCGCCGGCACCGTCTACGGCGATCGCACCGGTCTGGTCAAGATCATCGGTGACAAACAGTTCGGTGAGCTGCTCGGCGGCCACATCGTGGGCGCCAAGGCGACCGAGCTGATCCAAGAGCTCGTCAACGCCAAATCACTCGAGGGCGGATACCCGGAAGTGGCCCGCATCATCCACGGCCACCCGACCATGTCGGAAGCGCTGATGGAAGCCGCGCGCGCAGCCGACGGCTGGCTAATTCACGGCTAACGGTCGGCGGCCGGTCCGCTGACCGGCCGCTTGTCCACCGCCCCTGGTTGGAAACTTCCAAGCTGCAGGTCAAATAGCCGGTATCTTGGGCGGATGAGCGACGCTCCGGCAGCGGAAACCACAGAGCAGGGCCTGAAGGGCTCCGTCACGGTTATCGAGCCCGACCGGCTTGAGCGGACAGTGGCCCGGCGTAGCGCGGAGACCCGTGCAACCGTGCCAACGATGGAGTTCACCACCGTCGTCAACATGGATGCCGCGATGGAGCGCGAGGCGGAGTTGGGCTGCGGCGTTATCGCATTGCTGGTCCGCGCTGCCGCCCACGCGCTGGACACGGTACGGCGCGTCAACGGCGCCTACCGTGACGGCCACTACGAGCTGTACTCGCGTGTCAACGTTGGCGTCACGATCGTCGAGCAGGGCGTCTACGTGACGCCAACGATCTTCGATGCCGATGAGAAGACAGAACTTGAGATTGCGAACGAGCTGGCCGGCTACTACGTGCGCGCGCGTGAAGGCGAGCTGCGCCCGGCGGAGCTAACCGGCGCGACCTTCACGGTCGTCGATTCATCGGCCTACGACATAGTCGCGCTCACACCGATGATCAGCAGCCCGCAGGCAGGGGCCCTGGCCACCGGACCGATCCGCGACGTACCCGTGATTCGTCACGGTGAGGTCGTCCCCGGCCGGACTATGCAGCTAGCGCTTTCAGTCGACCATCGAATCGTCTATGGGCACCACGCGGCTGCATTCCTGGAGGAAGTGAAGGCTCACCTCGAAGAGGCTCGAGCGTGACGGACGCGGACGGCGCGGACGCGACGCTCGCCGATCGGATCGCGGCCCGCGGACGGGATGCACTCGTCGAGCGGCTGCGCAAGGCATATGCGGACGCCGCCGTATCGCATTCGGACATCGTCTCGCTGGACGGCGAGCGGATCGAGGCACTGGTGCAGTCGGCGGCCGATCGGGCCGACGGCTTGCAGTGGCGTCGCGCGCTGGCCAATGTGGCGTCTGAAGAGCTCGGCGTCAGCCTCGCCGAGGCGCTGACGCATCCCGCTGTCAGGCAGGCGCAGGAGCAGCTCGGCGCACCCTCTTACGAGGCGAGCCTCGCTGAACTGGTTGCGCGGCCGGTGCCACCGCCCGCCCCGGAGCCGGTAGCGCCCGAGCCGGAGCCAGTTGCAAGCGAGCCGGTGGCCGGCGTATTTGAAGCTGGCGCGCAGCTTGAAGCGGTGCAGGCCGACGAGACCTACGTTGAGCTGATGCCCGAGCCGACGCCGATCGACGAGGAGCCTGGACCGGCGCCGGTGCAGCCGGAGATGATGATCGACGAACCTGAGGAGCACGGCGCCACCGGCGAGCTGGAAGCGGTCGAAGCTGACGACGCGATCTTTGAGCTGCTGCCACCTCCGGAGCCGCTCGAGTATGAGGACGGCAGCTACGAGGCGCTCCCGACTGAAGTCGAGGATGCAGCGCCGCCGCTGCTGGAGCAGGTCCCTTACGAGCCCGAAGCCGAAGCGACACGCCCCGAGCCCGAGGCCCAGCCCGAGCCCGCGGCCGCGGCCGTCGCCGTTGCCGAGCCCGCTGCTGCACCTGAACCTAGCTCTGTGCCCGTGGCCCCCGCACCCGCGTGGGTCGGCGAGCCGACGCAGGCGCACGCGCTTGACGATGTCGAACCCGAAGAGGTCGCCCCGATTGCCGCGCCTGAGTCGTACGGCGAGAGCTACGGCGGCGAGCACACCGACTACCCACCGCCGCCCGACGAGAACCTCCAGGTCTTGGCCTACCACCTTGGCGGCGTCGCGAACCTGCCGACCGGGCGCGACGGGCTCGATCTACGGCTCTCTGAGAGCGGGCTCGACATTCTTCAGCCTCAGGGCGAGATCATCGGCCGGCTGCACTGGAACGAGATTGACGCGCTTGAGGTGATCGCCGTACGCGGGCGCCTGCGCCGCCAGGCTCGTACACAGTCCCGGATCGTCGTGCGGACCAAGCACGGAGATGCGAGCTTCGAGATCCCCGGGCTCTCCAGTGAGGATCTGGAAGCTCGGGTCGAGCCGCTAATCAGTCGCTACGCCAGCGCCTGACAGCCGCTGCTGCATCACGTCAATCGCGGTCGGGCTCGAGTCGACCAGCACGAAGTGGCGGTCAAGCTTCTGGCAGACGGCACCGAGCGTGCCGGAGCCGGCGAACGGGTCGAGGCACCAGCCGCCGGGCCTTGAGGACGCCGCGACGATCCGGCGCAGCACGCCCTCGGGCTTCTGGGTCGGATAGCCGGTTTTTTCGCGACCGTTGGTCGGCACGATCGTGTGGAACCAGACGTCGGTGGGACGCTTACCGCGCGCCGCCTTCTCGGGCGTGACCAGACCCGGCGCCATGTAGGGCTCGCGGTCCACCGCCTCGGTGTCGTAGTGGTGCGCCCCCGGGGTGCGCACGTAGACGAAGATCGTGTCGTGCTTGGCCGGCCAGCGGCGGCGCGGCTTGGCGCCGTAGTCATACGCCCAGATCAGCTCATTGAGAAACGCGTCGCGGCCGAAGATCTCGTCGAGCAGGAGCTTGCAGTAGTGCGCTTCCCGGTAGTCGATGTGGAAGTACAAGGTCCCGTGAGGCGCCAGCAGACCCCGGCAGGCCCGAAGGCGGGGCTCGAGGAAGCCCAGGTAGTCACCGAAGACATCGTCGTAGCTGAGGCTCTGCAGCAGCCGCGACTCGTAACGCCGCCCGGCGAAGCCGTTGCGATCGCCGTCGGCCCCGCCCTCCGTCACGCGCGTGACCTCAAGTGAGTCACGCGTCTGGGCGCGCCCGGTGTTGAACGGGGGATCTAGATAGATCAGGTCAAAGGCGCCCTGCGGCAACGCCGCCAGCGCGGGCAGATTGTCGCCAGCGAGGACCAGATCATCATCAAGAACCACTGGCTGATCTGAGCTCTGGCAACGCACGGGTGAGCGACGATACGCATTCCGCTGGACACCGGCCCGCCGCCACGGCGGCACGGGCCCACTGCCGGTCTGCTTACGCAGCCGCGGCGGGTGCGACTACCAGCGGCGCAACTGCGCCTTGGAAGGCAGGCGCGTCGAGCGACAGCGCGCCCCACTCCTTCCAGACGCCGGTGACGCCGGCGCGGAAATCCAGCGAAGGCGCCCAGCCGAGCGCCTGCGCGTGGGCTGTGTCGACGATCACGGCCGGCATCTCGCCTGCCCGCGCGGTCCCGTGCGAGACGCTGAGCTGGGCTCCGGTCACGCCGAGCACCTCATCGATCACGTCCAACACGGAGATCGACTCGCCGTAACCGATCACGACCGGGCCTGACCAACGCTCGTCGGTCAGCGCCAGCTTTGCCGCGCTGACCACATCGGTCACGTTCACGTAGTCACGAACCTGCAGCCCGTCGCCGTAGACCTCGAAGCCGTTGCCGAGCCGGATCGCGCGCATCAGGCGGGCGACGATGCTGTCCTTTGCCTGCATGCCCATCCCGTAGACGTTGGTCAGCCGGATCGCGGTGCAGCGGACGCCGTACACGGCGGTGTAGGCCGACATCAGCATCTCGCTGGCAGCCTTGCTGGCGCCGTAGGGAGTGAGTGGGCGCAGGCGGGCGCGCTCGGTGATCTTGGGGTCGTCCATCGGACCGGTGACCGCGTTGGTCGAGGCCAGCACGAACGCCTTCACACCGGCTGCACGCGCTCCCTCCAGCACCCGATGGGTTCCGGCGACGTTGGTCTGGTACGTCAACTCCGGCTGCTGGATTGACTTGAGCACAGATGTCACAGCAGCCAGGTGCACCACGTAGTCGATGCCGCCTTCATAGGCGGCATCAATCGTCGTCACGTCGGCGATATCGCCGAGCACGACTTCAACCTCGGGGTCGGGATGCGGCAGCAGGTCGACGACTCGTACAGACGCACCGGCGGCCGCAAGTGTCGCGACCACATGTCGGCCGATGAAGCCGGAACCACCCGTCACCAGGACCCGCTGACCAGCGAGGCTACTCACGCTTTTTCCGGTACGGCGGCGCCGAGAACAAGGATTCGCATTTGGATGTTCCTAAATACCTTCGAGTCGTTGGGCGTCCCCGGTGCTAGCTGACCGCTAGACGCCCGACCGCAGCCGATGCCGGAGATGGACTTACGGATAAAGCTTCCACGCGTAGCGTGTGCCGCGCAGGATAGCCGATTGGGCAAGCGCGCGCACACCCTACGCGCCGTGCGCGCGTGCATCTACAACATTGAGCGGCGCGCCCCACGCCACTGATCGATGCCGATCATAGTCAGGAGTGTCAAGCGGGCGTAAAGGGATTCAGGGCGATTCCCGCCGTACCGCCCACTCTCGTCGTATCATGACGCGTCAATAGACCGTGTCTGTACCAGTCAGAGTGCCCCGCACTCGACTGTGCCGGCTTCCCAATCGCAGTGCGTCTGAGTTCTCGAGGCGCTGCGCCGACAGTTTTAGCGTTCGAAGGAGTTCTCTTGCGTATTTTGATCCTAGGCGGAGACGGTTTCTGCGGCTGGCCGACGTCGCTGCATCTTTCGGCCCAGGGCCACGAAGTCGCGATCGTCGACAACCTGTCCCGTCGCGAAATCGACATTGAGCTTGAGGTCGATTCGCTGACGCCGATCAAGCCGATTGGTACGCGGCTTGCCGCATGGCAGGAGCTCACGGGTCGTGAGATCGCCTTCTACCGCTTTGACGTGGCGGAGAACTACCGCGTCATGCTGGACCTGCTGAACGAGTTCCGCCCCGACGCGGTGGTGCACTTCGCCGAGCAGCGCGCTGCGCCGTACTCGATGAAGAGCTCCTACCACAAGCGCTACACGGTCAACAACAACGTCGGCGCGACGCACAACCTGCTGGCAGCCGTCGTCGAGTCCGGCTTGGACTGTCACATCGTCCACCTCGGCACGATGGGCGTTTACGGCTATGGCACCGCCGGCATCAAGATCCCGGAGGGTTACCTGCGGATCAAGATCGATACTGACGACGGTGGCCAGGTTGAGCAGGAGATCCTCTACCCGGTCAACCCGGGCAGCGTCTACCACATGACCAAGACCCAGGATCAGCTGATGTTCGCGTTCTACAACAAGAACGACGGGATCCGCGTTACGGACCTGCATCAGGGCATCGTCTGGGGCACGCAGACGGACGAGACGCGTCTGGACGAGCGTCTGATCAACCGCTTTGACTACGACGGCGACTACGGCACCGTGCTGAATCGCTTCCTGATGCAGGCGGCGGTCGGTTACCCGCTGACCGTGCACGGCACCGGCGGCCAGACACGTGCGTTCATTCACGTTCAGGACACCGTCCGCTGCATCCAGCTGGCCGTTGAGAACCCGCCGGCCCAAGGCGAGCGCGTGCAGGTCTTCAACCAGATGACCGAGACGCATCGCGTGCGAGAGCTGGCGACGCTGGTCTCGAGCATCACCGGCGCTGAGATCGACTACGTCGACAATCCGCGCAAGGAAGACGCTGAGAACGATCTGTTCGTCAAGAACAACCATCTGCTGGAACTCGGCCTGGATCCGATCCGCCTCCAGGACGACCTTCTGAAGGAAGTCACGGAGATCGCGACCGCCTACGCAGATCGTTGCGATGTGACCAAGATTCCGTGCACGTCGCAGTGGCTTCCCCGTAAGCCGACCCAGGTCGCTTGAGCTAACACCCTCGCTGGTGCGGGCGCCGCCTTCGGCGCCCGCTCAGAGTCCTGCAGCCGGCCCCGGCCCGGAGCCTGCTTCTAGGACCCGCGGATCGCGTCGGCTACCGACGCCGCGGCGCTGGCGACAGTCGCAGCAGGATCGACCAGCTCCGTGGGCGCGATACGCGCCTCGTAGGCTGCCCGCGCCAACGGGTCAGCTTTGGCCAGCACGCGGTCGCCGCCGAACGCACGCCGCAGCAGGTAACCGAACCCAAGCGGCGCCAAGGGAGTGGCGCGCAACAGCGGCTCGAGCCGCTTCGGTACGTAGATGTCGGGCGTCCCCGCACGCAGCCCGTGCACGATCGCTTCGGCGACGTCCGCGGCCTGCAGCAGCTTGATCCCGCGCAGTGGGCGCAGACCGGAGCCCAGTTCCGTGGTCGCCGGTCCGGCGATCACGACGTGCACCTCCACCTTCGTCCCTGCCAGCTCCGCTCGGATCGCTTCGCTCAGCCCCACGACCGCGTGCTTGCTGGCGGAATAGGTGGCGCCGCCGGGCAGTCCGAGCTTGCCGGCCGCGGAGGCGAGGTTGACGATATGGCCGCTGTCGCGCGGCAGCAGGCGCGCCATCGCGAGCTTGCAGCCGAGCATCGTGCCGCCGACGTTCACCTCAAGCAGTCGCGCGGTCATCTCGTCGCGCTCCTGCTCAAACGGGCCGAGCGACATGATCCCGGCGTTGTTGATCAGCACGTCGAGCGGTCCCAGACGACGTTCGGTCTCGTCGAGGAACGCGCTGAAGCTAGCTCGCTTGGTGACGTCGAGTTCGACGCCGATGGTCCCGGCCCCCAGCTGATCGGCGACGTGTCTCACCAGCGGACCATCGAGGTCCCCGATCGCAACATGTGCGCCTTGGGCGATCAGCAGCTCGGCGGTCGAGCGCCCGATCCCGCGCGCGCCACCGCTGATCGCAACCACCGTGCCCTTCAAAGACCGCAGTTCCTTGCGTGCCATCGCTCAGCGCCTCTCGTCGCTCACGCTCGCGCTCGCGCTCGCGCCGGAATCCCAACCACAGTTGTCGACGGTGCCACGTCCTTGGTGACCACGGCCCCGGCGCCGACCACCGAGTCGGCCCCGATCAGCAGCGGTCGCCCTGGCAGGCCCTGCACGGTGACCGCGCCTGTGCCCAGGAACGAGCACTGCTCAAGTGTCACGTTGCCGGAGATGTGCACGCCCGGTGAGAGCGTCGAGTAGGCGCGCAGTACGGCGTCGTGCCCGACGGTGCAGTCAAGGTTGATCTGGACGTGCGGCTCGATCTCGATGTTCACAGTGAGGATCGAGCCGGCACAGACGACGACTCCCTCCCCAAAGCTGACGTACTGCTGGTCGTACTCGACGTTTGGGTGCAGCAGCGGCGCCGTGGGACGCAGACCCAGTTCAGCGGCCTTGGCAACCAAACGTTCGCGCACCCGCGGCTGCCCGACGCTCGCCAGCACGCCGGCGTCGGGATGCCGCTCCGCCGCCTGCGCCAGTGTCAGCACGGGGACTCCGTTGAGCTCGCCGGCCACGAAGTTGTCGTCGACGAACGCGGCGAGTTTGAAGCCGCGCCCCTGCCAAGCGGCACGGTGCGCCCAGGACGCGACCTCGCGTCCAAATCCCCCGGCTCCGAAGATCAGCAGCTCCTGCTCCACGGCGGCGATCCTAGTGGACAGCCGCGCCTGCATTCGGGCGCGCGCTTGCGCCCGCGGCCAGGGGACCACTAGGAGGGTTTTGTCTCCTGCCCGCCTAGGTCGACGCCACCGGTCTCGTCCTCGTGGTAGAGCCCGTGCCCGGTGATCACCATCCGCATTGTTCGCGCCAGGATCTTCAGGTCAAGCCACAGCGAGCGGTGCTCGACGTACCAGATGTCGAGCTCGATCCGTTCGGACCATGGCAGCGAAGCGCGGCCATTGACCTGCGCCCAGCCGGTGATCCCGGGCGGGACCGCGAGGCGGCGGCGCTCACGCTCGTTGTACTGCTCGACCTGAGCCGGCAGCGTCGGCCGAGGCCCGACGATCGCCATCTCCCCACGCACGACGTTCCACAGGTTCGGCAACTCGTCAAGCGAATAACGGCGCAGGAAGGCTCCGGTCGACGTGATCCGCGAGTCGCCCTCAAGCACCGCCAGGCCCGCGCCGAAGAACTCGGCGTCCTTGACCATCGTGCGCAGCTTGTAGATCTCGAATGGCTCGCCTTCGAGACCCGAGCGCACCTGCGTATAGAGCGCGCCCCCTGGCGACTCACGCCGGATCCGCCAGGCGAGCACCGCCACGGCGGGTGCGGTGACGATCACGGCGGGCACCGCGATCAACAGGTCCAGCGCGCGCCGTGTGCGATTTTCGCGGTCGCTTGCGTGAGTGCTCATCGCGTCCCCTCCACCGTCTCCCAGATCGGCGAGCGCTCACCGCGCAGCCAGTCCCAGAGCCCGATCGCGAGTGCCGAGTTGGTGACCAGGTAGTACTGGGCGATCAGCATCAGACGGGTCGCCAGCAGCTGCTTTGGCAAGCGGCTCAGCGGTGGCAGCTGCACGAGCACCGCTGCGAGCAGAAACGCGATCTGGGCCGCCGCGCAGACGACGTACACCCAGCCCTGACCGACCAACACCAGGCTGGTGACCAGCGCCAGCCCGTGCAGGAACGGCGCGAGGTAACGCAGCAGCCGGTGCGAGAAGATCATCAAGCCGTAGAGCGGGTCGTAGCCACGAGGCGAGATCAGGCCGCTACCCCAGATGGTCGGCCAGGTACGGCGCGCCATGCGGCGCTTGCGGGAGAACTCGCTCTCGATCGACGGTGCCATCTTCTCGGAGGCTCGCGCATCGGTTGCGTAGACCGCGCGCCAGCCACGCTTGACCATATTGAACGGGAACGAGAGATCGTGGCCGGCGAGCGGATCGACCGACAGGTAGGCCTCCGCGCGGGTGGCGTAGATCGCGCCGTTGCCCGACGTGACCGAGCGCAGCCGCGAT
>Ga0302314_10014706_pt1 | contig 13365 bp, 16 predicted proteins | sample III_Palsa_N2_3_FD_200533 | JGI IMG/M metagenome (GOLD analysis project Ga0302314, IMG submission 200533) | Peat permafrost microbial communities from Stordalen Mire near Abisko, Sweden - III_Palsa_N2_3 | ecosystem: Environmental > Terrestrial > Soil > Palsa > Peat permafrost | place: Sweden...
GCGGTAGTCCTACTCTGAGCCCACGCCTGTTTTTGGATATGGCGACCAGGGTCCGCCGGTGCAGACCGTCCGCTCGCCGGAAGACTTACCGCAGAGATCGCGGAGAGACGCGCGGAGGTCGCAGAGCTCGAAGGTCGTTGGCCATGCGGCTATCGCCGCCCTCATCAGCCGGAAGTGGAAATAGGGCAAACCGGACGTTGCTCAGGCCGGCGCCCGGGACGCGATGAGCAGGGCGCCGAGGCCCACCATGGCGACGCCGATCCAGTTCCGCAGGCCCAGCCGCTCGCCGAGGAAGGCGACACCGAACACGGCCACCAGCACCACGCTCAGCTTGTCGATCGGCGCCACCTTGGCCGCCTCACCGAGCTTGAGGGCGCGATAGTAGCAGAGCCAGGACGCCCCGGTGGCCAGGCCCGACAGGACCAGGAATATCCAGGTCCGCGGCGTGATCGGTCCGGCCCCACGGAACTGGCCGGTCGCGGCCAGCAGCAGGCCAAGCACTAGCAGGATCACCACCGTGCGGATGAAGGTGGCGAGGTCGCTGGAGATGTCCTGCACGCCGACCTTGCCGAAGATCGCCGTCAGCGCCGCGAACACCGCCGATGCGAGCGCCCACGCCCACCACGATGATTGGGTCATGCCGAGTCTCCCTCGCGCGCAGACCTACCCTTTTGTAGGTCTCTTTGCTGCAGACTTGGCGGCCTTTCATCCCTGCCCGCTGGCGTCTCTGGCCCGCTCTGGCGTCGTGGTCGCCCATTCGACCACACGGGCCAGTCTGGGATGCAGCCGATGCGGCACGAAACCACCGCACAGCGCGCAGGCAAGGAACACGCAAAACCGTAACATGGCGCCCTCCCCGGAGCCTTATCTGAACGAGCATCCGCCCCAACCATCAGCTTGCCCATGTGACGCCCCGTCCCTGCGACGATCGGTCAGCAGGCAGACAAGGCGGAAACGCTCCCACACCGTTGGACCTGAGCCCGCGCGAATGTCGCAGAAGCGTCAAGGATCAGCGACAAAACCTTCACTCGATCTACGGCGGCGGCCATGATCCCAAGCGCGCGCAACAAAGGGCCGATCATGCGCTTGCGATTCCTTACCCTGATGGCGGTCGTCGCCCTCTCCACCGCCCCTGTCCAGGCGAAGACCAAGGCGCTGATGGTGCTCACCCCGGCCGAGGCCGAGCCCACCCGCCTGCTGCCGCCCCCGCCGGCGGACGGATCGCTACAAGGCCAGGTCGACCTCGTGGCGGTGCGCTCGGCCGTCGCCACCGCCACCCCCGAGCGCTATGCGCAGGCGAAATGGGACGACGATCATGAGGATGCATCCGCCTTCTATGCCGTGATCGGCGGCGGCTTCGACCTGAAGACCCTGCCGGCGACGACCGCGGTGCTCGAAGCGGCTCAAAACGACGCCGGCTTCGCCGCCAGCCAGGCCAAGGCCTATTTCAACCGTAAGCGCCCATGGGCGGTCGACGCGGCGATCAAGACCTGCGACCCCGGCGACAAACCGCTGACCAGCTATCCGAGCGGGCATGCCACCATGGGCTACACCGTCTCGCTGATCCTCGCCGACCTCATGCCCGGCAAGGCGCAGGCCATCCTCGCCCGCGCCTCCGACTATGCGTTCAGCCGCGAACTCTGCGGCTCCCACTTCGCCTCCGACGCCGAAGCCAGCCACGTCCTCAGCGTCGCCGTGGTCTCGGCCATGATGCGCCACCCGGCCTTCCGCGATCAGATGGCGGCTGCGCGCAAGGAGCTCGCCGCCAAAGGCTTCAAGACCGAGTGAGGCGTTTCGCCCGCGCTACCCGGCGAACAGCTTGACCATGTGCACGACGACGCCGCGCGTCAGGGTCTCGGTCCGCTCGACCGCATAGCCCAGCGAGGCATAGAGGCGGATATTCTCCGCGAACCGTTGGTTGGTGTAGAGGCGCATGCCCTGCAGGCCGGCCTCGGCCGCCAGATCCTCGGCATGGGCCAAGAGGCGCTTGCCAAGGCCGCGCGCCTGCGATCCCGGACGCACAGCCACGTTGACGATCAGCAGGAGCTCGCCCTCTGGCGTGGTCTCGATCAGCGCCACCAGTTCGTCGGCCTCATGGAGCAGGTCGAACCGATGCAGCCCCACAGCCTCGGCGTAATCGACCTGCATGGGCAGGGGCTCGCGGCCGATCAGGAGGGCCCATTTGGCGTAGGCTTCGCGGGTCAGCTGGCCGATCGCTTCGGCGTCCGCCGGGCAGGCGCGGCGGAGAGTGAGCGCCTCGGTCATGGCATGCGTCTCGCCCGCCCTATTTGGTCGGACAGCTCAGGCCGTTCTCCGCCTCGATCAGCTTGGGCAGGGCGGCGACATCGAAGCTGACCACCGCGGCCTTGCTGGTCGGCCGCACATAGAGGCGCTGGGCGCCGGCGAGATCCGCCGTCTTGAAGAACACCAGATGCCCGTCACGGCTCGGATCGAAGTGGAAAGACTCGCGGTAGTCGCCGTCGCTGCGGAGGCTGGACAGCTTGTGCGCCGGGCCAGCATCCAGCCGGTAGTCCGCCTCGCCGATCTCCACATAGCGGCCCACGTCGAACGCCAGCCGGTCGCCGTCCAGCTGGGCGCCCCGCGCCTTGGCGGTGCAGGTCACCGCGCCGGTGAACCGGTCGCGCGAGACGGTGAGCACCCACGGCTTGACCGTGTACCGATGCACCTGCGGCCCGTGAGACCCGAACAACAGCAGGGCGAGAAACAGCGAGGTCATGGACGGATCCTAGCAAAGGCCACTGGATTCAGCCACGATTCGCCTCCCGCTGGCGCGCGCGCAAACTGGGGCTTCTCAGCCGTCTTGGGCTCGGTTCAAATCACCCGCGCATAGGTCTCGCGAACCAGATCGGCGAACGCGGGCCAATCGATACCCTCCGCCCTGCGACACACGGCGGCCTGGGCCCGATCGTACGGGGCGGGAAAAAAACCCTCCTCCTCCAGCAGCGCCGGCCGACTTTCCACGCCGCACGCCAGCCACACGCAGGTCGAGCCCTTGTAGGCGTCCAGCACGGCGAAGGTCTTGCGCCCGGCCTTGAAGGTCGGATTGCCGAAGCTGACCGTCTCGACCACACCGGGCAGGGCCATGCAGATCGCCCTGAGCTCTGCGAGCGCGGGCGTCCAGTGCTCGTCGCGCTCGCGCGTCCTGGCCATGCGTCACGGTGCTCCGCCCCCACCGGCTTCGCAAGAGCCCCCAGACGGGCGCGTGATCCCAAACATTCACCGCCGCGCCGGATCGTTCGGCGGTTGCTCTTCCGCCTTCGCCCCCGAAACGGGGGGCTCGGCGCCGCCGCGGGATTGCGGCTAGGGTGATGCAGACACCATTCCGGAGGATTTGGATTGAAGCGGATCGCGCTGGGCCTTGCGGCCGCCCTGGTTCTTGCCGCGCCGGCGAAATCGGAGCCGCCGGTGGGCGGTGAGCAGCCCCTGCTGCGTGACCTCGCCGCCGATGTCTCGGCCGAGCGGCTGCAGGCCACCGACACGCACCTGGTCGGCTTCGGCACCCGCCAGACCCTGTCCGACACCATCTCCGAGACCCGCGGCATCGGCGCCGCGCGGCGCTGGGTGGCGTCCGAGTTCACGGCCATAGGCCGCGCCTGCGGCGGCTGCCTCGAAATCCAGACCCCGGCCCAGACCTTCACCGGTGCGCGGATCCCCACCCCGGCGGTGGTCATGGACGTGCTCGCCATCCAACGCGGAACCACCGATCCCGGCCGGGTCGTGATCATTTCGGGCCACATCGACAGCCGGGTCAGCGACGCCCTCGACGCCAAGACCGACGCGCCCGGCGCCAACGACGACGGCTCGGGCACCTCGGCGGTGATCGAAGCCGCACGGGTGCTGTCCAGGCACAAATTCCCCGCCACCATCGTCTACGCCGTCCTGTCGGGCGAGGAGCAGGGCCTGTTCGGCGGCCGGGTGCTGGCCGACTATGCCGTGGCGCAAGGCTGGCGGGTCGAGGCCGACCTCAACAACGACATCATCGGCAACATCCAGGGAATGGGCGGAGAGATCGACAACACCCACGTCCGGGTGTTCTCCGAGGGCGCCCGGACCAACGAGACGCCGGAGCAGGCGCGAGCCCGCCAGGGCGCCGGCCAGGAGCTCGACAGCCCCTCGCGCAATCTCGCGCGATTCATGCAGACCCTGGACGACCGCTATCTCGCCGACCTGCAGGTCAGGCTGATGTACCGGCCCGACCGGTTCCGGCGCGGCGGCGACCAGATGGAGATGCTGAAGCAAGGCTTTCCGGCCGTGCGGGTGACCGAGGCGGCGGAGAACTACACCCGCCAGCATCAGAACGTCCGGGTCGAGAACGGCGTCCACTATGGCGACGTGCTCGAGGGGGTCGACTTCCCCTACCTGGCCAAGGTGACCCGGTTGAACGTGATCACCCTGGCCGCCCTCGCCTCCGCCCCCACCCCACCGAGCCAGGTGGACCTGCAGGGCGCCGTCTCGGCCGACACCGTGGTCAAATGGAGCCCCGTCCCGGGCGCCGCCGCCTATCGGGTCTGGTGGCGCGACACCACTGAGCCGCAATGGCGCTACAGCCGCCTGGTCGCCGGCCCCGGCGAGGCGAAGCTGGCCGGCGTCAACATCGACGACTGGTTCTTCGGTGTCTCCAGCGTGGCCGCCGACGGCTTCGAAAGCCCCGTCGCCGCGATCGGCGCCAGCGGTAGCTTCGACCGCCTGGCCCCGACCACTCCGCCCGCGCCCTACGCCGTGTCGCCGGCGCCGCCGAAGCCCAATAAATAGCGACTACCTCACCCGCTGCGCGGGTGAGGTACTAATCGCGCCCTCCGCCACGCCTACGGCGCAGTCGGATCCTTCTGGCCGAGCCCCACCACCTCGCCGCTGGCCAGGACGTGCCCGGCCAGGGCGGCGGTGAGCGCCGCATAGCTCGCGCCGGGGTCCGGCAGGACGGTGTCGAGGGCGAAGATCTCGAAGTGATAGTTGTCCTTGGGGCCGGGCGGGGTCCGGGGCCCGGTGTAGGGCTGGGCCGCAGCCTTGTAGTTGGGACCGTAGGCTGCGCCGGGCGGCGGCGCGCTCATGGCCGGCGCCAGGACGGTGACGCCCGCCGGGATGTTGTAGAGCGTCCAGTGCAGGATCGGCGCGCCCCGGAACAGCAGGGAGTTGTCCTGCATGACCAGAAGATAGGACTTGGTCCCGGCCGGTCCCGCCGTCCAGCTCACCCCCGGAAACACATTCCCCCGGTACTGGGTGTTCTCATAGGGGATGTCGCCGCCGTCCTTGAACGCCGGCGAGGTCACCGTGAGTTTCGCCTTTGCCGGCGTCAGGTCGAGCAGGGTGCGCGCCTCGGGCTGGCCCGGCGTGGAGCGGCTCACCTGGGCGCGGGCGCCGCCAGCCGCCAAGCCGATCAGCATCATCCCCGCAACAGCCATCGTGGACCGTTTCATCCTGTCATCCTCCCGCCCTGGCGCCTGCCATGGCGGCAAGGCCTTGTTCGAACTCTAGGGAGTCGGCGGTCCAGGCGTCCAGAGCCCACCGGTGCAGCCGATCAGCGACGGATCGGTCCACAGACGGCGTTGGATCAAGCGGAACCGTATCCCGGCTCCGCCCGTTGAGCTTGAGTTTGTTTCCAACCCGACACTTCCAACCCGACATCGGAGATCTCGATGAAAGCTCTTCTCGCGGCGACAGCCATGGTCTCGGCGATCGCGGGCGCAGCCGTCAGCCTCAGTGCGACGCCCGCCTCCGCCTATGTGGTCTGCAACCCCGCCGGCGAGTGCTGGCACACCGATCGCCGCTACGCCTACGGTCCGGGGGTCGGCGTCGTCTACCACCCCGACGATTGGTACTTCCACCAGCACTGGGACGACCACCATCGCTGGCGCGATTACCACGAGGGCCGCGGCTACTATCGCGAAGGCGTCTGGATTCCGTTCTGATTCAAACGCGCCGGGCCAGGCGAACCGCCTGGCCCGGCGTTTTCAACGGCGCCTATGCCGCCAGCCGTCCCTCTTGCAACACGGTCCGCTTGAGCACGCCGGCGGCGCGGCGCAGGCGCCAATAGGGGCTGGCGGCGACCACGGCGGCCCGGCCGCGCAACGAACTCTTCAACGAAGCCGCGTCCAGCCGGCGCTTGACCGGGTCGGCGTAAAACCGGTCGATCTTGCCGCGGTCCATCCCGGGCGTGTCCAGCCAATCGGGAATGTGGACAGTCGCCAGCCGGTCGATATCGTTCAATATCCGCAGCATGCCGGTGCCGGAAGCGGGACATGGCGCATGGAAGGCGTCGCCGATCAATACCAGGCCGGCCTGCCGGTGCCCGTGGACCTTGTAGAGGTCGGTGCCCCGCGCCTCGCAGCCGCGCAGCAGACGTGCGCCATCGAGGATCCGGGCCAGGCGCGGGTCGAGCTCGGACAGGCAGGCCAGCGGATCGGCCGCCATCCGCCGGGTCCAGGGATCGCTGAGCGCCCGGTAGCTGAACACATTGAGCCGGGTTTCGCCGGGCATGGGGAACAGGCTGACATAGCCGACGCCGCTGCCGGGCGGCGCGTCGACCACCACCGCGGGCTGGGGCGTCGTCAGCGCAACGCTGACCCCGAGGCACACCGAATGTCCGGGACTGATCAGCCGGTGCTCAATGCCAAGGTCGGTCAGCAGAGCCGGCATGCGCCCGGTCGCGGCCACTGCCAGCCGGGCCGTCAGGGCATCGCCCTTCGCCGTGGTCGCCCGCTGCAGATCGTCCGATAGCTCCAACCGATCGATCACGCCTTCGACAAAGCGGACGCTGTTCGGCCAGGCCGCGCGAACCCCTCGGAGCCAGGCCTGGTGCGGGGCGCCGCAGTCGGTCAGGCCCGGCCGCGCGTGCGGCGGATAGGCGTGCGGGTGATCCGCGGCCGGCCAGCAGCCGGTCTCGAAGCAGGCCAGGGCCTTGAGCTTTTCCAGCAAGGCGATCTGGGCCGTACCCAGCTTCTCGTTGCGGAACATCGGCGACGGCGCGCGGCGAGGGTCGACCACCGTCACTGACCGGCCCGACCGTCCCAGCACCAGGGCCAGCATCGACCCGGCGATGCCGGCGCCGATGATCAGCACGTCAGCTGGTCCTGCCCTACGCTCGTCGGTCATGCGTCATCCGTCCTGTTCCAGGATGCCTGCCCCGCCGGAAAGCCGGGAGGGCGAGCGCAAGACCGTCGTTGTTAGTCGAACGTCCCTTCGATTTCGTTGCCTTCACCCAACGGAAGGATGGGATATCGATCGGCACAACCAGATCAGGAGCGCCGCATGCCGGTCGGACCCGACGAGATCATCCTGCACCACTACGACGCTTCGCCGTTCTCGCAGAAGGTGCGCGCCTTCCTGGGATTGAAGCAGGCCGCCTGGAAGTCCGTTCGGACACCCAACATGCTGCCCAAGCCCGACCTGACCCCCCTCACCGGAGGCTATCGCAGGGCGCCGGTGCTGCAGGTGGGCGCGGACGTCTACATCGACAGCCAGCTGGCCCTGGCCGAAGTGGAACGCCGCCTCCCCTCGCCCAGGGCCAATCTCGGCCCGGCCTTCGCGGTGAACCTGTGGTCCGACCGGCTGCTGTTCCAGGCCACCGTCGCCATCATCTTCGGCCGCCTCGGCGACCGGGTCGATCCGGCCTTCATGGCCGACCGCGAGAAGCTGTCCGGCCGTCCGTTCGATCCCGCCGCCATGGCCGCCGTCTCGGGTCCCATGCGCGGCCAGTGGCGCGGCCACGCCGCCTTCCTGGACCAGGCGCTGGCCAGTACCGGTCAGCCCTTCCTGGCCGGCGACGCCCCGACCCTGATCGACATCGCGGCGCACATGAATTTCTGGTGGCTCGGCGGCGCCTTCCCCGACCTGCTGAGCGCGCTGACCGCCGGCCTGGACCACGTCCGCGCCTGGCACGCCAGGGTCGGCGAGATCGGCCAGGGAACCCGGGTGGAGATCACCGGTCAGGAGGCGCTCGAGGTCGCTAAAGCCGCCGATCCCGCCCCTGCCCTGCCCCACGATCCGCACGACGTGTCGGGCTTTTCGCCCGGCGACACGGTGATCGTCTCCGCCGACGACTACGGCCGCGACTCCATCGCGGGCGCCCTGGTCTCCGCCGACGCCACCCGTGTCACCATCGCCCGCGAGACGGCTGACCTGGGCGTGTTGCACCTGCATTTTCCAAGGGTGGGCTACATCATAACGGGGGGATGATGGGCCAGCGTCGCGCTACCCCCTCCGACCGCTTCGCAGCCACCTCCCCCAAAAGGGGAGTACCTTGGGTCATGCGGCCTCAAGCCAAGGCGCCAAGCTGCTCCCCCTCTGGGGGAGCTGTCACGAAGTGACTGAGGGGGCAGCGCCGCCGTCAGACGCAGAACACCCCGGACTTCACATCCGTATAAGCCCCGCCCTCGTACGCCACCTTGCCGTTGACCAGCACGGTGTCCACGCCGATGGCGTCGCGGACATAGCGCATGCCGTCGCCCGGCATGTCGAATACCGGACGCTCCTCGCCGCGGGCGATGAGGTCCGGGTCGAACACCACCACATCGGCGTGCCGCCCGGCTTCGAGCCGGCCGCGGTCCTTCAGGCCCCAGATGTCGGCGGTTTCGGCGGTGATCTTGCGCACCGCCTGCTCCAGGCTCATCGCGCCGGAGCCGCGCACGAACTCGCTGAACAGATAGCCGGTGTCGCCGTAGGTGGCGAACGAGGCCAGGTGGGCGCCGCCGTCGCTGGCTCCGATGTGCACCAGGGGATGGGCCAGCATCGGCCCGATCCGATCGGTGACCTCATGGCCCATCGAGGCGCTGAGGAAGGCGACGTCCAGGCCATGCTCGAGCGAAAGATTGATCAGCGCCAGGGCCGGAACCTCGCCCCGCGCCTCGGCCACCTGCGACAGGGTCTGCCCGACCAGATCGGCCGGCGCCGTATCGCCGCCGCGCACGATCAGGCGGCCCATCATCGCCTCGCCGCCATCCGGGCCGACATCGGCGACCATCTTCTGCACCGTGTCCGGGTCCCTCAGCGCGGCGAGCCGCGCCTCCAGCGGCTGGCGCAACACCTGCACCCAGCGCGGCAGGCGTGCGAAGAACAGGCTGGGCCTGAGCAGGCTGAAGCTGATGTCGATCGGCCGGGTCTGCATCTGCGGCCAGACGCGGGCCCCGCGGGCGAACTGCTCCTCCACCCGCGCGATGGCGCGCGGCGCATTGTCGGGCGCGAGGGCGATGTCGAACAGCGGTGAGAAGGTGGTCGGGATGTCGTGCCGGATCGACAGCTCGGCCAACTGGTCGATGCGCGCGATGGTCAGGTCCACGGCGTAGAACTCCGGTACGCACTGCAGCATGCGGCCGTATTCGCCGAGCACGGCGCAGAGCGCGTCAAGCTCGTCGAACTCGGCGAACCGGCTCGGCACGGGCCAGCCGTGCTCGTCCATGTCGACGAAGCTGGTGGAAAGCCCGACCGCGCCCGCGTCCAGGCATTCGCGCAGCAGGTCCTGCATCTTGGCGATCTCGTCCGGCGTGGCGGCGCGCTTGGCCGCGGCCTCGCCCATCACCCACAGCCGGATCACGCTGTGCCCGACCAGCGGCGCCACATTCACCGACAGTTTGCTGCGGAGCGCGGCGAGATAGCCGCCAAAATCCTCCCAGGTCCATTCGAACGCCTCGGTGAAGGCCTCCGGCGGCATCTCCTCGATCTGCTGGAACATGCCGACCAGCGTCTTTCGGTCGTTCGCCTTGAGGGGCGCCAGCGACAGCGAACAGTTGCCGGGCACCACCGAGGTGACTCCGTGCGCCAGCGCCGGCCGCGCCGCGCCGTCCCACAGGAGTTGGACGTCGAAATGGGTGTGCGGGTCGATGAACCCCGGCGCCACCACCTTGCCGCCGGCGTCGATCACCCGCGTCGCCGGGCCGGAAACTTGGCCAACCGCCGCGATGCGGCCGTCCTTGACGGCGACGTCGCCGGCGTAGGCCGGCGTCCCCGATCCATCGACGATCTTCCCGTTCCTGATCAGGACATCGAACATTTCATCCTCCGTTCGGGTGTCACTCGTTCATCATCCGCCGCCAGGACTGGCCGGCGAGGCCCGCCAGGTCCGAAGCGCCGCAGTTTCGCATCAGCCGGAACCCGATCTCCGCATCGATCGAGACGGTCTCTTCGCCCCCGTTCGGATGCCGAAGCCGCACCAGCAATTCGGCCGCGCCATCGTGCGCGGGCGCGATCTCGACGCTCACGATCACCGCCTCCAGCTGCGCCCTCATGGTCCGCGATCATGCAATCGGCGGCTCGATGAACACCACGTCGCTGCCGAGCAGCAGGCCGGGCGGGCGGCGCAGCAGGAAGATGTGCAGGTTCCAGCTTTTCAGCAGGTCCAGGGCCGTCTCCGCCGGCGTGTCGGGCATGGCCCTGGCGGCCAGAGCCTCCAGGGTCTCGTCGGGCCGAGGCGTGGTGAAGCCGCGCTGGCGGGTCAGGGTCTGGTCGCTCATACCTGCACCACGCCCGTTCCTGCCGCCACCGCATAGAGCGCCTCGACCAGGGCGTGACGCCGCTCCAGCGTGGCGCGCTGGTTCACATAGCCCTTGTCGGTGATCTCGCCGGCGTCGATCGACGGCGGCTCTGTCATGATCGTGAACCGGCCAATCCGGCGCGAGCCGCCGCCGGCGGTGGCGTTGAAGGCGCCGATCCGGTCCTTGAGCACATCCGCCAGGGCGCCCAGCGGGTCCGCGCCTAGGCCCGCCAGGGCCGCCGGCGCCGGCCAGATCAGCGCGGTCGCGAACGGCTTGTCCTGCCCGGCGATCACGGCGTCGAACACATAGGGGCTGCAGGCGGCGACCAGGTCGGGCCGCAGGGTGCCCACCGACACCCAGGTGCCGGAGTCGAGCTTGAAGTCCTCGGTCACCCGTCCGTCGAACACCAGTCCCTGGGTCGGGTCCTCCGGGTCGATGAACCGGGCCGCATCGCCAAGCTTGTAGAACCCCTCCTCGTCGAAGGCGGCCGCCGTCTTCTCGGCGTCATTGTGATAGCCGCGCGTCACCGTCGGCCCTTTCACCCGCACCTCGAGCTTGGAGCCGTTGGGGACCAGCTTCAGCGTGATGCCCGGCAGCGGCAGGCCGATCAGGCCGACCCGCTCGGTCGGCCAGTGCACTACGGTGACGCCCTGGGTCTCGGTCGCGCCGTACATGGTGGTGAGCGGGATGCGCAGGCCGGTCTCGGCCACGGCCAGGGCCTGCATCCGGGTGTAGACGTCATTCGACAGGGTCGCGCCGCCATAGCCCATGTAGCGCAGGTTCTTGAAGAACGACCGGCGGAGCTCGATGTCCCGCTCCATCGCCTCGGCCAGCATGCCGAAGGCCACCGGCGCCGAGCCGAACACGATCGGCGACACCTCATAGAGGTTCTTGATGGTGGTCTCGAACATGCCGGGGATCGGCTTGCCTTCGTCCAGATGCAGGATCCCGCCGGCCCACAAAAGGCCGTTGAAGCCGATGTTGCCGGCCGAGATGTGGCTCCAGGGCATCCACTCCAGCGCTTCCGGCACGAGGTCCGGATCCACCACCTCATCCTCGCCGCGCAGCCCTTCCTGGCCGGCGATCACCCCGGCGAACATGCCGTGCGTCTGCGGCACGGCCTTGGGCATGCCGGTCGAGCCGGAGGTGAACAGGTATTTGGCGGTGGTGTGGTGACCGACCGTATCCAGCGCCGCCGCCACAGCCGGCGTCGCGGCCGCTGCGGTGAGATCCGACAGGGGCAGGCTCCCCTCCCCGCCGTCGACGCTGACGAACACCAGGCCGGGATCCAGCGCGCGCAGGGTCTCGAAGGCGCGGGCGAACATCGCGGCGTTCTGCGCGAACACCACCTTCGGCCGGACCATGGCGAAGCAGTGCCTCAGCTTGGCGTGATCGGACGAGATCAGCGAATAGGCCGGACTGATCGGGGCGATCGGCACGCCGGCCGTATAGCAGCCGAGCATGATCAGGGCGTGCTCGATCGAGTTGGACGACAGCACCATCACCGCGTCGTCGGCGCCCAACCCGTGGTCCAGAAGCCATTGCGCGATCCCGTCGGCGGCGGATTTGGCCTCGCCATAGGTCGTTTCGCGCCACGGCCCATGGCCAGGCTCGCGCTGGCGGATATAGGGCCGATCCGGATGGGCGGCGGCCTTCTCGGCCAACAGGTGCCCGATCGAGCGCGGTCCATCGCCCGGCGCGTGGTTGGAGCCGATCAGGACCGACCCGTCCGCGCGCCGCTCCACCCAGGCGTCCGGCGCCTTCTGCGGCAGAGGCTTGAACGGCGGCTTGTCGACCGTGAACGCCAGATCGTCGGCCGGAGCCATGGCGATCCTCCCATATTTTATGTCGTTGGCCGGAGCTTGCGCCTCACGCGGCGGTCCGGCAACGGCGCCGTGGCGTCAACCGAGGGCGGCGCCGGTTCAGCCCAGCATGCCCTCGGCCCTGGCCCAGGCCAGGAACAGCTCGGGCCACAGTCCGCTCGACGCGCCCGGCGGCGAGCGCAGGCCGAAGCCGTGGCCGCCGGCCTCGAACACGTGCAGGGCCGCCGACACGCCGAACCCGCGCAAGGTGTTGAAGGCCTCGATGCTGTTGTCGATCGACACACGCTTGTCGTCAGCGGCCAGGCAGAAGAACGCCGGCGGGGCCTTGGCCGTCATGCCGTGGAACATGGTCGCCAGGGCCGGCGGCGCGGGCCGGTTCAGGAACGGATAGCCCAGCGCCATGAAGGCGGGCCGGACCTCCAGCGTGTCGGCGGCGTCGACGGCCGGATAGCGAATCTCCTCCCAGCGCGTAGCCAGCGCCGCGGCGATGGTCCCGCCGGCGGAGAAGCCCATCACCCCAAGCCGCCTGGCGCCCGTGGCCTTGGCCAGCAGGCGCAGCGCGCGCAGGGCGTCCTGCATCGGCGCGTCCTCCCTGGCCGTCCAGCCGTCGCCCGGCAGCCGGTAGAGCAGCGCCCCGGCCGATATGCCGTTGCGGTTCAGCCAGCGGCTGATCTCCACGCCTTCCTTGTCGAACCAGACGCTGGTGAAGCCGCCGCCGGGAATGACCAGCACGGCCGTGTCGCCGCCGCTCGGCGCCCGGTAGATGTCCACCAGCGGCTCGGTCACATGGGTGAACACCCGGCCGGTCCCGCTGTCATCCTCCGGAGCGATCTTCTGGACCACACTCACGCCGGCCCCGCCGGGCGCGCCGCCGGGCCAGAGCTTCAGCGTCTGCGGCGTCGGGATCGCGGCAGCGACCGGCGTCGTGGGGAGGATCGCCGAGCCGCCCATCCCCGCCATAAATGGGCCCGCCGTCAGCAAGGTTCGCCGATCCATCAAAGCCCCCTCCAAACCACCGCCTCGATCTCAGCCGCGGGCCGACGGCTCCAGCACCCTGG
>Ga0302314_10014707_pt1 | contig 13365 bp, 13 predicted proteins | sample III_Palsa_N2_3_FD_200533 | JGI IMG/M metagenome (GOLD analysis project Ga0302314, IMG submission 200533) | Peat permafrost microbial communities from Stordalen Mire near Abisko, Sweden - III_Palsa_N2_3 | ecosystem: Environmental > Terrestrial > Soil > Palsa > Peat permafrost | place: Sweden...
CACGAACGGCACCGTCGTGTGCCGCGCCTGCGGGATCTGGACCTCAAGCTCACCCTCCCCGGTCTGCAAATGTCGGGGCCGGAACCCGTTACGCAGCCCCGCCTCATAGTTCTTCAAGCCGCGCTCACGCTCCGGGCGGCGCTCATAACGAGCACGCCCAAGCCAGTCATCGAACTCCTCCTCAACGGCTCGCTGGATGATCAGACGGGCGCCCAATCGGGCGAGGTCCCCGAGCATCTTCTGCGGGTCATCGACCATGCCCTCCCCAAGCAGATTGTCGATCTCGGTCTGTATCTCCGCCGACGGCGGTAGGGTGCGTCTCACGGCGTAGGCCTCCTTCGTGGTCTTGCAGGACTTGAGGGAACCTACGCCGTCTCTCTGACAGCACCAGCTCAGCTATTTACAGCAGTCCTGAGACGCAACCAGATGATGACCAGCGTCTCGCTTTGCGCGGACACAAGGGCTCTCGGGTGCTGTTGAACTTGTGGCTACGCCCGTCCGAGAGCAACGTCAATTCCGGCCAGGATCCGATCAAGGTGGGTGTCGCTGACTTTCCCGACACGCTCGGTCAGCAGCTCACGGTCGATAGCGACGATCTGCGAGACGTTCGCGACAGAGTCTTGCGGCAGGCCAGTCGCGGCTGCGGGCAACAAGACGTTCCCTGGGGCTGCGGCAAGCCGCTGGTTACTGGTCAAGGGAACGACCACGACGGTCGCGATCCGGCTGGCGTTGAATGCGTCTCCCTGCACGATGATGACCGGCCGGTGAAACCCCGGCCCCGATCCGATCGGCTCATCAAGCGACGCCCAGCAGACATCGCCCTGGGCGATCACCATTCGCTGCGCTCGATCACCCCTCGCGCGGCCTGCTCAACAAAGCCTTGGTGATCGTCGGCCAAGTCGTCTGCCAGGGCGTTGAGCGCTTCGGTGATCGCCTGCGGGTCACGGCGTGCCAGGTAGTCGTCCAGCGCCTCGCGGTACAGCTCGCTGCGACTCTTGCCGGATCTGTTGGCGTATGCATCGGCTCGCCGGAACAGGTCATCAGGGATCGACACCGCCGTCTTCATACCAAAAGTATAACCAGGTCGAGAGCCTTGCTTTGCCGTCCGGACAGGTCTGTGGGCTTCGCGACAGCCAGCCTTCCTTTGCGCGGTCAGCGCAACCGATGGTGCGGCGTTCGTTCAGGTTGATTCGTCTACTTCGGCGGCGACCGCCGCGCACGCTTGATCGGCCAGATGACTGCCATATCGAGTAGCTGGACCACAAGTAACACGAGTCCGCTCGCAAACAACCAATACACGTGCTGACGCGCCGACTAGTGTCAGCGGGAGCCCCAGCATCACCAGGAGAGAGAACGTGAAGTAGATAGGCCGGTCGCCCGGATGACGTCCCGTGCTCGCGGACGCGCAGACTGGGTCCGTGCTGTCAGCAGTTGGCGGCTCTGACGGTAGGCGCGAGCTTCGAGATGCGCGGAGCGTGCCCAGAGCAACGTCGCCGCTAGCGCGCCTAGGGCGATGACGCCGATGGCGACGACCTCCACCCAGGTTCCGGGATGAATCTCGGCTAGCAAGAGAGCGACGCCCACGAGCAACACCGAGGATGTGGCGAGCAGGAGCCCCAGTTGCCGCAGCTGTTTCAACGTCACGACCGTGACTCTCGGCCGCACTGACGCGCGACCCGCATTGCGCTGGTGGGACCACTGTCGCGTAGCGCTCGTCCGCTCGCCAGTGTCCGTACCCCGGCGAACATTGCAAAACGTGCCCCCGTCTGTGTTCTCAGGTGTCCAACGCCATGAAGTCGGCTACCAACAGCCGGTTTGGCACCGGGGAGGTAAACCGGCGCTCGACGAGATCTTGGGTGCCTGGCGGAAGCAGGTCGCGCCAGGCCTTAGTTTTGGATGCTCGTGGCCGATGGTGCCGCATAATCGACACGGTTGCGGCCACCTCGCTTCGCCGTGTAGAGCGCATTGTCGGCGGTTCGCAGGAGCTCGCCTGGGTCGGCGGCGCTGGCCGGAAAGGCTGCCACGCCGAAGCTGGCGGTGAACCTCGCCGGCGGCCCGTCATATTGCTCGAGTGCTTCTCGCAAGCTCTCCGCCACCGCCCCGGCGGTGGAGATGTCCGCTCCAGGGCAAAGCACCACAAACTCCTCACCGCCGTAGCGGGCGACCACGTCTCCCGCGCGAGAACGGTCCCGCAGCAATTTCGCGACACGGACCAGCGCTTGGTCGCCTGCGTCATGGCCGTAGGTGTCGTTCAGTTGCTTGAAGTGGTCGATGTCCAACAGGATTACCCCGAAAGGCTCACCGTTGCGCGTCGCGCGTGCGCTGATGCGAGTGATCTCCTGCTCTAGGGCGCGGCGGTTGGCGACCCCTGTGAGACCGTCGGTGAGAGCGCCGTCCCGAGCCGTCGCCAGATCTCGGAGGTTCGCGATCATCGGCACCGCCGCCCCTATGGCTTCGTGCACGCGTGCTTCGCCAAATGCGTTGAGCTTTCGACTGCATGAGAGCACTGCACACCCCAGATCCTCACCCGCGAACGCCAACGGAAAACGCCGCGTCGACGACGAGTCGTCCAGTTCCTCAGGTATCTCCCCCTGAATTGCCACCGCTGCATACGCTCCGCGCTGGACGCTCTGCAGACGCGCTTCGAGCAGTTCGTAGGCTTCGGTCTTGTCTCTGGCGCCCAGCAGTGTGTTCACGTAGTCCGCGTGGGCTTGGCGGTAGAGCCTGTCCCGCCGCTCACGTCTGACCACTGCAAGCTCCGCGAACACGGCGATGATCGCCGCGCATATGCCGGCACCAAGCACCGACCACAGATCGGTCAGGTGTGTCGAGTGGTTACCTTCGTCAACCAGCCGCTTGACGAGGTAGTCAGACTCGCGCTGGTAGGCATCCGCGTAACCCTGCAGTTGAATGAGCTCGCCTGCGCTCACACGCTCATTCTTTGCCACTTGGCGAGCACCATGAACCGCAAGCGAGTACCACTCGCCGACAGTGCCCTGCGCGATTGAGAATGCCCGTAGGTCAGCCGAGTTGCCGGCGAACTGGTTGTAGCCGAGGCCTTCCGTGTGGTTCAGGATGGTCATGTCCTTCACCGCCAGGTCGCCGACAGTCTCGTTTCCGGTGTTGAGATAGGCGTCGAAAGCCGATTCGGTGTTCAAGAACGCCGCAGACACAGCATCCATCGCGCTCTGCTCGCGCTGAGTGGTTCCGGCCGTGGATGTGACCAGCCGGCCAGCCCCCCACGCCGAAGCTCCGACCAGCAGCGCCAACAACAGGATCACCACATGTGCCTGGAACGTGATGGTGCGCACCGAGTGCGAGATTCAACACGACACGCAGGAATCCCCCACCTGCGAATTGACCTACCTTTGTCGCAACCTGGGTGATCACCTCCGCTCTCGTGCATTTGAGCGCTCGCTCGACATCTCCCGCTCTCAGGCCGTCGGCGTGATTGTGTGATTGGCCGAAGGGCGATCGTCGATTACCACCAGTGCGCCAGCCTCAGTCGCAGACGGCCGATCTGGTCATCGGCGCTTGCGGACAGCGAGAGACACCGGTTGCTGCGTACACCTCTGTGGACCGACAACCGCGCACTGCTGTGCAAGGTGCGTTCACGCGATGCTGAGCGATCCGTTCTGCCGTGGCCTTGGACGGCGACACGGATCGCAGCGTCGGCGCTACGCGGCAGTTGCTAACGATGGCCAAAGCGGCCGAGAGCCAAGCCAGGCCCGACCACCATTGCGCGCGGTCGGTCGGTCGGCAGACCGCGCGCACGACTCGGGATGCCCTGACCTGCTTCTCACTCGCCACGAGGATCTCGGTCCTGCGGATGAGAGACGCGCTTCGCGCGGGGAGCGACAGCGTTGACGCTATCGATAAGCCGGGCGATTGTGAGTGTCTTGAGGAGTTGTCCAGCGTCGCGCTTGCGCGGAGCTGACGGCGATGAGGATCAGTACGGACAGGCTGGTTGTGCCGAGCAAGAGCTGGCTTGTGCTGCTGGCGCGGCTTAGGGTGACCATTTCGCTGATGGCGTCGATCGTGCAGACCGCCATCAGAACTGTGCGGGCCCACGGATGCCGGCGGAGCGTGAGGGCCCAAAGCAGGATCGTTGCAACAGCCGCGACGCTGATCAGGATCAGCCCGCCCGTTGTGTCGTGGCGTGCGCTGCTGCCGAGAGCTGCGGTCAGAACGTCACCGAGGCTCAGTGCGGCTTTCGCGATGCTCATGACGCCGCTAGCGAGCAGCGCCGGCGGCGCCAGCTTCCGGGAGAGGGCCTTGTGTCCGAGAGTTCTGGGGGCTGGGAGACGACTCGTGCCTACCGGCTGTGCGCTGTGCGCTGCGGGGTTCGGGGCGAGTGCTGTCAGGTCGAGGATCACGAGGTTCCCGTCGCCATGCACCAGGTCTCCGCCACCGTTCCGGGTGTGGAATGCGGTCGAGAAGTTCTCAATCACTCGGAGCGTCACGCTCGGTGTGGCGTAGCGTGCTGTGGCGACGACGTAGTCTCGTTCGGCGTCGATGTCAGCGTCGACTTTGTGGGTGACCTGAAGTGTGAACAAGGACAGCCCTACCTTGCGGTCGTACGTGGCTGAGGCGAGCCACCCAACCGCGTACCCACCTGGTAATACCCAGCCTTCGGGCACCTGCCAGAAACGGATGTGGTGTCGTTGCGAGGCGTTACCGTCGACCTCGCGCTCGAACGCTATGTCCTCCTGCCGACCAAAGAGCATTAGCGGCGAAACGGGAGCAGCGGGATAGGAGCTACGGAACACCGCTGATCTGATGATGCCCCACGAGGACCGCAGTGTCACGGGGTCGGCCCGGGTCCATCCGGCGGCTTCCATCACCCGACGCAACGACGCCTCGTCACCGTCTACTGCGAGGTTCAATGGATCACCCAGGATCCCGAGGCTCGTGATCGTGCGGCCGATGAAGTAGTCCGGCACATAGATCTTGGCCAGGAACTCATCGAGCCGCGGCAAGGCGATGTAGGACAGAAGCGTCCAGAACACGATCAGATATCCAACGGCGTAAACCGGCGAGCTCAACCCCTTCGTGACGAGCTCAGCGCCGAGCCAAAGAACGAGCAGGGCACCGACAACGAAGAACGTGCCGTCGATGGCCTCCTGAATCGTCCAGGCGCGGGTGACCTTGCCGGGGGAACGTTCATACGTGGGGGGCGAAGTCGGCGGCGGGGAATCGACGACACGGCCGCGTCGCCAGTCCTCCGACGAAGCGACGGGTTCGATCGACGCGATTGGAATCTCGGAGCCCATTATCACGGCCGACTCTAATCGCAAGAACCCTGATCGGGCTCGGTGTGGCCAGTGGTTGGTTGCACTGATAGCCCGTGGTTTGTAGTGAGGCTGCTCTGTGTGTCCGTTCGCGGGTTCAGTTTCTAAGGGAGCGCATGGTCGCTGCCGATCATCGTTTTTCAGCCCGAGCCCGGAGGCTTCGGCTACCACCGGCCATCCCACCTGGGCCAGAGCGTCGGCTGCAAATCCGACAACGCGGGCTTACGGGCATCGTCCCGGGTCGCTCGTTGGTCGCCAACAGGACTCACTGACGGTCTTAGGCTCGTGACCCACAACTGGTCGGCGTCGTAACGTGGAGGTCATATGACGACGTTTTCCGACCTTGCGCTCCGTGACGAGTTGCTGCAGTCACTGACGGAGCTTGGCTATGAAGAGCCCACGCCGATCCAGGCCGAGACGATCCCGCCGCTTGTCCGCGGCGCTGACCTGCTCGGGCAGGCCGCCACCGGCACCGGCAAGACCGCTGCGTTCGCGCTGCCGATGCTGCAGCGGATCAAGCTCGGCGGTTCCCGTCCGCGCGCGCTCGTGCTCGTGCCCACGCGTGAACTGGCAGCCCAGGTCTCTGAGGCCATCCATAAGTACGGACGCCACCTCGGAGCGCGCGTGCTGCCGATCTACGGCGGCGCCCCGATTGTCCGACAGATGAAGTCGCTGGAGCGTGGTGTCGACGTCGTCGTCGCTACGCCAGGGCGAGCGATCGACCACCTCACGCGTAGGACGCTCGACCTCCGGGACCTTGAGGTCGTCGTTCTAGATGAGGCCGACGAAATGCTGGACATGGGTTTTGCCGAGGACATCGAGACGATCCTTGACCAGACGCCCAAGACACGCCAGACCGTCCTGTTCAGCGCGACGATGCCGCCGCGCATCAAGCACATGGTCGGCCAGCACCTGAGAGACCCGATCACCATCAGCGTCGGTCTCGGGCGAGCCGAACCCGGCGCGACGCCGAAGATCCGCCAGATCGCGTACGTCGTCAACCGCGCGCAGAAGTCCGCGGTGCTGAGTCGCATCCTCGACATCGAGCAGCCTGGGCAGGCCCTGGTTTTCTGTCGAACCCGGGCGGACGTCGACGAGCTCACCGAGACGCTCAACGGCCGCGGCTACCGTGCCGAGGCTCTGCACGGCGGGCTCAGTCAGGAGCAGCGCACCAAGGTGCTCGGCCGGTTGAGGTCGGAGACCGCCGATCTGCTCATCGCCACCGATGTCGCAGCCCGCGGTCTCGACATCGACACGCTCACCCACGTCGTGAACTTCGACGTGCCGTCCGCGCCGGAGTCCTACGTCCACCGGATCGGTCGAGTCGGTCGTGCCGGCCGTGAGGGCACGGCTATCACACTGGCCCAGCCGCGCGAGCACCGGATGCTGAAGACGATCGAGCGGCTCACCAAGCAGCCGATCGTGATCGAGACGGTCCCTACCGTCGCCGATCTCAAGGCTCGCCGGCTGGAGCTCACTCGCGCCGCACTGCACGAGTCGCTGCTTGAGGACAATCTCGAGCCGTTTCGGGTCGTGCTCGACACGCTCTCGGATGAGTTCGACATCTTGAACGTGGCGTTGGCCGCGATCAAGCTGGCACACGAGGCGACATCCGTTGGCGGCGATGAGGACACCGAGCTGGACAGTCCGCAGATGACCATGGACCACGGCAAGAAGGACAACGCCGCCCGCCGCCCGCGGCGCAATGGTGCGGGAGAGACGGCGCGGATCTTCATCGGCCTCGGCCGCGCCGCGCACGTTCGGCCCCAGGACCTCGTCGGCGCGATCACAGGCGAGACGGAGCTCCAGGGTCGAGAGATCGGTGCAATCGAGATCGCTGATCGCTTCAGCCTCGTGGAAGTTCCCGTCGACCGCGTCGATGAGGTCATCCAGGGACTCAGAAAAACGAAGCTCCAGGGTCGCAAGGCCACCGTGCGCCGGGAGAAGTTCGACCGCAAATAACCGGCGCCAATCCCATTGTTGCTTTCGCGACCGCAGCGCCCTCCGGCAGACGACGTTCCGCCGGCCAACGCGATCGTGAGCGTCGACGCGAGCCGGACGTGGAAGCGATGACCAGCCACCACTCGGCTGGGGTAACGTCTTGGAGGTGCTCCCCGTCAAGCTTGACCACTGTGTGATTCACGTGTCGGACTGGAATGCCTCGAACGCCTTCTACCGGGACGTGCTAGGGGCTGAACTCATCGACCGCGGTCACGGGACATGGGCCTACCGGTTCGGCAGTGAGCAGCTCAACGTTCACGGTCCTGGCGTAAACGCAGACCCCGTTGCCAAGATCGCGGTCGCGCCAGGCAACAGCGACCTGTGCTTTGAATGGGACGGCCCGATCGAGGCAGCGGCCGCGCACCTGACTGAGCACGGCATCGAGATCGAGATCGGACCGGTAGAGCGCAACGGCGCCTGTGACTCAGGAGCCAGCATCTACTTCCGGGATCCTGACGGAAGTCTGATGGAGTTCATTTCCTACCTGGGCTGAAAGCCCAGCTAGCAAACCGGGCCGGCGGCGGACGTGCACGCTACTCGTGGCAGCGCGGGCTGTATCGCTTTCGTGCTGCGCCGTTTGAAGCGGCGAGACGAGGCCAAGCTCGACGCGACAACCGAGCCCAACCGTCGACCTGTCACCCTATGTCCATGGACGGTGATGACAGCTTTGAGGATCGCTTGAAGGCGATCGCTGATCAGATCGCGAAGTCGCTGGGTAGCGATATTGACGACGTCGCTCAGCGCCTTGGCGTGGATCTCGACCGCGCACGCGAGGTTGCTAGCAACCTGGAACGTTGGCTAAGTGACCGCTTGTCCGATCAGGAGTCGCGCACCAGCGACCAGCCGGACGTTCCAGCCACTGCGCAGCGCACCTCCCCGACGATGCCGTTCGGTGCCGGCCCCCATCCTCTGGATCTCCCAACGCCGGAGCAAGGGATCGCACTCAGCGCTCTGGACTCCGGACGCTTTACCGCGCGCCCCGGTAGCAGCGAGTTCGCCGCTACCGGCGCCGATCCGGATCTCGGTGTTGGTGAACAAACCGATCTCGTCAACGAACTCCGCGCCCGAGACTGGATAACCCCTGACGGCACCTTGACGGTAGTCGGACGGCAGGCCCTGTTGCGCTGGTGCCAGACCGCCGAGACTCAACCGAACGATCCCGGCCAGTGAGCTAAGAGCGGGCCGGTTCGAGAGGCGACCCAGCCGTAGGCTCACACCCTAACCGAGCGGTTGCGCTAACCGCCGTGCAGTAGCAGCCGCATCGTCACCGGATCCGGCCGTCCTAGGTAGTAGCGAGCCAATACGCGCTCGAACACCGGGTTGGCACCAGGCGGGCTGGTGAAAAGGGTCATAGAGGAGCGAAGCTTCAACGCATCGATCGTCCCCATCACCGCCACCGGATCATCGCCGTCGAGTCCAAGCAGCGCTTCAGCACACTCGACCAGCCGTTCGCCGAGTACCGGGTGCTGCAGGTAAGCGCGGGCCTCATCAAGCGACCGGATCGCGTAGCGCTCCGCCATCGAGCTCGAGCCCAGTCCTGCCAGCTGCGGGAACACAAACCAGATCCAATGCCCACGCTTATGACCGTGCCGCAACTCGACGAGCGCCTGCTGATAGTTCTGGCCCCCATCCTGCGCAGCCACGAAGCGCTCCAGCTCAAAGGGTTCACCGACCATCCCAACACGCTACCCATCATCACGACGATCACGTGATACCCGATCGTTAGCGTGCGAGGCTGGTTTGCGATACACCTGGGTCGATGGTCGAGCCGCTGCTCCCAGATGGCGTGACGGTAGGGCACTTCAGCGACCCGGTCGGACGCACGGGCTGCACGGTGCTTCTCTGCCCCGCTGGGGGTATGGCCGGAGTCGATGTGCGCGGCGGCGCACCAGGCACGTTCGCGACCGACGGGCTGCGTCCGGGAACCGTGATCGAGTTGGCGCATGGGATCCTGCTCACCGGCGGCAGTCTTTTTGGGCTCGCGGCGGCGACGGGGGTCATGCAATATCTGGAAGAGCGCGGCCACGGTGCCGAGTTCGGGACGGTGCCGGTTCCGGGCGTCGTTGGCGCAGTGCTATTTGACTTGCTTGAGGGTGATCCAAAGGCGAGGCCGACGGCCGAGGATGGTTATGCCGCGTGCTCGGCGGCTACGGCCGAGCCGGCAGTCGGGTCTGTAGGGGCTGGCACTGGCGCGACCGTCGCTAAGGCGGGTGGCTCTTCCCAGCGGGCAGGCGGTGGCGTCGGGATCGAGAGCGCCCGTGTCGGTGAGGCGCTGGTCAGCGCGGTCATGGTCGCCAACAGCGTCGGCGGGATCTGGGATGACGTGCGTCACGAGTGGATCGCTCCGCTGCACGGATGGGACGCAAGCACGGAGCTGCTGCCTGGCGCGAACACGACGATCGGTGTCGTCGCAACTGACGCGAAGCTCACCAAGGAGCAGGTAAACCGCATCGCGACCGTGGCCCAAGACGGGATCGCCCGGGCTGTGCGTCCCGCGCACACGATGTATGACGGCGACACGATCTTCTGCATCGCGACCGGCAAAGTTGTCGCGCCCTACGACGCAATCGAAGTCCTCGCCACAGATCTCGTTGCGCGAGCGATCGCTAGTGGCGTGAGGAACGCGATCGTCCGTTGAGCTGAGCCAACCCTCCGTGCTTCGCTACTCCGGCGGCAGGCGACGCTCACCCCTCTCGACTTTGCCGCCGTTACCGTGCGGCCGGGTGCGTTTGAGCGAGGCGGCGGCGCAGCCGGCGAATGAGCGTGACCGGCGCGGCGCTGACGGGGCGGCCGGCAGTGGCGGCGTCGCTGCGGCTGGCGATAGTGGCGGCCCGCACGAGACGGTCGTGGTTGGCGGCTCGGCGGAGGTCGGCGATGTGCTGTCGGGCGGCTATCGACGTGAGTTGGGAATTCATGGCTGGACCTCGCGTTCGGATGCGGTTCGGGCACTGTGATGTGCGCGGGTTGCAGCGGGCTTGCAGTCCGGTAAACGCCCCGGCCGGGCATCGCAACCGAGGCGCGGTCTCGGCGGCGTGCGGTGGACGACGAGCGGCGGAGATCGCTACGGTCACCAAGGCGTATGCGTTTCGGCATCCTAGGACCGCTACAGGTGATCGGTGATGACGGGCGTGAGCTCGCCCTGGGTGGCCGGATGCCACGCACCGTGCTTGCGATCCTGCTGCTGCGGGCGAACGAGGTCGTATCGAGCGATCGCCTGATTGAGGAGCTATGGGCGGGTGCGCCGCCGGCGAGCGCCGCGAAGGGGCTGCATGTGCACGTGTCGCGGCTGCGCCGGGCGATTGCCGCCAGCCACCCGGACCTGGGCGGGGAGCGACTGGTCACGGCTGCCGGGGGCTATCTGTTGAGGCTCGCCCCAGACGAGCTAGATACGCAGCGGTGCCGGCAGCTGATCGGCGAGGGCCGGTCGCTGCTGGCGGCGGGACGACCAGATCAGGCACTCGCCGCGCTGAGCGGCGCAGTCGAGCTTTGGCGTGGCGACGTCTTGGCCGACTTTCAATACGACGCGTTCGCGCAGGCGGAGATCGCGCAGCTCGGCGAGCTGCGCGCTGCCTTGCTGGAGGAGCGGATCGCGGTCGAAATGCTGCTGGGCCGGGAGGCGCAGGCGCTGGGCGAGCTCGAGCGTCTCGTACGCGACTATCCCTACCGCGAGCGTCTGCGGGGCCAGCTGATGCTGGCTCTTTACCGGACCGGACGGCAGGCGGAAGCGCTGGCCGAATACCGTGCCGCACGGTCGGCGCTGGTCGACGAACTGGGCATTGAGCCTTCTGTCGAGCTTCGGCAACTGCACGAAGCGATCCTTGCTCAGGACGGGGCGCTGCTCCGAACCGACCCCGGCCAGCCGGCCCCGCCCGCAGCCGCCGCCACTACCACGGACGGGCGAGCGCCAGGCCATGTACATCTGCCCGTGCAGGCGACACCGCTCATCGGCCGCGAGCGCGAACTTGCCGAGCTGATGACGCTCGCTGATGCGGGCCGGCTGATCACCCTGACCGGAACCGGTGGGACCGGGAAGACCCGACTCGGGATGGCGTTCGCCGCGGGTCTCGCCGACCGCTATCCGGACGGCGTGTGGTGGGTTCCGCTCGCCATGGTGAGCGAGGCGCGTCTGGTACCGGCGGCGATCGCGGCGGCGCTCGGTGACATCGCGGATCTGCCGATGTATCTGCGCGGGCGAGCCCTGTTGCTCGTGCTTGACAACTTCGAGCAGGTGGTCGAGGCAGCTCGGGCGGTCGCCGAGCTGCTCTCCGGGGCGCCGGGTTGCGGGGTGATCGTGACGAGCCGGGAGCGGCTCGGGGTGGCCGCCGAGCAGGAGTACCCGGTGGCGCCGCTGTCGCCCCACGCCGCCATCGAGCTGTTCACCTCGCGGGCGCGGCAGGTGGAGCCGGGCTACGAGCCGGGGGCTGAAATCGACGCGATCTGCGAGCGACTCGATCGGCTCCCACTCGCGCTCGAGCTCGCGGCGACGCGGGTCAAGCTCCTGTCCGGGCAGCAGCTCCTCACCCGGCTGGCGCAGCGGCTCCCGCTGCTCACTGGCGGGCGTCGCGACCTCCCCGAGCGCCACAGCACGATGCGGGCGACGATCGCGTGGAGCTACGACCTGCTCAACCCGCCCGAGCAGAGGTTGTTCACCCGGCTCGCGGTGTTTGTCGGCAGCTTCGAGCTCGAGGAAGCCGAACAGATCTGCGACGCCGATCTCGACGTCATGCGGTCACTGATCGACAAGAGCCTCCTGCGTCCCGCCGAGAACGGACGCTTCTTCCTGCTGGGGACCACGCGCGAATACGCGCTCGAGCGGTTCGACTCAAGCGACGGGCGCGACGAGATCCGAGCCCGCCATGCACGCTGGTACTTCGCTCTCGGTGTCGCTGATGGTGACCGCCCCCGGGAGCGCGCCGACGACCTGATTCGGCTGCGCCAGGAGGCCGCTGATGTCGGTCTTGCGCTCGCCTGGGCGCTCGACCACGACATCGCCGCCGCACTCCCACTCGCCGATGCCCTGTTCAGCCCTTGGTTAGAGGCTGGACGCATTCATGAACTCACGCAGTGGTACGAGCGGGCGCTGGCCGATCCGACCTCACTGTCGCCGAGAGACCGTGCCAAGGCCCTCGCCGGGCTCGGCCACGCGCTGGTGTTCCTCGAGCGCATCGATCAGGCGCGGGCGGCGCTGATCGAGGCCCTCACGCTCTATCGGGAAGCCGGCGATGAACGCGGCGAGACCCTCGTGTTGCATCGCCTCGGCGTTGCCGAGTTGGTGGCCGGCGCGCCGGAGGAAGCGCTCGCATGGGCGGAGCAGGCGCTTGCGATCTACGAGCGCCTCGACGACACGCTGGGGATCGCCGGGACGTTGCACCACGTCGCTGAGGCTCTCCGGGACCTCGGCGACTACGAGCGGTCCGTCGAGCGCTTCACAAGTTCCATCGAGATTCGGCGCGCAAACGGACTCGGCAGTGGTTCGTCCGGGGTGCACAGCCTCGGCGACCTCTATCTCGACAAGGGCGATATCCCCACCGCCGAGCGCTACTACCGTGAGGCGCTCGCACTTGGGCTGCAAGAGGGAGACGTGCGGCTGGGGGCTTACTGCCTCGCGGGTCTCGCCTGCGTCGCCGCGCGCAATGGGGACGCAGCCGCGGCCGGGCGCCTGTGGACTCTCGCCCAGCGGCTCGAGCACGAGATCGGCTTCCGGCTGGTCGGCGCCGAACGAGTCCGCTACGAGCGGAACCTGACCCCACCACTGACCAACACCGACGAGTACCGCGCCGGCATCGCGGAGGCAGTAAACATCGACCCGCTCACGGCAGCCGCCGAGCTCATCAACCGGTAGTTCATCAACCGGTAGTGGCACAGACGCAGTCGCGAAACACGTCGATCGCGCCGGGACTGCCGCCAACCTGCAGTTTGTCCAACCCGCTGGTGCGGCTCTGTTTCACCAGGCCGCCGGATCGTTGAGGGGGACGGTGTAGATTGGACGCATGACCAAGGTCAAGCTCCACCGGTGCTCCTACACGTTTCTGCACGTCAACATGGACATGTGCTGGCGGCTGCAGAAGGCACT
>Ga0302314_10014708_pt1 | contig 13364 bp, 14 predicted proteins | sample III_Palsa_N2_3_FD_200533 | JGI IMG/M metagenome (GOLD analysis project Ga0302314, IMG submission 200533) | Peat permafrost microbial communities from Stordalen Mire near Abisko, Sweden - III_Palsa_N2_3 | ecosystem: Environmental > Terrestrial > Soil > Palsa > Peat permafrost | place: Sweden...
TCTGCACGGCTGGCGCCTGTCCGACGCCCGCGACATGCGCATGGGCGGCTATCCCTCAAAAGTGAAGAGCCTCGCTTTCGTGGACGGCGGCGCCTGGCTGGCGACGGCCGGCGCCAATGGCGTCGTGTTGTGGTCGTTCTCCGGCGCCGACGGACCGATGGGCAAGCAGGCCACCGAGATCGGTTTCGACGATGCCGCGCTCGTCACGCGGGTCGCCGGCGAGGGGACGACGCTGGCGGCGGGTCTCGACGATGGCCGGGTGTGGGTCTGCGACCTCAAGAGCCAGGTCCTGAAGCCGCTCAAGTCGGAGAAGGGGGCGCCAGTCACGGCGCTGGTGGTGCGAGGCGGCCGCATCGCGTGGGGCGACGAAGCCGGCGAGGCCGGCGTGGCCGAGCTCTCAGCTTGAGGCGGCGTCGAAGCCACGCATCTCGCACCAGGCTTCGAAGGGATCGCGCCGCGTGCGCCAGCCGTTGATCGGCGCGGCTTCGTCGCGGTAGCCGAGCGCCATGCCAGAGAACAGCATGTGATCGTCGGGCAGGGCGAGAAAGCCGGCCAAGGTCTTGGGATAACGAGCCCAGAATTCCTGGGCGCAGGTGTCGAGGCCGCGCTCGACGGCCAGCAGCATCAGGTTCTGCATGTACATGCCGACGTCGGACCACTGCGGCGGCCCGAGCTTGCGGTCGAGACAGAAGAACACCCCCACCGGCGCGCCGAAAAACTCGAGGTTGCGCGCGAGCTGGCGAAACCGGGCAGGCTTGTCCTCGCGCGGCACGCCGATCGACGCATAGAGGTCCTCGCCGCACTGGTAGCGGCGGGTGCGGAACGGCTCCCACAGATCGGCGGGATAGACCTCGTATTCCGGCGTCTCCATCGGCGTCGCGGCGATCAGCGCCTTCAGGTCCGCCAGGGGCTGGCCCGCGACCGCGTAGACCCGCCAGGGCTGGAGATTGCCGCCGGAAGGCGCGCCGTGCGCCAGTTCCAGGATCTCCCGGATCAGTTCGCCGCTCGGCGCCTCGGGCCGGAACGCGCGCACGGACATCCGCCGCCTGACCGCCTCACTGACATCCATCGTCGCCGATCCTCCGCCGCTTGACGAATCCGCCGCCGCCGCAACCCTTTGGCGTAAATCCTAGAGGGAGGCGATGGCCAAGCAACAACCAAGGCGGGTGGTCCGCAGACGCCGTGGCTGGGTGGGCGTCCTGCGCCGGCTCCTCATCGCCCTACTGATCGTGGTGGTCGTCGTGCCTCCGGCCTGGGTGCTGGTCTATCGCTTCGCGCCACCGCCGATCACCTTCCTGATGGTCGAGCGCGTGTTCCAGGGCCACGGCGTCGACCATCGCTGGCGGCCGATCTCGGCGATTTCGCCGGCGGTCGTCCGCGCGGCCATCGCCTCGGAGGACTCGCGATTCTGCGAGCATGACGGCTTCGACCTCAACGCCATCGACAAGGCCCTGCGGCACGATGCGCGCGGCCGGGGCCGCCTGCGCGGTGGTTCGACCATCAGCCAGCAGACGGCCAAGAACGTCTTCCTGTGGCCGGGCCGGTCCTGGGTGCGCAAGGGGATCGAGGCGTGGTTCACCGTTCTGATCGAGAAGGTCTGGGGCAAGCGGCGGATCATGGAGGTCTATCTCAATACGGTGGAGATGGGCCCCGGCGTCTATGGCGTGGAGGCGGCCGCGCAGCGCGATTTCCACACCGACGCCCGCGATCTGGACCCGGCGCAGGCGGCGCGCATCGTGGCCGTGCTGCCCGACCCGTTGAAGTGGAGCGCCCGCGCCCCGGGCCCCTATGTGCAGCGCCGCACGGGTCGCATCGACGCCCGTTCCGGGATCGTGCGCGAGGACGGCCTGGCGGACTGCGTGTTGCGCTAGATGAGGCGTATCTCGCGCAGGCGCTCATCGAGGAAGACGCCAGCGGTGATCGGCGTCGGATAGCGGTCCGGCCGGTCCGACGACATGCATTGCGGCAGTGTCCGGATCAGGAAGTCGCTGTGGAAATGCAGGAAGAACGGCATCGAATAGCGCGCCGCGCCTCGCCGCTCAGCCGCCGGGTTGGCCACCCGGTGGGTTGTCGAGGGCAGGACGTCATTGGTCAGGCGCGAGAGCATGTCGCCGATGTTGACCACCACCGCCCCCGGCGGCGGATTGACCGCAAGCCACGCGCCCTCGCGGTCCAGGATCTCCAACCCGGCTTCCTCGGCGCCCAAAAGCAGGGTGATGGCGTTGATGTCCTCATGCGGTCCGGCGCGCAACGAGGGTCCGGCGAAGTCGGCCGGCGGATAGTGCAGCAGGCGCAGCACGCTGTTGCCGTCCCGCGCCGCATTCTGGAGCAGGCCGACTGCAAGGCCGAGATGGGCGCCGATGGCGCCCAGAATCCGCTGACCAAAGGCTTCGAAAGCGGCGAAGAGGGCCAGCGCGTCGCCGCGAAAGGCCGGGATTTCGGTCGGCCAGACATTGTCCAACGCCGGGCCCAGCCGGTCCGCCGTCTCGCGCCCGACGTGCCAGAACTCCTTGAGGTCAGGATGGTGGGCGTCCTTGGCGGTCTCCACGGCGAACGGCGTATAGCCCCGCTGCCCGGCGCCGCCGGCGACGCGGTAGGCGAGCTTGACCGGCTCAGGCAGGGCGAAGAACGCCTTGGCGTCGGCGAGCATGGCTTCCGAAAAACCGTGGCCGATCCCATGGTCCGACACGACCGCGAAGCCGTGGCGCTCGAAGCTCGCGCCGAGGGCCGCTACGAAGGCGGTGGGATGGCTTTGCGCCAGGCGGAACGAGACGGGCTCGATCGAGGTTTGAATCATCGCGCCCCGAGTTGATCCATGCGCCGCGGTTGAAATCAATCGCTCATCGGGCCTATGGCTTCGGCCGTCCGATCGAGAGCAGTCCGGGAGCGTGCAAACTCATGGCGAACAAGGTCTTCGACGACGCGGAGAGCGCCCTCGCCGGGGTTCTGTTCGACGACATGACGATCATGGCTGGCGGTTTTGGCCTGTGCGGCATTCCAGAGAACCTGATCGCCGCTATCCGCGCGGCGGGAACGCGCGGCCTCAGCGTCATCTCCAACAATTGCGGCGTCGACGGATTCGGCCTGGGCCTTCTCCTGGAGCGCGGACAGATCCGCAAGATGACCAGCTCCTATGTCGGGGAAAACAAGCTGTTCGAGCAGTTGTTCCTGTCCGGCAAGCTGGAGCTGGAGTTCAACCCTCAAGGCACCCTCGCCGAGCGCATCCGCGCCGGCGGCGCCGGCATCCCCGCCTTCTTCACCCGCACCGGCGTCGGCACCCCGGTGGCCGAGGGCAAGGAGACCCGCGTGTTTGAAGGCGAGACCTATCTGATGGAGCGGGGGCTGACCGCTGATCTCGCCATCGTCAAGGCGTGGAAGGGCGATACGAAAGGCAACCTCGTCTATCGAAAGACGGCGCGAAATTTCAATCCAATGATGGCGACTGCCGGGAAGGTGACGGCGGCGGAGGTCGAGCACCTGGTTCCGGCGGGCGAGCTCGACAAGGACTCCATCCATACGCCGGGCATCTTCGTCGATCGCATCTTTCAGGGCGCCCGCTACGAGAAGCGGATCGAGCAACTCACCGTTCGCCCGCGAGAGGCCGCCTGACATGGCCTGGACCCGCGATCAGATGGCCGCCCGCGCCGCCCGCGAGCTCGAGGACGGCTTCTACGTCAACCTCGGCATCGGCATTCCCACCCTGGTGGCCAACCACATTCCGCCGGGCGTCTCGGTGACCCTGCAGAGCGAGAACGGCATGCTCGGCATGGGGCCGTTCCCCTATGACGGCGAGGCCGACCCGGATCTCGTCAACGCCGGCAAGCAGACCATCACCGAACTGCCGGATTCGTCCTATTTCTCCAGCGCCGACAGCTTCGCCATGATCCGCGGCGGCCACATCGCCCTGTCGATACTGGGCGGCATGCAAGTCTCGCAGGATGGCGATCTGGCCAACTGGATGGTGCCGGGCAAGATGGTGAAGGGCATGGGCGGGGCCATGGACCTCGTCGCCGGCGTGCGCCGAGTGGTGGTGGTGATGGACCATGTGGAGAAATCCGGCGCGCCCAAGCTGCTCACCCACTGCACCCTGCCGCTCACCGGCGTGAAGGTCGTGGACTTGTTGGTCACCGACCTCGGCGTGTTCAAGATCGATCGCAAGCAGGGCGGTGTCACCCTGACCGAGCTCGCCCCCGAGGTCACCGTCGAGGAAGTCCGCGCCAAGACCCAGGCGGCCTTCGCCGTCGCCGTCTGAGCGCCAGCCATGGCCGGACCCGTTCCCGCGGAATGGTCGCCGCACAAGGCGATGTGGATCGGCTTCCCGAGCCACGCCGAGCTCTGGGAGGAGCATCTGGCGCCGGCCCAGGCCGAGACGGCGGCGGTGGTGAGGGCCCTGGTCGGCATCGGCGGCGAGCATGTGATGCTCTTCGTCCATGGCGAGGCGGCGAAGAAGGCGGCCCAGGCTCTGCTGGCCGGCGTTCCCAACATCGAGTTTGTCGAGGCGCAATTCGGCGACATCTGGCTGCGCGACACAGGGCCGGTCTTCACCGGTCCCGGCGAGGCGGCGGCGTTCGCCTTCAACGGTTGGGGCGGCAAATACGTCCTGGAGGGCGACGAGCGGGTCGCCGATTTCATCGGCCAGGGCGCGAAGCTCACGCGGCATGGCTTTGTCCTTGAAGGCGGGGCGCTCGATCACGACGGCCATGGCACGGTGCTCACCACCCGCGCTTGCCTGCTCAATCCCAACCGCAACCGCGGCTGGCGCGAGGATGATGCGGAACAGGCGCTGGCCGAGGCGCTCGGCGCGCGCAAGGTGCTGTGGCTCGATCAGGGGCTGATGAACGACCACACCGACGGCCACGTGGACAATCTCGCCCGTTTCGTCGCGCCGGGGGTCGTCGCCTGCCCGGCCAGCTACGGCCTGGATGATCCCAACGCCAATGTCTACGACGCCGCCGCCCACGCGTTGGCGGGGTTCACCGACGCCGCTGGCGCCACGCTGGAGGTGGTGCGTATCCCCTCGCCGGGCCGGATCATGAGCGCCGAGCATCGTGTGCTCCCGGCCTCGCACATGAACTTCATCGTCGCCAACGAGGCGGTGATCGCGCCGATCTATGACACCCGGGCCGGGGCCTGGGCGGTCGAGGCCCTGGAAGTGCTGTTTCCGAGACACAAGGTCGTCGGCTTGCCATCCCGCGCGCTCGTCACCGGCGGCGGCTCGTTCCACTGCATCAGCCAGCAGGAGCCGGCGTGACGGCGCGGCATCTGACGCTGGGCGTCGTCCAGGCGGCCTTCGGCGATAATCTACGGGCCAATATCGCCAGCGCCACGCGCCTGGTCCGCGAAGCGGCCGGCAAGGGCGCCCAGGTGATCCTCGTCCCCGAACTGTTCCAGGGCCCCTATTTCTGCGTCCGCCAGGAAGAGCGCTGGTTCGCCGCCGCCCATCCCTGGCGCGAGCATCCCTGCGTCGCCGCCCTGGCGCCGCTGGCCGGCGAGCTTGGCGTGGTGCTGCCGATCTCGATTTTCGAGCGCGAGGGGCCGCACTATTTCAACAGCTTGGTCATGGCCGACGCCAACGGCGCGCTCCTCGGCGTCTATCGCAAGAGCCACATTCCGGATGGGCCCGGCTATCAGGAGAAGTATTACTTCCGGCCCGGCGACACCGGCTTCCGCGTCTGGCCGACGCGCTTTGGCCGCATCGGCGTCGGCGTCTGCTGGGATCAGTGGTATCCCGAGGCCGCCCGGGCCATGGCCCTGATGGGCGCCGACGCGCTGCTCTATCCGACCGCCATCGGCAGCGAGCCGCACGACCCCAGCCTCGACACCGCCTTGCCGTGGCGGCGCGCCATGCAAGGCCATGCGGTGGCCAACGCCATCCCCGTGGCCGGCGCCAACCGCACCGGCTTCGAGCCGTGGCCCGACTATCCCGGCGGCGGCCAGCGCTTCTACGGCTCCAGTTTCATCTGCGATCACCGCGGCGACCTGATCGCCGATCTCGGGCGCGACGAGGAGGCCGTGGGCCTGGCGACCTTCGATCTCGACTTCCTCGACGGCCACCGCGCCGCCTGGGGTTTCTTCCGCGATCGCCGCCCTGACCTCTACGGCGCGCTCACTGCGCCCCGGCCGGCGTGATCGAGACCGAGCGGCTGATCCTGCGCCGCTGGCGGGCGGAGGATCTCGATCGCTACGCCACCATGATGGCCGATCCGGAGGTCACCGACTGGCTGGGCGGCGGGCAGACGCGGGCCCAGGCCGAAGCAGCGATTGCCGGATTCGAAGCGCAGCTTGAACATCTGGCGATGGGGACCTTGGCTTTCGAGCGGAAGAGCGACCGTATCCTTGTCGGATCCGGCGGGCTGCGGCCGGTCCGCGAGGACATCCCGCTTGCGCCGACAGTCGAAGCGGTTTGGCGCCTCGCGCGATCGGAGTGGGGCCGTGGATATGCCACCGAAGCTGCGCGAGCGCTGATCGCAGACGGCTTTTCACGCATGGAACTCGATGAAATCGTCGCATTCACCGCTGAAACGAACCAGCGGTCGCGCGCGGTGATGGAGCGCATCGGTATGGCGCGCGACCGCGCGCGCGACTTCGAGCACCCGAAGATGTCGCCGGGCCATCCGCTCCGCCCGCACGTCGTCTACGTCGCGCGCAGTCCGCGCTAGCGGCGAAGGGCGGCCGCCTCCGACGCACGGTCGCGGATAGCGGTCCGGTCCGGCGGCCCCGGTGGAACGATCCAGCTGCCGCCCACGCATAGCACCGAAGGCATGGCCAACCATTCCGGCGCTGTCGCCAGCGTGACGCCGCCGGTCGGGCAGAAACGCGCCTGGTGGAAGGGCGCGGCGAGGCTGGCCAGCGCCTTGCGGCCGCCGGCGGCTTCGGCCGGGAAGAACTTGAAGAACGAAAGGCCAAGGTCGAGACCGCGCATGATGTCGCCGGCGTTGGCGACGCCCGGCAGGAACGGGACGCCGGCCGCGATCGCCGTCTCCGCCAGAGACGCTGTGAGCCCCGGACTGACGATGAACTTGGCGCCGGCCGCCAGGGCCTGGTCGAGATCTCGGCCGTTGAGCACGGTGCCGGCGCCCACGACCGCGCCTTCCACTTTGGACATCTCTGCGATGGCTTCGAGCGCGGCGGGCGTGCGCAGCGTCACCTCAAGGGCGTTCAGGCCGCCGGCGACCAGCGCCTCGGCGATCGGCCGCGCCCAGGCGGCGTCCTCGATGGTTAGCACGGGGATCACCGGCGAGAGGCGCATGACGTGCTCGGGGCTGGTCATGGGTACGGCTCCGAACTCACAGGGCGGCGGCGTTCAGCATGGCCGAGGCGCCGTGCTCGGCGCTGTCGGCCCCTGCGCGCATGAAGGCGAAGAGCTCGCGGCCAGAACCCGGCGGCGAGGCAGGCGAGCCGACCGGCGTGCGCGCGGCCCATTCCAGGGCGTCGACGAGCGCCGAAAGCTCGCCCCGGCGCGCGCACAGCCGGATCACGTCGCCGTCGCGAAGACGCGCGATCGGACCGCGGTCGGCCGCCTCGGGGGTGACGTGGATGGCGGCGGGGACCTTGCCGGAGGCGCCGGACATGCGCCCGTCGGTGATCAGCACGACGGTATGGCCCTTGTCCTGCAGCACGCCCAGCGCTGGCGTCAGCTTGTGGAGTTCGGGCATGCCGTTGGCGCGCGGACCCTGGGAGCGTACCACGACGGCGACGTCGCGGTCGAGTTCGCCGGCCTGGAAGGCCGCGACCACCTCGTTCTGGTCGGCGAATACGCGCGCGGGCGCTTCGAGGGTCCAGCGGGATTCGTCGACGGCGCTGGTCTTGAAGATCGCCCGGCCGAGATTGCCGGCCACCAGGCGCATGCCGCCCTCGGGTCGGAAGGGGTCGGTCGCCGGGCGCAGCATGTCGCGATCCGCCGGGACGGCCGGCGGATCGATCCAGGTCACGGCCTCGCCGTTCAGCGTCGGGCGGCGCGCGAAGTCGGCCAGGGACGGCGCGCCTGCGGTCAGCACATCGCCATGCAGCAGGCCGGCGTCCAGCAGGGTTCCGATCACGAAGCCGATTCCTCCGGCGGTCTCGAACTGGTTCACGTCGCCGGGGCCGTTGGGGTAGACGCGCGCGATCAGCGGCGAGACGGCCGAGAGCCGGTCGAGATCCTCCCAATCGATGACGACGCCGGCCGCCCGGGCGATGGCCGGCAGATGGATGGCGTGGTTGGTCGAGCCGCCGGTGGCGAGCAACGCTACCGCCGCGTTGACGATCGCCTTCTCGTCGACGACGCGACCGATCGGTCGATAGTCGTTCCCGTTCCAGCCGATCTCGGCCAAACGATGGACGGCGGCGCGGGTGAGCGCCTGGCGCAGCCGGGTTCCAGGATTGACGAAGGCGGCGCCGGGGATGTGCAGGCCCATGGCCTCCATCATCACCTGGTTGGAGTTGGCCGTGCCGTAGAAGGTGCAGGTGCCCGCGCCGTGATAGGCGGCCGCCTCGGCTTCCAGCAGCTCGTCGCGCCCGGCCTTACCCTCGGCGTAGAGCTGGCGCACCCGTTGCTTCTCGCGGTTGGCGATGCCTGACGGCATGGGACCCGCCGGGACCAGCAGCATGGGCAAGTGGCCGAAGCGCAGGGCGCCGATCAGCAGGCCCGGCACGATCTTGTCGCAGATCCCGAGGAGCAGGGCGCTTTCGAACATCGAATGGGTCAGGGCCACGGCGGTCGCAAGAGCGATGGCGTCGCGGCTGAACAGCGACAACTCCATGCCCTTCTGGCCCTGGGTGACGCCGTCGCACATGGCCGGCACGCCGCCGGCGACCTGGGCCGTCGCTCCGACCTCGCGGGCGAAGAGCTTGATGTGTTCGGGATAGCGCCCGTAGGGCTGGTGAGCGGAGAGCATGTCGTTGAAGGCGGTGACGACGCCGATGTTCATGGCGCGGCCGGCACGGATGGCGGCCTTGTCCTCTCCCGAGGCGGCGAAGCCGTGGGCGAGATTGCTGCAGCTGAGCCGCGGGCGCTCGGTCCCGCGGTCGCGCTCGGCGGCGATGAAATCGAGATAGGCGGCGCGCGTCTCCTTGGAACGCTCCTGGATCCGGGCCGTGACTCTGGCGATTTCCGGCTGAAGGACGCTCATCTGCACTTGCTCCGCACGTCCTATTCCCGCCTCAGCAGCTTCTCGGTCACAGCCGTGCCCCACCAGGCCGCCTTGAAGTCGGCCTTCATGGCCACCGGGTCATAGGCCGGACTTTCGACCCATTCCACGAAGCTGAGGCCGGCCGGTTCGCCTTCGGTGAGATAGCGCTCGAAAATGTAGTCCAGAACCCCGGTCAGACCCGCCTTCACGTGTAGATAGCGTGGCGAGAGCTGGCCGATGGCCTCGCGGATGCTCTGGCCCTGGCGAAAGTGCTTGTAGAACACCGCCATAATGCCGGCCCGGTCAGCCCCCGACTTGCAGTGCATCAGGGCTGGATAGCGGACGGTCTCGAAGAGGTCGCGCGCGGCCAGAACCTTTTCGCGCGTAGGCACATCGCGCGAGGCGACCACGAAGTCCACCAGCTCCAGGCCCAGCCGTCGGCAGGCGTCGACCTCCATCGCCCGGAAGCTGGTTTCGAAGCCGCCCCGCAGGTTGATGATCGTCTTGATCCCGCGTTGCTTCCAGGCCTTGAGCTGAAACGGCCATGGCTGGTTGGTGCGCACCAGTTCGTCGCTGATCCAGTGGGCGTTGGAAAACGCCAGGCGCAGATAGGCGTGGTCGTTCCACAGGTGGTCGGCGGTCGTGCGCAGACGCCCATTCGCCGTGGTGAGATCGAACTTCGACAAAAGATGCTTTCTAATCCTTGCGCGTGAAAAAGGCGTCGGCTGCGGCGCGAGACGCCTCTTTGCGGCTGAGCTGCGCGCGCGCGCGTGTGATTTCGGCCTCAAGGATTTCGATGCGCTCGTGGAGCTCCTCGACGCCACAGAGCTCCAGGTCTTCCCTGGCCAGATCCACGAGCGCCTGTCCGCGTAAACGGCGGGCCTCGACGGGTTCATCGGACATGGGCGGTTCTCCTTTGCCTTTCGCAAGGGCGACGAGCTATCTGAGGCCGCGCGGCCGTTCGTGCAAGCTGAGGGAGTGCGCATGACGGCGCCGATGATGACTGCGATCGCGGTGGCGGGAGGCAAAGGTCCGGCGAGTGCTATGCACACCGTCACCATGCCTCGCCCGGCGCACGGCGACAGCGAGATCGTCATCCGGGTGAGGGCCGCCGGGGTCAATCGGCCCGATATCCTTCAGCGCCTTGGCTTCTATCCGCCTCCGCCCGGCGCGCCTGGAACGCTGGGCCTGGAGGTGGCGGGCGAGGTGGTTCATCCCGCCGGCCGTTGGCGTGAGGGCGACAAGGTCTGTGCGCTTTTGGGCGGCGGTGGTTATGCCGAATTCGCGGCTTGCGACGCCCGCCACGCCCTGCCGATCCCTCAGGGTCTTTCGTTCATTGAGGCCGCCGCCTTGCCGGAGACGGTGTTCACCGTCTGGGCCAATCTCTTCGAACAGGGCGGCCTGAAGGCCGGGGAGATGGCCATGATCCACGGCGCCACCTCCGGCATCGGCGTCATGGCCATCCAGATGGCCAAAGCCGCCTGCGCCCGGGTCATCGCCACCGCGCGCGGCGCCGCCAAGGCGGCCGAGGCGATAACGTTCGGCGCCGACATCACCGTCGACGCCAGCAGCGAGGACTTCGCGGCGGTCGCCGAGAACGCCGGCGGCGCGGATGTCATCCTCGACATGGTCGCCGGCGCCTATTTCGCCAAGAATCTCGAGGCGCTGCGGGTCGGCGGACGGCTAGTCCACATCGCCGCCCAGGCCGGCGGCGTGGTCGAACTGCCGATCCTGAAGATCATGCAGAAGCGCCTGACTATTACCGGCTCGACGCTGCGGCCACGTCGGGCCGACGAGAAGGCGCGCCTGGCCGCCGAAGTGCAGCGCGTGGTCTGGCCGTGGATCGCCGAGGGCAGGGTGAAGGCGGTCATCGATCGCGTCTTTCCACTCGCCGACGCCGCCGCCGCCCATGCGTACCTGGAATCAGGCGCCCACGTCGGCAAGGTGGTGCTGGAGGTCTGAGCGGCGCGGCCGGGCGGAAAATTTCCGCCGCGTAGGCCATTCGCTCTTGCGTCGGCGGCCGAACCCAGGCTTTTGGCCGGCGGGCCACGCCCTCCCAACGGGGCGCAGTCCATCTGCAAGGATGGGAGACATTGCTATGGCAGACCTCGCCAAGCCGGCCATGCGGCCGGCCCGGCCGCACTTCTCTTCCGGCCCGTGCGCTAAGCGCCCCGGCTGGAGCCCCGAAACCCTCAGCGCCGCGATTCTCGGACGCTCGCACCGTTCGAGCCCCGGCAAGGCGCGCCTGAAGGCCGCCATCGACCAGACGCGCGCCGTGCTGCAAGTCCCGGCCGACTATCTGATCGGGATCACGCCCGGGTCTGACACCGGCGCGGTGGAAATGGCCCTGTGGTCCCTGCTCGGCCAGCGCCCGGTGCAGGTGCTGGCCTTCGAGTCCTTCGGCAAGGACTGGGTCACGGACGTCGTCAGACAGCTGAAGCTCGACGCCGAGGTGCTTGAGGCCCCCTACGGCCGCCTGCCGGACCTGGGCAAGGTGCGCGGCGATGCCGATCTCGTCTTCACCTGGAATGGCACGACCTCCGGCGTGCGGGTGCCCAACGCCGACTTCATTGCCGCCGATCGCGCCGGCCTCACCATCTGCGACGCCACCAGCGCCTGCTTCGCCCAATCGCTCGACTGGGCCAAGCTCGATGTGGTGACCTTCTCCTGGCAGAAGGCGTTGGGCGGAGAGGGGGCGCACGGCGTGCTGATCCTCTCGCCCCGCGCCGTGGCGCGGCTGGAAAGCCACGCGCCCGCGTGGCCGATGCCCAAGCTGTTCCGCATGACCAAGGGCGGCAAGCTCAACGCCGAGATTTTCGAGGGCGCGACCATCAACACGCCGTCGATGCTGTGCGTGGAGGACTATCTCGATACGCTGCGCTGGGCCGCCTCCATCGGCGGACTCGCCGAACTGAAGGCGCGGGCGGACGGCAACCTTGCCGTGCTCGAGGCCTGGGTCGCCAAGACGCGGTGGGTGGGGTTCCTGGCCGAAGACCCAGCCAGCCGGTCCAACACCTCGGTGTGCCTGAAGGTGGTCGATCCGGCGGTGGCGTCCCTCCCGAACGAGGGTCAGGCGGCCTTCGCCAAGCGCCTCGCCCAGGTGCTTGAGAAGGAAGGCGTGGCCTTCGACATCGGCGGCTACCGCGACGCCCCGCCGGGGCTCCGCGTGTGGTGTGGCGCGACCGTTGAGCGGGAGGACCTCGAGGCCCTCACGCCATGGCTCGACTGGGCCTTCGCCGAGACCGCCGCCGAACTCCTGCCGGCCTGACCTCCCCGCTTATTCCGCCTGTCGCCGCTCTGACCGCGGTTTGGCGCGCCCACATGAAGGAACACCCATGACCGCCCGCGTCCTCATCGCCGACTCCCTGTCTCCCGCCGCGGTGGAGATTTTCCGCCAGCGCGGCGTCGACGCCGACGTCAAGGTCGGCCTTTCCAAGGACGAGCTGATCGCCATCATCGGAGACTACGACGGGCTCGCCGTGCGTTCGGCCACCAAGGCCACTCGCGAGGTGATCGCCGCCGCCAAGCGCCTCAAGGTCATCGGCCGGGCGGGCATCGGCGTCGATAATGTCGATATCCCCGCCGCGACCGCCGCCGGAATCGTGGTGATGAACACGCCCTTCGGCAACTCCATCACCACCGCCGAGCACGCCATCGCGATGATGTTCGCCCTGGCGCGCCAGCTTCCCGCCGCCGACATCTCCACCCAGGCCGGCAAGTGGGAGAAGAACCGCTTCATGGGCGTGGAGCTCTACGCCAAGACGCTGGGCCTGATCGGCGCGGGCAACATTGGCTCGATCGTCGCCGACCGGGCCAATGGCCTCAAGATGAAGGTCATCGCCTATGACCCGTTCCTCGCCCCCGAGAGGGCGGTGGAGATCGGCGTCGAGAAAGTCGAGCTCGCCGACCTGCTGGCGCGCGCCGACATCATCAGCCTGCACACCCCGCTCACCGACAAGACGCGCAACATCCTCTCGGCCGAGGCCCTGGCCGCGACCCGGAAAGGGGTGCTGATCGTCAACTGCGCCCGCGGCGGCCTCGTCGACGAGGCCGCGCTGCGCAAGGGCCTCGATGAAGGCCACATCGGCGGCGCGGCCTTTGATGTGTTCGTCGAGGAGCCGGCCAAGGCGAACGTGCTGTTCGGCGCGCCGGGGTTCATCGCTACGCCGCACCTAGGCGCGTCCACCAGCGAGGCGCAGGAGAACGTCGCCCTGCAGGTCGCCGAGCAGATGAGCGACTATCTGTTGACCGGCG
>Ga0302314_10014709_pt1 | contig 13364 bp, 10 predicted proteins | sample III_Palsa_N2_3_FD_200533 | JGI IMG/M metagenome (GOLD analysis project Ga0302314, IMG submission 200533) | Peat permafrost microbial communities from Stordalen Mire near Abisko, Sweden - III_Palsa_N2_3 | ecosystem: Environmental > Terrestrial > Soil > Palsa > Peat permafrost | place: Sweden...
GGCTGCCGCAATATCCGGACCGGACCTTCACCGCAAAGCTTGCCACTACGTCCAATGCCATCTCCAAGGACTCCCGCACCGTCCTCGTCGAACTGATGGCCGACAACGACGACGGCAAGCTCTGGCCGGGGACGTTCGCCGAGGTGCATTTCGCACTGCCGCCGAACCCGAGCAACTATCGGCTGCCGGCGAGCGCGCTGCTGTTCCGCAAGGAGGGGTTGCAGGTCGCCACGGTCGGCCCGGACGACAAGGTCGTGCTAAAGTCGCTGACGGTGGCGCGCGATCTCGGCACCGAGATCGAGGTCAACGGCGGCATCGCGCCAACCGACCGGGTGATCGACAGCCCATCGGACTCGCTCGCGCAGGGCGATGCCGTCAAGATCGCGAACGACAAGGCCGCCACGGCGCCGGCCGCGCTGGCAGCCAGCGACAAGACCGCCTCCGGGAACGAAGAATGACGCGCTGCCGTTTCGCGGCAACGCTCGGCGGGCTGCTGGCGCTGAGTGCTTGCAACTTTGCACCCCCGTACAAACCGCCGACGATCGTCATTCCAGCCAGCTACAAGGAAGCCGGCCCGTGGCAGCCGGCACAGCCGGCGGACGCGCTGCCGCGCGGGCCGTGGTGGGAGCTGTACGGCAATCCCGAGCTGACCAGCCTCGAAGAACAGATCAACGTCGCCAACCCGACGCTGGCGGCGACGGTCGCCATCTACGATCAGGCACGCGCCTACGCGGCGGAGGCCGAATCCGGCCTGTTTCCGCAGGTGGGCCTCAATGGTTCGCTGTCCACCAACAAGCAGTCGGCACGCCGGCCGCTGCGCTCGAAGGGCCAGCCGACCTATTTCGGCGCCAACACGCTCGGCGTGTCGGCCGGGTATGAGATCGACGTCTGGGGGCGCGTGCGCAACCTCGCCGCCGCCGGCAAGGCCCGCGCGCAGGCCAGCGCCGCCGACCTGGAAGCGGTGCGGCTGAGCCTGCAATCCGACCTTGCCAACGACTATGTGGCCGTGCGCGGCCTGGACGAGCAGATCAAGTTGCTGAACGACACGGTCGGCGCCTACGCGCAGGCGCTGGATCTGGTGCAACGCCGCTTCCAGGGCGACATCGCCTCGGGTGTCGATGTCGCGCAGGCCGAGACCCAGCTCGACACGGCCAAAGCCCAGATTTCCGACTTCACGGCGCGGCGCGCGCAACTGGAGCATGCGATTGCCACCTTGGTCGGCCAGCCGGCCCCGGCATTCTCGCTGACCCCCTCGGTGACGCCGATCGCGCTGCCGGACCTGCCTGCCGGGGTGCCCTCGACGCTGCTGCAGCGCCGGCCCGACATTGCCGAGGCCGAGCGCAATGTTTTGGCGGCAAACCAACTGATCGGCGTCGCCGAGGCCGCGTTCTATCCGACGTTTTCGTTCGGCGCAGGCGGCGGGTTCCAGAGTACCAGCCTGAATCTGCTCAGCCTGCCGGAGACTTTCTGGTCGGTCGGCCCGGCGGTCTCGCTGCCGTTGTTCGATGCCGGACTGCGCCGCGCCGAACTGGCCGGCACCAAGGCCGCATTCGAGGAGGCAGCCGCCGATTATCGCGCGACCGTGCTGGACGCCTTCCAGGACGTCGAGGACGATCTGGCCCTGCTGCACTGGCTCGGCCAGTCGGCCAAGGACGAGGACGCCGCCGTCGCCGCGGCCCAGCGCACGCTGGACCTCGCGATGACGCTGTACCGCGACGGTGCGGAGAACTACCTTCAGGTCGTGACCGCACAGACTGCGGCGCTGACCGCAGAGCAGGCGGCGCTGGACCTGCGCACCCGGCGCCTGCAAGCCAGCCTGGGCCTGATCCGGGCACTCGGCGGCGGCTGGTCGACGCAGGACCTGCCAGCCGCGCATACGCTGTGATGGATGCCGGCACCTGATCATGGAGCCTGTGATGCTGCACTGCGATCGTTGCGTGTTCTGGCACCAGCTCGGCGACCGCTTCGGGCTGTGTCGGCGGGTCGCGCCTGTGCCGCGCGAGCGCGCCGAGACGATCGCCCATTGGCCGATGACCGGCCCGCACGAGGGCTGTGGCGACGGCGTCACGCTGGAAGCGCCGTCGGCCGGCCGAGTCCGCTGCGGTGACTGCGCTTTTTGGCGCACCACGCGGGCTGGCGGCATGACCCCGCGGAACCGCGGCGATGAACACGCGGCGTGGTGGAACGCCGCGGGCCTGTGCACCCGTCACGCACCGCACCCCTCGCCCGACGCGGGCAACCGAGGCTTTTGGTGCGCGACGAACAGGAACGACGGCTGCGGCGAGGGTCAGGCAGCGACACCCACCGCGTGAGGTAGCCTCGGAAAAACAATGCAGCCCGCCGGAGCTCCGGCGGGCTGCACCATATCAATCCAGGTGGATCTTACTGGAACGGGTAGTAGCGGACGCTGAACAGGAAGGCGTTCTCGTTCGTCGACGGGGTCAGCGTGCTGCCTTTGGTCGAGCCCACGCCGCTGAATGCGGTGCGTTCAATATACTCGTACTGGGCGCCAAGCTGCGCGGTGCCGTAGCTGCCCTGGAGGACGCGCCACCACGCGCCGATGGTACCCTCGACGACGCTCTGGGTGGTGGCGGCGCACGATGCGGTTTCGAATTCGCAGCCGGCCACGCTCACGTTCGGGTTGCCGTAGCCGGCGTTGAAACCGTCGGCGCTGTACCACTTGTTTTGCACGCCCTCGGCACCGCCATAGGCATACACGTCGACCGATGGAATTGGGTGGCCGACTAACCCGCCCATGACCGAGTATCCTGTCAGCGGTTCGATCTTGCCTTGCAGGTTGAAGGTGGCGTCGGGCAACTGCGCCGAGCCGTAGCGGCCGACGCCCTGGCCGAACAGGCCGCTGACCTGGAAGTCCAGCTTCGCCGGGATGACCGGCAGGATCATGCCGGCACCTATGCCCTCGCCGGTGGCGCTGTAGCTCTTGCCGGTGCCCGGCGTGCCGCCGGTGGCGCCGGCCGGATACGACACCCGCCCGCCGAGGAAGCGCAGCAAGCCGTAGATTTCGTAGTGGCCGAAGCCGGGGTCCGCCGCCACCTTGGCGATGATGTCAGGTGCGATGGTGTCGCTGTACGCCTGGATGGTGTTGACGTTCGAGCCGCCGCACTGCGTGTATTCGAGGTCGCCGCCGCCGGTCGTGGTCGTTGTCGCGGCACCGGTGAGGCAGTTGTTTCCGGCGGAGCTGCCAAACAAGGTCTGCGGCGACTCGAGCGAGACACCGGCCCAGAGCTTCCGGTCGTCGAAGTCCTTGACGACCCGGAGTTCCGGCTGACGCTGCCAATCGAAGCCGGCGACGTACTGCGCGTCGATCGTCAGCGGCACGTTCTCCGATCGGGGCAGCATGCCGATGCGGTTCATGGTGGCAAGCGACCAGCCCTGGCCGCCCATGACGTGCAAGCCCATGTCGGTGTTGTCGTATTCGCCAAAGAACTGGCGCATACGCAGCGTGTAGCTGTTGCTCTGGTTCGAGTTCGATGACGTGCCCGCGCTCAGGAAGTCCGTTTCCAGGTAGCTGGTCAGCGTCTGCGCGTCATCTATTTGCCCCTGGGCAAGCAGCGAGAACCGGCTCTGCTGCGCGCTCTCACGATACTCTGGGATATGGTAGTCCGGGCTGCTGGGGAACGGGATGCCGCTGTTGAAGTTGGTGTCGACGGTCCCCGCCTGGTTACGCGAACGATAGACGCCTTCGAGGGCCGCGAACCCGCCGAGCGTGACGGTGACGCCGCCGACCTGGAACGTCCCGAACGGCAGCTTCTTCTCCGGCGGCGGCGGCGGCGCCGCGACCACCTGGACTTGCGGCGGCGGCATCATCGTCGCCGCCTTCTGCGCTTCCTGCGCCTGCAGGCGTGCCTGCGCAGCGTCGTCCTGCGCCCGCTTCAGCGCCGCGTCGCGGGCCTTGGCTTCAGCCTGCACCTTCCGCAACTGCGACTGCAGTTCCTGGATCTGCTGCTGGATGGATTGAATGGTCGCCGCGTCCTGCGCAGCCGCCGGCGTCGCGGTGAACGCGCCCGCAAATGCCGCCAGGACCAGCAGCGATCCACCTGTCTTCAGAAGCGTCTTCATGAATACCCTGTTCCCGTCGTCAACGTGCCGCCAGCCGGACGAACTGACGCGGAAGGCGAGGTATCAGCGGGAGTTGACCGGCCAATGACGTACAGATGAAGGTTCGATGACGCAGGTCGTTGCGGCACGAACGGTGGGAATTCGGGCACAGTGCCACGCGACCGGAACGAGGGCTCCAGCATGCTGACGCGTTCCGACCTCGCCGCGCTGGACCGCACGGACCCGCTCGCATCCCTGCGGGAGCGTTTTGCGCTGCCGGAGGGGGTGATCTACCTCGACGGCAACTCGCTCGGCCCGCTGCCGCGCGCGACCGCCGCGCGGCTGGCCGAGGTGGTCGCCCAGGAATGGGGCGACGGGCTGATCCGAAGCTGGAACGATGCCGGTTGGATGGACCTGCCGGCGCGGATCGGCGACATGATCGCCGGGCTGATCGGCGCTGCGCCGGGCAGCGTGCTGGTCGCCGACTCCACCTCGGTGAACCTGTTCAAGCTGCTTGGCGCCGCCCTCGCGCTGCGGCCGGAACGCCGGGAAATCCTGACCGAGGCCGACAATTTCCCGACCGACGTCTATATCGCCGGCGGGCTCGCCGACCTGCTCGGCCAGGGCCATCGCATCCGGCGCGTCGTCGCGGCCGACCTGCCCGCCTCACTCGGCGGAGACACGGCCGTGCTGATGCTGACCCACGTGAACTACCGCACCGGCGCGATGCACGACATGGCGGCGCTCACGCGCGCAGCCCACGCCGCCGGCGCGCTGGTGCTGTGGGATCTAGCGCACTCGGCCGGCGCCGTGCCGGTCGGCCTCGCCGCCGCGGAGGCCGATCTGGCGGTCGGCTGCGGCTACAAGTTCCTCAACGGCGGGCCGGGCGCGCCCGCCTTCCTCTACGCGGCGCCATGTCTGCACCCGCAGTTGCGCTTTCCGCTCACCGGCTGGCTCGGCCATGCCGAACCGTTCGCCTTCGCCCCGGATTTTGCGCCCGCGCCCGGCATCGCCGCCGCCCTGGTCGGCACACCGCCGGTGCTGAGCCTCGCGGCGCTCCAGGTCGGCGTGGAACTCGCGCGGGAGGCGCCGATGGCCCAGCTGCGCGCAAAATCGGAACACCTCGGCGACCTGTTCGCGGCGCTGGTGGCGCAGCAATGCGGCGGCCACGGTCTGCGGCTGCTGACCCCCACCGAGCCAGGCCGACGTGGCAGCCAGATCAGCTATGCGCACCCGGACGCCTATCCGATCATGCAGGCGCTGATCGCCCGCGGGGTGATCGGCGACGTGCGGGCACCCGACATCCTGCGCTTCGGCCTGACGCCGCTGACACTCCGCTACGCGGATGTCTGGGACGCCGTCGCGATCCTGCGCGAGGTGATGGCGACGGGGGCGTGGCGCGCGCTGGAATTTCAGGTGCGCCGCAAAGTCACCTGAGTCAGTTGCCGATCATGCGGCGGCCGGGGAACGGCACGGGGCTGCCGCCGATCGGCGGCTTCACCGGCACCGGCACCATCACCGGCCCGGCCCTGCGGCGCGGCGGCGGCGGCGGCATGTCGCGGACCCAGGCAGCGTATGCGCGCACGGCCTGCAGCCGCTCGATTTCCGACATGGCGTTCCGGTACGGACGATCGTGCCACCAACGCAGGACGTCGGGCAGGAAGAACAGCACATACGAGCTGAACCACAACAGCATCGCGAGGAACGCAAGCACGGCGTTGAGCATCGCTGCCCTCTCCTGCCGCCCGCATCGGGGCTCCCCTTTACCTGGGAAGCCGCAGCCGCTGGCGCTACCGGCCGGTGAGGATGCGCTCCACCAGTTGACGCACGGTAGGTATGAAACCGTTACCATAGAACGGGTCCAAGGCGAAGCGGTAGGCGTTGTGCCCGCTGAACATCAGGTTGTGTTCCATCACCTCGTCGCTGTTCGACTCGTGGGCGACGGTCTGCAGCGTCTTCTGGATGCAGAAGCTGCGCGGGTCGGCCTTCTTGCCGTTGGTGAACTCCGGCCCTTCCTGCGACCAGTTGGAGAAGCGGCACTGGCTCAGGCAGCCCATGCACGCCACCTGATCGGCCAGCAACTCCTCGGCCTTTTCCGGTGTGACGAAGACCAGCGTGCTGTCGGGGGTGCGCAACGCCTCGGTGAACCCCGCCGCCTCCCACGCGCGCGCCTGCGCGAGGTCGCGCACGGTCAGATAGACCACCCGGCGGCGCGGCCCGACGCCGTACTCGGCCACGTGCTCGCCCACCTGATCGGTGCTGTAGGCCACCTGCCGCTCGCTGCGTTCGCGCAGTTCGCCGATGAAGTCGTTGTTGACCGCCGACGAATAGAAGCCGGTCGGGCTGAAGCGGTTCAGGAACACGTCGCCCGATTTCAGCGTCAGCAGCCTGCGCTTCCACGCCGGGCCGATCGGGCTTTCCTGGGTCAGCAGCGGCCTTGTGCCGAACTGGAAGGCCATCGGGCCGAGGTCCGGGTTGTCGATCCAGTCCTCCCATTCCTCCAGCCACCACACGCCGCCGGCCATGATGATCGGGGTCTCGCCGAGGCCGCAGTCGCGCATCAGCTTGCGCAGCGCCAGCACACGCGGGAACGGGTCTTCCGGCTTCTCCGGGTTCTCGCCGTTGGAGAGGCCGTTATGGCCGCCAGCGAGCCACGGGTCTTCATAGACCACGCCGCCCAGCAGCCCGCCGACCTTGTGGTAGGCGCGCTTCCACAATGCGTTGAAGGCGCGGGCGGACGACACGATCGGGTAGTAGTGCACGTTGAACCGGGCGGCGATCTCGGACAGCCGGTACGGCATCCCGGCGCCGCAGGTGATGCCGTGGATCAGTCCCTTCGCGCCTTCCAGCACGCCGGTCATGACGCGCTCGGCGCCGCCCATTTCCCACAGCACGTTGGCATGGATGCGGCCGTGCCCGCCGGCGATCTCGTAGGCGCGGCGGGCCTGGGCGATGCCGCCGGCGATGGCGTAGCGCACCAGTTCCTCGTGCCGCTCGCGGCGCGTGCGGGCGTGGTATTCCTGCGGGACGATCTTGCCGGTCTCGTCGTAGCTGTCGGCGTTGACGGCGCTGAGCGTGCCGGCGCCGCCGCCGGCCGCCCAATGGCCGGCCGTGGTGCCGTTGGAAATGGCAACGCCCTTGCCGCCTTCGACCAAAGGCAGAACCTCGACGCCGCCCATCCGGATCGCGTTGATCGGCTTCATCCTGCCCTTCTCAGCCCCTGCCGGGCCTCCTGTCAGCGGCGCCGTCCGCCCATCCTGCCGGCGCAGTCACGGACTTGTAACCTACCATTCGCCCGCGCGCATTAACGAGCACGCGCGGGCGAATGATTTTCCTATTCCGCGGCGTCGCGGTCGCGGCGCGGGCCGCCCTCGCGGCCACCGCCTTCGCGGCTGCCGCCCTTCGGACCGACCTTTTCGGAAATATCCTCGCCGGTCTCCTGGTCCACGACGCGCATCGACAGCTTCACCTTGCCGCGCTCGTCGAAGCCGAGGACCTTCACCTTCACCGCATCTCCGACATTGACCACGTCGGCGGTCTTGGCGACCCGGCCCTGCGTGAGTTCGCTGATGTGCACGAGCCCGTCGCGGGAGCCGAGGAAGTTCACGAACGCCCCGAAATCGGCGGTCTTCACCACCTTGCCGGTGTAGACAAGGCCGATCTCCGGTTCCGCCACGATGCCGCGGATCCAGTCGATCGCCGCCTGCGCCTTGGCCGCCTCGTTGGAGGCGATCTTCACCGTGCCGTCGTCCTCGATGTCGATCTTGGCGCCGGTCTGCTCGACGATCTCGCGGATCACCTTGCCGCCGGTGCCGATGATGTCGCGGATCTTCTCCTTCGGCACGTTGATGATGGTGATGCGCGGCGCCGTCGCCGCCACGTCGCCGCGGGCACCGGTCAGCGCCTTGGCCATCTCGCCGAGGATGTGCAGCCGCCCGTCGCGTGCCTGATCGAGCGCCACGCGCATGATCTCGGGCGTGATCGAGGTGATCTTGATGTCCATCTGCAGCGAGGTCACGCCGACCTCGGTGCCGGCGACCTTGAAGTCCATGTCGCCGAGATGGTCTTCATCGCCGAGGATGTCGGAGAGCACGGCGAAGCCGCGGTCCTCCTTGATCAGTCCCATGGCGATGCCGGCGACCGGACGGCCCAGCGGCACGCCGGCGTCCATCAGCGCGAGCGACGAGCCGCAGACGGTCGCCATCGAGGACGAGCCGTTGCTCTCGGTGATCTCGGAGACGATGCGCAGCGTGTACGGGAATTTGTCTTTTGCCGGCAGCAGCGGATGCACGGCGCGCCACGCCAGTTTGCCATGCCCGATCTCGCGACGGCCCGGCGAGCCCATGCGGCCCGCCTCGCCGACCGAGTACGGAGGGAAGTTGTAGTGCAGCATGAAGTGCTCGCGGTACTCGCCCTCAAGCGCGTCGACGATCTGTTCGTCCTGCGCCGTGCCGAGCGTGACGACGCACAGCGCCTGCGTCTCGCCGCGGGTGAACAGCGCCGAGCCGTGCGCGCGCGGCAGCACGCCAACCTCGGCCATGATCGGACGCACGGTCTTGGTGTCGCGCCCGTCGATGCGCAGCCCGGTATCGAGGACGGCATTGCGGACGATGTCGGCCTCAAGATCCTTGAACAGCGGCTTCGCCTTGTCGGCGTCCAGCCCTTCCGCCACCAGCGCCGCGGCGGCGGCCTTCTTGGCGGCGCCGACGCGCTCGTAGCGGACCTGCTTCTGCTTCTCGGTGTAGGCCTCTGCCAGCGACGTGCGGGCCAGAGCATCGACGCGGGCGCGCAGCGCCTTCTGCTCCTCCGACTCCTCCGGCAGCGCCCATGGCTCCTTGGCCGCCACTTCCGCCAGTTCGATGATCGCCTGGATCACCGGCTGGAAATGCGTGTGGCCGAACACCACGGCGCCGAGCATGACGTCCTCAGGCAGTTCGCGCGCCTCGCTCTCGACCATCAGCACGCCTTCGGACGTGCCGGCGAGCACGAGATCGAGCTTGGACTCCTCGGTCTGCGCCGCGGTCGGGTTGAGGATGTACTGGCCGTCGATATAGGCGACGCGCGCGGCGCCGACCGGGCCGAAGAACGGAATGCCGGACAGCGTCAGCGCCGCCGAGCAGCCGACCAGGGCGACAATGTCCGGATCGTTCTCCAGGTCGTGGCTCAGCACGGTCGCGATGACCTGCACCTCGTTCCGGAAGCCCTCGGGAAACAGCGGCCGGATCGGCCGGTCGATGAGACGAGAAACCAGGGTCTCGTTCTCGCTCGGGCGGCCTTCGCGCTTGAAGAAGCCGCCCGGGATCTTGCCGGCGGCGAACGCCTTTTCCTGGTAGTTCACGGTCAGCGGGAAGAAGTCCTGGCCGGGCTTGGTGGTGCGGGCGCCGACGGCGGTGCACAGCACGATGGTGTCGCCATAGCTGACCAGCACGGCGCCATCGGCCTGGCGCGCCATCTTGCCGGTTTCGAGGACGAGCTTGCGGCCGCCCCAGTCGAGTTCTTTGCGGAAGTAATTGAACATCACGGCATCCTTCTGCGGGTGCGCGATGCGGACGGTGGGCAGGTAGGGTGATCCGTTGTCCGGCGCGGGGAACGGCGTCTCGGGCTGCATGGGGGCGGACTGCTCATCACTGGGCAGCCGCGGGACCATGTGGCCGGAGGCGCCGTCACAGCCCCCGCGATGTGAAGAAGTGCCGGATCGGCCGTCGCTGTCCTTCCGCCGCGCGCGCGGCGTCGCGGGGCAATCCCCGCTCGGCGTTGCCCCGCGCCACCATGGCGCGGGGTACGTCATCGACCAGCGTCATATGGGAACGCCGATCGACTGGAGAAGCATGGGCGGCGAGACCGCCCCGATCAGCGGCGCAGGCTGAGCCGGCCGATCAGGGTCTCGTAGCGCCCCTGGTCCTTTTTCTTCAGGTAGTCGAGCAACCGGCGGCGACGGCCGACCAATACCAGCAAGCCGCGACGGCTGTGGAAGTCCTTCGCGTGGGTCTTGAGGTGCTCGGTGAGGGTGACGATGCGCTCGGACAGCAGGGCGACCTGCACTTCCGGGCTGCCGGTGTCGGCCGACGTGGTCGCATATTCGGAAACGAGCGTCGTACGACGCTCCGCAGTCATCGACATCGTGCTACTCCTGGATGGGGTTGAAACGACGCGCGATCGGCTACAAAAGCCGTTCTGGCTTGAGCCACCCGTCCTCCAGGCGGCACAGGCCGATCACGCGCCCCCCCGCCATGGCACGGGCCAATCCCCCTTCGGGGTTGGCCGTCCGCGGAATGCGGCCCATCAACGTGACCAGGCTGATCGCCTGGCCGTGGCTGAGGCCGAAGACTTCCGCTTCCGTCAGGGCCAGCGCCGGGATGTCGGCCAGCGCGGTCGCAACGGGAAGCAGGAGGTCCGGGGAGGTCGGCGGGGTATCCTCCGCACGCGCCAATTTGTCCAGCGGAATCGCCTGCGCCTCGCTGAAAGGGCCGACCCGCAACCGGCGCAGGGCGGAGACATGCCCGAGCGTGCCGCAGGCGATCGCCAGATCCCGGGCAAGGCTGCGCATGTACACGCCCTTGCCCGACTGCACCTCGAACACCGCCGTATCGGCGTCCGGCCGTTCGATGAGGTCAAAACGGTCGACGCGGGCCGGCCGCGCCTCCAGCACCGGCGGCGCGCCGGCGCGGGCCAGGTCGTAGGCGCGTTCGCCGGCCACCTTGATGGCGGAGAAGGCCGGGGGCACCTGCATGATGTCGCCGCGGAACGCGGGCAGCGCCGCGCGGATCTGCTCGTCGGTCGGCCGTGCGTCGGTGGTGCCGCTCAAGGCGCCGTCGGCGTCGTCGGAATCGCGGCCCTCGCCTAGCCGAAGCGTGAACCGATAGACCTTGGTGCCGTCCATCACATAGGGCACGGTCTTGGTCGCCGCGCCGAACGCCACCGGCAGCAGGCCGGTGGCGAGCGGGTCCAGCGTGCCGCCGTGGCCGGCTTTCTGGGCGTCGAACCAGCGGCGGACGCGGTTGACCACGTCGGTGCTGGTCAGCCCCTGCGGCTTGTCCACGATCAGCCAGCCGTCGAGGGCGCGGCCGCGGGGTTTGCGATGGCGCATCACAGATCCTTGGGAATGGTCCGGGCTGCAGCCCATGGGGAGCGATGGGACGGCCGGGCGGAAGGGAGCGGGAAGAAGCAGAGCGCGGCGGAGAAAGCAAGTGCAACGGCCACTTGGCACCGCATTGCCCTGGTTTCGCCCCAAAATGCTGCGATGCAAGATTGCCCCGTGACATATGCCTGCCGATTGCATAAGTGCCGCCCCGAATTGCGGGAGAAGCCAGCTTGACCCGTCCGTTCACCAAACCTCTCGCCCGCGCCGCCGCCGCACTCGGTTTCCTGGCCGCCCTGTCCGGCTGCGGTCCCGACTATTCGCCGAACACCTACTCCTCCAACGCCGTGCAGCAGGCCGAGAAGGTGGACAAGGGCGTCATCGTCGGCGTCCGCCCGGTCGACGTGACCTCCTCCGGCGTGATCGGGGCGGCCACCGGCGCCGCGGCCGGCGGTGCGCTCGGGGCGCAGAGCCCCGGCGGCGGCGTCACCTCCACGCTCGGCGCGATCGGCGGCGGTCTGGTCGGCGGGCTGATCGGCACCGCGACCGAGCACACCGTCACCGACACCACGGCGTACGAATACATCGTGCAGAAACCGACCAAGGAGCTGGAGTCGGTAACGCAGAAAGACGCCAAGCCGCTGACCATCGGCACGCATGTGCTGGTGATCGCCGGCCCGCAGGCGCGCATCGTGCCGGACTACACGGTGGAACCGGACCCGACCGCCGATCTGGTGCCGCCACCCTCGCCCAAGCCCGCCGGCATCGCCCCGGCCGAAACGCCGCCGGCCGCGGCCGGCACGGCGGAGCCCACCCCGCCGACGGCAACCGGCGTCACCGCCATTGCGCCGCCACCCCCGGCCGTCACCGAGACGCCGCTCTCGTTGCTGCCCGCCCTGCCCGCCGGTGCCACGCCGTCGCCGGCGGCTGCGGGTGCGGCGGCCGCCACCGCGGTCATCACGCCCTCCGCCGCGCCGCCGACCACCACGCCCGCCGCGGCGGGCGCCGCCGTGGGCGCGACCGTCGGCAACCCGATGGGAGCAGCCTTCCCGCTGCCCTGACGCGCGGCCGCCAAGGTGCAACCCGGAGGTGCAACCCGACACATCCGCGAGGTGCAACCCGGTCGCGGCGGAGGCGGTCGCCCAAATGACTATTGACGCGCCAAGGCGGCTCGTGGATCGTTATTACAAATAAAACGTCAACGTGAGGCCCGTTTGCGCGGGTAACGTCACTGGAGACCTGCGGTCCTTCCACACGGGTGGCCGCGGTAATGGGAAAACACCCGACGGTGGAGGAAACACCATGAAACGCTCGCTGACTGTGCTGACTGTTGCCAGTGCCGTGGCACTGGGAATGCTTGCATCCGCCCCGGCCCGCGCCGACGGCATCCTGGTCGGCCTGATCACCAAGACCGACAACAACCCGTTCTTCGTCAAGATGCGCGAAGGCGCCTCCGCCAAGGCGAAGGAACTCGGCGTGCAGTTCCAGGCCTTCGCCGGCAAGTTCGACGGCGACAATGATGGCCAAGTCGCCGCGATCGAAAGCCTGATCTCGGCCGGCGCCAAGGGCATCCTGATCACGCCGTCCGACACCAAGGCGGTCGTCCCCGCGGTGCAGAAGGCGCGCGAGGCCGGCCTGCTGGTGATCGCGCTCGACACGCCGCTCGACCCGATCGAGGCGGCCGACGCGACGATGGCGACCGACAACTACCAGGCCGGCGTGCTGATCGGCAAATGGGCCGCGGGCACGCTCGGCGACAAGACCAAGGACGCGCACATCGCCTTCCTCGACGCGCTGGAATTCCAGCCGACCGTGGACATGCTGCGCGACACCGGCTTCATGACCGGCTTCGGCATCAAGGTCGCCGACCCGACGCATTACGGCAAGGAGACCGACCCGCGGATCGTCGGCCACCAGTGGGGCAAGGGCGCCGAGGACGGCGGCCGCACCGGCATGGAGAACCTGCTCCAGAAGGACCCCGACGTGAACGTGGTCTACACGATCAACGAGCCGACCGCCGCGGGCGGCTACGAGGCGCTGAAGGCCGCGGGCAAGGAGAAGGACGTCCTCGTGGTCTCCGTCGACGGCGGCTGCCCCGGCGTCAAGAACGTGCAGGCGGGCGTGATCGGCGCGACCAGCCAGCAATATCCGCTGCTGATGGCCGCCCTCGGCGTGCAGGCGGTGGTGGACTTCGCCAAGTCCGGCAAGAAGCCGGAGCCGACGCCCG
>Ga0302314_10014711_pt1 | contig 13363 bp, 9 predicted proteins | sample III_Palsa_N2_3_FD_200533 | JGI IMG/M metagenome (GOLD analysis project Ga0302314, IMG submission 200533) | Peat permafrost microbial communities from Stordalen Mire near Abisko, Sweden - III_Palsa_N2_3 | ecosystem: Environmental > Terrestrial > Soil > Palsa > Peat permafrost | place: Sweden...
ATCGCCGAGGCGGGCGTCGGCTTCATGATGGCGACGACCCATCACGCCGCAATGCGCCATGTCGGCGCCGCGCGCGTCGAACTCGGCACCCGTACGATCTTCAATCTGCTGGGTCCGCTCGCCAATCCGGCCGGGGTCAAGCGCCAGGTGATCGGCGTGTTCTCCGCGGCGTGGCTCGAACCGATGGCGCAAGTGCTGCGCAATCACGGTTCCGAGCGCGTCTGGCTCTGCCACGGCGGCGACGGGCTCGACGAGATCACCACAACCGCGCCGACCGAGATCGTCGAGTTGCGCGAGGGCGAAATCCACGGCTTTTCAGTCGCGCCCGAGGACGTCGGTCTGCGCCGAGCCTCGCTCGCCGAATTGAAGGGCGGCGATCCGGCGCATAATGCGAAGGCGTTGCGCGACGTTCTCGCAGGGGCGAAGACCGCCTACCGCGATGTCGCGCTGCTCAACGCAGCGGCCGGGCTCGTCGTCGCCGGCGCGGCGCGCGATCTTCGCGAGGGTGTTGCAGTCGGGGCGGCGGCGCTCGATAGTGGCGCCGCGTCCGCGACATTGGCGAAACTCGTTGAAGCGTCGAACGCGTGAGCGAGGCCGGCGATGAGCGACATCCTCACCCAGATCGGCGCGTATAAGCGCCGCGAGATCGCCGAGGCGAAGGTGCGCGTGCCGCGCGGCACACTCGAGCGCGAAATCCGCGAACAATCGCCGCCGCGCGGATTCCTCAAGGCGCTGGAGCGCGCCCGCGAGGAAGGCCGCTTCGGCCTCGTCGCCGAGATCAAGAAGGCGAGTCCCTCGAAGGGGTTGATCCGCGAGCACTTCGAGCCGAAGGCGTTGGCGAAGGCCTATCAGAGCGGCGGCGCCTCCTGCCTTTCGGTGCTGACCGACGCGCCCTCCTTCCACGGCTCGCCCGAGCATCTGAAGGCCGCCCGCACGGCGACGCATCTGCCAATCTTGCGCAAGGATTTTCTCTACGATCCCTATCAGGTGCTGGAGGCGCGGGCCTGGGGCGCCGATTGCATCCTCATCATCATGGCCGCGATCGACGACGACCTCGCGCGCACGCTCAACAAGGCCGCGCACGACCTGGGTCTTGATGTGCTGATCGAGGTGCACGATGAAAAGGAGCTGGCGCGCGCGCTGACGCTCGAGGGACGGCTCATCGGCGTCAACAACCGCGACCTGAAGACGTTCGAGACTTCGCTCGCTGTCACCGAGCGGCTGGCGCCGCTCGTGCCGCCCGGTCGGGTGCTCGTCGGCGAGAGCGGCATTTTCACCCACGCCGATTGCCGCCGGCTGGCGGAGGCCGGCGTCGAGTGTTTCCTCGTCGGCGAGGCATTGATGCGCCAGAAAGACGTCACCGCGGCAACGCGAGTACTTTTGACGGGGATCGAGGGGTAGGATTTGCCCCTGCTGGGACCGCGTGCGTCTGGCGCGCTCTGCGGGCGGGACGCCCGCGGTCCCAGAGGCGGCCCGCTACCGCGCCGGCGGAAGTTTCTCAAGCGCGATGCGCTGCGGCTCCGACGTCTCCCGATCGCGCCAGGGACTCATGACCGGGTCGAGATAATCCTCCGTACCGTGGCGGTCGAGCAATGAGGCCTGGTCGCGCAGGAAGCGCGAGCGGTTTGGACCGCGATCGTCGCGGCCGCGGGTCGCCGACTCATGGTGGATCAGCGTCGCGAACGGCGTGTAGACCGTCCGGAAACCCGCCTCTCGCGCCCGCAGACAAAAATCGATGTCGTTGTAGGCGACCGCGAAGTTCTGTTCGTCGAACGGCCCTGTCGTCTCCCAGCACGCTCGCGAGATCAGCATGCAGGCCCCTGTCACCGCGGACATGGTCGAGCGGACGGAGAGCCGCCCCATCGGTCCGGGAAAGTCGCCTGGGCGATGGCCGTACCAATGGCCGGCAAGCCCGGCGAGCCCGACGACAACGCCGGCATGTTGCAGCGCGCCCCAGGGATAGAGCAGCCGCGCGCCGACAACGCCGACATCGGGGTAGGCCAGGCACCCGACCATCTCGGAGAGCCAGTTCGGGCTCGTCACCTCGATATCGTTGTTGAGCAGCAGTAGCGCCTCGCCCTTGGCGAGAGCCACGCCGCGATTGATCTGCCGCGAGAAGTTGAACGGCCCTGGAGTCATGTCGAGCGTGAAATTCGCATGTGCCTTTTTCAAACCCTCGTAGAGCGCGAGCGTGTCGGGATCGGTCGACCCATTGTCGACGACGATGAGTTCGAAATCCGGATAGTCGGTGGCTTCGTACAAGCCCTCAGCCATTTGCCTGAACAGACGAAAAGCATTGCGATTAGGCACTACGACCGAGACTTTCGGACGCAGCGCGCGCGCGCCGATATCGAGCCTTATGCGATGCAGTTCAGGCAGTATCGCGGATTCGACCTTGCGCGGCGTCACCCCTTGCGCATAGGCCTCGGAGAGCGCGCGGCGCGCATTGGCGGTGGCCTTCTCGAGAAATTTAACGGAATAGCTGCGGCCGTCGCGACGCCAGATATAGGCGGGATAGGGAATGTGCCGCACCTCGTCGCGCTTGAGCCGCCCCAGCGCCCGCAACAAGAGGTCGTAATCCTGCGAGCCGTCGAAGCCTTCCCGAAAAGCGCCCACCGATTCAATGAGATCGCGAGCGTAAATCGAAAGGTGGTTGATGTAGTTGACGCCCGACAAGAGCACATCGTCGAAGGCCGGCTTTTCGAAGAAATCCTCGGCCACCATCTGCCGGTCGGCGATCAACTCGTCGGTGTAGAAAAAACGGGCGGACGGATTGTCCTCGATGGCCCGCGCAATGACGCCGATCGCGTTCGGCGCGAGCGCGTCGTCATGGTCGATGAAGGATATCCAGCGGCCGCTGGCGGCTTTCACGCCCGCGTTGGAGGCGGCGGCGATGCCGCGATTGACGCGATTGCGGACGATTTTCAGCCCCGGCTCGCCGTCGTGTTCGGTAAGCCACTGCCCGGTTTCCGGCGCCGCCGATCCATCATCGCTCAGCACCAGCTCCGCGTAGCCCGGAAGCTGCTGGCGGAACGAAGTCACAAGCTCATCGAGATAAGAGATCGGCGTATTGTAGAGCGGGGAAATCAGGGAGATGAGCGGTGTCGCCGGCGGCTCGGTGAAACGGCCCTCGAGTTCGCGCTCCGCCATGGCCACCACGCGTAGGAAATGTTCATGCACGTTCCTCGGCTTGCGCTCGAGACCGAACAAGCGGCGGGGAAAAGCCGGCGCGTAATCCGCAACCGCAACATTGGCGCGCAGAACAGTGGCGCGACGCGCCTCCCATTCCGCGAGTTGCGGCTCGACCTCTTCGGCGAGCGCCTCGCCCTCGCCGTTGATCCCCCATCGGAACGTTACGTCAGCCATGTTCTCGAACGGATCGAGCCGGATCTCCCTGAGATCGGGAAAGTCGCCGAGACGCACGCGGATCAAAGCCGCCCGCGCCTGGTCGAAACCAATGCTCTCGTCTTGCGCGAAACCCATGCCCCAATTCAGATAGAGGCGAGGCGTCAACGTCCCGTCCGGATCCGCGAGAAAGATTACAAGGGTCGTGATCTCCGGCGGAGGGGGCGGGAAGACGAACTGCGGATCATCGTTCGTGGCCCTCCAGACATGACCGGAATGAAGTACAACGTTGACCCCGGCAGGCGCGAACGGCCGCGAGACGCTAGGCTCATTCGGCTCATGGGGACCCGCGACCACCCGCTGCGCGCGCTCGATACGCGAGCGTAACACTTGTCTGAACCTTCCGATCGGCATGCCCTTGTGTCCAACTCCTTCGTTAAAATATATTCTTAACCTGCGTCGCGCGTCTTCTCGATGACGAAAATATCGTGCCAGACCGCGTGGCAGTAATTGTTGTCCGGAAAGTCCACGACGCGCGTGGCGAGATAAAGATCATACGCTTGGCGCAACGGCTCGGGAAACGAAATCGCGGCCGTATGCTTGCGGAAGGCGGCGTGGACTGGGACCCAGCCACTAAACCCCTCCGAGTCCTCGAGGCCTTCGACTTCGCGCACCGCGGGACCCGTGTGGCGCGCCCAGAGCGCAAAGGCGACGGGCCTGGATTGTTCATTCTCGATCGAGAAGGTCGCCCTGAGGCCGGTAGCGCCGGCGAAAACCGCCCGCTTGAGGCGCACCAGCGCGGGCCTGCCGACGAGTGGATGATGTTGCGAAGGCGGACCTGGCTGGAAATAAGGTCCGGGAAAATCCTGCGCTGGTGTCAAACACTCCGCGCCGGCCAACGCGCGGCGCGGCAGCGGCGTCGCGCCGGGCTCGACGCTGACCGCGCTCGGCGTCGTCAGATCGAACAGCGGCACGTCCGCGCTGAGCGAGTTCCACGTTAGGCGCTCGCCTTCTCCGCGCGCCAGCAGGAACACATCGGCCGTCTCCCCGAAGGGCGCCGAAATATCGAGCGCGATGTCTCCCGGCGCCCGCCAACCGCTCCAGTAAAAGCGCTGCTCGCTCGCAAGCGTCTCGCCCTTGAGCTCGACTTGCGCAAATTTCTCACAGGCCGCCAACGCGACGCGGACGCCCTCCCCCGCCTCGACGGTCGCCTGGAGACGTCGCGCCGCGGGCGGACAAAGGCTCGCCGCCTTGACGACTGCAACGCCGCCGCGCAGCGGAAACGATGCGACGATCCCGTCCTCGCGCCGGAGATCCGCCTCGCCGATCGTCTCGAGTGCGCGCGCCCGATCGGCGGCGAAGCGCGACAGCGAGATCGAATGAACGCGCTCGGGCTGAGGTTCGCGCAAAGCGCCGAGTGCGGCCTTCTCCGCGGCAGCCTCGGCGCCGCCGCGCGCGAGCGCGAGAAGTTCAGGATCGTCGAGCCAACTCGCGAAGGCGAAACCCTCCTGGAAGCGTCCGCGCGCCAGGCAGTAGTCGATGAACGGCCGATGCTGCTCCTCGCTGTCGCGCATCGACATGAAAGACAGTCTGAGCGCGAGATCATGAGCAACCGAGCCAAGGCCGGTCAGCGCCGTCGTCACGCGTTCGCGGTTGCGCGGACCGGATGCAACAACGGTTTCGAGCGCCGGGGCGACCAGCCTGGCTTCAGCGCGCGCAAACGCCCGCAACATCCGTCGTTGGTCGGACGAAGATTCGTCGAACGCAAGGGTCCGCGCATCGCCCGAACGACGCCAGAACAGCGGCGTCGGCGCGACTTCGAGGGTGCCCCCGGAAAGCGCCGCCTCGGTGAGCAGCAGCCGATCGCGCAAGCCCGCGCCGACCTCAGCATCAAATCCGCCCGCGGTGAGAAAGCGCGCGCGGTCGATGAGGAAACAACCCTCGCCGAGACAATTCTCGAATGCGGCGAGCGTGAGGTTGGCCCCCGTGGGAATGAGGCCGAGAAAGCCGTCCCAGCCGTCGCGCGGCGGCCCGGCGTGCGTGAATTCGAGTGCCGGGCTCGTCACGACGTCGGCGCCTAAGCCGGCCGCCGCGGTAAGGAAGCCGGCGAGCGCTTCACCTTTGAGAATGACTTCGCCTTCATCGGCGAACATCAACCACGGGCCCCGCGCGCGCGACGCAGCGAGATTGCGGGCCTTCGCGACGCCGGCTGCGGGCTCGACAATCAGACGTACGCGCGGATCGTTCGTCGGCGGCGTCCAAGCCTTCGCTGAGACCACGATGATCTCCGCGAAGTCTTGCGCGAGGAACGCGGCCCAAGCATCGGAGGTCGGATTTCCGGCGGCGCCGGGCGCCAGACAGAGCGACACGTTCCGCTTCGCCATCGGCGCCTACGCCGAGGCCGCGGATGTTTCATCGACGAGATCGAGCCAAAGCTCGCGCGATTGTTCCTGGGACACCGCGAGTTGAGCGGTCGGCGCGCCGTCATCGAGAGCGGCGTCCATCGCCGCGACCAGCGCCTCGGGCGCGCCGGCGCAAAGACACCGCGCCCGATCGGCCTCCGCGATCAGTTCGGCCGTGCCGCCGCTGTCGGTGGCGATGAAAGGGACGGCGCCGACGATGCATTCGACCACCACGCACGGCGAATTCTCCGCGCGCGAGGGCATGATCGCCAGCACGCCGGGCCGGCTCAGATAGCTCAGCGCCTGTTCTTGGCTGAGTTCGGCAATCAAGCTAGGCGGCGCTGGCCAGGTCCGCGTGCGCTCCAGGACGTAAACGCCGGAGTGAACGCCTTCGATGCGCGAGAACTTTCCAAGAAACGTCACCTTGATGCGCGACATGTCGCGCTTCGCGCACAACGCAGTATAGGCTGAGAGGAACAACTCGACGCCCTTGCGGGCCTCGAGCCGACCGAAGAAGACGATCTCGTCGATCGCGGCTTCGCGCTGCGTTGCGTTGGGTTTTAGCGGAAGCGCGTTCTGGATGATGCGTGTCGAGGCCGGCAGCCGCCAACCTTTTTCGCCCATCCAGCCCACCAGATAACGGCTCGGGCTTACGAGATCGTCAGCAAGCTCGACGCTGCGGCGCTCGAGGAAATCGACGGAGATCGGGTGCAGGCTCCAATAGAGCTGTTCGTTCAGCTCGAGCACCCAGGCGTTGGCGCCGTGCGTGACGACGACCATGCGCGGCGCATCTGGGAATAGCCCCGCCCGCTTGGCGAGCAGCGAGAAGTACCCCTGCCCGCCGCATTCGTTGAAGAACACGAGCGCGAAGCCGCGCCCGCGCAGATACTGAAAGACCGTGAAGCTCGCCGCGACGTGGTCTTCGTGTCCCGCCCGCAACATCGGATTTCGCGGCACGAACTCGAGCTTGACGCCCTTCTGCGCCCACGCCGCTATCGTGTCGGCCGCCTCCGCGACGCGTTCGTCGAAGTCGACGAGCCCCGCGTCGACATAGGCGACGACCACCTCATGCCCGGCCTCCGCAAGCGAAAGCGCGAGCCCGGTGTTGGCCGTGCCGATGCCGCCATTCTTGAATAGTCCGTGGAATTCGGCGGTGACGATGCAAACGCGACGTTTTTCGCGCCGAGACGGCGACAGCATGCGGGACTCCGAGCGTCGGGCGTGACGCCAGACGCGCTCTTAGCCCAGGAGATGGGCTCCGCGCAAAGGCGCCCCGCGCCCTACGAAACCGCAGGAGATGGGAACGGCCCCAGCCTGGCGCAGGTCCGCATCGCATGCGAGCGCTTCCGCGTATCGGGTGCGTGAAACCAGCTGTGTTGACCTGTAAACGGCCAACCGGTGGCAAACAAAAAGGGGAGCCGCCCGCTGAGCCGCGTCCAGGCTGCCGTCGGAGGTGGGCGTCTACGCCCGCGCCCCGAGAGAGGGCCGACGCTTACATCGCGGGCCCTATTTTAGCGGGCTACATGCGAAGTGAGGATCCCGGGAAACGCCACGGGTGGTTGCTCTTCGATCCCCGCTTTCGCAGGGATGACAGCTCCGCGCTATCACGCGCGTTCGTTCCGCGGTCGAGCGCAATTTCCCAATCGAAAATGAACCGCACGACACGCGACTATCGTTTGTGTGTCGAAACGCCCTGTCGCGCAGCTTAGCAGAACCTCAGCTTCGCGCCGACGCGGGCGGCAATGCGCACATTGCCGCCGCCCCAACCTTACTTCATTTCGGAGGATGGTTCGCCTGGAGGCATCGGCATCGGCTCGGGCTTCGCAGCGCGCTTGGCCGGAGCTCGTTTCGTCGCCGCTTTCTTTGCGGTCGCCTTCTTCGCCGGGCTCTTCTTCGCCGCGTACTTCTTGGTCGCGGTCTTCTTCGTCGTCGCCTTCTTGGTCGCGCTCTTCTTCGTCGCCGCCTTCTTCGCGACGACCTTACGCGTCGCCTTCTTCGTCACCGCTTTCTTCGCGCCCTTACTGGCCGCGCTCTTCTTGGCGGGTTTTTTTGTCGCCGCTTTCGCCATGGTAATCGGATCCTCTCGAGTGATTCTCTGTTTCGCGCTCGCCTTGCGCGCGACTGTTGGACGTCAACTAAGGTACGCGTGTTTTTTTTAGCATCAAGCGCCACGAGTCTCTTTCCCCGCGCACACAACGCCTTCGCTATCGAATAATCGCGCGCACGCGCACGCGCCGACGCCCCGCGCGGCACGGCTCAGCGAGCGTTGGCGAGCTTCATATCCTTGCACAAGTCTGCTGCGCGCGCGCACGAATGCTGGCGCACGAGTCGCAGCGCGCCCAAGGTTCTCTTGGGCTCTAGGCGATGTTTGTTTGATCGCGGCTGCGACCGCGACGTCGGCGGAGGCCGGCTCGCACGCGTCGCTCGCTTGAGTTTTCGCGACAGCCGAACGATGCGCGACATGCGCTAGGCAATCGAATTTTTCTTCGCACAAGCGATGAAGATTCTGCGGGACAACGGCGTGATGCGGCTTGCAAATAGCCGCGAACGCCGAGAATCGCGGGCGCGAGGCCGACTCAGAGCAGTCCTAACCTGCGCTTCAGCGCTTCGTTGACCGCCTGCGGATTGGCCTTGCCGCCGGTGGTTTTCATCACCTGACCGACGAACCAACCGAGCATGCTGGGCTTGGCCTTCGCCTGTTCGGCCTTCTCCACGTTAGCAGCGACGACGGCGTCGACCGCGGACTCGATCGCGCCGAGATCATTGACCTGCACGAGCCCGTGCGCCGTTACGAGCTGACGCGGATCCGCGCCCTTGTCGGATCCGAGCAGCATCGCGAGCACGTCCTTGGCGATCTTGCCGGAGATCACGCCCTCGCCGATGAGATCGACGAGGCTCGCGAGTTGGCTCGCGCTGACGCCCGCGGCTGAGACGGCGAGGCCGTTGGCGTTGGCGAAGGCCGAGAGATCTCCCATGAGCCAATTGGCGACGGCTTTCGCATCGCGCTTGGCGCGGCCGTGTTTTGTCGCCTCCTCGAAGAACGCGGCTGTCTCGCGCTCCGCAGAGAGGATCGACGCGTCATAGGCGGAGAGCCCGTAATCCCTGATGAAGCGGGCTTTCTTCTCGTCGGGCAATTCGGGCAGATGCGTCTTCATCTCTGCGATGAAGGCGTCGTCGAATTCGAGCGGCAGCAGATCGGGATCGGGGAAATAGCGGTAGTCGTGCGCCTCCTCTTTGGAGCGCATCGAGCGCGTCTCGCCCTTGCCGGGATCGTAGAGCCGCGTCTCCTGTTCGATGACGCCGCCGTCCTCGAGCACTGCGATCTGACGACGCGCCTCCACATCGACCGCCTGTCCGATGAAGCGGATCGAGTTGACGTTCTTGATCTCGCAGCGCGTGCCGAACGGCGCGCCCGGCTTGCGCACGGAAACGTTGACGTCGGCGCGAAGGTTCCCCTTCTCCATGTCGCCGTCGCAGGAGCCGATGTAGCGCAGGATCGTGCGCAGCTTCGACACATAGGCCTTGGCCTCGTCCGCCGAACGCATGTCGGGCTTCGAGACGATCTCCATCAGCGCCACGCCCGAGCGGTTGAGGTCTACGAAGCTCATCGTCGGCGACTGATCGTGCAGCGACTTGCCGGCGTCCTGTTCGAGATGCAGCCGTTCGATGCCCACGCGGATCGAGTGCTCGGGCGACAGGTCGACCTGGATCTCGCCCTCGCCGACAATCGGGCTCTTGTACTGGGAGATCTGATAGCCCTGCGGCAGATCGGGATAGAAGTAGTTCTTGCGATCGAACGAGGAGCGCTTGTTGATCTGCGCCTTCAGCCCGAGGCCGGTGCGCACGGCCTGGCGCACGCATTCGACGTTGATGACCGGCAGCATGCCGGGCATCGCCGCGTCGACCAGCGACACATGCGTGTTGGGCTCAGCCCCGAATGCGGTGGAGGCGCCGGAAAACAGTTTCGCCTTCGAGGTCACCTGAGCGTGCACTTCGAGGCCGACGACGACCTCCCAGTCGCCGGTGGCGCCGGAGATGTATTTGGAAGGGGCTGTCGTCATGGGGTCTCCAATTGTGTTCAGCAGGCCAGCGCGCGGATGTGCCCGGCGGCGGCGTAGTCGAGAATTTTGCGGTCGCGCGTCACGATCGTATGGCCGCCTTCGCGCGCGGTCGCGCAGAGGATGCGGTCGGCCGGGTCGCGATGCAGTTCGCCCGGCAGAAAGGATGCGGCGATGAGAATATCTGGCGTCAGTTCGGCGAGCGCCACGCCCGGCCGTTCGATGAAATGATGGAACCAACGCGTCGGCGTCATCGTCAGACTGATGCGTCTACTCGCCGCAAGCAGCCCGAGCTCCCAGGCCGAGATGGGCGAGACATGCGTGGGGCGCGTCGCAGCGAAATCGCGTTCGATCGCCTCGTGCACGGCTGGCGCGATCGGCGCGTCCTGCGCGATCCAAAGGATCGCGCAGGTGTCAAGCAGGAGGGCCATATTTCTCGTCGAGATACGCGGCGAGCGTCGGGTCGGCGGGCTCGGTGAGGTCGCCGTGGACGACGACGGTGCCCGCCATGCAGCCGAACAAAGAAAGCTTCTGCATCTGCGCCTGCTTCGCCTGAAATGCCGCGGGAGCTTCAGCGAAGCCAGCGGACGCGCGGTTCGCCCCGGCTCGGTGAAACACCAGCTTGCGGGCCGCGAGGTCCACCTGCTCGCTACGAAAACCCGCCGCGAGCCATGCCTTCGTGAGCACGCTGTTGGCGGCGTTATTGCTCCAATAGGCGCGACTGTGATCGGCCGACGGCGGCAACTTGGCGCCGATGACGCGCTCGATATCGGAGAATTTCATCCGCACCGAGTCCGCGCTCTGCGCCTGCAGGTGGCGTGTGAGCGGCTCATATTTCGAGGCGGCCCCGGTCATCTTGTTCGTTCCTCGGCAACGCCTGCTAGGTAGTGTGTTTTTGGGTGTGTGTCAAGGTCCGGAGGGCGCCGTCCACCACGGCTCCGGCCGCTTCAGCTTCGGCGCCGCCTGCTCGATCGCCGCCCCCAGCGCGAACAGCGTCTCCTCGTCGAACGGTCGCCCGATCAACTGAAGCCCGAGCGGCAGACCGGCGGAGGAAAGCCCCGCGGGCGCGACGAGCCCCGGCAGGCCCGCCATGTTGACCGTCACGGTGAACACGTCGTTCAAATACATCTCGACCGGGTCGGCCGAGCCCTTCTCGCCGATGCCGAAGGCGGCCGACGGCGTGGCTGGCGTCAGGATCGCATCGACGCCGTCCGCAAACACCGTCTCGAAATCGCGTTTGATCAGCGTGCGGATCTTTTGCGCGCGCACATAGTAGGCGTCGTAGTAGCCGGCCGAGAGCACATAAGTGCCGATCATCAATCGCCGCCGCACTTCCGCGCCAAAACCCTTCGCGCGGGTCTTCTCATAGAGGCCGATGATGTCGCCGCCATCCTCGCGCAGGCCGTAGCGCACGCCGTCGTAGCGCGCGAGATTGCTGGAGGCCTCCGCCGGCGCGACGATATAATAGGCGGGCAACGCATAGCGCGTGTGCGGCAGCGTGACGTCGACGATTTTCGCCCCCGCCGCCTTCAGCCAATCCGCGCCTTCGGCCCACAGCGCCTCGATCTCAGAGGGCATGCCGTCGAGCCGATACTCTTTCGGGATGCCGATCGTGAGCCCCTTCACCGAACGTCCGACGGCGGCCTCATAGTCAGGCACGGGCGCGTCGTAGCAGGTCGAGTCTTTCGGATCGTGGCCCGCCATCGACTTCAACAGGATGGCAGCGTCGCGCACATCGCGCGCGATCGGCCCCGCCTGATCCAGCGAGGACGCAAATGCCACCATCCCCCATCGCGAGCAACGTCCATAGGTCGGCTTGATCCCGACGGTGCCGGTGAATGCCGCGGGCTGGCGGATCGAGCCGCCGGTGTCGCTGGCGGTGGCCGCCAAACAAAGGTGCGCGGCGACGGCCGACGCCGACCCGCCCGAAGAGCCGCCGGGCGTCAACAGTCCGCGCTTGTCGCCGGCGAGCGCCGCGCGGGCCTTCTCGGCGCTCCAGTTCGGCGGCAGCCAGGGCGAGGCGACGGGGCCATAGTATGACGTTTCGTTGGACGAGCCCATCGCGAACTCGTCCATGTTGAGCTTGCCGAGCATCACCGCGCCGTCGCGCCAGAGGTGCGAAGTGACGGTCGACTCGTAGGTCGGCGCAAACCCATTGAGGATGTGGCTGCAAGCCTGCGTGTGCACGCCTTCGGTCGAATAGAGATCCTTGATCCCGAGCGGCAGGCCCTGTAGCGGGCCGCCCTCGCCTTTCGCGAGTTTTGCATCGCTCGCCTCAGCCATTTTCAGCGCGCGCTCCGCAGTGACGGCGATATAAGCGTTGAGGCCTTTGCCGCGCTCGATGGCTTCCAAATACGCGCGGGTGAGTTCGACGCTTGAAAGCTTCTTGCTGGCGAGCGCCTCGCGCGCCTCGGCCAGCGTCAGATCGGTCGGGTTGGTCAAGCTCAAAAATCCTATTCGACGACTTTGGGCACGAGAAAGAAGCCGCGTTCCGTCAGCGGCGCGTTGGCGAGCACTTTTGCGGAAATCTCGCCGTCGGTAACGATGTCCTCGCGCATCGGCAGTTTCATTGGGATCACAGAGGTCATCGGCTCGACGCCTTCGACGTCGACGGCGTCGAGCTCCGCGACGAACGACAGGATGGCGTTAATCTCGCCGCGCAGATGCTCGATCTCGCTTTCGTCGACCGCGATGCGCGCGAGCCGCGCGATGCGGCGCACCGTGGCTTGATCCACGGACATGGGAGCTCCTCGTGTCTATGTGAGCGCCGAGCCTATACACTGATGCGCTTCGCGAGAGCAACGCGGGCGTTGGCGAGCGTCGCCGCGAAGTCGCCGGAGGCGTCGACGGCAAGCCAGCCGCTTTCGCTCAGCGGGTCGCAACGTTGTTTCAGCGCAACCGCCGCGTCGGCGTCGGAGGCGTCGGCGCGCCGAGCGCCGATGCGTTTCAATCGCGTCTCCAAACGCGCGTCGAGCCACAGTCCGACGAAGCGCGCGCGGGCCGTCCTCGCGATTTCTGCGATCGCCGCGCGCTCCGCGCCGCGCGCAAACGTCGCATCGACCAGCGCGGAGGCGCCGGCTTCGAGCGCGCGGCGCGCTTTGTCGATCAACCGCGCGTAAGTCTCGCGTCCCGCCTCGGCGCCGTAGGCCTCGTCCGGCAGCTTCGACATTTCATCGACACCGTGGAGATGTTTGCGCTCGACGTCGCTGCGCAAAAGCGCTGCGCCCGGAGCGCGGCCGATTTCGGGGGATAGAGCGTGCGCCACTGCGCTCTTGCCGACGCCGGAAAGACCTCCGATGGCAACGAGGCAGGCCGGCGCCGGCTCGAGGAAGCGCGCTGCGAAATCGAAATAGCGCCGCGCCGATTTCGCTGCGGTTTCGCGCTTCTCCGCGTCGAGATGGGCAAGATTGGCGGCCTCGACCTTGGCGCGGATCGCCGCGCGCAACGCGAGGAACAGCGGCATGAGAGCGAGTCCGGAATAATCCTCCGCGTCGCTCAGGGCGAGATAGCTGTTGAGCAGCAGACTGGCTTCTGTCCTCAGATCGCGCTCCCAAAAAT
>Ga0302314_10014713_pt1 | contig 13362 bp, 8 predicted proteins | sample III_Palsa_N2_3_FD_200533 | JGI IMG/M metagenome (GOLD analysis project Ga0302314, IMG submission 200533) | Peat permafrost microbial communities from Stordalen Mire near Abisko, Sweden - III_Palsa_N2_3 | ecosystem: Environmental > Terrestrial > Soil > Palsa > Peat permafrost | place: Sweden...
AGCTCGGTTTCCTGGCCTTCGGTCTTGGGCGTGATCCCTTCGTAGGGCCAGTTGGAGTAGGTCGCGAACTTGGCCTGCGGCGTGCGCAGCGCGACGATGTGCAGCGGCGCGTCGGCCGCGTAGGGCTCGATCGCGAACTCTGTGACGGTCTCATCGGTGGCGTGCAGGATGTAGTCGCGGCCGGGAGCGCCAGGGTCGGCGAGGACCGCAGCGAGGTCCAGGCGTCCGGCCAGGTGCGAGTAGTGGGGGTCGGTTCGCCACTCGTCTGAGCCGATGCCGATCGTGAGCAGCAGCGGCGCCAGATCGACGCTCGAGCTCAGCTGCGTGCGTGGTGTTTCGGGTGCCGTGGTGAGCTTGCCGCGCGGATCCTTCACGAGCAGCGGCACGCGCGTGGACTCCTCGTATGCGCTCGCGCCCTTGCCGCGCAGCCCATGCGAGGCGCCGTACTCGCCGTGGTCGGACGTGAACACGATCACGGTGTTGGCCGCGACCTCGGGGTTGCTTTCGAGCGTGCGCATCACCTGACCGATGTGACGGTCCACCTCGAGCTGGATCTTGTTGTAGAGGTCGAGGAAGCTGAGCCACTTTTCGGTCGCTTCCGGGCCGCTGAAAGGCACCGGCCCGAACGACGCGGCCGCGGTTTCCTGGAACGAGCGCTGCAGGCGCGGCTTGTGGCGCTCGAGCAGCAGCTCCGGTGTCTCGTAGTTCGGCGGCAGCCGCTGCACGGTGCGTTCCGCGGTCGTCTCCGCGGGCACCCGGTCGGTCCACTTGTACCACCAGGCGATGTCGTGCGGGTTGACGAACGAGACGGTCGTGCACCACGGTTCCGAGCCGCCTTCCGCGGCGAACCAGTCCGCGAATCTCCTCGCGATGTGCCCGTCCACGCGCCATCCCTGACCGGGGGCGCCGTCGGGCGAAGGGAAGACACCGCCGTCGAAGCCATAGCGCTCGAGCGCCCGTTCGCCGGTGAGCTCCGTCCAGTGGTTGTCGCCGTGGGTGAGGTGCCACTTGCCGAGCCAGCGCGTGGCGTAGCCATGCTCGCGCAGCATCGTGCCCCAGGTGGGAAAGCCGGGGTCGAGCGTGCTGCCGCCGGTGATCATGCAGCCCGTCTGATGCGTGTACAGGCCCGTCAGCATCGCCGAGCGCGACGGTGAGCAGTCGTTTGACGCGGTGTAGTGCCGTGCGAACGACACCGCGCCCTGGCTCAGGCGGGCCAGGTTGGGGGGCAGGCCGATGCCCCCGGGGTTCGGCGAGAACCACTGCGGGAAGCGCAGCTGGTCGACGACGATCACGAGGATGTTCGGTTTTTCCGAGCGGCCCTTGGGCGTCGTGTGCGCCAGCGCCGGCGCCGGCGCGGTCGCCGGCGGCGCCTCGCGGTCGCCGTCGTCCGTCAGCACCCGCGCGATCGCGCCGCCTCCCGCCAGCAGGCCGCCGGCGATCAGCCCGCGTTTGATCACCGTACGTCTGTCGACTCGCCTATCCTGCTCCGAGTTTATGTTCTCCATGCGCGGGCTCATCCTAGGGGCGGGCATATCCCTGGGGCTCGCGCTCACGGGAGCGAGCGCCGCGCCCGCCGAGGCGGTGGGGCCCACCTGCACGCCGTCCACCTTGGACAACTCCGCGCTGCAGGCCGGCGTCGTCACGATCTCGCCGCTCCCCGGCAGCCGCGACGCGAACCCGCAGACGCAGATCAGTTTCCTGGGTGTTCCCGCAGGCGCGATCAGCGCGATCAGCGTCGTCGGCTCGCGCACCGGCTCGCACAGCGGGCGCCTGCTCGCCTACTCGCAGGGCGACGGGGCCAGCTTCGTGCCCTCGCAGCCGTTTGCCGAAGGCGAGCGCGTGACCGTCCACGCAACGGTGCGCGCCGGCGGCTCCGCCCGCCCGCTGCTCGACGTGTTCGCGATCGCCCAGCAGGATCAGATCAGCTCCACGCCAAGGCGCAGCCAACCGGGCAACGCAACCGAAGTCGAGAGCTTCCACTCGCGTCCCGATCTGATCCCGCCGGCCGTGACCGTGACCGCGCAGTCGCCCGCGGTGGCGCCGGGAGACGTGTTCGTGGCGCCATACGGCGGGACCGGCGAGTCCGGGCCGATGATCCTCGAACCGGGCGGTGGGCTCGTGTGGTTCAAGCCGCTTGCGGCGAACACCGAGGCCACGAACCTGGAGGTCCAGGAATACGAGGGCAAGCCGGTGCTCACGTGGTGGCAGGGGAACATAAGCGTTCATGGGTTTGGGCTGGGTGAAGGCGTGATCGCGGACGACACCTATACGGACATCGCGCATGTTCGCGCGGGCAACGGCCTGCAGGCCGACCTGCACGAGTTCCAGCTCACGCCGCAGGGTACAGCTCTGATCACGGCGTATGACCCGATTGTATGCAACCTCTCATCCGTGGGTGGCCCCGCGTACGCCGGTCTGACCGACAGCGTCTTCCAGGAGATCGACGTCAGGACCGGCCTGGTGATGTACCAGTGGACGAGCCTGGATCATGTCGCGCTGCAGGAATCATACGAACCCGCCAACCGCTCGACGACGGTCTATCCGTACGATTTCTTCCATCTCAACTCGATCAGCCTCGACCACGACGGCAGCCTGCTGATCTCCAGCCGCAACACCTGGACCGTCTACAAGCTGAGCCCTCAGAGCGGCCAGATCCTCTGGCGTCTCGGAGGCAAGCACTCGAGCTTCAAGATGGGGCCGGCCACCGGCACGGCGTGGCAGCACGACCCGCGCGAACTGCCGAACGGCACGATCAGCATCTTCGACAACGGCGCATCGCCCAAGACGCACAGCCAGTCGCGTGCGATCGTCCTCGGGCTGAGCCCCTCGGGCGGCCCGGTCACGCTGCTGACGAGGCTCACGCACACGCCGCTGCTGGTGGCCGAAAGCCAGGGCAGCATGCAGTCGCTCGCCAACGGCGACTGGTTCGTGGGCTGGGGCCAGGAACCGTTCTTCTCGGAGTTCAGCCCCGAAGGTCAGCTGCTGTTCGATGCGCATTTCCCGGCGCACGACGAGTCCTACCGCGCTTATCGCTTCGCCTGGAACGCCACGCCTGCGCATCCGCCGGCCTACGCATATGTGCCGGCCAGCCCCACTGGGGCGGCGGTCGTCTACGCGAGCTGGAACGGAGCCACGGAAGTCGCCGCCTGGAAGCTGCTCGCGGGCGCGAGCGCATCGAGCCTCGCCACCGTCGCGCAGGTGCCACGCAGCGGCTTTGAGACCGCGATCGCGGTTCCCGGCGGCACGATCGGTCCTTATGTCGCCGTTCAAGCGCTCGGCGCAGCCGGGCAGCTGCTGGGCACCTCGGCGACGACCGCGCAGTCCGGGCTGGGTTAGCCGCGCTCAGCCGCCTGCCGGCGCCGCGCGCGCACCAGCTGACGATCCGCTGCTCGCTGGAGGAGATCGCGCGCGAGCTGCGCCGGGCTTCCCGACGATCGCGCGCCGACGCGGCGCGACTGGTCGCGGCTGTCGAGTTCCTGGAGGATCGGAGATCGGCCGGCCGCATGAGCTTCGTCGAGTCGCCTCAAGCCGGCGGGCGCGAGTGTCGAAGTAACTCGAGGTGAGGATCTGCGCAGCGCGCTACCGAAGACAAGCTTGAGCACGGTCGTCGAGTCGGCGCACACCGCCACGCGGCTCTCGCTGCTCAGGCTGATCGAGCGCGAGGAGGTTCGCTCCGTGTACCAACCGCTGGTCGACCTCTACACCGGGGAGCCCGTCGGCTACGAGGCGCTGGCGCGTGGGCCGAAGGAATCCTCGCTCGAGCTGCCGGATGCGCTGTTCGACGCGGCGCGCACGGCCGGCCTGCAGAGCGAGCTCGAGTGGGAGTGCCAGCGCGCCGCGCTGCAGGGAGCCCTCGATGCGGGGCTCGCACCCGGGCAGGCGCTGTTCATGAACCTGGAGCCCGGCGTGTCGATGGCCGAGCGACCGCAGCTCATCATGCGCCTGGCGCAGGCGGCGATCGAGCGCTTCCCGCTGTTCATCGAGTTGACCGAGCGCGCGCTGATCGACGACCCCGCTGAGCTTCTGGCGACGGTGCGGCGCATCCGTGCGCTGGGCGCGCGGGTCGCGCTCGACGACGTCGGTGCGGATCCGCGCTCGCTCGCGCTGATGCCGTTCCTCGCCCCCGAGCTGATCAAGCTCGACCTGCGCTTGGTGCAGGGGAACCCCTCGCGCCAGATCGCCGAGATCGTCCATGCGGTCGGCGCCGAGGCTGAGCGCACGGGCGCGCTGGTCCTCGCCGAGGGCATCGAGACGGAGGCTCACCGGCGCCGCGCGCTCGAGCTCGGCGCCCGCTACGGCCAGGGTTGGCTGTTTGGGCGACCCGCCGAGCTGGGGCGCCCCGGATCCGCGGTCACCCCGATCCCGCAGCCGCGCCGGGATGCTCGCGAGCAGCAGCGCTCGCCCTTCGAGATCGTCACCGAGGGCCGCCCCACGCGCCGGGGCAACAAGCGCCTGCTGCTTGCGCTCAGCCGCCAGATCGAGGCGCAGGCCGCGGGCCTCGGCTCGCTGGCCGTCGTCCTCAGCAACTTCCAGGAGGCCAGCCACTTCACGCCGGTGACCGCCGCGCGCTACTCGCAGATGGCACAGGCCTCGGCGCTCGTCGGCGCGCTCGGCGTCGGCCTGCCCGAGCGCCCGGTCGCCGGGGTACGCGGCGCTGCGCTGGACAGCGCCGATCCGCTGCGCGGCGAGTGGAACGTAACCGTGATCGGCCCCCATTTCGCAATCGCGTTCGCGGCGCGCGAGCTCGGCGACGTAGGCCCCGACATGGACCGGCGCTTCGACTTCGCGATCACCTACGACCGCGATCTCGCGATCGGCGCCGCACGCGCGATGATGGGCCGCCTGGCCGCGCTGTAAGCGAGCGCCGGCTCGACGGCGGCGATCTGGCCCGGCTGTGCGCTCGCGTGGGGCTGCGACAGCCACGGCACACCTCCGAGCGCCGGCAGGTGTACCGCGAGCAGATACGCGGTTGCGAGCAGGCTCGCCACGCGCAGGCGCCGGTCGCGCCCGAGCGCCGCAAGCGGCAGCAGCCACACCAGATACCAGGGCGCGAGCGAGGCAATTGCGGCGATCAGCGCCAGAAACGCCCAGCCCGCGGCCGTGATCGCGTCCGCGCCGCGCCGCACCCACACGATCGCTGCGAGCGCGACAGCGGCGGCGAAGCCGGTGCATGCGGCGCGTATCGCGGGCGTGATGCTTGTGCCGAGCGCCGTGGCGAGGCGGTCGGGCCCGCTGAAGACCGTGTCGAACAGCGGGTCGCTGCTGATTCGGTGCAACTGCGTGAACAGGTCTGAACCGAACAGCGCCAGCGCCGGAACGCCGATCACGACGATCGCGAGCGCCGCCCCGCGCAGCGCTCGCCCGCTGCGAGCCGCGCCGAGGATCACGAACGGGAGCGCCAACCCAAGCGTCAGCTTGACCGCGGCCGCAGCCACCGCAGCTGCAGCCGCAGCGGACTCTCGAGCGCGCAGCATCAGCGCCACCCCGCAGATCATCAGCAGCACCGCGATCAGGTCGTTGTGGGCGCCGCTGACCGCATAGAACAGCAACACAGGGTTCAGCCCGACGAAGATCGCGGCGCGCGTCCGGTCCAGCCCGCGGCGCTCGGCGAGCTGCGCCACCAGGCAGGCGGTGGCGATGCTCGCCAGTCCTGCGGCCGCCTTCAACAGCCACAGGGCGGCGCTCGCCGACAGCAGCCCGAGCGGCGCGCTGGCAGCCGTGAACAGCGGACCGTAAGGGCTCGGCTGGTGCTTCCAGTAGACGAACCGGAGAATTGGATCGTGGGAGATCGCGATCGGCCCCGACACGTACGGGTCGATGCCGTGCAGCGCGATCTCGCGCGCGTAGGCGATGTAGCCGAACACGTCGGTCGAGACGATCGTGGGGCCGAGCGTGAATGCGATGTTTGCGAGCGCGATCGCGACCATCGCGGAGCTCAGCGGTATCGACTCGGCGTAGCGCAGCGCGAGCAGGTAGCCGGCGCTCAGGACGAGCAGCGCAGCGCTCAGCGAGCTCGGGCCGAATGAGCCGACCACGCCGCTGAAGCCGTGCAGCGGCCCGTCGATCCAGCGCGGGTTGGCGTGTGTCGGCAGCTCGAGCAGATAGTGGCCGTCGGCGGCGCCCGCGGCTATCCATACCGCCGCGCACACGCACGCCGCGAGAGCTGCAAGCCCGGCGACGCGGACAGCTGTGTTCGAGCCCGCGATGTGCCCCGTCTGTGCACCGCGGGGGCGCTCCAGCGCCGCGGAGCCATGTTCGATCACCGCTCGCAGGCTACGCGCAAAAAGCTTACGCGGAGCGAAACAAGCTGCCGGGACGGCTTCGGGCCGAGCTCGATGCCGTAGCGTGCCGGCATGCTCGGTACAGCTACTCGCCCCGAGCAGCTCGGGCCGCTGCCCGGTCGCGCCGGGCGGCTCCGCGCGCGAGTCCGGCTGCGGATGCCGAAGGGGCCGTTTGGCCTCGTCCTCGAGGGGCTGCTCGTCGCCGTCGCAAGCGTCATCTGCGCGGCGTGGGCATTGCACCTGTGGCACGCCGACCTCGCGATACCGCTTCGATACACGCCGGTAGACGACACCAAGTTCTATTTGATGCTGGTCAAGGGGATCACCGACCACGGCGGGTATCTGTCGAACCCCAGCCTCGGGGCACCGTTTGGTCAAAAGCTGTTCGAGTACCCGCAGGGCGGCGATGACCTCAGCCTGCTGCTCGTGCGGGGGCTCACGCTGTTCACCTCGGACCCGGCCCTGATAGTGAACCTGTTCTTCCTGAGCACGTTCGCGCTGGTCGGCTTCACCTCCCACCTGGTGCTGCGGAGCCTCGGCGTCGGCGCGCCTGCGGCGGCGGTGGTCTCGGTGCTGTACTCGTTGCTCACCTATCACTTCTTTCGCGGCGAGTCACACCTGTTGCTGTCCGCCTACTACGCGGTGCCGCTGGCGGCGTACCTGTTCTTGAAGGTGCTCGACGGTGCGCCGCTGCTCGCGCGCCGCGAGCGGCCACACAATCGATCAACGGCGTGGCTCTCGCGGCGAACGCTCACGACCTTGGCGATCTGTGTGGTGATTGGCTCGGACAACCTGTACTACGCCACGTTCGCTGCGGTGATGCTGCTCGCGGCGAGCCTGATCATGCTGGCGGTGCGTCGCCGGCAAACGGCGGTCGTCGGCCTTGCGCTGGTCTTGCTCGTGGCGCTGAGCGTCGGCGCAAACCTCTCCCCGACCATCATCTACCGAGCTCGCCACGGCGGCGATGCGGTGCTCGAACGCTCGGCCGCCTTCACCGAAAGCTCCGACGAGGGTTTCTCGCTGCGACTCGCGAACCTCCTGCTTCCGCAGCCTGACAGCCCGATCGCGCCGCTGCGGGAAGTCGCCGCGAAATATGACCGGGTCATCGCGCCCGGCTACTGCGAGGCCTGCTACGCGAGCCCCGGCACCGTGGGCAGCGTCGGCCTTCTATGGCTGCTGCTGTGCGCACTCGGCGTGCTCGTGGGCGCCGGCGGCTGGTTCGCCGCGCGGCGTCTGCTTCGCCACGCGAGCGTCGGCGTGATCGTTGCGCTCGCGGTTGGGACGATCGGCGGTATCGCGAGCCTGATCGAAGTGTTCGTGACCGCCGACGTCCGCGCTTGGAACCGGATCTCGGTGTTCATCGCCTTCCTGTCGCTGCTTGCGGTCGCGCTGCTGCTGGAGCGGCTGTTGGAGTGGATATTCGTGCGCAAGGCTTCGAGCCGAGCTCGATATGCGATGGCCGGCCTGATGCTCCTCGGCGTGCTGGCGTTCGGCGTGTATGACCAGACCGGTGCCTCGTTCGTGCCGCCGTACGCCGCGACCGCCCGGCAGTGGCGCAGCGACGCGCGCTTCGTCGCCGAGATCGAACGCCGGCTGCCGCGCGGCGCCGGCGTGCTCGAGCTTCCCTACGTGCCGTTCCCCGAGGGGTATCCGGAAACGCCGGTGGGGGAAACGGTGGCCACCTATTCGACCAAGTACGAGCTGTTGCGAGGCTATCTGCACTCCTCGACGCTGCGCTGGAGCTACGGTGCGATGAAGGGGACGCCGGCCGACTGGTCGGCCGCGCTCGCGGGCGAGCCGCTTGCGTACGTCGTCGCGGCAGCAGCCGCGTCCGGGTTCGACGGGCTGTGGGTCGACCCGGCCGGCTTTGACCCCGGGAAGGCCGAGCGGATGCGCGCGGCGCTGGAAGCGCTCCTCGGGGCGGGGCCGCTCGAAAGCCCCCGCCGAGATCTGTGGTTCTTCGAACTGCGCCCGTATCTCGCGCGTCTGCGGGACTCCGCCCAGGGTCCGCGACTTGACCTGCTGCGCGAAGAGACCCTGCACCCGTTCACCGTCAGCTGTAACAGTGACGGCCTGCTGCTGTTCAATCCCCACGCCGCAACACGGACGGTGACGCTGACGATGCACCTGCTGCGCGCCGGTGACAGCTACAGCGCGACCTTCGCAGGTGTTGCCGATCGGCAGGCGAGTGACTTTCCCGAGGCCGCGACGCTGACTGTCAGCCGGCGCCTGGCGCTCGCGCCCGGGCGCACCCGCGTTGAGCCGGGCATCGACGGGCTCCCTGGCGGCGCGGGCCCGCGCGTGCTCTACGCGACGCTCACCGACGCCGCGCTCGCCGGCTTTGGGCACGCGGGGGACGCGACCGCGCGCTCACTGGTGCCGGGGCTGACCGGCCCGCCGTGCGCCGGCGGAGGAGGGTAGGCGGATGGCGTCTCCGAGCGCGCGCGATCTGCGCTTTCCCGCATCCCCGATCCGCGATCGGCGACACCGCGCGGCTCATCGGGGCATGCTCGGAGCGGCGGACAGCTCGCGTCAGCGCCTGCCGGCTGTCGTCGGCGCGCTGTCGCTGCTCGCGCTGGTGATCGGTGCGCTGCTGGTGGTCGTGATCGCCGCCGAGCGCCCCAGCCAGCTGACGCCGATCTCCAAACCGGGGTACTTCCCGTTGTGGATGGCGGGACCGCTGCGCGGGCTGCTGGCGCAGCTGACCCAGGGTTACGACGCGCTCGCATGGCTCTTCAGCGCGCTGATGGGCGCGATGTACGCGCTCTACATCCTGGCTTTCACCAACGCCGGGCGGCTGCGGGCGCGCTGGACGGTCGCTGCTGTCCTGGCAGTTCATGTGATCTTCCTGCTCTCGCCGCCGCTGTCCTACACCGACGTCTTCAACTACATCAACTACGGGCGCATGGGTGTGGTTCACGGGCTGAACCCGTACACCACGATCGCGCAGCTCGAGCCGCACAACGATCCCAGCTTCTCGCTCAGCAACTGGCACTTCCTGCTCAGTCCCTACGGGCCGCTGTTCACGCTCTTCAGCTATGCGCTGGTGCCGCTCGGCGTCGTCGCCTCCTTCTGGGCGATCAAGCTGGTGCTGGCGCTCGCGAGCCTTGCGACGCTCGCGCTGGTCTGGCGCTGTGCGCGCCTGCTCGGGCGCTCGCCCGCCGCAGCCGTGGCGTTCGTCGGGCTCAACCCGATCATTCTGGTCTGGGGCCTCGGTGCGGACCACAACGACGTCCTGATGCTGTTCTTCGTCGTGCTTGCCGTCTATCTGCTCCTGCGCGCAGGGGACCCCTCTCACGTTGCCGGCGTCGCGGACGCGCGCGCGCCGGGATCCTCGCGCGCCGCCGGCGCCGCGCTCGTGACGGCGATCTTCATCAAGGCCTCGGCGGGCGTGATCCTGCCGATCTTCCTGCTGGTCTCGCGGCGCCGAGCGTTTCTCGAGGGCGGACTCGGCGCGGGCGTCGTCCTCGGCATCGCCAGCGTGGTTGCGTTTGGCGCGAACCTCCCCAACGTTGCTGCGCAGAACCGGCTCGTGACCGCGCTGGGGCTGCCCAACCTGCTGGGTCTGGCGCTCGGTCAGGGCGGCGAGACGCATGCGGTGCACACGCTTGTGTCGCTGCTGTTCGTGATCGCCATCTGCGTCGCTGCGATCTGCGCGGCGCGACGGCGCGGCGCCTGGCTGACGGCATCGGCTGTGGCGCTGATCGCGCTGATCGCCTCGCTCAGCTGGCTGGCGCCCTGGTATCTGCTGTGGGTGCTGCCGTTTGCGGCGCTGTCGCGCTCCCGCGTGCTGCGCGGCGTCACGCTGGCGCTGGGCGCGTACCTGATCCTCGCGTTCGTGCCGGCCACGCCGATGCTCGTCTCAGCGATTCACTTCAACCCCGAGGCCACGCCGCTGGCGATCGAACACCGCGCCGAACTCGAAGAGCTCGTGCGTTGATGCTCGCGCGCGGCTTCGCCCACGGCCAAGCGAGCGTCTCGCGCTCGGCTGCGCCCATAGGATGGCGCCGGTGAGCATCGGCATCATCACTGGCTCGGGTGCTTATTCGCTGCCCGATCTGGAAGGAGCGTTCACGCGGACGGTGCAGACGCGCTTCGGCGCGTGCGAGCTGAGCGTCGGGGAGTGGCAAGGCGTCGAGGTCGCGCACGTTTCGCGTCACGGTGCGGGGCACGCGCGCCTGTCGAGCCATGTCAACCATCGCGCCAACGTGCTCGCGCTGCGCCAGCACGGGGTGGACGCGGTGTTCGGCGTGACGATCTGCGGCGCACTGGAGCAGACGCTCGAGCTGGGCTCCCTGGTCGTGTTCGACGATCTCTACTTCCTCGCCAACCGTCTCCCCGATGGCTCGATCTGCAGCCTGTACGACCAGCCCGGGAGCCCCGGCCGCGGGCACTGGGTGTATGAGCGCCCGTTCTCGGAGCCGCTGCGGCGAGCGCTGCTGGACGGAGCCGATGCCGCCGGCCTGAGCGCGCACGACGGCGGCTGCTACGGGCATGTCGACGGTCCCCGTTTCAACACGCGCACGGAGATCCGCATGCTTGCCGGCTGCGGGGTGCGGGCGGTCAGCCAGACCGCGGGACCGGAGACAGTCCTGTGCGGCGAGGCCGAGCTGCCCTACGCGCTGCTCGGCTATGTGACCGACTACGCCAACGGCGTCAGCGAGCTGCCGACGCCCGTGAGCGAACTGACGCGCCTGATGGGCGTCAGTGCGGGCGCGTTCTCGGCGACGCTCGCCCACGCGCTGCGGCGACTACCCGCAGACCCGGTAGCTCCCGTCGGCATCCATATCCGCTGGCCCTGAGCAGCTGGAGCAGCAGATGCCCGACGTGATCCTGCCGGTACTCGACGAGGCGGGCGCGATTCCATGGGTCCTGGGCGCGATGCCGCCTGGCTACCGGGCGATCGTCGTCGACAACGGCTCCAGCGACGGCTCGGGCGCGATCGCGGCGGAGCTCGGCGCGCTGGTCGTGGATGAACCGCGGCGCGGCTTTGGCGCCGCCTGTCACGCCGGACTGCTCGCCGCGAGCGCGGAGATCGTCTGCATCATGGACTGCGACGGCTCGTTCGATCCCGGTGAGCTTCCGCGTCTGGTGGCGCTGATCGAAAGCGGCGAGGCAGAGCTCGCGCTCGGTCGCCGCCGCCCGGCGCCGGGTTCGTGGCCGGCGCATGCGCGCCTCGCGAACCTGGTGCTGGTGCGGCTGCTGCGGGCGCGCGCGGGGATTGCGCTGCGCGACCTCGGTCCGATGCGCGCCGCCCGCCGTCAGGCGCTGCTCGATCTCGATCTGCGTGACCGCGCTTTCGGCTACCCGCTGGAGATGGTGCTGCGCGCCGCCGCCCGCGAATGGCCGATCGTCGAGCTGGCGGTCGCCTACCGCCCGCGGACGGGCAGCTCGAAGGTCACCGGGACGCTGCGCGGCACCGTGCGCGCGGTGCGCGACATGACGCGCATGCTCGCTAGCGCCGCGCGTGACTGAAGCGCGCACGCGCGTAGGCGAGCGCCGAGAGTGAGAACAGGACGGCGACGATCGCCAGGTAGCGCGCCAGGTAGACGTGCTGGTGCTGGCCGCTGGCGACGTGGTAGGTGCTGTCGCCGAGGTTGAGGATCTCGGGGCCGAAGACGAGCAGCAGCACGCCGCTGAGGATCACGGGCACGCGCAGGTACACGTGCCCTGCGACCGACGCCGCGCCCGCCGGAGCGTTCACATCTCCCGCAGGCTCCGCATCGGAAGGCGGCGCGGCCGGCGCGGGGCGCCGCCGGCGGATCGTCGTGAGGCGATCGAGCGCCGAGTATGCGGGCAGCAACAGCAGGTCGTGCGCGACGATTGCACCGGCGAACCAGATCAGGATGTACTTGAGGCTGACCGCCGGTTCGGCGAACCAGCCGCTGACCGCGACGGCGATGATTGCAAAGCTTGCGAGCGCGCCCAGCAGGTGCAGTGGGCTTGCGCCGTACAGCGCCCGGAACCGCTTCAGCGGCGAGCGCATGCTCACGCGACCTCCGTGAAGGCGAGCTTCGACAGCCACTTGGTGCAATGCACGCCGGGCAGCGCCGGTCCGATCAGGCGCGCTGGATAGCCATGGTCGAGCGACAGCTCGGTGTCGTTGACCTGCAGCGCGATCAGTGTCGCGTCGGCGTTGACCTCGTTGACAGCGAGCGTGGCTGCGCTGAAGACCCCGTCCTTCTCGAGCGAGGTCGCTGTCGCGATCGCGCTGGAGCCGATTCCCAGCAGCGCTGCAAGGTCGCGCACGCGCACCCCGGTCCAACGCTGGGTGGTCGACCAGCCCTCGACGCATGCGATCGGCAGGTCATAGGTGTGCTGTGGCATTGCCAGCAGCTGCGCGCGCGTGACGCTGAGCTTGCGCTGCGCCGAGCTCAGCTGCAGCGTCCAGCCGGCGCCCACATCCCGCGGGCCGATCTCGGCTGCCGCCGCTGTGCGGTTGACGCTGAAGCCGTTCGGCCCCGAGCCGAAGCGGTCGCGCGGCCCGAGGATCGCAAGTGAGCGCAGCGGGCCGCCCAGCGAGTCGCCGAGGCCCTGCACGAACAGGAACAGCGAGGCCGCGCCGGCCGTGCCCAGCAGCGCCCTGCGCGACATGCTCGGCGCAGCCGGCATGGGTGCGATCAGGTCGCTTGCCGGCTGTGTTTGAGGCTCGGAGCGCGTGTTTGCGAGGTTGTCCATCAGCGGCCGCAGCCCGCGCCTGGCCGCGAGCGCCCGGCGCATCGTCGGGAGCTTGATCGCGGCGTGGAACACGAACGCTGCGCTGAACACCCAGGCGCCGTAGTAATGCGCGTCGGTGAAGAAGAACTTGAACAGGTATGCGTACTGGATGTCGAGGATGCCGGTGGCGAACTCGAACAGCGCGCCTCCCACGAGGAACGCCAGCGACAGGCGCTCGAGCGCATGCGCGGGGCTGCGCACGGGCGGCCACTCGAACAGCCGCGGGATCACCGACCACAGCTTCACCAGCAGGATCGGGAATACGGCCAGGCCGAGTGTCACATGCGTGCCCTGGGTGAACGCGTACAGCCACGACGGGTGCGCGGGCCAGCGAAACAGGTAGAAGTCGAGCGGCCCGAGCTGG
>Ga0302314_10014718_pt1 | contig 13358 bp, 15 predicted proteins | sample III_Palsa_N2_3_FD_200533 | JGI IMG/M metagenome (GOLD analysis project Ga0302314, IMG submission 200533) | Peat permafrost microbial communities from Stordalen Mire near Abisko, Sweden - III_Palsa_N2_3 | ecosystem: Environmental > Terrestrial > Soil > Palsa > Peat permafrost | place: Sweden...
ACCGCTCATCACCTCGAGCACGAAGGTGTCGGGCAGCTTGTCGGTTGGCACAAACCCAGGCGACTGCTCGTTCGGCCCGAAGGGCTCGTACGGGTAGGTCGCGAGCGCGATCACGTTGGTCTCCTGCCGGCTGAGGCTGCGTGCGGTCGCATTGATCTCGAATCCGTGCTGTTGCGCGATCGCACGCACGCGGTCCCGCGTCTCCACGTTGACGAGGGTGCTGTCGTTCAGCGCACGGGAGACCGTCGCTTTGGAGACGCCGGCGATCCGGGCGATATCAGCGATGGTCTTAACGCGGTCAACAGCCATTGGAACCGGTTGCATGATAACCCGCCGCGTGCTAGTTTGCAACCGGTTGCAGAACGAATTCGCCGAACCCACCATCGAACCGGGCCCGGATCCCGCCAACGTCGAGCCTCACGCCGGCGTTGAGCCCGCGTACCTAACGGGCCGGCGTGCCGCGATCGCACTGCTTGCGCTTGCCGCATCGGCCTCCTGCTTTCTGACCGCCGAGAACCTGCCGATCGGTCTGCTGCCGCAGATCTCGGCGAGCATGCACACGTCGCTGTCGACCACGGGCCTGCTGGTCACGATCTATGCGCTGCTCGTCGTGACGGCGACGATCCCGCTGGCCCACTTCACGCGTCGCCTGCCCCGGCGCTACCTCCTGTCAGCCGTCGCCATCGGCCTGTCCATCGGCTCGGTGGGCTCTGCGCTCGCGCCGAACTTCGGCGTGCTGATCGCATCGCGCATCTTCACCGCTACCGCACAGGCGATCTTCTGGGCCACCGGTCCGCTCGAAGCCGCGAGCATCGTCCGGCCGGAGCGCCGCAGCCGCGCGCTGACCGCGGTGTTCGGTGGAAGCGCTGTCGGGCAGGTGCTCGGGCTCCCGGCGGGTACAGCGATCGGTCACGCGGCCGGCTGGCGCATGGCGTTCGTCGCGCTGGCGGCGGCGGCGCTCGTGCTGCTCGCGGCGATCGTCTGGGCGCTCCCGACGCGGGCGCCACGACCCCCGCACGCGGATGCGGACCGGCCGTCCGACCGCGCGCGCTACCGCGTGCTGATCGTTTTCACCGCGCTGGCTGTCACCGCGAACTTCACGATGTTCACCTACGCCGCGGCATTCCTGGTGAAGGTCAGCGGCCTGCCGCGCAGTTCGGTGGCGCTGGCGCTGTTAGCCGCCGGGCTTGTCTCGACAGCGGGACTCGGCACCGGTAGCTCGCTCTACCTGCGCCACCGCCGGGCCGCGATTCCCACCGCGTTCTCGTTCATGCTCCTGGCGCTCGTGGGGATGTTCGTCTTCGCCAAGGTGACGCTGCTGGCAGCCGTCCTATTCGCCCTGGTGGGGCTTGGCATGAGCCTCTTCACGGTCGGGGGCATGACCGCGGTGATCGAGCTCAAGCCGTCAAACGGCAGCGCCTGGTATTCGACCGCCTTCAACGTCGGGATCGGCACCGGTCCGCTCGCGGGCGGCTTCGCGCTGCAGCAGTGGGGGCTGCGCTCGGCACCGCTCGCCGGCGCGGCGATCGGAGTAGTGGCACTGGCGATGCTCGTCGGTTCCGACCTACGCCTGCGCCGCCAGCACCTTACGTAGCACCGTGAGCGCGCGATCGCGATGGGCAGCGAGCTCCGCCACGAGCCGCTCAGCGTCCCGTTCCCGCAGCGCTTCGAGGATCCGATCGTGGGCCGCGACAGCCCTGCGCCGTTCGTCCTCGAGGTTGTAGTAGAGCGCGCGGTAGGCCTCGGTCGAGTCCCACAGCTGCCGGATCACCCGCATTATGTGCGGGTGGTCGGGGGAGTCGAGGATCGCCAGGTGGAAGCGGCGGTTCGCCTCGAGTTCGGCCGCCACGTCACCGCCGTCGACGGCGTTCACGAAGTCACGCGCCGCGAGCGCGATCCGCTCGAGCTCAGGCTCGTCGAGACTCACGAGCGCGTCGCGGGCAGCACGGCCCTCGAGTACCGCACGCAGCCCATAGATCTCCTCGAGGTCGGCGATCTCGAGCGCGGTCACGAAGTAGCCCCGGCGTGGGAGGTAGGTGACCTGTCCCTCCTGCTCGAGGATCCGCAGGGCCTCGCGCACGGGCGCGACGCTGACGCCGACCGCTTTAGCGAACTCGTCCTGGCCGACTCGCGCCCCGGGGCGCAGCTCACCGGCGACGATCGCCCGGCGCAGAGCGTCGAGCGCATGCTGGGCGGTCGTGCTCGGCCCGCTGGCGGTTGCAGCCATCGATCCGCTCCTCAGCGGAACGCCTGCTCGCCCGTCAGCGCGCCGCCGATGACGAGCGCGTGGACGTCGGCGGTGCCCTCGTACGTGACAACGGACTCGAGGTTGTTCATGTGGCGGATCACGGGATATTCGAGCGTGATCCCGTTGGCGCCCAGCATCTGCCGTGCGGTGCGCGCGACGTGCAGGGCGGAGTTGACGTTGGCGAGCTTGCCCATGCTGACCTGCTCAGGGGCGAGCCTTCCCTCATCCTTCAGCCGGCCGAGGTGCAGCGCCAGCAGCAGGCCGCGGTTGACCTCGGTTGCCATATCCGCGAGCTTTGCCTGCTGCAGCTGTGTGGCGGCGATCGGCTTGCCGAACACGATCCGCTCCTTGCTGTAGTCGAGTGCCGCCTCGAAGCAGGCACGGGCCGCGCCGATCGCGCCCCAGACGATGCCGTAGCGCGCCTCGTTCAGGCACGCGAGCGGGCCCCGCAGCGACGTCGCCTCCGGCAGCAGCGCGTCGGCCGGCAGCCGCACGTCGTCGAACAGCAGCTCGGAGGTCACCGAAGCCCGCAGCGACATCTTCTTGTGGATGTCCTGGGTGCTGAAGCCCTTCGCATCCCTCGGAACCAGGAAGCCGCGAATGCCGTCGTCGGTGTGCGCCCAGACAACCGCGACGTCCGCGATCGAGCCGTTGGTGATCCACATCTTCTGCCCATGCAGAATCCAGTCATCGCCGTCACGCCGAGCGCGGGTGCGGATCGCGCCGGGATCCGATCCGGCGTCGGGCTCGGTCAGGCCGAAGCAGCCGATCGCCTCGCCCGCGGCCATCTGCGGCAGCCACTGCTGCTTCTGCTCTTCCGAGCCCCAGCGGTGGATCGCGTACATCGCCAGCGATCCCTGGACCGAGACGAGGCTGCGTACGCCGCTGTCTCCGGCCTCGAGCTCGAGGCACGCGAGTCCGTAGGCGGTGGCGCTGGCACCCGCACAGCCGTAACCCTCGAGGTGCATCCCGAGCAAGCCCAACGCCCCGAGCTCACGCGGCAGCTCGCGCGGGATCGTACCCTGCTCGAACCAATCGCCCACAGCCGGAACGACCCGGTCGTTGACGAACGCACGCACCACATCGCGGATGGCCCGCTCCTCGTCGGAGAGCAGAGAGTCGATGTCGAGAAAGTCACGCGGCCGGATCGTCATGCCAGCTGCTCCTTGATCCTAGATCTTCGAATATCTAGGATCGTGGCATATGAGCACGTGGAATGACAACCAGTGCGCGGCCGATTCCGCCCTGCCCGGCCTGCGCATCCTCGATTTCTCGCGCGTGCTCGCCGGTCCGTTCGCGACGATGATGCTGGCCGATCTCGGTGCCGAGGTCATCAAGATCGAGCGCCCAGGTAGCGGCGACGAAACCCGCGCATGGGGGCCGCCCTACGACACGGCGGGCCGCTCGACCTACTTCGATGCAGTCAATCGCAACAAGCGCTCGCTGGCTTTGGATTTTGCGAGCCCCGCTGGGCTCGCCCATGCCAGGGCGCTGGCGGCGGAGGCCGACGTCGTCGTCGAGAACTTCCGCCCCGGGCTGCTCGACGAGCTCGGGCTCGGCTACCGCGAACTGCGCGCCGTCAACCCGCGGCTGATCTACTGCTCGATCACCGGCTTCGGCAGGACCGAGCAGGCGGCGGCGCTCCCGGGCTACGACCTCCTGGTGCAGGCGCTCGGCGGCCTGATGAGCATCACGGGCGAGCGCGCGGGCGAGCCGCAGAAGGTGGGCGTCGCGCTGGTCGACGTGCTGGCGGGGCTGTTCGCGACCGTCGGCGTCCTGGCGGCGCTCAACCACCGACACAGCAGCGGCGAGGGCCAGCTGATCGAGGTCGATCTGCTCTCATCGCTGCTGGCCGCGCTGGTCAACCAGGCGTCGAGCTACACCATCGCCGGCGTCGTGCCGGAGCGCATGGGCAGCGAGCACCCCAGTATCGCGCCGTACGCCGTGTTCCGGACGCGGGAGGGCGAGCTTGTGCTCGCGGTCGGAAACGACAGGCAGTTCCAGGTCCTCTGCGATGTGCTTGGCGCCCCGCAGCTGGCTGGCGACCTGCGCTACGCCACCAATCCCGAGCGCGTCGCCAACCGCCAGACGCTCCGCGAAGAGCTCGATTCCCTGCTCGCCGCCCGTCCCGCCCGCGAGTGGGCGTCTCAGCTGACGGACGCCCGCGTCCCTGCTGGGGTGGTCAACGACATCGCGGCCGCGTTCGACCTCGCGCGGTCACTTGGCCTGAACCCGCTGGTCGATTTGCCCGACGAGGGCGGATCCGGTGTCCGTCTGCCCAAGAACCCGATCGGGCTCTCGGCAACACCGCCCACCTATAGGAGTGCCCCGCCGAGGCTGCCGACGGCGTCCGCTGAACCGGACCCAGACGCGTCCGTCAGCGCCGGCTGACCATCCCCACGAACAGCTAAGGCCCGTGTCCTCGCGGGTCGATTAGATGGCTCAGTGCCCAAGTACCTGCGCGCCATCACCTCGATCCTGCTCGCCACCGTCCTCGTCGGCGCGATGTCCTCCTCGGCATTTGCCGCCGGCTCCCACAACCCGGTCGGGATCGCCGGCCAGTGGCGGGTCGTCTTCGATGACGAGTTCAACGGCACCTCACTAAACACCACGGTCTGGAATCCCCACAGCGGCTGGACCAACCAGAACCACGTCACCGATCACCTCAGCAACATCACCATCGCGGGCGGCGATGCCACCTTCAAGCTGGCCTCGCCGACCTCGGGGGCCGAGATCGGCACCAATGACTTCAGCCTCAGGGTCGGCGAGTACGCCGAGGCGCGCATCAAGTTCGCTGGCACCGGTCAGACGATCTACAACTGGCCCGCCTGGTGGGTTTCGGGGCCGAACTGGCCGGCGGCCGGCGAGAACGACATCGCCGAGGGGCTGGGCAGCCTCACCATCAACTATCACTCGCCGCTCGGTGGCCTCGAGACCGGGACAGTGCCGGGCATCTGGGCTCAGGGCTTCCATACCTACGGGATCTATCGCGGCCGCTTCTTCAGCCGCGTGTACTGGGACGGCAAGCTCGTGCGAACCTACCGCACCCACGACGACGGGCAGCCGCAGATGCTGCTGCTCACGATCGGGGCCGCGAACATCATCCGCACGGGCGCGGCCGGCGAGATGGTCGTCGACTACGTCCGCGCCTGGGAACCGGCCTGACCATCCCGGCGCTCAAGTAGGGGCCTACGCGGGTAGTCCCGGGCTGTCACCAATTTGAGACGGCGCTGGGAGCTCGCTCATGGTCAAGGAAAAACGCGGCAGGACAACCAGGCTGATTCTCGGCCTGCTGGTGGTTGCCGTGGTCGTCGCTGCCAGCGCCGCCGCGCTGTTGGCAAGCCGATCCGGGACACCAACGCGGGCTCCGGCGCGGCCGGTACAGACAGCACCGAGCACCTCGCCCTCGCCGACGACGACGCTTCCGGCCACCGCTACGTCGCCGAATGCCACGACGACTTCACCCGCCGTCACCAGTTCGCCGAGCACGACCACGACGCCCGTCAAGCACGCGCCGAAGCCACTGGGGGTACGCGGACGCTGGAAGCTCGTCTTCAGCGACGGCTTCCAGGGCAGTTCACTGAACCGCAACGTCTGGAACGCTCACAACGGCTGGACCGATCAGAACGCCGTCTCGGACTCGAGCGGCAACGTCACCGTCAGGGATGGCCACGCGATCCTGACGCTCGTATCGGACTCCTCCGGCGCTGAGCTTGGGACCCGCCATTTCGCCCTCAAGGTCGGCGAGTTCGCGCAGGCGCGCATCAAGTTCGCCGGCAGCGGCCACACGATCTACAACTGGCCTGCGTTCTGGGCTTCAGGGCCCGATTGGCCGCACGGTGGCGAGAACGACATCGCCGAGGGGTTCGGCGCGCTCACCGTCAACTATCACTCGCCGACGATCACGCGCGCGACCGGTCCGGTGCCAGGCGACTGGGCCGGCCACTTCCACACCTACGGCATCTATCGCGGACGCACCGACTCCCGCGTGTACTGGGACGGCAAGCTCGTCCGGACCTACCGAACCGATGACGACGGCCAGCCCGAGACACTGCTGCTCACGCTCGGCGCCGGCGACGAGATCCGCACCGGCGCCGCCGGCGCGATGATTGTCGATTACGTTCGCGCCTGGCGACCGGCGTGAGCACCGGCTGTTTGAGAGCGGCGCCCACTACGACTGCTCAACGACCGGGTGTCGCCGGAACACCGGCAGCTGGCGGTGCATGGTGCCTAGACTGCGACGCGCATGTTAGGTCCGGCATTCGCTCTCGGGTCCTCACTTGGGTACGGGGTCGGGGATTATCTCGGCGGCACGACGTCGCGGCGCATCGGCACGCTGCGGTTCATTTTCTGCGCCCAGATCATCGGGGTCGTGCTGGCTGGTGGCTGGGTGGCGCTCGCTGCAGATCCGATACCGCCCATTGGGACTGTCGCAGCGGCCGCAGGTGCTGGTCTTGGCATAACGGTCGGCCTCGCCGCCTTCTTCCAGGCGATGGCCGTTGGAAAGATGAGCCTCGTCGCCCCGATCAGCGCGACCGGTGTTGCGCTTCCCGTCGCGGCGGGGATTCTCCGTGGCGATCATCCGAGTGTGGCGCAGGTGATCGGCATCGTCGCAGCCATAGCCGGGGTTGTGCTCCTGACGCGGAACCCAGGCAGGCCGCGGGCTGATCGCACTGAGGCTGGCCTCGGGCTGGCGTTGCTCGCCGCCCTGGGGACAGGGGTGTTTTTGTGGTTGATGGCACCGGCCAGCGGTCATGGCGTTCCGTGGGCGATCTTCATCTGTCGTGCAGTTCCCGCGATTGTGCTGAGCGTCGTATTCAGCATCCGGCACCCGTCGTTGGGTCCGGCGTTGCAACCGCGAACGGCCACCAGGATTCTTGCCCAGGCGATCCTCGGATTCGTCGCCACGACGCTGTACGCGTTCGCCACCCTCCATGGCCAATTAGCGATCGTGTCGGTGCTCGGATCGCTGTATCCGGCTGTGACGGTACTGCTGGCCTATCGACTGCTGGACGAGCGCCTAGGTGGCATTCAGCAGCTCGGGATCCTAGCCGTGCTCGGCGGGGTCGTGCTGCTGTCCATATAGGCGTGCAGGTGGCCCGGCATCGCCCTCTAACCGCGATAGGCCGAGCAGTGCTGTGACGCGGCTGGTCTTCGGCCTCACCGATGCCTTCGCAGGGTCTGCATGGCTATCGAGAACGTGCTACCTGCTGCTGCGTAGCTTTGTACTTGCGAATCATCTTCACCAGAGCGCGAATTACGAGGACCATGAGGTTTCCCTTCCTGAGTTGATTTCAGGCCGAACGGCCATGCGCCAATACTCCCTCGACTCGGGCTTTCTCGCATCGGGCCAGAGGCTGATCCTCGGGTTGAACTGGACATCACCGCTCAACCCTCGGGTGGAGCCAGGCAGTCTGCCTCCGGCGTATCGGTGGTGGGACACTGTGCTGTCCACTCGAGAGGAGGAGAGCCGTGAGGCCTACTACCGCAGTTCCGAGTCCGCATCAGCAACCAGTGACGCTGCAGCTTCTCGCGGAGAAGAAACGGGTTGGTGTGCCGATCGTGATGGTCACCGCGTATGACTTTCCGAGCGCGCAGATGATCGAGGAGAGCGGGGCGATCGACCTGGTGCTCGCTGGTGATACCGGAGCGGAGATGGTGCTCGGGTACCGCGGGACAACACCGGTCTCGCTGGATGAGATGCTGGTAATGACCGCGGCGGTGCGTCGTGGTCTTCGTACGCCGCTCTTAGTTGGAGACCTGCCGTTTGGCTCCTACGAGGAGTCAGACGAGCAGGCTGTCCGCACGGCACAGCAGCTGGTGAAGGATGGCGGAGCGGATGTCGTCAAACTCGAACGTGCCGGCGGCTCTCTTGCGCGGGTGCGGGCGATCGTTCAGTCGGGCGTCCCGGTAATGGGGCACCTTGGGCTAACCCCCCAGACGGAGGCAGCGCTCGGTGGCCGACGCGTACAGGGCCGCGGCGCCGGCAAGGCGGCTGAGCTACTCGCCGACGCACGCGCGCTCGTTCAGGCTGGGTGTTTCGCGATCGTTCTCGAGGCTGTGCCAGAACCGGTGGCCACCGCCGTTTCTGCGCGGATCCCCGTGCCGACTATCGGGATCGGGGCCGGCGCAGGCACCGACGGTCAGGTCCTCGTCTGGCACGACCTGCTGGGACTCTATGAATGGCGGCCCCGATTCGCAAAGGCCTACGCCAACCTTCGTCCTGACATCCACCAAGCGCTGAGCAGCTACGCCGACGACGTCCGATCGCGCTGCTTCCCCGCCAGCGAGCACTTCTACACAATCGACGATGAAGAGCTTCAGGGCTTCCTGGCCGAGATCGAAGACTGAATCGCAACCGCCGTCAGTCGCGCCTGCGAAACCTCACTTGGCGCAGGAAGACACCTAATCGCCGAAGCAGCCACACTTCGCCTAGCCGCTGGTCGGGCAAAGCGATCGTACGGCGCCAGGCGTGGTCTAGCCGTAGCCGCCGTGTCAGACTGCCACAACGGTCATGGGATCAAGCCTTCGCACCTGTCTTGCTCTCGTGGATGGGCCCGCCGCGTGATCGACGCCATCATGCTTGTGATCACCGAGCCTGACCGACGGATCCGCGAGCAGCTCAAGCCAACCCGAATAGCGATCATCACGGGCCTCATCTTCTTCTTCGCAGGCCTGGTGAAGTTCGCATTTCATCATTGGGAGCTACACGCGTTTCGCAGCTTTGGGCTGCCGTGGCCATCAGCGATGGAGATCGTCGCGGGTGTCGTTGAGACCATCGGTGGAGCGTTGCTCGTTGCACGTCGCGGTGTGGTGCCCGTCACGATCATGCTGGCGGTCACGATGCTCGTCGCGATCGTCGCCTCGGGGATCGGCCACGGGGATGTCATCCCAAGCCTCACGCTCGCTCCAGCATTGCTGCTGGCCGTCGTATACCTGCTGGCGGTAGCGATGCCACCAAGCCGCGTCGCAGAGACCTACCGTTCGGCGCGCTTCCGCCGACACGCGACACGAGGACGCTGGACTCGATAGCACGGTCCCGTGCCGTCCAGTGCCTGTACGCGCGGAGCGTCGTCAACGCAGTCGTGTGGACCGGACTGCGTTGATCCCGAAAGCGACTGTCATGAAGGCGGTGGCTGCAGCGTCGCGGTGAGATGTCGGGCCTCCCCCGAAGAATCTGTGGCTTCGGCGAGAAGCGACTCCTCGAAGGAGGCCCTCATGAAGTATGTCGGAATCGATTGGCAGGGTGGAACCTCGAACGACAACGGAGCGAGCATCGTCCCCTACAAGGAGAACGTGATCCCGTCCAGCGTGCGGGCGATCGCCAAGCGCGCCGTGCCCGGCGTCGGCGCCGTCCAGTTTTGGGTCGGCGTTACCAAGCAGCATGGCTACTGCACGGCGCTGCGGCTCCCGGGCGGAACCTGGGCGGAACCTGGGCGGGACTCAAGGATCTATCCGGCGTGGGTGGATCGATCCCCGGCTGCCAAGCAACCAGACGGCAGGTCGGATGGGGCGCGTTGATCCTCTCCGGGTTTGACGACAACAATGAAGGGGTGATCACGCGCAGCGGCCAGCAGCGCGCGTTGATCTACGGTCAGATCGTCGCGCCGGGGCACCCGACCAAAGTCCGCGACGAAAACAGCGGCGTCACGAGTTCTGTGCTCGACGGTAAGTACTTCATGCTCGATGAGAAGCCCTCCGCCGATGGCGGTACTCACCTGGTCGCGCTGAACGCGTCCGGCAAGATCGTCGCCGACGAGCAGCAGCCGCTGCCGGGAACGCCAACGGTCAAGTGCGTCGGCCGCTACAACGTCCGCCGCCATCGGATCCCCTGGACGAGGAGGACATCGCTCACCTGGAGCTGTCGGCACTACGTCCAGACGATCGCCAAATAGTTCGCCTGCGACACCTAATTCGCTGGCACGCAGCCCCTCCGAAACGATGACCTCGCACCTCCTCGTCAGCTGAAGCCGCTAGCGCGCCTCGTAGCCAGTTTCGACCACGCTAGCGGCGGCAGCCCACGCACCGAGAAGCTGGAAGAGCCTTAGAAATTCTGAGGCGAAGCGAACCGGTAATAGAGGAGCCCCTCGCCACGGTCGCTGACAATTCCCATGAGCATCACGGCAAACGCCTCCTGTACGGACGCGAGCTCGAGAGGGCCGCCGTGAAGCGGCTCCATACCGATGTCACGAGTCAGCTGCTCGACAGCCGCGCGAGATCCCTCATCGCCGACCCAGATGTTGCCCGGCTTGGAGGAGCTTTCGGCTGCCTGCTCAAGCAGTGCTCCGAAGTTCAGGTTGAACACCTTTGCCGTCGGACCGCCTGTCTGGGCTTTTATGTACTCGGCGATCGATGGGTAGCCGGCCGGTGGCGCCGCAGTCATTCGGTTGGTGGCGTCGAGAACGACTTTGCCGTCGAGCCCGGTTACGCGTGTCAGAGCGTCGGGCACGGCTTCGCTGAGCACGGCTACCAGGACGACGTCAGCGTCGCTGGCGTCTCCGCCGTCACGCCCGAACATCGTCACTTCGTGCCCAGCTTTCGTCCACAGCCGCGCAAGCGTCCCGCCAATACTCCCGCGGCCAAGTGTCGTGATTTTCATGGTGGCTCCTCCTGGATCGAGTGATTGCTGTTACTGGCCCGGCGAGACGCTCAGATCACTGTGGTGCCGCCGTCCACAACCAGCTCCATGCCGTTGACGTAGCTCGAGTCGTCCGAGGCGAGGAACAACGCGACCGACGCGATCTCCTCGGGGCGGCCCATCTCTCGCCGCGGGATCACGGACTCGAACTGCGCCTTCATCTCCGCGTCCATCACCTCCTCCAGCATCGCCGAGGCGACCTGGCCGGGGGTCAGCACGTTCACTCGGATCTTCCTGTCCCTCAGCTCGGACACCCAAACCCGTGCGTAGGCGGGCAGCACGGCCTTGCTCGCCGCATAGACACCCCAATTGGGGTAGCCCCTGAGCGAAGCGTTTGACCCGGTCATGAAGATCGAGCCTCCATCGTTGAACAGCGGCAGCGCCTTCTGGACCGTGAACAGCGTGCCGCGCGCGTTCACCGAGAACGTGGCATCGAACTGCTCCTCGGTGATCTCGCCGAGCCTGCCCTGCTCGCCCGCCCCGGCACTTGCCCACAACACGTCAACCGCGCCCTTTTCGTCCTTGACCGTCTCAAACAAACGGTCCAGATCGGCGAGGTTGGCCGAATCGGCCTGCACGCCGGTCACGTTCCGGCCGATCAGTTCGATGGCTTCGTCGAGCGCGTCCTTCCGTCGACCGGAGATGAAAACGTGGGCTCCTTCGTCAACGAACAACTTGGCACCGGCCAGCGCCATGCCACTTGTCGCACCCGTGATCACCGCGACCTTGCCATCGAGCTTTCCCATAAGTACTCCATTCGCCTCGTAGTTCCGACGCTATGTACACCGGTCTGAGTGCTTAACCTAACAGGTGATCGCGCTATGCACACCGGTCGGTACTCGCTGAGCTACGCTAGGGCTATGACGGAGTTGGAGAAGGGGCCGCGAGGTGTGCGCCGCGGCAGGGGCGCGCGAGAGCGAATCCTCAGCGCTTCGAGACAACTGTTCCGCGATCAAGGCATCAACTCCACCGGCATCGACCAGCTCTGCGCGGTAGCCGAGGTGTCCAAGCACACGCTTTACCAGCACTTCCGCGGCAAGGACGAGCTGATCGCCGAACACCTACGGCGATTCGATCCCGACATCCTGCCCGAGGTGTTCGACCGCACCGACCTCACACCCCGCGAACGACTCCTCGCCGCCTTCGACATCCACCCGCCGCTGTGCCCGTTCATCGCAGCGGCCGTCGAAATCCACGACCCGGGCCACCCGGCACGCGTATACGCCCGCGACTACAAGAAGGCCCTTGCCGCACGGCTCACCGAAACGGCTCGCGAGGCCGGCGCCACCAACCCCGAGCAGCTCGGCGAGCAACTGGCGCTGCTCCTGGATGGCGCCTCGGCCCGTAGCCGAGTCCTCGACACCGAGACCTTCGCCACCGCCACCGCCGTCGCGGCCGTCCTCATTGACAACGCCATCCCCACGGCCGCGGAGCCCCCGGGCGCAGACGGGGACCTTTCAGCCTGGACGAGCGCAACGCCACGCAAAGGATCCTCCTAACCGGAGCTGCTTCTCACTCGGCTCGATCTAGCCTCGTTGGGAAAAGGGGTCGTCTGCACGGTTGCGCTTGCCGCGCGATTCATCGGCGCGCGAGGCGGCGCCGCGTACGGTGGCAAGTGAGGCGGCGAGCTGACTGAGGGATGTCTCGGCGAGGGGGGGCCGGAGAGCGGCTTCGAGCTCTTGGTCGAAGACTGCGCCTGCGCTCGTGACTAGCTCCTGACCGGCGCGCGTGAGTTCGACTACGGACGACCGCCGATCATCCGGGTTAGGTCGTCTTGCGCAGAGACTGGCTGCCTCCAGTCGGTCGACAGCCTGGCTTGCGCCGCCGACTGTGATCGCCACGGCCCGGGCGATGTCATTGACGCGGCACGACGGGGTCGACTCTATGACCAGCATCGCGTTCAGATTGCTCAGACTGACCCCGCACTCTCGTTGCAGCCGTGCGTCGATTGTGTTCCAGAGGATTGTCTCGAATCGCACGAGGTCGTCAAAAACTCGGCGTAGGTCCGTCACGGTCGGCTTCCTTTTTCAGTTAGCTTAGAGCTAAGTAGCTTACTGCTAATCTATAGCTTTGGTCGTGAAACCAACTGACAGGAGCGCACCATGAGCAAACAGCAGCGCGACACCATCGATCAGATGCTGCGAGACGCGCCGTTCGATCTCGGCGGCGAGGTCTCTGTTCAGCGCCCCCTCCTCGAACAGATGCTGACCGGTCATCCACTGGCCGACGACGTGCGAACGACCCCGGGTGAGCTCGGTGGGGTGCCGGTGATCTTCATTGAGATCGCAGACACCGAGCCGAGCGGCGTGATCGTCCACCTGCACGGCGGCGGCTTTGCCCTCGGCTCGGCGCACAGCTCGGTCGGCTTCGCCTCCGACCTCGCGCGCAGGGCCGGGATGAGCGCGGTCACAGTCGACTATCGCCTCGCCCCCGAACATCCCTACCCAGCGGCCCTCCTAGATGTGACCGCTG
>Ga0302314_10014719_pt1 | contig 13357 bp, 18 predicted proteins | sample III_Palsa_N2_3_FD_200533 | JGI IMG/M metagenome (GOLD analysis project Ga0302314, IMG submission 200533) | Peat permafrost microbial communities from Stordalen Mire near Abisko, Sweden - III_Palsa_N2_3 | ecosystem: Environmental > Terrestrial > Soil > Palsa > Peat permafrost | place: Sweden...
GCCGCTCAGACGCTTCGGGCCGGGATGATCGGGGCGGCCGTGACGGGGACCGCTGCGCTGGCGGTGGTCCAGGTGCTGCCGGTGTTTCTCGCCGCCGCCCTGCCTCTGGTGGGCGCGCTCGCGCCGATGGCCGTGGCCTATGCTCTGGGCAAGAAGTCGTCAGTGACCCATGTCGCTGAGTAAGGATCGCGTCACCGCCGCCATCCTGATCATCGGCGACGAAATCCTGTCGGGGCGCACCCAGGACACCAACCTGCGCGACATCGCCAAATACTTCGGCGCCCACGGGGTGGACGTGGCCGAGGCCCGCGTGGTGGGGGACGTCGAGGACGAGATCGTCGCTACGCTGAACCATCTTCGAGAGCGCTACGACTACGTGGTCACCACCGGCGGCATCGGCCCCACCCACGACGACATCACCGCAGACTGCGTGGCCAAGGCGTTTGGCGTCGCCCTCTACGAGCACCCCGAGATCATCGCCATGATGCAGAGTCGCTGGCAGGGCGAGATCACCCCCGCCCGCCGTCGCATGGCCCGGGTGCCGGAGGGCGGGAGCCTGGTGAAGAACCCGGTCAACGGGCCGCCGGGCTTCCAGATCGGCAATGTGTTCGTGCTGGCCGGCGTGCCGCAGATCATGCGCGGCATGCTGGAGGACGTGGGCCACCGGCTGAAGGGCGGCGCCGTGGTGATCTCCAAGTCGGTCCGCATCGAGGGGACCGGGGAGGGGGTGCTGGCCGCGCCGCTGGAGGCCGTCGCCAGGGCGCATCCCGACATGTCGCTCGGCAGCTACCCCTTCTTCGGGCCGGACGGCTATGGCTCGAGCCTCGTTCTGCGCGGGCGGGATCCGGCGGAGGTGGACGCCACGGTGCTGGAGCTCGTCGCGGCGCTTGAGGCGGCGGGGGTGAAGAACATCGGGCAGGCGGAGACGCTGTAACCTTTCTCCTTCCCTGCGAAGCGGGGGAGGGGGACCACCCGCAGGGTGGTGGAGGGGGCGAGACCAGGCGGAGCATTTCAACCAGCCCCTCCCACCGCCTCGCGGTCCCCCTCCCCGTGTCGCAGGGGCGGGAAAAGGCGCTACTTCCCCTTCCAGGCCGGTGCGCGCTTCTCCGCGAACGCCCGCGGGCCTTCGATGAAGTCCTCCGACTTGTAGAGGGCGGCCACCGCCGGATAGCGGTTCTGACCCTTGATCGCCGCTTCCAGCGACGGCTCGGCCAGCCCGCGCTGCACCGCGTCCTTGGAGGCGCGGATCGACATGGGGCCGCATTCCAGGATGCTGGCCGCCCAGCGTTTGGCGCCCGCCAGCGCCTCGCCCGCCGGCACCACCTCGTTGACGAAGCCCAGCGCCTGGCCCTCCGCCGCCGGCACGCGTCGCCCGGTGAGGATCATGCCCATGGCGGCCTTCTCCCCGATCTGGCGGGGCAGGCGGTGCAGGCCGCCCGCCAGGGCCGCAAGGCCGACGCGGGGCTCGGGCAGGGCGAAAACGGCGTTCTCCGACGCCACGATGATGTCGCACGCCAGGGCGATCTCGAACCCGCCGCCCATGGCCACCCCGTTCACCGCCGCGATCACGGGCTTGACGAGGTCGAAGCGGGAGGTGAGGCCGCCGAAGCCCTTCTCCACGATGCGCAGCTCCCCGCGATGCTCGGCGGTGTAGCGAAGGTCGTTGCCGGCGGAGAAGGCGCGCTCGCCCGCGCCGGTGACGATCGCCACCCACTGCTCCGGATCGGCGTCGAAGGCGTCGAACACATCCGACATCTCCTGGTTGGCCATGGGGTGCAGGGCGTTCATCACCTCGGGCCGGTTTATGGTGACGATGGTGACCGGGCCGTCCCGCTCCACCTTGACGAACTCATAGGCCATAGCATTGTCCTCCTGCGGTGTTTGCGCCTTGTCGCGCCACGCTGGACGGATCGGCGCTCGGGAGCAAGATGCCCCCGGGGGAAGATGCGTCAGGGGAATTCTCGATGAACCGATCATACGCCCATGAGGCCGAGCCCCAGTGGTTCATCCAGGCGCAGGGCCGGGTCTGGGGGCCCTATCCCGAGAGTCGGATGGAGGGCTTCATCGCCGAGGGGCGCGTGGCGGCGGCGACGCTGGTGTCCCAGGCGCCGGAGGAGCCGTTCGCGCCGGCCGGGCGGGCGGCGGCGCTGCGGCGGTGGTTCAGGACGCCGACGCCGACGCCGACGCCTGCGCCCACCCCCCTGCACGACAGACGCCCTCCCGCGCCCGCCATGGCGGAGCCGGAGCCGGCGACGCGCCATGTCGAGCCCGGGATCTACTACGCCGGCGCGATGCGGCCGCTCCTGGTGTTCGCGGCGCTCGGATCGCTGGAGGGCGCGGCGTTCGAAGCCGTGCTGGCGATCCACGGGCCCTATGAGCGGATCGGCGGCGGCCTCTGGCTGATCCGCGCCCGGCTCGGCCCGGCGGCGCTGCGCAACGCCCTCTCGCGGCGTCTGCGGGGCGGCGATACGCTGGTGGTGGTGGAGGCGACGCTGGAGCAGGCCGCCTGGTTCAACCTCGACCTGGCCGAGGAGCGCAAGCTGCGCGCCCTCTGGGCCGGCTAGACCGGCGTCAGCCCCGCCGCATAGCGCTTCCAATTCTCCACATAGTGGGCCGCCGACATCGCCAGCATGTTGGCCGCGCCCTCGTCCAGGGTGCGAATCACCTTGCCGGGCGAGCCCATCACCATGGAATGGTCGGGAATCTCCTTGCCCTCGGTGATGAGGGAATTGGCGCCGATGATGCAGCCGCGCCCGATCTTTGCGCCGTTCAGCACCACCGAGCCGATCCCGATCAGGGAGCCGTCGCCGATGGTGCAGCCGTGCAGCATCACGAGGTGGCCGACGGTCACGGATGCGCCGATGGTCAGCGGAACGCCCGCATCGGTGTGAAGCACAGAGCCGTCCTGCACGTTGGAGTTCTCGCCGACGATGATGGGATCATTGTCGCCGCGCAAAGTCGCGTTGAACCAGATGCTGGCGTTCTTCTTCAATATGACATTTCCAAGAACGGTCGCGTTCGGCGCGATCCAGTATTCGCCGTCAGGCGGAAGCTGGGGTTCTATGTCGCCGAGGCGATAGACATTCTGATTAGTTTTCATCCGTGCACGTCCTGACTGCGACAACTTGCTCGTTAATTTCCTGGAAACCCGTATAGCATCAAACTCGTTAGGTGATTCGAGACCGCGATCGTCTCGAACAGCGTGGAGCACCGGGTGGCGCTTTCTTCAACGCGGCGGACAAAGGGTCCGCCCATCATCGAGGTTGAAAGCGGCCCGCCCGGCGCTGCAGGATTCGGCTCCATTGATCGTAACGCAAGGCGCAGCCCTCCGGGCCGCGCCTTTTTTCTTGGCTTTTCCCGTTGAACTCGGAGGCTCCCATGACCAAGCGTGCCCTGAAGCGTCTCGTCCGTGAAGGTGAAGTGGACTACGCGCAGTTCGGAGACGAGGCGAAAGTCCGTCGCCTGCCGCTGGAACGAAGCTGGTCGCCGCTCAGGGAAAATCGAAGCGCCAACGACGGCCCGCGCAGCAACGACGAGCGGGAACAGGGGTATCTGAAGACCATCAAGCCGAAGTCGCCGGGCCAGCAGGCGCTGCTGGACGCCATGGACGCCAAGAACCTGGTCCTGGCCCTCGGGCCGGCCGGCACGGGCAAGACCTACCTCGCCATCGCCAAGGCGGTGGAGGCGCTGGAGGCGGGCAAGGTCGGCCGCATCGTCCTGTCGCGCCCCGCGGTGGAGGCCGGCGAAAGCATCGGCTTCCTGCCCGGCGAGATGGAGGACAAGCTCGCCCCCTACCTGCGCCCCCTCTACGACGCGCTTTCGGACCGCCTCTCCATGAAGCGGGTGAAGATGCTGATGGCCGAGGGACTGATCGAGATCGCGCCGGTGGGCTTCATGCGCGGGCGCACCCTCAACAACGCCTTCGTGGTGATCGACGAGGCGCAGAACTGCACCTACGTCCAGCTGAAGATGCTGCTGACGCGGCTGGGCTGGAACTCCACCATGGTGGTCACCGGGGACCCGCACCAGTCCGACCTCCTGCCCGGCATCTCCGGGCTGGCCGACGTGGCGATCAAGCTCGACGTCCTGCCCACCGTGGCGGTGGTCAAGCTGAAGGACGTGGACATCGTGCGCCATCCGCTGGTGGCGGAGATGCTGGGCGTTCTCTAGCCGTCAGTCACGGCGTTCCTGGGGCCGGCTAGACCGGCCTCAGGGGCAGTCGCGTCACGGACGACGGCGGCGCGGCGGGCGGCGAGCCGTCCCCGCCGAGAAGCCGGGTCCCGGCCTCGGTGATGACCCAGCCCTGCTGGGTGCGCTCGGCCAGGCCGAGTTCCGTCAGGGCGCGGGCGTCGCCGATGTTGACGAAGGCCACGTCCTCGCCGTTCTGCTTCTTCAGGAGGTTGCGCAGGGCCTGAAGCTTGTCCTCGCTGAGGTTTGGGGCGGTCACCGATCTAACCCCTGGTGAAGCTGGGCTCGTCGGCGAACCGGATCTGGGCCGGGGCGCCGGCGTTCTGCGAGGCGTTGGCGCGGCGGGTGGCCGAGGCCATGGCCTCCTCCTTGGTCTTGAACGAATCGAGGTCCACCCCGGCGTGCTCGACGGCCCATTCCAGCGGGCGACGGATGATGGTGAAGGTGGCTCGGGCGATCGAGGGGCTGGCCATCAGGTCAAATCCTTTCAGGATTCACGCACGCGTCTTCGGCGCGGCGGTCGGGGTCGGCGCGGACGGGCGCGCCTTGCAAATGATCGTGTTGGGCGGATGCGCTGGAGAGACGCGCCGGCTCGGCCTGGCTCTTCGCCCCGCGCTGCTTGTCCACGAACGCCCCTTTCCGGGGCTCGAAATCCGGACCGGCTTCCGCTCAAGGGAGGCCGGCTCTTGAGACGACCGGTCCAGGGCGGGCCGGAGAGTCGTTTCGAGTTGCGACACCTTAGCGCATAAGGCGTTAAAACGCACGGCTATTCGCCGGGCGGGTCCGGGGAGGCCGCCTCAGCGGCGAAAACCGGCGATGAAGTCGCCCATCCAGGCCGCCAGCCGGTCCTTGGCCTCCAGCGGCGAGCGGCCATGGCGCACCACCACCATGTCGAGGTCCGGGACCACCACGGTGAACTGGCCCTCGAAGCCGTTGGCGGAGAAGGAGCCGGGCCCGCCGACCCCCAGCCACCAGTGGGCGCCATAGGGACCGTCCGGGGCGCCGGCCTGCTGAAAGGTGGCGGTGCGGGCGTAGTCGACCCAGCCTTCGGGCAGGAGGCGGCGCCCGTCCCAGATCCCGTCCCGCAGATAGAGCAGGCCGAAGCGGGCGAAGTCCTGCGCCGTGGCGTAGCAGAAGGACGAGCCGATGAAGGTTCCGGCCCCGTCGAACTTGGGCTGGGGGCTCCTCATGCCCAGAGGGTCGAACAGGCGCGTCCGCATGAAGGCCTCGAACGCCGCGCCCTTGGCCCCGATGGTCTCGGCCAGCAGGCGGCTGACGATGTTGGTGGTCCCGCTGGAATAGGAAAAATGCGTGTCCGGCGCATGGGCCGGCGGAAAGGACGCCGCGAAGGCCGCAACGTCCGTCTTGCCCGCGCCGAACAGCATCTCGATCACGTCCGAGCCCTGGTCCGGCACGTAGACCTCGTTGAACGTCAGGCCGCTCGACATGCGCAGCAGCTGGTCGAGCGTGATGGCGCCGCGCGGATCGCCGGGCGCGGACCACTCGGGCGCGGCGGCGGGGGCGTGGATGTCGATCAGGCCGTCGCCGACCAGCATGCCGGTCAGGGCGTGGGTGATGCTCTTGGCCTTGGACCAGGAGGGGTGGGTGGTTTCAGGCCCCATGCCCTCGGCGTAGCGTTCGACCAGGAGACGGCCGCCCCGCACTACCACGACAGCGTGCGTCTCACCGATCTCGGCCAGACCTTGCGGACTGAAGGCCCGGTCCAGGGCGTCGTCGACGCGTCGCCGATCCGCGGCGGCCAGAGCGCCGGTCGGCCACGCGTCGGTGGGCCACGCAAGGCCGGCGGGTTGCTGCGGAAGCGGAGGAAGGGGGCTCACGACCGCCGACTCGGGCGGACTATTCCATGTCTTCGGCGAGGATCGGCATCTCGAACATGAACGAGCCGTCCTCGTCCTCGTCCTGATAGATGACGCCGATGAATTCGCCGGCCAGCTCGACCTCGGCGGAATCCTTCTGCTTGGGACGGGCCTTCACCGCCACGTGCGGATTGCCGAAGGTGCGCTTCAGGTGCGCCTCGATGCGCTTGATGTCCTTGTCTTCCACGACGATGATCCTTGCGCAAACTGGGGTGCGGACCCTTAAGGCGTAACCGCAAGGAGGAAAACCCCGCGCGGACGGTTGGGTTCAGATCACGTAGTCGAGGTCCGCTTCGCCGAGGGTCTGGTCCATGCTGCGGGCCGGATCGGTGCAGGAGGGGCAGTTGACGAGGCGGGCGGGCACGCCGGCGGCGGTGCAGCCGGCGGGGACGGGCTTCAGCACCACCGATCCCGCGGCGATCTTGGCGTAGTCGCCGATCACGATGTTGCCGATCACCGAGGCGTGGGCGCCCAGAAGCACGCCCTTGCCGATCTTGGGATGGCGGTCGCCGCCCTCGGCGCTGGTGCCGCCCAGGGTCACGCCCTGCAGGATGGAGACGTCGTCGCCCACCACCGCCGTCTCGCCGATCACGATGCCGGTGGCGTGGTCGATGAAGACGCCGGCGCCGATGTTGGCGGCCGGATGGATGTCCACCTGGAACAGTTCCGAAGAGCGGCTCTGCAGGTAGAAGGCCAGGGTCTCGCGACCCTGGGTCCAGAGCCAGTGGGCCACCCGGTGGGTCTGCAGGGCCTGGAAGCCCTTGAAGAAGAGGAAGGGCTGCAGATAGCCCTTGCAGGCGGGATCGCGCTCGAACACGGCGCGCAGGTCCGCCTCGACCTTCAGGAGGATGGAGGGGTCGGCGTCATAGGCGTCCTCCGCCACCTCGCGGGCGCTCATGGCGCGCAGCTCCTGGTCGCCGAGCTTGCGGGCGAGCTGGTAGGAGAGGGCGCGGCCGAGGTCGTCGTGGGCGAGGATGGTGGCGCTGAGCATGGAGGCGAGGCTGCCTTCCGCCTGCGCTGCATGCTTGGCCTCGTTGCGGAGCGCCGCCCAGACCGGGGGCGGGCCTTCAGCCGAAACCAGTTCGAACCGATGCGACATCAGCGTCTCCCTTTGCCGCGCTATCGTCCGAGGATCGCCCCTGCGAGCGCCGGATCGAGATCGCCCTCATACGCCATATGGTGGACGCGTAAAAGCATCGCCACCGTAATCGCATCTTCCACGGATCCCGTGACGGCGGCGTTCAGCGCCTCGCGGAACGGGACGCGGACGATGGCGAGGTCCTCGGTCTCGTCCGGCGCGCGGGGAACGGCGGCGAGGCCGGTGGCCAGATAGCCGACGGCGCGCTCGTCCGAGCAGGAATTGGAGAGCTGCATCGTCAGGATCTGGCGCCAGTGCGCCGCCTCCAGCCCCGCCTCCTCGCGCAGCTCCCGCTTGGCGCCGTCCAGCGGCGCCTCGCCCCGGGGCGCGCCGCCCTCGGGGATTTCCCAGCTGTAGGTTCCAAAGGGAAAACGCCATTGTCCGACGAGGGTTACGCTCCCATCCTCATGCAGGGGCAGGGCGCCCGTCGCCACGTTCTTGAAGCCCTGCAGGTAGTAGTTGGCCGGCGCGCCGGTGGGGGCGACGGCGGCGAAGTGGTCGACCGTGAACCAGGGATTGTCGAGCAGGCGCGTCGGCGGTTCGTGCCGCCAGCCCTGGCCGCGGGGCGCTAGCCAGGCGGGACGGTCCTGTTTCTTATCGCTCATCTGGCCGCTCCGCATTGCGCTTTGGGGTCATAGCGCATAGCTGTGCATCGATCCGAGTTCAGAATCGTTCGCAAGAAGCCGCCCGCCATGACCGACATCGTCACCTCGCCCGTCCCCGCCGCGCCCCTGTTCGGCGAACCCTGTCCCATCACCCCGTCCGCCGAGACCCTGGCGCTCCTGGCCAACCGCCGCTCCAGCTCGGCGCAGACCCTGGCCGCGCCCGGGCCGACGGAGGCGCAGCTGCAGGACCTGCTGCGCATCGCCGCCCGCGCGCCGGACCACGGCAAGCTGCACCCCTGGCGCTTCATCGTGCTGCATGGCGCGGCCAAGGCCTCGTTCGTGGAGCGCATCCGCCCGCTGGCCGCCAGGCAGCGCGGGCCGGACAAGGCCTCGGCCGTCCTCGCCAAGCTCTCCACGCCGCCCATGACGGTGGCGGTGATCTTCACCCCCAAGGGCGAGGCCAAGCCGGTGTGGGAGCAGGAGCTGTCGGCGGGCGCGGTCTGCACCCTGATGCTGGTGGCGGCGGAGGCCATGGGGTTCGGCGCCAACTGGATCACCGACTGGTACAGCTACGATCCCGAGGCCCTAGCGATCCTGGGCCTGGCGCCCGGCGAAAAGGTGGCGGGATTCATTCACCTGGGTACGGCGTCTGAAGCACCGTTGGAGCGGGTGCGTTCGGATCTCGGATCGTTGGTTTCGCGATGGGGGGCAGGGGCGGCGGCGGCGCATTAGGATTGCGCCGGACGGCCGGCCTGCGCGGACGGGCGGGGGAGACGTCGACGTTCACCAGCACCTGCTGGATCACCCCGTCGGCGGTGACGGCGCGCAGCAGCACCTGGTCCGGGCCGACATAGCCCGCCTCCGCCGTGTAGATGGCCAGCATGCCGCTCACCAGCCGCCCGCTGCAGGCGGCGTGGCGGTCGCTCTCGGGATAGACGGCGTACATGCGGCCGGGCTTGACCACGGCCTCGCCATGCACGGGCGCTGAGATCACCTCCAGCTTGGTCTCGCCCATGGGCACGCAGTCGTCGCCGAGGGAGGTGTCGCCCCACAGCTGCACCGGCTTGCCCGCCTCCGCATCCTTCTGCAGCACGCCCTTGCCGCCCGAGCTCCCGCCGAAGTGGGGCAGGCCGATGTGGGGGATGCCGAGATGGAAGGTCGAGCCTTCGTCCGATCGTCCGCCGGCGCAGGCGGTCAGGAGGGTCAGGGCCAGCAGAGGCGAGAGGCGGCGGATCGACATGACCCGGCTTTTAGCGGCTCGGACACGACAGTCTTGTGACGGTCATCCCCGCCCGCGGTAGGGCGACACGCCCGGATCGGGCGCCCAGAGGCCTTCCGGAACTGCGCCGGTCTGCCAGAAGACGTCGATGGGGATGCCGCCGCGGGGATACCAGAAGCCGGCGATGCGCAGCCATGCAGGCGCGGCCACGTCGACGATCCGCTTGCCGATGCCCACCGTGCAGTCCTCGTGGAAGGCGCCGTGGTTGCGGAAGCTGGTGAGGTAGAGCTTCAGGGACTTGGATTCGATCAGCCAGTCGCCGGGCGCATAGTCGATCACCAGGTGCGCGAAGTCGGGCTGGCCGGTGACGGGGCAGAGGGAGGTGAACTCCGGCGCCGTAAAGCGGGCGAGATAGAGGGTGCCGGGATGCGGATTAGGCACGCGCTCCAGCCTGGCGTCTTCGGGGCGCTCGGGCTGGGCGATATGCTGGCCGAGCTGGGTGAGGCCCAAGCCTTGGGGATTTGAGGTGTCCGTGGTCATGCGGTCGAGGTAGTCTGCCCGAGGCCAGGGCGCAATCGCAGCGCCGAAGAGAGCCGGCAGGGACGAGGACAAGATGCCCCAGACGACAGGCAAGGATTTCGACGGCGCGGTGGTGGTGGTGACCGGCGCCTCTACGGGGCTCGGGCGGGCGGTGGCGGTGGAGGTCGCCTCACGCGGCGCCCGGGTGGTGGTGATCAACTACGCCTCCAGCGCCGCCGAGGCGGAGGAGACCGCGCGGCTCTGCCGGGCCGAGGGCGCCGAGGGCGTGCTGGTGCAGGGCGATGTCGGCGAGGACGCCGATTGCCGCAAGATCGCCGCGGCGGCCGAACCCTATGGCCGGATCGACGCCCTCTTTAATAATGCGGGCGTCACCAAGTTCGCCCAGAACCACGCCGACATGGACGCGGTGGACGCCGACGACTTCCTGCGCCTCTACAGGGTGAACGTCGTCGGCGCCTTCCAGATGATCCGCGCCGCCCGCCCGCTGCTCGAAGCCTGCGAAGGGGTGGGGGCGGTGGTGAACACCTCCTCCATCGCCGGGGTGACGGGCATCGGCTCGTCGGTGCCCTACGCGGCCTCCAAGGGCGCTCTGACCACCATGACCCTCTCCCTGGCGCGGGCGCTGGCGCCGAAGATCCGGGTGAACGCGGTCTGCCCGGGCTTCATCGACACGGTGTGGTTCGAGAAATCCCTGCAGCCGGAGGCGCTGGAGCGGCTGCGGGCCGGCGTGGCCGCCTCCACCCCCCTGAAGGTGGCGTCCAAGGCGGAGGACATCGCCGGGCCGATGGTGTTCCTGGCCTCGCCGTCGGCGCGCCACATCACCGGCGAGACGCTGCTGGTGGACGCCGGCACGCACCTCGGCTTCGCCGCCCTGTCGATGCGCTAGGATGACGCTGACCATGACCGCTCCGGCAGACACCGTGATGACCTTCGACGACGTGGTCCTCGGGCGCAAAAGCATCCGCGGCTACAAGCCCGATCCCGTGCCGAGGGCGCTGATCCGCGAGGTGATCGACATGGCCATGCGCGCGCCCTCGTCCCTGAACACCCAGCCCTGGAACTTCTACGTGGTGGCCGGTGAGCCGCTCGACCGCATCCGCGCGGGCAACACCGAGCGCACGGTCTCGGGCGTGCCGCAGTCGCGGGAGTTCCGCAGCCATGGCGAATACGCCGGCGCCCACCGCGAGCGCCAGATCGAGATCGCCAAGCAGCTGTTCGCCGCCATGGGCATCGAGCGGGACAACAAGGACCAGCGCACCGACTGGGTGCTGCGCGGCTTTCGCCAGTTCGACGCGCCGGTCTCGGTGGTGGTGACCTACGACCGCTCGATCCACGGCGGCGACATCGCGCCGTTCGACTGCGGGGCGGTGACCAATGCGCTGGTCAATGCGGCGTGGTCGCGGGGGCTCGGCTGCGTCATCAACAGCCAGGGCATCATGCAGTCGCCCGTGGTGCGCGAGCACGCCGGCATCCCCGACGACCAGGTCATCATGATCTGCGTCGCCATGGGCTGGCCCGACGACAGCTTCCCCGCCAACGCCGTGGTCTCCCGGCGCAAGTCGGTGGACGAGGCGGCGGTGTTCGTGGGGTTCGACGACTAGCGGAAGCCGACCTTCTGGTCGCAGGACGGCTTAAGCCCCCATCTTTTCGGCATCAGCCGTCCTGAGGGTCGCGTGGGGGTTCAGGCGCCCGATCAGGCGCAATATCGGGACGGGCCCCGCCAGGATTTCGTCCCGCCCCTTCTCCAGGCCTTGGATGGCGTCGCGGGCGAGTTTGTCCACATCCATCCGGTGGCCGATGTTCATGTCCTCCTGGCCCTTGTTGAAGTCGGTGGCCACGGCGGGGGGCGCCAGCTCCACCACCTTGACCGAGGTCCGCTTCAGCTGCACGCGCAGGGACTGGGTGTAGGAGTGCATGGCCGCCTTGGTGGCGCAGTAGATCGGCTTCATCGGCAGGGGGACGAACCCCAGGCCGGAGGTGACGTTCACGATGGTCGCCGCCTTCTGCCGTTTCAGTTGCGGCAGGAACGCCTGCACCAGCTGGATCGGGCCGGTGAGGTTGGTGGCGATCTCCCGCGCCAGATCCTCCAAGCCGCCGCTGGTGTCGTTCAGATTCCGTTTCAGGCCGATCCCGGCGTTGTTGATCAGCATGTCGAGGGCGGGAAAGGCGGCGGCCACATCGGCGGAGAGGCGGGCGATGGCCTCTGGATCGCTCTGGTCGCAGACGAAGGTGCGCACCCCCGGCAGAGACTGGCGCGCCGCCGCCAGCCGCTCTTCCGTCCGCCCCGTGATGAGGACAGTGTTTTTCCGCTTCAGCAGCTGGGCGGCCAGGGCGTGGCCGATGCCGCCCGTCCCGCCCGTGATCAGGATCGTGTGCTGAGTGAGGGTCACAGAAAACTCCGCCTTGGATAGGTGTTCGGTGGTTGGCGCGCCGCATTTACAGGCTGCGGATCAAGCTTTCTACACCTTCAACCCAGGTTGAAGGTCAAGGCCTATGAAGATCGGCGAATTCGCGAAGCGGGCCGGGGTGAGCGCCTCGGCGGTGCGATTTTACGAAGACCGGGGGCTGCTTCTCCCGCCGGCGCGGTTGAAGAGCGGCTATCGGGTGTTCGGCCCGGCGCATCTCGAGCGGCTGATCCAGGTCCGACGCGCCCAGGCCCTTGGGTTCTCTCTCGAGCAGATCGCCCTGTTCTTCACCCTTCCGGAAAGCGAGCGGCGCGACAAGACGGCCGTCATCGAGGCGGCGAAGGTCAAGCTCAAGGAACTCGATCTGCACCTTGCAGAAGTGAGGACGCAAAAGCGGCAAATAGTTGATTTTCTAGCCAGACATCAGGTTGATCGGGCCGCCTCCGACGCATGAGTCCAACGCCGACGGTCGCCGTATCGATAGCGACCTAACCCATCGCCTGCTGCAGATCGGCGATCAGGTCGTCCGTATCCTCAATCCCCACCGACAGCCGGATCAGGCTGTCGGAGATGCCGAGCGTCGTGCGCTGCGCGGCGGGGATGGAGGCGTGGGTCATGATGGCGGGGTGTTCGATCAGGCTCTCCACGCCGCCGAGGCTTTCGGCGAGGGTGAAGACCTGCACCCGCTCCAGCATCCGCCGCGCGCCGTCGAGGTCACGGTTCAGCACGACGGAGATGATTCCGCCGAACCCGCCGCTCATCTGCCGGGCGGCGAGGGCGTGCTGGGGATGGCTGTCCAGGCCCGGATAGATGACCCTGGCGACCGCGTCCTGCGCCTCCAGCCACGTGGCGATCCTCATCGCGCTCTCGCAGTGCTGACGCATGCGCAGCGCCAGGGTCTTAACGCCGCGAAGGGCGAGGTAGCTGTCGAACGGGCCGGCGACGGCGCCGACGGCGTTCTGCAGGAAGGTCAGGCGGTCTGAGAACTCCGCATTCTCGCCCACCGCCACGCAGCCGCCGACGATGTCGGAATGGCCGTTCAGGTATTTGGTGGTGGAGTGCATCACAAGGTCGATGCCGAGCTCCAGCGGGCGCTGCACATAGGGGCTGGCGAAGGTGTTGTCGGCGGCGGTGGTCACGCCATGCTTTTTCCCGAGGCCGGCGATGGCCTCCAGGTCGCAGAGCTTCAGCATGGGGTTGGTGGGCGTCTCGGCCCAGATCAGCCTGGTGTTGGGGCGGATCGCGGTCTCGACCGCCTTCAGGTCCGACAGGTCCACGAAGCTGAACTGAAGCCCGGCGCTGCGCCGGCGCACCTTGTCGAACAGGCGGAAGGAGCCGCCGTAAAGGTCGTCGCTGGCGATCACGGGGTCGCCCCAGTCCAGAAG
>Ga0302314_10014720_pt1 | contig 13356 bp, 12 predicted proteins | sample III_Palsa_N2_3_FD_200533 | JGI IMG/M metagenome (GOLD analysis project Ga0302314, IMG submission 200533) | Peat permafrost microbial communities from Stordalen Mire near Abisko, Sweden - III_Palsa_N2_3 | ecosystem: Environmental > Terrestrial > Soil > Palsa > Peat permafrost | place: Sweden...
GCTCAGTGGCGCGGACGCGGATGCGCCGGATGCCGCCCTCGAAGCCGTCGATGCTGATCCAGTCGCCGACCTTCACCGGCCGCTCGACCAGCAGGATGACGCCCGAGACGAAGTTCTGCACCACGTTTTGCAGGCCAAAGCCGATGCCGACCGAGAGCGCGCTGGCGACCAGGGCGATCTGGGTGAAGCCGAGGCCGGTGGCCCCCAGGGCGCACAGCAGGGCGATGCCGACCCCGAGGTAGCCGACGCCGGTGGTCACCGAATTGCGCACGCCGGCGTCCCAGTCGGTGACCGGCAGGTAGCGGCGCACGATCCAGCGCTGCACGGCGCGCGCCAGGCCCATGCCGATCACGAAGGCGCCGATACCGCTGAAGATGGCGAACGGCGAGATCGCCACCGAGCCGAACCGGATCGGGCCGCCGAGCTGGCCCACATTGGCGAACAGTAGATCGCCGCCGCGCCCGAACGGGGTCAGCGCCAGGCTGAGCGCGGCGATGAGCACGATCAGTTGCAGCGCCGCCGAGACCAGGGCGCCGGCCTGGGCGATGGTGGAGCGGCGGAAGCGGAAGATCACGAACAGCGAGCGCGACGCCCAGCCATCCGGGCTGAACATCGATCCGACGAAGTCGTCGGCGAAGCGCATGACCAGGTAGGCGGCGGCGGCGATCACGCTCAGCCAGAAGATCTGGCCCGAGGTCAGCACCGCGAGGGTCGTGTAGCCGGCGAAGACGGCGCACAGGGTGACCAGGATGGCGGCGCTGAGGATCAGCGAGATCAGCGTCCAGGCCGGCGCGCGGGCGCGGTCCTCGGCCGCCCCTGCCGCCGTTTCGGGCGAACCGCCCTGGCCGCGGCCGAAACTCACCAGGATCAGCCCCGCGGCGGCGGCGTAGGCGAGCGAGAGCACGCAGTTGGCGGCGATGGTGGCCGCGACGCTGGCGCCGACCACATAGCTCAGCCGGGTCAGCATGAAGCCCGCCCCGGTCACCAGGGCGACGATCACCAGCGGCGCGGCCAGACGCCGGGCGTCGGCGTCGCCGAGCGGCAGCAGGCGCCGGTCCGCTTCTGGCTCGGTGGCGAGCACGCGGCCGAGCGTCAGGATGCCGCCCGCCCAGACGACCGCCACCACCGCCGCGCCGGCCAAGGCGTTGGCTTCCGTCGAGAGCAATCCGCCCCACTCCGCCCCGATCCGTAACGCCGCCACGCTCAGCGCCGGCGCGGCGGTGTCGACCATGGCGACCCAGAGCGCGGCGCCGGTCTTGCCGAAACCGGGGTGGATCTTGCCGGTCTTGCGGCGGCCCAGCCGGCGCAGCCAGATCCGGACCGGGAGGAGGAACGCCGCGGCGAAGAGCAGGCCGAGCGCGAGGCCGATCACGCCCCGCGGCTCGCGTGCGTTCAAGGCGGTGTCGACCGCCTCGTCGGTCATCACCGCGAGTCGCTGGCCGTCGCTGCCGGCTGCGCCGGCCAAGGCGGTCCAGAAGTCCGGCGACAGCGGCGAATCGGACCGGGTCAGCACCCGCGCGCTGAAGCCCTCGCGCCGGCGCTCGGCGATCAGGCTGAAGGTGTCGCGCGCCTCGGTCGCCACCGCCTGGGCCTGCGCCTCCTGGCTCTCGACCTGGTTCCGCTGGACCAGCAGCGGCGCTTCCTTGGCGGCTTCGGCGGCGGTCGGTTTGCGGCGGCCGCGGGGAACGATCTTGGCGATCTGAGCATCGAGGCTGGCGAGCTGGGCGGCGGGACCGGTCATCGCGGCGCGGGCGTCGGCCTCGATCTGGGCGGCCTGGGCCGCCATCGCCGCGAGCCGGGCGTCGTTCGAATTGGTCGCCGCCTGATTATCGAGCTGGACTAGGGTTGCCTGGTCCGCCGCGAGGCTGGCCCCGGCGTTCGGCGGCGCCGCCGGCGCGACCGGCGACGGCGTGGATGTGACCGCGTTCGTAGGCGTCGGCGCCGAAGCCTGATTCGAGGCAGGCGTCGCCACGACCGCGTTGGTCGGCGCGGCGGGCGCGGGGCCGGCGAACGCGCAGCACGCGACGGCGAGCGACGCCAGGGCCGCACAGACGCCAGCCAGGGCGCTTAAGCTGCGATTAACCGTGTTCATTCACCATTTCGCGATCATGAGCGACGCCATTCCCCTCTTCACGGCGCTAACGAGCCGGCTCCACTACCTGGCGGACCGCCAGCAGGTGATCGCACAGAACGTCGCCAACGCCGACACTCCCGGGTTCACGTCGAAGGATCTCAAGCCTTTCACCATACCGGGCCAGGGCGGCGCGGCGGGCGGACTTCCGCCCATAACGCCGACACTCACCTCTCCGATGCATATGACCGCGCCGAACCTGGCCGCATCGGGCGCCAAGCCGGTCGATTCGCCCGACTCCGAGACCACGCTCAACGGCAACTCCGTGGTGCTCGAGGAAGAGATGATGAAGATGACCCAGGCGCGCATGGATTACGACGCGACGATCACGTTCTACCAGCAGGCGTCGACGTTGCTGACGACCGCCGCGCGATCAACCAGCTCCTGATGAAAGATCGATAGCCGATGGCCGATCCGACCGCTCAGCCTTCCAATATCGCCATGGCCGTGGCGGCCTCCGCGCTGCAGGCCCAGCAGGCCCGCATGCGGGTCATTGCGCAGAATATCGCCAACTCCAGCTCGACCGCCCAGACGCCGGGCGGCGATCCTTATCGACGGCAGATTCCAGTGTTCACACCGCAGACCGTCACCGGCGGCGCCAAGGGCGTCAGCATGAGCCGGGTCGTGGCCGACCAGACCGACTTCACCACCGAATACGCCCCCGGCCATCCGGGCGCGGACGCCAAGGGCTATGTGAAGATGCCGAACGTCGATCCCTTGATGGAGGCGATGGACATGCAGGAAGCCCAGCGCGCCTACCAGGCCAATCTCAACGTGATCGAGACCGCCCGCGAGATGGACTCCGGCACCCTCAGCATCCTGGCCAAGTGAGCTGACCGATGGTCGCCCCACTGATCGCCGTCAAAGCCTACGCCGCCGCGCAAGAGATCGGCGGCGCGGGGATGGCTGGCGCGGCGGGACCGGCCGCAGGGCCGGACTTCGGCCAGATGGTCAATCAGGCGATGAACAACGCGGTGAGCGACTCGCGCAACGCCGAAACGCAGATGACCGCCCAGATGCAAGGCAAGGGGAACCTGGTCGACGTGGTCGACGCCATCTCCTCCGCCCAGACCAGCCTCTCCACGATGATCGCGGTGCGCAACCAGATGATCACCTCGTACCAGCAGATCATGAACATGCAGATCTGAGTGCAGTCCGAGCGTGACAGCAGCGGCATGGCCGGCCGCGACTAGCCCCTCCCCGCTCACCCCCAACGCTGCTAGGGCTGCGACATGGCCGGGCCGATCATCGAGCTGAAGGACGTGGTCAAGCGCTATGGGGCGCTGACGGCGGTGGACGGGCTCTCGCTCGCCATCGAGCCGGGCACGTTCACGGCGCTGCTGGGCGGGTCGGGCTCGGGCAAGACGACGGCGTTGAAGACTATCAACGGGCTGATCATTCCCGATGGCGGCCAGGTGTCGATCGATGGCCGCGCGGCGGGCGACGAGGCCGGGTGGGCTCTCAGGCGGCGGATCGGCTATGTCTTCCAGGAGATCGGGCTCTTTCCGCACATGACGGTGGCCGAGAACATCGCCATCGGGCCGCGGCTGGCGGGCTGGGATAAGCCAACCATCGCCGCGCGCACCACCGAACTGCTGAAGCTGGTCGATCTGCCCGACAACGTCGGCGCGCGGCTGCCGGCGGCGCTCTCCGGCGGCCAGCGGCAACGGGTGGGCGTGGCGCGGGCGCTGGCGGCGAAGCCGGCGATCATGCTGATGGACGAGCCCTTCGGCGCCCTCGATCCGGTGACCCGCGACGCCCTCGGCCGCGACTACCGCGCCCTGCACGAACGGCTCGGCCTCACCACGGTGATGGTGACGCACGACGTCTGGGAGGCGCTGCTGCTCGCCGACCGGATCGTGGTGATGGACCACGGCAAGATGCTGGCCGACGCCACCCCCTCCGCCCTGCTCGCCGGCCACGGCGACGAGCGCGTGCAGGCGCTGATGGCGACGCCGCGCCGACAGGCCGATCGGGTGCGGGCGCTGGCGGGCGGCGCGCTCTGATGAACGCACGCCTCGCCCCAGCCTGGGCGCTCCTGCCCGACTACCTCGGCCAGCATGTGCTGCTCTCGGCCTGCGCCCTGCTGCTGGGCCTGGCCATCAGCCTGCCGCTGGCGGTGGCGGCCAGCCGCAGCGCGGCCGTGCGCTGGCCCTCGCTGCTGATCGCCAGCCTGATCCAGACCATCCCCAGCCTGGCGCTGCTGGCGCTGTTCTATCCGCTGCTGCTGGCGCTGTCGGCGGTGAGCCTGGCCGTGATCGGCCACGGCTTCCCGGCGCTGGGCTTCCTGCCCTCGCTGCTGGCGCTGACGCTCTATTCGATGCTGCCGATCCTGAGGAACGGCGTGGCGGGTCTCACCGGCGTCGATCCGGCGATCGTCGAGGCGGCGCGCGGGGTCGGCATGACCGATCGCCAGCGGCTGTTCATGGTCGAGCTGCCGCTGGCCGCGCCGGTGATCATGGCCGGGGTGCGGACGGCGGCGGTGTGGACTATCGGCGCGGCGACCCTGGCGACGCCGGTCGGCCAGACCTCGCTCGGCAACTACATCTTCTCGGGCCTGCAAACCGAGAACTGGGTCTTCGTGCTGTTCGGCTGCGCGGCCTCGGCAGGGCTGGCGATGGCCGCCGATCAGCTGCTCGGCCTGATCGAGAGCGGCCTGGCGCGGCGCCAGCGCTGGCGGATCGTGACGGGCGCGGTGGGGCTGATCGTCGGCACGCTGGCGGCCCTGGCGCCGCTCGCCAGCGCCAGCCTCGGTGTCGGCGCCGTGCGCTATGTGGTCGGCGCCAAGGATTTCTCCGAACAGTACATCCTGGCGGACGTCATCGCCGATCGGCTGGAGCACGGCGGCGCCAGCGTGCTGCGCAAGGAGGATCTCGGCTCGACCTTCGCCTACGACGGGCTGAAGGCCGGCGAGATCGACACCTATGTCGACTATTCGGGCACGCTCTGGGCCAACATCCTGAAGCGCACCGACAATCCCGGACGCCAGGCGGTGCTGACCCAGCTCACGGCGGCGCTGAAGCAGCGCGACGGGGTGATCGTGCTGGGCTCGCTCGGCTTCGAGAACGCCTATGCGCTGGCGATGCCCCGGGCGGAGGCGGAAAAGCTCGGCATCCACAGCCTGGACGACCTCGCCGCCCACGCTGGCCAACTCACCCTAGGCGCGGACCTGGAGTTCCTGTCGCGGCCGGAATGGGCCTCGGTGCGCGACGCCTACGGCCTGAAATTCAAGCGCCAGGCCGAGTACCAGCCGACCTTCATGTACCGCGCCCTCACCTCGGGCCAGGCCGACGTGATCTCGGCCTTCTCCAGCGACGGGCGCATCGCCGCCGACGACCTGGTGGTGCTGAGCGACCCGCGCCACGCCCTGCCACCCTATGACGCGGTGGTGCTGGTCTCGCCGAAGCGCGCCGGCGACGCGCGGCTGATCGGCGCGCTGACGCCGCTGATCGGCAAGATTTCAGTGGACGCCATGCGCGCCGCGAACCTCACCGTCGACCGTGATCAGGACAAGGCGACCCCCGCCCAGGCGGCGAAGGCGCTGGAGGCGAAGGTGGGGCCGTAACCGCCCAATGCGTCGCTCCCATTCCTGGGCGAGGACAGACGGCGAAGCGGTTTAGGGTGGGCGTGCGGCCAAGAGGTTCTGGGTCTGGGGAATAGGTATCGTGTCGCTGCGCCCTTCGCGCAGCAGGGGTGGTGGGGGTCGTGGCAGCAGAACAACCGTCCGGTCCGGTAGGCCGCCCTCCAGCTTTGGCGATCGTCGCCGGTCTTTGCCTGGCGGTCAGCATCTTGCTGCCGCATTCGCTCGCCGCGGGGCTGGTATTCGTCTGCCTGGGCTTATGCGTCGCGTCCTACATGCGAAGAGAACGCTGGCGGTGGACGGCGATTGTCATCGCGGTGCTGGCCGTCGGAGTCCTGGCCCTGACGCTGATTCCAATTCGAACCTATGCGGATCCGGGCAATGTGACCTACGCCGTCACCGGGAGCGCTCGCTCGGCGGAGATCATGTGGCACGACGGAGCTGGAAATCCGGACACGACCGTCGCCGACCTGCCGTGGTCCAAGACCATCAGCACCGCTTCGGGCGTCTATGTGTCGATGAACGCGCGCAACAACAGCGGCCGCGGCACGGTCACCTGCACGATTTCGTCCCACGGCCAGGTCGTGAATACCAACACCGCGGTTTCCGCCGACACCAACGCCATCTGCTACGGAGACTCGCCCGCCGCCGCCCCATGACGGCGCCCGCGGCCTCAGCCGCCGGCCGTGACTTCTTCCTCGCGCTGGTCTTTCCTCAGCCTCGCTTGCCCGCCGGCCGCTCTATCCATCAGTTGCTGGGCCAAGCGCGTGCGCCAAAGGGAGTCGGCCAGCCGATGCAGATCGCGGTGAATGGAAAGCCGGTGGCGACACTCTCCTCGGCGGTTGAGAAGCGGCTCGCTGAGCGGCGCAGCCCCGAGGTCGCGGAGGGCGCGGTTCTCAGCGCCGAGCAGTCGACGGCCGCATGGGCGCGCCGTACGCGGCTGCTCTATGGGGTTTTGTGCGGCGTCGGGGGGGCGATTGCGACCGCGGCGCTGATCATGGCAGCGTGGTGGGAGCCGCGCGACCTAACCCTGGTCTTGCCGGTCTACCTGGTACTCGCCGGCGGGCTCGCGTGGCTGCTGCGGTTCACCTACCGCCGCAACCTCGCCAAGCTACGCGGCCGAGCCGGCGCCCAACTGCCGCGCATGGCGCCGGCCGGGACCAATATCCGCGCCGACGCCGACGGCCTGACCGTCGGCCAGCTCCGCAACCCCTGGTCCGACCTCGTCATCGACGCGGTCGAGATCACCGACACGACATTCGACGACAGCTCAGTCTCCTGGGTCGAGCACCTGGATCTGACGGGCGACGGCCGCCTGATCGTCCTGGACACGGTGTTGATCGGCAACGGCGCCGAGGTGCTCGCCAAAGTGTGGCGCGAACTCACAGCGAGGCGATAAAGGCGCGCAATTCGGCGCTGGTCGCTTCAGCGCCGCGTCGATCGCCGCGAGCGACTGGTCTCGCGGCGCGATGGGAAGAGGCTCCGCGCACCGCTCTGACGAGCGAGCTGGCGACGCGCGGCTGCTGGGCGCGCTGCGGCCGCTGATCGGCAAGATCTCGGTGGACGCCATGCGCGCCGACAACCTCACCGTCGACCGCGACCAGGACAAGGCGACCCCGGCCCAGGCGGCGAAGGCGCTGGAGGCGAAGGTGGGGCCGTAACTACGCCAGTGCGTCCCTCGCATTCCTGGCGGGGACAGACGGCGAAGCGGCTAGGACGGGCGTGCGGCCAAGAGGTTCTAAGTCTGGGGGGAATAGGTATCGTGTCGCCGCGTTCCTATTCCTGTCGCTGCGTTCCTATTCCTGAACCAACGCCGCGCGGAGCGATCTCCGCGGCGCTTGTGGAGGCCCTTGGCGCCCCCTCTCCTCGGAGGTCTGGCGCTTGCCGCTGGTGCTGCGGCCGTCGCTTGGGTCCGCGCGCCACTTGGCGCGCGGGGTTGGTCGTTCCCGACACGACCGCGCTCGGCTGCGGCTTTGCGGCGACGGCTTGCCTTCCTGCAACACTTATAGTATCGTCACACCAGTGCTCGTTGTGTCGCCCGCTCTTTCTCATCGTGAGCCGCCGAACTCCCGCCACAGGGACGAGGCCGATCCGCGTTCGCCACAATTGGGCCACCGTTAATAACGGGAATTTACGGTGGCGGCGGCCGGAATTGGCGTCTTTGTGACGACTCTGAAACACGGGGCGCCGGCCGCCAGCCTGGCCACCCCGCCAGCGCTGGCGCCCCCGGGCCGGAGCGGGCGACGACAGTGCGCCAGCTCCCAGCCCAGCTTCAGACTCCCCCACCCTGACCGCTTCGCGGCCTGTCCCGCCCCACGAGGGGGAGGGCGGAAAATAGCACTTCGTTAACCACGTTTGGCCGAAGCTGGGGGCCTAAGTGAATTCCCCCCATCGGAGGCTTGCCCATGAACGGCGCCGAGGTTCTCGACATCGGCCGCGACGCCATCTGGCTCACCATCCAGCTCGCCGCGCCGGTGCTGCTGGTCGGGCTGGTGGTGGGGGTGGTGATCGGGCTGCTGCAGGCGCTGACGCAGGTGCAGGAAGCGACGCTGGTCTATGCGCCGAAGATCGTCGCGGTCTTCATCTCGCTGCTGGTGTTCCTGCCGCTGATGGGGGCGCTGCTGACCGGCTTCATGCGCCACATCGCCGAACGCATCTCCTCGCTCTGAGGCTGCCAGGGCGTGGAGCACTACGCCACCGCCCAGCAGGTCTTCGTCGCCGGCATGGTGTTCGCCCGGGTGGGCGCGATGATCATGACCATGCCAGGCCTGGGCGACACCCCGACGCCGGTGCAGCTGCGCATGGCCTTCGCCATGCTGATGTGCCTCGTCGTGGCGCCTGTCGTCGCTCCGACCCTGCCGCAAACGCCGCCCGACCTCGGCGGCCTGATCGGCGACATGATCCGCGAAATCCTGATCGGCCTCGCCATCGGCGCGATCCTGCGCACCTTCATTGGGGCCGTGTCAGTCGCCGGCGAGGTAATCTCGATCGCCACCACCCTGTCGTTCGCCCAGACCGCCAACCCGCTCCTGGGTCAGCAGAACACGACGCTCGCGACCTTCCTGTCGCTGCTGGCCATGGTGCTGATCATGACCACCAACCTGCATCACCTGTTCATCGCGGCGATGGTGCGCTCCTACACGCTGTTCCCCTATGGTCATGCCGCGCCGGTGGGCGACTTCGCCCAACTCGCCATTCGCACCACCGGCGACGCCTTCGCGGTCGGACTCCAACTGGCCGCGCCGGTGCTGGCTTTCTCGCTGATCTTCAACATCGCGACGGGCCTGGTCGGGCGGGCGATGCCGCAGTTCCAGATCTTTTTCGCCGCCGCGCCGCTGCAAATACTGTTCGGCCTTTCGCTCTTCGCCCTCAGCCTGGGGGTTATGGGAACCTACTGGCTCGATCGCTTTCGCGACATCCTGCAGCGGTTCGGGTGAGCTGACCGATGGCCGAGGGCGACGACTCAGCCTCCAAAACAGAAGAAGCCACCCCGAGGCGGATCGAGGAGGCGCGCAAAGAGGGCAACGTCCCCAAGTCCGCGGACCTCGCCCAGGTCTGCGCGCTCGCCGGCGCCTTTGCGGCGATCGCCATGGGCGGCGGCGCGATGGCGCGGCATCTGGGGGACGAACTATTGCCCTTCATCGCCCATCCGGACTCGATCGACCTGCGCGGCGGCGCCGGCGTCGCCGTGACCTGGCAGGCGAGCATGGCGGCCGCACCTTTCCTCGCGGCCGTCATGGGCGGAGCGATGCTGGCCGGCGTTGCCGGCAACCTGGTCCAGCACGGCGTGCTCTTCACCACCGCCAAGCTGCAGCCCGACCTCTCCAGGCTTTCACCCATCGAGGGTTTCAAGCGCGTCTTCGGCATCGATGGGTTCATGAGTTTCCTGCGCTCGATCCTGAAGGTGCTGCTGGTGAGCGCGGTGGCCTGGTGGGTGCTGGCGCCACACGCGGGCGAACTGGCCGGCCTCGTCCGGGTCGGTCCGATGGGCGTGCTCGACTATTCGGCCGGCGTCGGCCGCAGCCTCATGCTGGCCGTCCTCGGGCTGCTGTCGCTGGGCGCGATCATCGACTTCATCTGGCAGCGGCAGCGGTTCATGGTCCGCATGCGGATGAGCAAGGAAGAGGTGAAGGAGGACTTCAAGCAGAGCGAGGGCGACCCGCACATCAAGGCGCGGCAGCGGCAGATCCGCAACGAGCGCGCCAAGCGCCGGATGATCCAGCAGGTGCCCACGGCCACCGTGGTGATCGCCAACCCGACCCACTTCGCCGTGGCGCTGCGCTACGAGCAGGGCGAAACCGCCGCGCCGCTCTGCGTGGCCAAGGGCATCGATGAAGTCGCGCTGCGCATCCGCGAGGTCGCCGAGGAGGCTGGAGTGACGGTGATCGAGGATCCGCCGCTCGCCCGGGCGCTGTTCAGCGCGGTGGAGATCGACCAGATCATCCCGCAGGAACACTATGAGGCGGTGGCGAAGATCATCGGGTTCATCCTCTCCGGCCGCCGACGGCGTGCGCGCACCCTGTGAGGGCGTATGATTCGCGGGTGATTCGCTGGGCGGGCAGTCTTCGAGTCTCTGAAGCTTTACGATGGCGCACACGGTGAGCGACGCGGGCAGGATCAAGGGACGGGGCGGCGCCGGCCTGCTCGCGCCCGCGGCGCTGGGGCTTTTCTTCCTGGCCGCGCTGCTGGCGGCCGCACCGGCGTTGGGCAGCGGGCCGGAGCGGCTGGCCGGCTTAGGACTGCTGGCCGCGCTGGCGATCGTCGCCCTGCTGACTTTCCCCGCCCTGCGCCGCCGCGCGCCGGCCGCGGCGGCAGGCGCCGACTTCGAAACCCTGGTCCGCGCCCTGGCCGAACCCGCCGCCCTGGTGGCGGAAGACGGCGCGGTGGACGCCGCCAACGGCGCCTGGCGCGACCTCGTCGGTTCGCATCGACGTCTGCAGCGCGCCGCGCTGGCGACGGCCCCGGCGCTGCTGCGCGCGGCGAGCCGCGACGGGCACGCCGGCGAGCGCGTCGAAATCGGCGGCGCCGCGCGGCGGCTCGACGCCTCGCGGCTCGAGGACGGCCGCTTCTTGCTGCGGCTCTCGCCCGAGCCGCCGCCGGACCCCACGCCCTCCAAGCCGGCCAAGGCCGCGGCGCTCTCGCCCGGCGCCGGACTCGACGCGTTCGCGGCCGCCTCGCCATTCGGCGCGGCCCTGATCGAGGGCGAGGATCCGTTCGCCGGCGCGATCCTGGAGGTCAACGAGGCCTGGGCCGCCATCGCCGGGGACGCGCCGGCCGCCGGCGCCCAACTCGGCCCCTTGCTCACGCCCGCCAGCCGCGACGAGGCGGCGCGGCGCCTGGCGGCGGGCGGCGAGGGGCCCTTCGAGGTGAACCCCGCGGCGCGCCCAACCAATATCGCCCACCTCTACGTGGCGCGCCTCGCCGGCCGCTCGGTCGCCTACCTGGTCGACGTCACCGAGCAGAAGCAGATGCAGGCGCAGCTCGCCCAGTCGAACAAGATGCAGGCGATCGGCCAACTCGCCGGCGGCGTCGCCCACGACTTCAACAACCTGCTCACCGCCATCCTGATGAACCTCAGCGAGCTGGAGACCCGCCACCCGCTTGGCGACCCCTCGTTCGAGGGCCTGGCGCGCATCCGCGAGAACGCCCTGCGCGCGGCCGGGCTGGTGGGCCAGCTGCTGACCTTCTCACGGAAGGTCACGGTGCAGCGCGAGACGCTGGATGTCGGCGAGCTGATCAGCAACGTCACCGTCATGCTGCGCCGACTGCTGCCAGAGAGCGTCGGCATGGACACCGACTACGGCCGCAACCTGCCGCAGGTACGCGCCGACCGTCAGCAACTCGAGAACGCGGTGATGAACCTGGTGGTCAACGCCCGCGATGCCGTTCGAGGCCTAGGCGGCGGCATGATCATGGTGCGCGCGGCCAGGGTCGGCGAGGCCGAGGCGGTGGCAAAGGGCTACGAGGGCGCGCCGATGGGTGAGATGGCGATGATCGAGGTGTCCGACGACGGCCCCGGCATTCCGGCCGACGTGCTGCCGAAGATCTTCGATCCCTTCTTCACCACCAAGGCGGTGGGCGAAGGCACGGGCCTGGGCCTCGCCACCGTCTACGGCATCGTCAAGCAGTCGGACGGCTGGATCGCGGTGTCGTCGGAGCCGGGCGGTGGCGCGGTGTTTCGCATCTTCCTACCGGTTTACGAGCCGCCGGTGCTGGTCGAGCCGCCGGCGCCCGCGCCGCCCAAGGGCCGCACCGCCGCCCGCGACCTCTCCGGCGTGGGCCGCATCCTGTTCGTCGAGGACGAGGACGCCGTCCGCAAGGTGGCGGCGCGCCTGCTACGGGCCCGCGGCTACGAGGTGCTGGAGGCCGGCGACGGCGAGGAAGCGCTGCTGATCGCCGAGGAGAACGCCGGCCAGATCGACCTGATGATCTCCGACGTGATCATGCCCGGGCTCGACGGCCCGCACCTGCTGAAGGAAGCCCGCCAGTACCTCGCCGGCGCCCCGGTAATGTTCATCTCCGGCTACGCCGAGGCCGAGTTCTCCAAGGTGCTGGAAGGCGAGACCGGCGTCTCCTTCCTCGCCAAGCCGATCGACATCACGGTGCTGGCGGAACGGGTGAAGCAGGCGCTGCAGGGGGGGTGAGCGGCCAGCGCGCAGTCACGTCGCCGGGCGCTTCTCGCCGCGCGGGCCTTTAGCCGCGGGGCGACCTCAGTCGGTAAACGAGGCATCCCAAAATAGCTCCGGCCATGCATCCAATTGCGATGGCTACGCCCGGAAAGTGGACGCTGATCCCCAGGACCAGCGTGACCGCGACGCCAACGGCGACATTGAGCCCAATGCGAGCGTTCGACCTCATGACTCGATTATAGGTGGGCGCCGCTCCTTGCGCCACACTTGGCTAAGGCAGTTAATTTCGAGCTGAGAAGGCGTCAGCGGCGATGGTCCCCGTTGGCGATCGACCCTACCCCACCTGCCGCCGCGCCCGCTCCAACGCCGCATCGGCGATCACCGCGCTCGGCTGGCGGCGGGGCATGCGGTTCCAAGCGTCGAGGGCGGCGATCTTGTAGGCTTCGGCGAGGGTTGGATAGTTGAAGGTGTTCTCGACGAAGTAGTCGAGCGTGCCTTCCAGGTTCACCACCGCTTGGCCGATGTGGATCAGCTCGGTGGCGCCTTCGCCGACGATGTGGACGCCCAGGAGGCGGCGGGTCTCCAGCGCGAAGATCATCTTCAGGAAGCCGGACGAGAGCCCCATGATGTGGCCGCGGGAGGTCTCGCGGAAGCGGGCGACGCCGCACTCGTAGGGAATGTTCTTCTCTCGCACCTGCTCCTCGGTCATGCCGACGGTGGAGATCTCGGGCACCGAATAGATGCCATAGGGGAAGAACTCGGGCGGCGCCTGGGCCGGCTCGCCGAAGGCGTTGCAGGCGGCGATGCGGCCCTGCTCCATCGAGGTGGAGGCGAGGCTGGGGAAGCCGATCACGTCGCCGGCGGCGTAGATGTGCGGGCAGGTGGTCTGGAAGGTGACCGGGTCGACGGCGAGGCGACCGCGCGAGTCGGCGGCGAGGCCGGCGGCCTCCAGGCCCAGGGTGTCGGTGGCGCCGACGCGGCCGGCGGCGAAGAGCACCATGTCGCTGGCGAGCTCG
>Ga0302314_10014721_pt1 | contig 13354 bp, 11 predicted proteins | sample III_Palsa_N2_3_FD_200533 | JGI IMG/M metagenome (GOLD analysis project Ga0302314, IMG submission 200533) | Peat permafrost microbial communities from Stordalen Mire near Abisko, Sweden - III_Palsa_N2_3 | ecosystem: Environmental > Terrestrial > Soil > Palsa > Peat permafrost | place: Sweden...
GCCGCGCCCGTGCTGCCGCCGATGCGCATCAGAAGGAGGCGGTCGAATCTGCGCGCGCCGAGCGCGAGCGCCTGCTCGAACAGACCCGCCGTGACGTCGAGGCCGAGACCCGTCGCGCGATCGACCAAATCCGCGCCGAGGTCGCCTCGCTGACCGTGCTCGCGACCGAGAAGGTCACGCGCAAGGTGCTGACCGCGGACGACCAGAAGCGCTTGGTCGAGGACGCCCTGCGCGAGCTCGACTTCAGCGCCTTGAGTGGAGGCGACAACTAGCGCGGGCTGGCCCCGTCAACCCGCGCTAGAACGGACGCACATGGAAGAGATCGCCCAGGTATACGCACGCTCGCTGTTCGAGGTCGCCTCGGAACAGGACAAGCTCGACACGATCAAGGAGCAGCTCGGTCAGTTCGCGGACGCGCTCGCGGCCAACCGTGACGTGGCCGTGTTCTTCTTCTCGCCGTATTTCTCGGCAGAAGAGAAGAAGGATGGGCTGCATCGCGCCGTCGAGGGTGCGGACCCGGTTTTCATCAACTTCGTGGAGGCGCTGATCGAGCGCCACAGGACCCCGGCGATCTACCGGATCCGGACTGAGTTCGAGGTTCTCTACGACAAGACCAACAAGCTCCTGCCGGTGCTGCTGACGAGCGCGGTGACGCTCGACGACGAACTCGTTCAGAGCCTGGGACGCCGCATCGGTGAGCAGACCGGCAATGAGATCGAACTGACCAGCAAGGTCGACCCCGAGATCCTCGGTGGAATCGTGCTGCGGGTCGGCAACTTCATCCTCGACGCGTCGATCAAGACCCGTCTCGAACAACTTCGCAGGGAAGTCGCGCAGGCATAACGCCTCGCCCCGGCCCTGGTACAGGCACCCCGCCTAAGCTTCCCTTTATCCGAAAGACTGCCCCGTCAAGGAGCCGTAACGAACATGCAGATCAATCCAGACGAGATCACTTCAATTCTCAAGAGCCGTATTGAAGGACTCGACACCTCCGAAGCCGACCTCGCCGAGGTCGGAACGGTGCTGTCGGTTGCCGACGGCATCGCCCGCGTGCACGGCCTCGAGAACTGCATGTCGTTTGAGATGCTGGACCTGCCCCACGGCGTAACCGGCCTCGCTCTGAACCTCGAGTCAGACAACGTCGGCGTCGTGCTGTTCGGCCCGTGGGAGAAGATCGTCGAGGGTGACACCGTCAAGCGCACCAAGCGCCTGCTGGAGATCCCGGTCGGTGAGGGCCTGCTCGGCCGCATCGTCGACCCGCTCGGCACACCACTGGACGGCAAGGGCCCGATCCACGCCGACGGCACCCGCCCGGTCGAGCACAAGGCTCCCGGCGTGGTTCAGCGCCAGCCGGTCAAGGAGCCGCTGCAGACCGGTATCAAGGCGATCGACGGCATGATCCCGATCGGCCGCGGCCAGCGCGAGCTGATCATCGGCGACCGTCAGACCGGCAAGACGGCGATCGCGCTCGACACGATCATCAACAACAAGGACAGCGGCGTCGTCTCGATCTACGTCGCGATCGGTCAGCGCAAGGCGACCGTGGTGGCGCTCGCCAAGCAGCTTGAGGATGCCGGCGCGCTGCAGAACACGATCATCGTCATGGCTGCAGCAGACGAGTCCGCGCCGATCACCTACCTGGCGCCGTACGCAGGCTGCGCGATGGGCGAGTACTTCCTCTACAAGGGTGGGCATGCGCTCACGATCTACGACGACCTGACCAAGCACGCTTATGCGTACCGTCAGATGTCGCTGCTGCTGCGCCGCCCGCCGGGCCGTGAGGCTTACCCGGGCGACGTCTTCTACCTGCACTCGCGTCTGCTCGAGCGGGCGGTCAAGCTCAACAGCGACCTGGGCGGCGGCTCACTGACCTCGCTGCCGATCATCGAGACGCAGGCCGGCGACGTGTCGGCCTACATCCCGACCAACGTGATCTCGATCACCGACGGCCAGATCTTCCTGGAGCCGAAGCTGTTCAACTCCGGTGTACGCCCGGCCATCAACGTCGGCATCTCCGTGTCGCGAGTGGGCGGTAGCGCTCAGATCGGCCCGATGAAGAAGGTCGCCGGTCGTCTGAAGCTGGAGCTCTCGCAGTTCCGCGAGCTCGAGGCGTTCGCACAGTTCGGCTCAGAGCTTGACGCCGACACCCAGCGGACCCTGGCCCGCGGCCAGCGTCTGGTCAAGACCCTCAACCAGGGGGAGCGTCAGCCGCTCTCAGTGGCGGTTCAGGTCGTCCAGCTCTACGCGGCCACGAACGGCTTCCTCGACCGCATCAACGTCGACAAGGTCGAGAAGTTCCTCGACGGCCTGTCCGACTCGATCAAGGCGTCGGGCGGCCCGCTGCTGGAGACGATCACCGGCGGCGACTGGTCAGATGAAACGGTCTCGACGCTTGAGGCGGCGGTCAGGCAGTACGCCGAGGACTTCGGCTACGACCTGGACGAAGAGGGCCACCCGCTGGAGGACGCCGTCGCTGTCGCCTAAGGCGACGCGATAGGACTCAAAGTCATGGCTTCGCAGCGAGACGTTCGTAACCGCATCGCGTCGGTCAAGAACATCCAGACCATCACCAGGGCGATGGAAATGGTTGCGGCGGCGCGTCTGCGCCGGGCCGAGGAGCGCATCGATTCGCTGCGCCCGTACGCCGACGCGATTCGCCGGATGACCCGGCAGGCAGCCGAGGCGGCTGGTGCCGTTCCGAGTCTGCCGATCCTGAACGAGCACGAGTCGACCGAGCGGGTCGGGTTGCTGCTGGTCGCGGGCGACCGCGGTCTGGCGGGTGCCTTCAACTCGCAGATCGTGCGGGCCGGTGTCGCCGCCGGCCGTGAGTACGACTCCGGGGGCGTGAAGTCGCTGTACTTCGCGTCCGGCCGGCGCCCAGCATCGTCGCTCGGCTTCCGCGGACTTGAGGTCGCGGCCAGCTTCATCGGCTTCTCCGACCGTCCCAGCTACGCCGATGCGCGTGACATCGCGCACCGGCTGATCTCGGCCTACGTGGACGGCGAGGTAGACCGCGTTGAGGTCTTCTACAACGGCTACATCTCGCCGATCTCGCAGGTTGTGCGGCGGGAGACGCTGCTGCCCCTGCAACAGGCATCGATTCTTGACGAGGAGGACGGCTCCGCGTCAGAAGGGGCTCCGAGCAGCGGCGAGGGGCCCAAGCAGAAAGCGTTGGTTGAGTACGAACCGGATCCGAAGGAGATCTTGGCTCGACTGGTTCCTGACTACGTCGAGATCTCGATCTTCCGCGCCCTGCTCGAGTCGACCGCGTCCGAGCATGGCGCGCGGATGACGGCGATGCGCAACGCCTCCGAGAACGCGGGGACGTTGATCGAGGACCTGACGCTGGAGATGAACCGCGCCCGTCAGGCCGCGATCACGCAGGAGATCATGGAAGTTGTGGCCGGCGCCGAGGGCGTCAGCTAACGGCACTACGACTACGACTTTTGAGACTTAGAGACTTTTCGAGCAGACTGGAACTGGAGCTATATGTCAGTCACAACTGAACAGAACGTGGGGCGGATCGAGGCGATCCAGGGCGTCGTCATCGAGGTGGTTTTCGACGACAAGCTCCCTGAGATCAACCACGCGCTGACGATCAAGCGTCCGGCCTCGGCGGCCGCTGAGGTCGATGAGGAGCTGAGCGCCAGCAACGTGATCGTGCTCGAGGTGCAGCAGCACCTCGGTGACGATCGTGTGCGCTGCGTCGCGATGGACACAACCGACGGCCTGGCCCGTGGCCTCGAGGTCGTCGATACCGGTGGCCCGATCTCAGTTCCGGTCGGCGACGTCACGCTCGGCCGCATCTTCAACCTGCTCGGCGAGCCGATCGACCTCGGCGCCGATATCCCTGCTGAGACCGAGCGCTGGCCGATCCACCGCGAGGCTCCGAAGGTCGAGGACCTGAGCCCGACGACCGAGATGTTCGAGACCGGCATCAAGGTCGTGGATCTACTCGCGCCGTACGCCAAGGGCGGCAAGGTCGGCCTGTTCGGCGGCGCCGGCGTCGGCAAGACCGTCATCATCCAGGAGCTGATCAACAACCTGGCGCAGGAGCACGGTGGCCTGTCCGCGTTCTGCGGCGTCGGCGAGCGCTCACGTGAGGGCAACGACCTCTGGCTGGAGATGAAGGAGTCGGGCGTCATCGACAAGACCATGCTGGTCTTCGGTCAGATGAACGAGCCCCCCGGAGCGCGCATGCGTGTGGCCCTGTCGGGCCTGACGATGGCGGAGTACTTCCGCGACCACGAGGGTCAGGACGTGCTGCTGTTCATCGACAACATCTTCCGCTTCGTGCAGGCCGGCTCCGAGGTTTCGGCGCTGCTCGGCCGCATGCCGTCACAGGTCGGTTACCAGCCGACCCTGGCATCGGAGATGGGCGCGTTGCAGGAGCGGATCACCTCGACCCGCAAGGGCTCGGTGACCTCGATCCAGGCGATCTACGTCCCCGCCGACGACCTCACGGACCCGGCCCCGGCCTCGGCCTTCGCCCACCTCAACGCGACCACGACGCTGTCCCGGTCGATCGCCGAGAAGGGCATCTATCCGGCCGTCGATCCGCTCGACTCGACCTCAACGATCCTCAAGGCGGAGATCCTCGGTGAGGAGCACTTCAACGTCGCCAACGAGGTCAAGCAGGTGCTGCAGCGTTACAAGGAGCTTCAGGACATCATCGCGATCCTCGGCATCGACGAACTCTCCGACGACGACCGCGTGACCGTGAACCGCGCCCGCAAGATCGAGCGCTTCCTGTCGCAGCCGTTCCATGTGGCCGAGCAGTTCACCGGCACCCCGGGCGTGTATGTCCCGGTCGCGGAGTCGATCCGTGGCTTCAAGGAGATCCTCGAAGGCAAGCACGACGACATCGCTGAGCGCCACTTCTTCCTGAAGGGCACGATCGACGACGTCGTCGCGGCTGCCAAGGCCGACAACTAGGACTCTGATCGGCAATGGCCCACACCAAGTTCACCGTTGAAGTCCTCACCCCCGAGGGTGAGGTCTTCAACGAAGAGGTGGAGATGGTCTCGACCCGCACCAGCGTCGGTGAGATCGGCATCCTCGCCAACCACTCACCGGTGCTGGGAACGCTCGAGCCCACCGAGCTGCGGCTGTACCGCTCTGAGACGGAGATCGTGCGCTTCGCGCAGTCAGAGGGCTACATCCAGGTCGGTGATAACCACGCGATGCTGCTGGTGCAGGAGGCTCAAACCGTCGATCAGCTCGATGCCGCGGTGCTGCGGGAGCGCCTTGCGGAGGCCGAGCGGGCGGTTGAGGCCGCGGACCAGGACAGTGAGAAGTACCGCATCGCGCGGCGCGATCAGAAGCGCTGGGAAGCGTTCCTGAAGCTCGCTGAGCGCTCGTAGGCCGACGGCGTCCCTATCCTGGGATCGATGGTTGACGAGCAGGCGCTGGCCGAGCGGTTGATCCGCTACGACACCTCGCGGCGTGAGGAGCTGGTTGAGGCCGCCGGTTTCGTGCGCGGTTGGCTCGAAGCCCGCGACGTCAAAGTCGTCGAGCGCAGCTGCAAGAGCCTGCCGGTGCTGGTCGCCGAAGTCGGTGCCGAGGACCCGCAGGCGCCGTGTGTCGTCTTCCACGGCCACCTGGACGTGGTACCCGGTCTGCCCGAACAGTTCGAGCCGCGGATTGATGGCGACCGGCTGATCGGCCGTGGCGCCTATGACATGAAGGGCGGCCTGGCCGGGATGATGTGCGCGCTCAAGGATGTGTCCGCTCAGCAGGGCGTGCGTGTGCGCTTCGTCTGCGTTCCTGACGAGGAGTCGGAGGACCTTGAGGAGCGTTCGACCGATGCGATCGTCGCCGCGGGTCTGGGCGGGAGCTTCGCGATCACCGGCGAGCCGACGGACATGCACATCGGCGTCCAGGCCAAGGGTGTGCTGGTGATGCGGCTCGTCGTGCATGGTCGCGCGGCCCACAGCTCGACCCCCTGGCTCGGCGACAACGCCGTGCTGAAGGCCGTCGACGTGTTCCGCACGATTCAGACGCTGCCCTTCAGCCGCGAGTCGAGCCAGATGTTCGAACGACCGTCGATCAATCTCGGCAAGATCGAAGGCGGCGACGTTTTCAACAAGGTTCCGGACAGCTGCACGATCTGGGTTGACGTGCGCTACCTGCCCGGGCAGGAGCCCGAGACCATTCTTGAGCAGGTTCGGGGCATCGTCGACGTGGACGTCGAGTGCACGTTCCTGCACCCGCCGGTGGCGATCTCGCCCCGAGATCCATTCGTGCGCGCGCTGACGAGCGCGGCCGCACGCGATGAGGGGGAGACGCTCAGCGTCGGGCGCGACGGTGCGTCAGATGCTGCTTCGTTCATCGTCGCCGGAATTCCGGCCGTCGAGTTCGGGCCAAGCGGCGGCGGGCATCACGGGCCCGAAGAGTGGCTTTCGCTGAGCGCCCTGACGCGCTATCGCCACACGCTCACCAAGTTTGTGCACGCGATTCCGGAAAGCATCCAGGCGGTCGCATGAGGTTCCTGCCGCGAACCCGAGGCGGTGTGCTCTGGCGGGCGCTGTTGGCCGGCGTGGTCGTGATCGGTTTTGTGGCCGCGACCACCGCCGTGGCCGGGCTGCTGCAGGTCAAACAGGTGGTCGACGACCTCAACCTGACCAAGGCGCTGAAGAACGTCTCCGTGCAGCTGCCGGCGTCGGGACAGCCACAGACGCTGCTGCTGATCGGTGCTGACGCGCGCTACGGGCAAAAGGGCCAGGTCGGCAATACCGACACGATGCTGCTGATGCGGATCGATGACACCTCCTCCACGATCAACATGCTTTCGATCCCGCGTGACCTTGAGGTGCAATTGCCGATCGGCGCGGGCGGCGTGATGGAAGACACGAAGCTCAACGAGGCGTACGCAGTCGGGGGACCACAGCTGCTGCTCAATACGCTCAAGACCCAGGTCTTTCCGGGGCTACATGTCAACCACATCGTCGTCTTCAGCTTCGCCGGGTTCGCCAAGATGGTCAACGCGATCGGTTGCGTGTACGCAGACGTGGACCACCGGTACTACAACAACACCGCCCAGACCGACTACTCGAGTATCGATATCCAGCCCGGTTACCAGCAGCTCTGCGGCGGCACCGGTGCCAACCTGGGCGGTCCGGATACGGCGCTGGCGTTCGTGCGCTTCCGCCACACCGACTCGGACGAGATTCGTAACGCGCGTCAGCAGGACTTCATCCGCTGGGCCAAGGACGAGTACGGCACGAGCTACCTGCTCGACCACGAGTCCACGCTGCTGACGATCTTCGGCAAGAACTCGCAGACGGACGGGTCGTTGCACACCACCGCCGGACTTCTGAACCTCTTTGACCTGGCGATCAACGCCGACGGGCAGGAACTCAAGACGATCCAGTTCCCAGAGGCCTTCGGGCCCTGTGGTGGCACCGCTCAGACACCGTGTTACGTGTTTGCCACGAGCGCGCAGGCGGAGGCGAACGCTTACACCGAGTTCATGACACCGACCACGTCGGTCCCCTCGATCGGGAGCGTGTCCGCGAAGTCGAAGCACGGGAAGCACGCCAAGTCTCGGTCCGCGGTCTCCGCGGGGCTGACCGCGGACCCGGGCGACGGCAAGTCGCAATCCGGCCTGGTAGGCGGCGTCGGAATGCCGGTCTACTACCCGACGAAGATCCCCAGCAACTACGCGTACTGCTTCTCGATGTCCGGCAACTGCGTCGAATATCCGAATCCGCCGAGCGAGTACGACAATTCGTACCCGCGCAAGTACAAGATCAACGGACCCGACAACAAGCCTTACGCAGCCTATGTATTCACGCTTGTGCCGGTCAGCGGCGGCGAGACTGACATGGCCACGGGCGAATACTTCACGGTTCAGGGCACGACCTGGCAGGACCCGCCGCTGCTCGCTCATCCGAGCGCCGTCGAGAAGGTCGGCGGCAAGACCCTCGATGTTTATTCACAGGGTGGGCTGATCAGTACCGTCGCCTGGCACACGGCCCACGGCGTGTATTGGATCGAGAACACGCTCCAGAACACGATCCCTAATACGCAGATGGTGGCGATGGCCGCGTCGTTCACGCGTGACGTTTGAGAAGGTCCTGAGAAGCAGTAGCGTCCGGTAGACGGACACTCCGGCTGGTTGACTCGCTAGCCTCACGCGGCGATGACTGAATCGCGTGAACCAATTGCCGTTATCGGCACCGGCTATGTCGGCCTCGTAACGGCCGCCGGTTTTGCAGAGCTGGGCAATGAGGTCTGGTGCGTCGACATCGACCAGGCAAAGATCGACCGACTGAAGCGGGGCGAGATCCCGATCTATGAGCCCGGATTGGCCGAATCGATCGCTGCCTGTGCGGCCCGGCTGCACTTCACCACCGATCTGGCTCCCGCACTCGAGCACTCGCGGCTGCTGTTCGTGGCTGTCGGCACGCCGCCGACCTACTCTGGCGATGCCGATCTCTCAGCTGTGAACGCGGTGGTCGCTGCGGTCCCCGCCTCAGGGCAGCATGCACTGGTGATGAAGTCGACCGTTCCGGTCGGTACCGGCGCGGCGATCCGCCGTGAGCTGGATCGGACCGGAAAGTCCGACTTCTCGTACGTCTCCTGTCCTGAGTTCCTCAAGGAGGGCTCGGCACTGGAGGACTTCCGCCAACCGGACCGCGTTGTCGTCGGCGATGTGGGCGACTGGGGCGGCCAGGCGGTCTGTGACCTCTATGAGCCACTCGACGCGCCACTGCTCAGGACCGACATCCCGAGCGCCGAGATGATCAAGTTGGCCTCCAACGCATTCCTCGCGACCAAGATCAGCTTCATCAACGAAATCGCCAACGTCTGCGAGGAGACCGGCGCGAACGTGATGGAGGTCGCCAAGGGGATGGGCCTCGACCAGCGGATCGGCGGGGCCTTCCTGCGCCCCGGGATCGGCTATGGCGGGTCCTGCTTCCCCAAGGACGTATCTGCGCTCAAGCAGCTCGCGGGTAACTCCGGCTACCACTTCCAGCTGCTGACCGCGGTGATCGAGGTGAATGAGCTGCAGAAGCGTCGGGTCATCGCGAAGCTGCAGAAGCACCTTGGCTCGCTGGTCGGAAAGGACGTGGCGCTGCTCGGACTCGCCTTCAAGGCGCAGACCGATGACATGCGCGAGGCGTCGTCACTGGTGCTCGCCGCACGCCTGCAGGGTGAGGGGGCGCGAGTCCGGGCCTACGACCCGATAGCCGCAGATGAAGCCAGGCCGTTGATGCCGGGTGTCGATTTCGCCGACTCAGCACTCGAGGCGGTACGCGACGCTGACGCCGTGGTACTCGTGACTGAATGGCCCGAGTTCAGCGAACTTGATTGGGGCCAGGTTGCAGAAGCTATGTCCGGCCGCGTCGTGGTCGACGGACGCAACTTCGTCGACGCCGATGCCGTCAGGTCCGCCGGGTTCGTGTACGAGGGGATCGGTCGCTAGCCCGTCCGGGCAGCGGGAAAGGAGAACTGGACGTGCAGGCTCTCATCCTTGCTGGTGGAAAGGCCACCCGTCTACGGCCGCTGACTTCGCGCGTGCCGAAGCCGGTCGTCCCGCTCGTTGGTCAGCCATTCATCAGCTACATGCTCGAGTGGCTAGGTAGCCATGGTGTGGACGACATCGTCATCTCCTGCGGCTTCCTGGCCGACGGCGTCCGGGCGGTGCTCGGTGACGGCTCACAGTTCGGCGTGCGCCTCTGTTACGTCGAGGAGCCCGAGCCGCTCGGGACCGGAGGCGCGCTCAAGTACGCCGAGGACCTGCTCGATGAGCGCTTCTTCATGCTCAATGGGGACGTGCTCACCGATATCGACCTGACCGCCCAACTGGCACAGCACGAGCAGACCGGAGCGCGAGCGACACTCGCGCTGATTCCGGTACGGGATCCCTCGGCCTACGGCCTCGTGCGACGCCGCGATGACCTCAGCGTCGAGGAGTTCCTCGAGAAGCCGGGACCCGATGCGACGATCGACACGAACCTGGTCAACGCCGGCGCCTACATCCTCGAACGCAACGTCCTCGACAAGATGGCGCCCAAGGGCTCTGTGATCTCGATCGAGCGCGACCTCTTTCCATCGCTCGTCGACAACGGCCTCTATGGATACCGCGCGAAGGGATACTGGCTCGACATCGGCACGCCCGACCGCTACCTGCAGGCGACGTTCGACATCATGGAGAGCCACGTTACGACCGCCATCGGCACACGACTGACGGAAGCGCCAGGAGCGCGGCTGACCGAGGGCGCGACCGTCGACGGCCGCGTCGTCGGGCCCGCGCTTGTGGGGCAGGGCTGCGAGATCGCCGAAGGCGCGATCGTTGGTGGCAGCGTCGTGCTTGGACGCAACGTCAAGGTCGGTGCGGGTGCGCGGGTCGCACACTCGGTGCTGATGGACGGTGTCACCGTCGGTGAGCGCACCGAAATCCGGGAGGCGATCATCGGCGCCGGGGCCACGATCGGGGCGGACTGCCGGATCGTGGACCGTGTGATGCTGGGCGACGGCACTACGATCGGCGCCGAGAACACGCTCTGCTCAGGGATCCGCATCTTCCCGGATGTGACCCTGCCCGAAGGAGCCATCAGGTTTTGAGCATGACAGCGCTGCTCTCGCCTGACGCCGTCGCTGAGGTGGACGTCACCGGCCAGGTGGCCGAAACCCTGGGTCTCCCGGAGCAGCTCCGGGACGCACTCTGGCGCGTGGAGTCCGCGGCCCTGCGGCCACACGACTCGCCTGGCGGGCTGGTGGTCGCCGGGATGGGCGGCTCCTCGATCGGCGGCGCATTGGCCCGCGCCGTGCTCGGCGACCGCGCCTCACGCCCGATCGCCCTGGCTCGCGGCTACGGACTGCCTGCGTCGGCCACGCCCGACACGACCGTCCTCTGCCACAGCTACTCCGGAAATACGGAGGAGACGCTGGCGGCGTACGAGTCCGCGCGAGCCCTCGGCACACACACGATCGTCTGCACCACCGGTGGCAAGCTCGCCCAGCTCGCCCGCCGCGATGACGTGCCCGTGATCCCGCTGCCCGGCGGCTTTCAGCCACGGGCGGCGGTTGCCTATGGGCTGGTCGTCGCGCTCGAGGTGGCGGCGCTCTGCGGCGCCGGTGACCACCTGCACTCAGAGGTCGACGTCGCCGCTGAACACGCGGCCACGCTGGTTGAGGCGTGGGGGCCGGCTTCGGGTGAGGACTCGCTAGCCAAGACGCTGGCGCGGGGGCTGGGCGGCACGATCCCGCAGATCGCCGGCTCCGAGCTGACCGCTCCGGTCGCCTACCGCTGGAAGACCCAGATCAACGAGAACGCCAAACTGCCGGCGTTCGCCTCGGAGCTACCGGAGCTCTGCCACAACGAGCTGGTCGGCTGGGAGGGCGCAAAGGCGATGGGCCAGTTCAGTTCCGTCTTCCTGGACGATTCGGATCTGCATCCCCGAGTGCGGCAGCGGATCGAGCTGACCCGCGGCCTGATCGCCAGCCGCGGCGGTGCCACCTTCCGGATCGACTCGATCGGTCAGACACGGCTTGAACGCCTGGTCTCACTCGTCCTGCTCGGTGATCTCGTCTCGCTGTACCTCGCGGTACTGCGCAAGGTCGATCCGGCCCCGGTCGAGGTCAGCGAATCGCTGAAGGCGGCGCTGGACGGCGGCTGATACCCGCGGAACCTTCGCTGGAGCAGCGCGGCTGACAACCGCCGGAACCTTGACACACACGTGGTAAGGTTCCGGTCCGGGATGGATGGCCTGGCAATCAACGAAGCCGCACAGACGACCGGATGGTCGGCGCGGATGCTTCGTTACGTCGAGCAGGCGGGACTCGTCTCGCCCAAGCGCACCGAAGCGGGATACCGGATCTACGGTGCCGCGGAGCTGCAGCGGCTGCGGACGCTCAAGGAGCTGCTCGCTCAGTTCGACGACCTCGCTCTGTCGGACGTGGCGTTCACGTCGCGGCTGCGCGAGGACGCCGGCCTGCGTATCGCCATCGAGGACTGGCTGACGGCGAGCCCGCAGCGGCCTGAGGACGTCGAACCCGGAGATTGGCTGCGCTTCGAGCAGCGCAAACACGAACGGCTGCTCCAGGCAGCATGACCACCACAGGAGACCCCATGACCACCACCGCTGCCAAATTCGACTTCAAGGTCGCGGACCTGTCGCTGGCCGAGTTCGGCCGCAAGGAGATCCGGCTGGCCGAGCACGAGATGCCCGGCCTGATGGCAACCCGCCGTGAGTACGGGGACTCAAAGCCGCTGGCCGGTGCGAAGGTCATGGGCTCGCTGCACATGACGATCCAGACCGCTGTGCTGATCGAGACGCTCGTCGCGCTCGGCGCTGAGGTTCGCTGGGTCTCGTGCAACATCTTCTCCACGCAGGATCACGCGGCCGCCGCGGTCGTCGTCGGCCCCGAGGGCACGCCCGAGGATCCGCAGGGCGTGCCGGTCTACGCCTGGAAGGGCGAGACGCTCGAGGAGTACTGGTGGTGCACCGAGCAGGCGCTGAACGGCTTTGACGGCGGTCCGAACATGATCCTTGACGACGGCGGCGACGCGACGATGTTGGTCCACAAGGGCCGCGAGTACGAGCTGGCCGGGGCTGTGCCGGATCCGGAGACGGGGGAGTCGGAGGAGTTCAAGATCTTTCTCTCGCTGCTGCAGCGCTCGCTGACCGAGGATTCCGAGCGCTACACACGGATCGCGGCCGGGATCAAGGGCGTGACCGAGGAGACCACGACCGGCGTGCACCGCCTCTACCAACTGGCCGAGGCCGGTCAGCTGCTGTTCCCCGCGATCAACGTCAATGACGCAGTCACCAAGTCCAAGTTCGACAACAAGTACGGCTGCCGCCACTCGCTGATTGACGGCATCAATCGCGGCACGGATGTTCTGATCGGCGGCAAGGTCGCCGTCGTCTGCGGTTACGGCGATGTCGGCAAGGGATCGGCGGAGTCGCTGGCCGGCCAGGGTGCCCGCGTGATCGTGACTGAGATCGACCCGATCTGCGCGCTGCAGGCGGCGATGGACGGCTTCCAGGTGACCACGCTCGAGGACGTTGTCGGAACCGCTGACATCTTCATCACCACGACCGGCAATAAGGACGTGATCACCGCCGAGCACATGGCGGCGATGAAGCATCAGGCGATCGTCGGCAACATCGGCCACTTCGACAATGAGATCGACATGGCCGGACTGACCGCGACGCCCGGGATCAGGCGCAACAACATCAAGCCGCAGGTTGACGAGTGGATCTACCCGGACGGCCACTCGATCCTGGTGCTCTCCGAGGGACGCCTGCTGAACCTCGGTAACGCGACCGGTCACCCGAGCTTCGTGATGTCCAACTCGTTCACCAACCAGGTGATGGCGCAGATCGAGCTGTTCGGGCAC
>Ga0302314_10014723_pt1 | contig 13353 bp, 11 predicted proteins | sample III_Palsa_N2_3_FD_200533 | JGI IMG/M metagenome (GOLD analysis project Ga0302314, IMG submission 200533) | Peat permafrost microbial communities from Stordalen Mire near Abisko, Sweden - III_Palsa_N2_3 | ecosystem: Environmental > Terrestrial > Soil > Palsa > Peat permafrost | place: Sweden...
CACCGACGGACACGATAAATTGCGCGCGGTCATGAGTTGGCAGTCAGTCGACGACACCGCTACCTACGATGTCGAGATGAAAGCGCAGGTCAACGACGTGTGGACCGCCGCATTCACGCCTCCGGCTCCCGGCCGTTACCGCTACACGGTGACCGCATGGGTCGATCATATTGAGTCGTGGCGCAGCGAACTCGATCGGCGCACCGATCCCGTCGACATTCGCACCGCCTTGCAGGTAGGTGCCGGCCTCATCGAGGAGACGGCGAGGCGCGCCGGCACGGAAGACGCGGCCGCGCTGCTGGCCTGGGCCAATACACTGCGTCAGGCTGCGGAAGACCCCGACCACCGCGACGACCCGGCCGCCATGAAGGGCCGCGCCCTTGATCCGGCCCGTGGCGCCATTGCGGCGCGCTACCCCGACCGCCAGTGGTCGACGAGCGTCACGCTGGAATTGGTCGCCGACCGCAAGCGGGCGCAGTTCAGTGCCTGGTATGAATTATTTCCCCGCTCCAGTGCGTCGGAGCCGGGTCGTCACGGCACCTTTCGCGACGTCGAGGCACGGCTTCCCTATTTGACGCGCATGGGCTTCGATGTGCTGTATCTGCCGCCCATCCATCCCATCGGCAAAATCAATAGAAAGGGCGTCAATAACACTCTCGCCGCAACGCCAGATGACGTGGGCAGCCCCTGGGCCATTGGTTCCGCGGAAGGAGGCCACAAAGCCATATTACCGGCCCTAGGAACACTCGAAGACTTCAAGAGCCTGGTGCGCAAGGCGCGCCAAGCGCAAATGGAAATCGCCCTCGATATCGCCTTTCAATGCGCGCCCGACCATCCGTACGTCAAGGAACATCCGAGCTGGTTCAAGCACCGGCCCGACGGCAGTGTTCAATACGCCGAGAATCCGCCCAAGAAGTACCAGGACATTTATCCCTTCGACTTCGAAAGCGACGATTGGCGCGGCTTGTGGGCCGAACTGAAATCCGTGTTCGAGTACTGGGTCGCCCAAGGCGTTCGTGTGTTTCGCGTCGACAACCCCCACACCAAGTCTTTCGCCTTCTGGGAGTGGGTGATTGCCGAGATCAAGCGTGAGTGGCCGGAGGTGATTTTCCTGGCGGAGGCCTTCACGAGACCCAAGGTGATGCTGCGGCTCGCCAAACTCGGCTTTTCGCAGTCGTACACCTATTTCACATGGCGCACCGCCAAGCAAGAGCTCGTGGACTATTTCACAGAGCTCAGCGGCGAACCGGAAAACGAATACTTTCGTCCCAATGTGTGGCCGAATACTCCCGATATTTTGCACGATGCACTGCAATCCGGCCTGCGTGCCGTATACGCGGCGAGGCTGGTGCTGGCGGCGACCTTATCGGCCAACTACGGGATTTACGGGCCGACCTACGAACTCATGGAAAGCACGCCGCGCGAGCCCGGCAGCGAAGAATATCTGGATTCCGAAAAATACCAGCTGCAGCATTGGAACCTGGAACAGGCCGACAGCCTCTGGCCCCTGATCGCGCGCGTGAACCGCATTCGCCGCGAGAACCCGGCATTGCATTCCGATCGGTCGTTGAGCTTCTGCAGTATCGACAATCCACAGTTGATCGCTTACTTGAAACACGATCCGGCATCCGACAACACCATCCTGACGGTGGTCAATCTCGACCCGCATCACGCCCAATCGGGCTGGCTCGACCTGGATCTCACCCTGCTCGACATTGACGCGGATTCGGTGTTTCAGGTACATGATCTCTTGAGCGATCAACGTTATCAGTGGCGCGGCGCGAGAAATTACGTGCTGCTGGAGCCCTGGCGCATGCCGGCGCACGTATTCAAGCTGCGCCGACTGGTGCGCAGCGAGCGAGACTTCGATTATTTTCTTTGACGCGACACCATGAACGACGTTCAATCTCCCGCCCTCGAATCTGCCGCCCCCGCCGGGCTCATCGCCGACGATCCGCTGTGGTACAAGGACGCGGTCATCTACCAGCTCAACGTCAAGTCGTTCTTCGACTCGAATGACGACGGCATCGGTGACTTTGCAGGTCTTACATCCAAGCTCGGCTACATTCGCGACTTGGGGGTCAACACCATTTGGCTGATGCCTTTCTACCCCTCGCCCCTGAGGGACGACGGCTATGACATCGCCGACTACACGAGCATTCATCCCCAGTTCGGTACCCTGGATGACTTCCGCGCCATGCTGCGCGAAGCACACCGCCTCGGATTGAAAGTCGTCACGGAACTCATCATCAATCACACCTCGGATCAGCACCCCTGGTTCCAGGCGGCACGTCACGCCCCACCAGGGTCGCCCGAGCGTGATTTTTACGTGTGGAGCGACACGGACCAAAAATATCTCGACACGAGAATCATTTTTCTTGACACCGAAAGCTCGAACTGGACCTTCGATCCCGTCGCCAAGGCGTACTACTGGCATCGGTTTTTCAGCCACCAACCTGACCTGAATTTCGACAATCCCCGGGTCTTGGAAGCGGTGTTGCAAATCATGCGTTTCTGGCTCGACATGGGCGTGGACGGATTCCGGCTGGATGCGATTCCATATCTCATCGAGCGCGAGGGCACCAACAACGAGAACCTTCGGGAAACACACGAAGTAATCAAGAAGCTGCGTGCCGCCATCGATGCGAACTACAAGAATCGCTTTCTCTTGGCGGAAGCGAATCAATGGCCCGAGGACGTGCGCGAATACTTCGGCGACGGCGACGAATGCCACATGGCGTACCACTTCCCGCTGATGCCGCGCATTTACATGTCCATCGCCCAGGAAGACCGCTATCCCATCACGGAGATCATGCAGCAGACGCCGGACATTCCGGACACCTGCCAATGGGCGATTTTCTTGCGTAATCACGACGAGCTCACGCTGGAAATGGTCACCAGTCGCGAACGCGATTACATGTACAACACCTACGCCTCCGATGTTCGCGCCCGCATCAATCTAGGTATTCGCCGGCGACTGTCTCCCCTGATGGAAAACGATCAGGACCGGATCAAGTTGATGAATAGCTTATTGCTATCCATGCCCGGGTCGCCGATTCTCTACTACGGCGACGAGATCGGCATGGGCGATAACGTATTCATCGGCGATCGCAACGGCGTCCGCACTCCCATGCAATGGAGTCCGGACCGCAACGCCGGCTTTTCTCGGGCGGATCCGCAGCGCCTGTACCTGCCGCCCATCATGGACGCCATTTACGGCTACGCCTCTACCAATGTCGAAGCCCAAATCCGCGACCCCAGTTCGCTGCTGAGCTGGACCAAGCGCATGCTCGCGGTACGCAAGACCAGCCAGGCCTTCGGCCGCGGCCTTCGTCGCTTTCTGAAGCCGGGCAACCGAAAGATTCTGGCGTACCTGCGCGAGTACGGTGATGACGCGATACTCTGCGTCGCGAACTTGTCGCGCTCGGCCCAGCCGGTGGAATTGAACCTCTCGGCCTTCAAGGGCCGTGTACCGGTGGAAATGTTGGGACGTACCACGTTCCCGCCCATCGGCGACCTACCCTATTTGCTGACCATTTCCGCGCACGGGTTTTACTGGTTCCGCCTGACCACCGACGCTGAAGCGCCTTCATGGCATGAGCAAATCTTTTCCATCGAGGAGCGGCCCGTGCTGGTGCTGTTCGACGGATGGAGCAGCCTGTTCCGTGATCGCGTTGTGCCCTGGCGCATCGGCATGGCCGAGAAAACCCGCCAGCAATTCGAGACGGATACGCTGCCCCGGTACATCGAGACGCAGCGTTGGTACGCGGCCAAGGGGACGCCCATTGACCGTGCCCACATCGTCGATCACGCCATATGGCAGGAAGGCAAGCTGAGCTGGGTGATGGCGCTGTTGGATGTGGGCACGCCGGCGGAGGACGCCTCGTGGTACTTCATGCCGCTGGCGCTTGCCTGGGAAGAGCGCGACGAAGACCGCGTTCGCAATTTAGCCACCGCCGCGGTGGCCAAAATCCGGCAACAAGCGAACGTTGGCATCATGGGAGACGCCTTCGCCGACGAGGCCTTCTGTCGTGCCCTGGTAGTTGCCATGTCCAAGAAAAAGGATGTCGCGACCACGCAGGGCAAGCTGCAATTCCGGCCCACTGCCGCCTTTGCACAACTTGCGGGCAAGGATTTCGCCAACCTACCCGCGGCACGGCCGCAGGGCTCCAGTTCCAACACTGTGGTGGTCATGGGCGAGCGCCTCATCCTGAAGGGATATCGACGGCTGCGCGCCGGTGCCAGTCCCGAGCTCGAAATGGGCCTTTATCTCACCGAGGTCGTCAAATATCCGAACTGCGCGCCGCTGGCGGGCATGTTGGAGTATGCCGGCTCGAATGGGGAAAACCGGGTGCTCGCCATGCTGCAAGCCTACGTGGCCAATCAAGGCGACGGTTGGACCTACTCGCTCGAGTATTTACGGCGGCACCTCGAGGAACATCGCACCGCGCCGGCGTCCGACGCGCTGCCCACCAATGCGCACGCTGCCTATCTCATCACGATTCGCACGCTGGCGAAGCGCACGGCCGAGTTGCACCGCGCCCTGACCACAATCACCGGCCGCGCGGACTTCGACCCGGAACCCATCGGCCGCGCCGATTTCGATGCCTACCGTCAACGCGCGCTCAATGAAGCGCGCAATGCGCTGAGCCTGCTGATATCCACCCTCGATCAATTGCCGGCCGCCGACCGCGACAAGGCCAATGAAGTCCTGGCGCTGCAGGACAAACTCATTGCACGCCTCGAGGCGACCGCCAACGAGCCCGCTCAAGGGCAAAAGATCCGCATTCATGGCGACTATCATTTGGGCCAGGTGCTGGTGACTCGCAATGACTTCGTGATCGTCGATTTCGAGGGCGAGCCCGGCCACAGCTTGGAAGAGAGGCGCGCCAAGCAGTCGCCGCTCCGGGACGTCGCCGGCATGTTGCGCTCCTTCAGCTACGTCGAACACAGCGCCCTGCGCAGCGTCGCCCACGACGAGGTCGAGTTTCACAAGTTGGCCCCTTTGGCCAATGCCTGGAAGGCCGAAGTGCGCAATGAATTCCTGGCGGCCTACCATGAGACCGCTCAGGGCTCCGCTCTCACACCAGGGCAAGGACTACTGGGCCTGTTCGAACTCGAGAAAGCCTTGTACGAACTTCGCTACGAACTCACCAACCGTCCCACTTGGGCCGGCATCCCGTTGCAGGGTATCCTCGAATGGAATACCGCTCAGTGATGGAGTTACGCCGCGAATTCGCCGGAGATTTTCATGCAAAACATTGATATGTGGCTAGATACCACCCGAGAATTTCTGCACCGGATCGCCGCATTCCTGCCCCTGCTGGTCGTAGGTATTGTCGTAATCTTGGTCGGTTGGCTATTTGCCAAGGCTGTTCGCTTCGCGGTCGAAAAGGCGTTACGCGCGGTCAACTTCAATGTCTTGACCGAACGCGCCGGCACCGATCATTTTTTGCGGCAGGGTGGGCTGCAGGGGGATACCACCACCCTCTTCGGCATCTTCGCCTTCTGGGTGATTATCATCGCCGCCCTCATCATCGCCTTCAATGCGATGGGGCTGACTTACATCACCGACCTGCTGCAGCGGGTCGAACTATTCATGCCCAAGGTGTTGGTGGCCATGCTGGTGGTGGTGTTGGGATCCTATTTCGCCAAATTCATCGGCGAGGCCGTGCACACCTACTGCGTCGATGCCCAGATCCCCGACTCCGATATCCTGGGCCGGATTGCCCGCTACCTCATCATGACCTTCGTCATCATGATCGCCCTCAGCCAAATCGAGGTGGGCGGCGACATCGTCCAGAGAACCTTCCTCATTATTTTAGGCGGCTTGGTCCTGGCTTTGGCTCTGGCGTTCGGACTCGGCGGCAAGGAGTGGGCCGCCGCCATGCTGGAACGCTGGTGGCCGCAGCGGCGCAAGGACAACCGCTAACCGGAACCTCTGACGTGTGAACACGCGCTCGGACCCACTTGCGGCGGCCCGAACTGCTAAAGTAGCGCTCAAAATCAACGCGCCAGAGGGACCTCATGCGTCATACGAAAAAAATTGCTTCTGGGCTGGCCTTGGTCGCCTGCCTCGCCCTGTTGCCCGGCTGCGACGAAGCCACTGACGGCAACGCGCTGCAAAAGGTCAACGGCTCCGTGCATGTGCTCGCGGGCACTGCGCCGAGTGACGCGGAAACCGTGAACGGCAGTATCGACATCGATGCTAACGCGACCGTGGGAGGGGTGATGACCGTCAACGGCGGTATCCGGGTGGGCTCAGGCGCGACCGCCACTAACTTGCATACGGTTAATGGCAGCATTGTCGTCGGCACGGCCACGCACATCGCCAAGAACATCGAATCGGTGAACGGCAGCATCAGTCTCGCCGATGACGTGGTAGTGGGAGGTACAGTCACCAACGTTAACGGTAAAGTCTCGTTGAAGTCGGCGCAGCTCGGTGGGGGTATAACCACCGTCAACGGCGATATTTTGATCTACGGCGCCTCGCATGTGGCGGGCGGTATTCACGTCGAGAAGCCTAGCGGCGGCATTCGGCTAATATCCAGCTTACCGCGCGTTGAAATTGGGCCGGGCGCCACGGTAGAGGGGGAATTAAAATTCGACCGCGAAGTCAGACTTTACGTCAGCGACAGGGCCACCGTTGGCCCTGTAACGGGCGCCACTGCCATACCTTTCACCGGCGATGCGGCGCCCCGAGATTGAGAATTTAAATAAGGAATTTGTCCATGAAGAATCGTATTGCCCATTTCGTGTCCTGGGCATCCGCCCTCACTCTGGTCGGGGCAGTCCTCGCCAGCGCCGCTCCGGCACCGGATCCCGGCCTCTTGGCCGCCGTCGCGGATCCTGGCCGCACCGCCACCTACGTCGCCCGCGACCCGGCGCGTCACCCAGCCGAAGAACTGGCCAGTTTCGGTATCAAGCCGAACATGACCGTGGTCGAACTCTGGCCGGGCGGGGGGTATTGGACCGAAATTCTGGGGGCCTATCTCGCCAAGGGCGGGGGCACCTACTACGTGGCACTGAATGCGCCGGGCGATGCGGAGGAAGACAAAGGAACCGAGCGCTGGCGCACCCGCATGGCGGCGCAGAAGGACCGTCTCGGCGTCATTCATGAAACCATGCTCGGGCCGAAGAACATGGACATCGCGCCCGCCGGATCGGCGGATATGGTGCTGACCTTCCGCAACTTGCACAATTGGATGGACGGCGGATACGCCGACGAAGTATTGGCGGCGGCTTTTAAAGCACTGAAGCCCGGCGGAATTCTCGGCGTCGAAGAACACCGCGGCCGCAACGACAAGCCACAAGACCCCAAGGCAAAGGACGGTTACGTGCGTCAGGATTACACCGTCGCCCTGGCCAAGAAGGCAGGCTTCGTGCTGATCGGCTCCTCGGAGATCAATGCCAATCCCAAAGACACGAAGGACTGGGTCGATGGGGTATGGACCCTACCGCCGACCTTGTCGCAGGGCGATAAGGATCGAGCCAAGTACGTCGCCATTGGTGAAGCGGACAACTTCGTCCTGAAGTTCCAAAAGCCCAAGCACTAGCGCTCGACTGCCGGGGTCCTAGATCTCCGGCCCGATGACAATGGGGGAGCCGTCGCTGAACCGCGATGCGCGGAACGGCGTCGGGTCCACGGCCGGTGCCTCGCTGGTGGCCAATTGTGCGGCCAGCTGCCCGGCGCCCGGTCCGATGCCGAAGCCATGGCCGGAGAATCCCGTGGCCACCGTCAAACCGGGAACGTCGCCGACCCGGCTGATATATGGCACCACATCCGGCGTCACATCGATGTAACCGCCCCACTCCTGCACGATGGGAACTTGGCGGAATTGCGGGTAGAGGCGAATCATGGCCTCGATGGCCTCTCGGTTCATGGCTCTATTCGGCGTAGGATCCAATACTCGGGTGGCCTCGAAGGGGCTGGGCTTGTCCAAGGCCCAACGGCGCGGCGCGCGCAATTCGCGCAGCGACTGAGCGTTCACCCGCGGCTTGAGATTCGGTGCTTCTTTGCGGATGGTTGGCATGAACTCGCGCATATAGCGCAGCGAATCCGGCACCAGCGGCACGATGTAACCCGATCCCCTGGCAATGGTGTAGCCGCCGTCGCGGCGCTTGCGATAGCCTAAGTCAGTCATGTAGGTGCAGACATCCGGGCCGTTGGGCACCGGCGCGGTGCGCATCACCGACGACAATACTTTTAATTGCGGCAAGCGAACGCCGAGGCTTGCGCAGAACAAACTGGTCCACGCGCCGCCCGCCAGAAGTACCGCGTCGCAGGCAATGCGCCCCCGCTCGGTCACGACCGCAGAGACACGGCCGGCAGCCCGGTCGATGCCGCGCACGGCGCAATGCGCGAGGACCACGGCACCTTGACGTTGCGCGGCGCGGGCAATGGCCGGCGCGGCCTTCTGCGGCTCGGCGCAGCCATCGGTGGGTACATGCAGCGCGCAGCGATAGGTGCGGCTCGCTCCCGGCATGAGTGCCTCGAGCTCGGCACCGCGAACAATGCGCGTTCCGATGTCGTAGGAACGCGCCATGCTAAGCCACGCCTCGAAGGCCGCCTCATCGGCTTCGTTCTCTCCTACATACATGACGCCGCAGGTGCGAAACCCGGTCTCGCTGTCGGTGCGGCGATTCATGTCGCGCCATAGGCGCATGCTCTCCAGGATGAGCGGCATTTCCCGCTCGTCGCGCCCCGCTTGCCGGCACCAGCCCCAATTGCGGCTGGACTGTTCGCAGGCGATGTAGCCCTTCTCGCAGAGAACCACCGGGATGCCGCGCGAGGCGATGGCGAGGGCGGCCGACGCGCCGATAATGCCGCCGCCGATAATGACCACGCTCGTGGCAGCCGGGAGCACTTCATCCGATGTGACTGAATCGACGTAAGGACCCATATTCCCTGCACGCTCATGGCTTATTGAAGAGCGCGCAGGATAACAAGGCTGGGTCACGCCCGCCCGACTTCAGGTCCCCCGAAGATGGCGAGCCAGCTTGTTGAGCGTATCGTTCCAACCCGTGACATGGTTATCACGATTGGATGCGCTGCTCAGACCCTCCTGACGCAACGTGAGCTCGGTTTGAGCGCCCTTAGCGCCAAGTGTCAAGGTGATGAGACTTTCTCGAGAGGCGTCTCCCTCCGGTCCCCAGGTGAATACCAGGTTCCGCGGCGCATCGATAGTCTTGAATACACCCCCCACCGGTATCACCCGGCCGTCCGACAAGCGCATGGTGATTCGATAACGCCCGCCCGCACGCGGCTCGAGTAACGGCACGTCGCAATTCAAGCCCTCCGGGCCGATCCACGCCTGCCACTCCTCTCGATTCAGCCACGCGTTGAATACTTGCGCCGGCAGCGCGTCGAACAGACGAACGACCTCGAGCGCAAAGACCTCGGCAGCGACATTCATGGCTTTTTCTCCTCGCGAATTAGACTCAAACGGTCTTCGAACTGCCGCATCATATGCGTGCGAATATCACTCCCCTCGAGAGAAAGCGACTCTCGCAAGTCGATTGCGTATAGCGCACGCAAGAATGCGAGGTCGCCTGCCGTCACCGCTTCCGGCTTTTCGCTACCATCGCAACGAGACGCCATCAAGTCGAGGATGCTGGGCAGCCGACCGCATTCGTCGGACGCACGAGTTTGCGTCAATACCATCATGGCCAAGTAATCTGAGACCGTGCCTATTGGAAATCCAGCCACCTTTTTGGTATCGACTAGGATCAATGCGTGAGCAATCACACTCGTCAGCCCCGTGGACAGGTGGCTTCCCGCGTCACCCGGAGGAATTGTTCCGCTTTCGAGCAAATGTGCTGGTGAAGAACTACTTATTGGAGACGAGCCTTGGCGTATCGGCATCGGGTTATCTGTGACTTCCAAACCAGTATCATTCCGCGTAGCCGTTACATACCAACCCTGTATCGGTTGACCGAAAGTCGCCATCTCTTGCGTCTGCCGCGAATAATGAAAACCCAACAAAGCGGGATCGCGTTTCACTACTTCGTCCAGTATTTTTTGGGGATCCGTCGTAAAGATAATCTGAACATTGTGCCGACAGCGATCCACCGCCGACGGTGCCCCCACGGCCGCTGCGACTGCCAGGATTCGAGCGGACACGAACGCGTTGAACCCGGGCGACAATCCAGCGGTGACCGGGCATATACCCTCCCGCCATCGAGCGAGTTGCCCCGTCACGACCGCATGAGCTCCATGGGCGGCGATGAATTTGGATACGCTGTCTCCCGCGAGCTCATCCTCAGTGGGTGGCCGTGGAGCTGTGACCGTGACGGCCGGGAGTTGAGGAGAAGCATTACCTGTCGCCTCAGCACCCTGTCCAATGCTGATCGTTATGCAGCAGCCCAGCAGAGGGCCTCCAAAAAGGCGACGAGCTAACGAGGTCTTTTTCCATTCCATAGAGCAAATACGAACTCTTCCGCCAAAACGGAACCAGATCGCCCGGAGCGTCCACGCATCGGAGCGCCGACCGCAAGGAACGGCATCCGATTAAGGGGTCCAGCTACCCCAATTAATTTGCGCCTGCGGAGAGCGATCCTGGAACTCTCGCGGCGTATAAAGCCCATTCGCAATATTCATCGGGTCCGGATTCACCGACGCATCGAAGTGATCGTACTGTACGCGGCCAAAATTCGGCTGTGACAAATCCGATACGGAAACCGTCGCGCAACCGCCCAAGAGCAACGCGGTCATCATTAAGGTAGCTTTAGAGCAACGAATGAGCGAAGGCATGATGTCTCCCAAGGGTAAGTCGGACATGACCGCCGGTCCGCACAGGGCGTAACGACGACCGTAGCACCGTTCACCATCGGGGGCAAATCGGCCTAGGACAGCTCCGCCATGACGCCCAATGCCGTCGACATGCCGGCAATGACCGCGCCCACCGCCTCCTCGTCATGCACGGTCGACAACGCGACGATGCCGCCCGGTCCCAACAACACGCCGGCGTTCGCGCAGGCCAAATGGAACAGCGGCCCCAAGGTCAACGCCGAAGGGTCATCCTCATGACGGCTGGGATCGGCGGTAAACGCGATCCCCGCCACGGATCCCAGTCCACTGAGCTCGATGCCAAGGTTCAATTCACTCGCCCGCGCCTCCAGCGCATCGTGAATGCTCAGCCGATGACGGTCCATAACGGCTATTCGTTCCGCAGTCAGGTTCCGCAAAGCAACCCGTCCCGCAGCGCACCCTATCGGGTTCCCATTGAAGGAGCCGCCGTGAAACAGGCAACCCGGTTTGGTGGGATTGAACATTTCCATGATATCCGCGCGGCCGCCGACAGCGCCGAAAGGCGTTCCCCCGCCCAAGAATTTTCCAAGAATGGTGAGGTCCGGCTGCAACCCGAACTTTTCCGCCGAGCCACCCACCGCCAGCCGCAGCATGAGGCAGTCGTCCAATAGGGTGAGCGTTTGATGGCGTCGCGCGATCGCTTGCAGCTGCGCTAGAAAGTCGGGTTGCGGCGCGACCACCCTGCCCGTCACCAATACCGGCTCGATCACGACGGCCGCAATCTCATGTCCCCGGATCGACATGAGCCGTTCGATGTTTTGAATATCGTTGAAGGGCACCGTCAGGGCCCGTCCGGGAATATCGGCCTGCCCATACAGCCCCGCCTCGAGATCCGGATAGCTGCCGTGGTACGCACCTGTGAATTTCAATAGGTAAGGGCGATTCGTGAAGTGACGTGCGGCCTTCACCGCCAACATCCCCGCCTCCGAACCCGAATTCGTAAAGCGAATACGCTCCACCGACCTCAAGCGCTGCGTCAGCAGCTCAGCGTAGGCGATCTGGTCCGCGTTGGCGCCCGCCCAGGCGGTGCTGCGCGGCAAAGCCGTTTCGATGGCCTGACGCACCGGCGGATAGTTGTGGCCGTGTATGAGGCTCAACCCATTGCAGAACATATCGACGTAACGTCGTCCGTCGACATCCCAAACCCACGGACCCTCGCCGCGCTCGATCATCACAGGATAGGGAGGATAGAAACTCGCCGTGCGCGTATTGCCGCCGGGCATGACGCGCGCAGCACGCTCCAACGCCTCGGCGGATGTCGGGGTCAGCCTCCGGTAAGTCTGTTCGATCGGGCTGGATGGCGTCACGATGTGGTCACCGCCACCGCATCGATTTCGATACGCGCGCCGAGCAGTAGGTCGGATACCCCCACGCTGGCGCTGGCGGGCCACTCACTGCCGAAGATTTCATTGCGCACCTGGGCGTACACGGCATAGTCGGCTAGATCTTTGACATACGCGGTGATGCGCACGACATCCTTGAAGGCGGCGCCCGCTCGTTTCAGCGCGAACTCGAGATTCGCGAACAATTGACGCGTTTCGGTCTCGAAGCTGCCGGCAACGATTTTGCCGGAAGCATCGCGCCCTACCTCACCGGATACGAAAATCATCGAGCGATCTCCCAAGGGCACAACGACGGCGGCGGCGAAGCCACGATCGCGTTCATTCAATATCCGCTTGAGCGGCGCAGCCTCACTCATGTGCCACCGGTCGAACTGAAGAACCGTTGGACAACGGGTCGAAACACATCCAGCGGCAAGACCGGAAATTCGGGATCGAAAGAGTTCTGATCGTAGCAACGGCAGAAATAGTCGGTTTCTTTCGCATAGGGATGATCGAGGTAGTCATTGCGCTCATGACGATTGCGCGTCGGGTGGTTCGAGAAATAGTAGTTCTGAAACACGCCATGGTGGACGAGCAGCCAGGTACGCGCCAGCGAGATTCTAGGGGCGAGGAGTTGCGCAGCCACACCGCCGTGCTCGTTCTCGCTAATGGCCTCTGGCACATCATGAAACAGGGCGACGACAATGAGTTCATCGTCCGCGTCATCCTGCAGTGCCCGGGTGGCCGTTTGCAGGCAATGTGTGTAGAGATTGACGGGTGCTCCCAGTGCATCGTCGTTTTGCAGCGAGATCAACAGCCGCAACAGACCGTCGCCAGTGCCGCCGCGACGGCGCCAGCGGGCTTCTGCGGTCTCGATGATGTCCCAATCTTCCCGAGAGGCGTCCACCGCCGCGCGAAATCGCGCGCTCGTTACCCCGTGCGCATCCATTCGATACCCCCTCGTTATAAGATCAGCAATCTTGTCCCATTGTTGACAATTAACCCTGCAGCCGTCAAGGTATGCCCGCTATGGAACACAGCATGGAATCGCTTGGCATCGTCCCGATCATTAATGCCGCTGGCTCCGTCACCCATTTGAGCGCCAGCCCGATTTCGGCGGACGTGGCCCACGCCATGGCGGCGGCCGCGCAGTCCAGCATCGACGTGGCCGATACCCAGGGGCGCGCCAGCGAGATCATCGTGCAATACACGGGGGCCGAG